>WNGA01006635.1_pt1 | contig 16410 bp, 15 predicted proteins | sample 5400061 | NCBI WGS metagenome assembly WNGA01 (sample SAMN13153366, study PRJNA577476) | soil metagenome | isolation source: 100 cm soil or saprolite under grassland replicate 2 | place: USA:California | collected 2016-06-15 | reverse complement strand
CCGCGCCCATCAGATCACCCGCCGCGCCGGCCATCCCCGCGCCCGGACCACGCCAGGCCGCCGGCAGCGCGACCTGCCCAGCAGCCCGCGGCCGCCCGCCGAACCCGGCCAGGAGGACACTATGCATCCGCTGGAACCCCCGGCCCGAATAGCCGCTGCCGACCGCAGCGCCGGTTCTTGCCGTCTTCGCAGAGCTATCCGCAACCCCGCACCGGAGGTGCGCCATGTGCCCACACCAGCCCCCATGCCCGCCGGCTGACCGCCCGGACCGCCACGCCGCCCACACGGTGGCCTTTCACCCCGAGCAAGGGTGGAGCCTGCTGTGCAACGGGGTGATCGTGTTCGACGACATGGGTGAGATCCTGCCCGGCGGCCGGGTGCTTCCCCCGCACCGCCCGGCCCACGTCCGGCTTCCCGCCGCGGCGTGAGGAACGCGCGAGGCGCTCGCGATGCGCCAGATCCGGTCCGCAACCGCCAGCAACTTCGTGCCCATGCCGCCCGGAAGATTCCACCCGCATCGGCACCTTCGGGTGACGCCCCGGCACAGGAGCGCTCGTTGCGTGGCGGGTGAAGGACAATCCAGGAGCTTAGAACGCGCCCGACGTCACGACGATGAGGAGATGGCGGCTATGGCCGAAGAACCGAAGCGGGACCCCGTGCGCAGCCTCTCGAACCGGATCTTTCTCACGATCTCGGGAAAGTGGTTTCGGGCGTACTCCATCGTGCGGCACGTGGGCCGCACCTCGGGCCGGCAGTACCGCAATCCGCTCTCCGCCTATCCGCTCGGAGACGGGTTCGTCATCGCTGTCCTCTACGGCACCGAGTCGAACTGGGTCCGCAACGTCATGGCCGCTGGCGGATTCACGCTCCAGACCAAGGGCCGCGACTACCAGCTGGAACGGCCCGAGATCATCACGCCCGCACAGGCCCTGCCCGCCTATCCGGCCCTATATCGCAGGAAGATGCGGTCACGCAACATCCAGGACCTCGTCTGGGCGCACCGGGCAGCCGCGCGCTGACCGGCGGCATCGGCCGACAACTCCTCGAGCAGGCCGTCGCCGCAGTCCACGACGTCACGGCGGTGGTACGGAACGCGGACAAGCTGACCCGGCAGGTGCGCACCGTTACCGCCGACCTGGCCGGATGATTCGCCTGGGGTCCGGGGAGGAGGCCACAATATTCTCGGCCTAGCGGTGCCTGGCAACGGCCTGATGATTGACCTGTCCCTGGTGGGCGCTGTCCGGGTCGACCCGGGCCGGCGCCGGGCCCTGGTGCAGGGGCGCGCTGCTCGGCGCCTTGGACCGGGCCGCCCAGTCGTCCGGGCTGGCCACCACGGCCGGCAACGTCTCCACACCGGCGTCGGCGGCCTGACCCTCGGCGGGGGAGTGGGCTGGCTTGCCCGGCAGTCCGGCCTGGCCTGCGACAACGTGGCCCGCTTCGAGGTCGTGTCCGCCAACGGGCGAGATCCTGCACGCGAGCCAGTCGCAGAACCCGGACCTGTTCCGGGGGCTGCGCGGCGGCGGGAACTTCGGGATCGTCACCGAGTTCGAGTTCCGTCCCCACCCCGCAGACACCGCCGACCTGTTCTACCGGCCGGCCGACGCGCCGCAGGCGCTGCGCCGATGGCGCGACCTGATCACTGGCGCGCCGCCCCGGGCAACGCTGACCGCCTGGGCCGGCGCCCCTGGCGACTGCCCGTTCCTGCCGCGAGCCGCGGGGCCGGCCCCTGGCCTGGGTGGGCTACGTGTGGGCCGGCGACCCGGACCACGGGCGCCGGCTGCTCCCGGCGCTGGGCGGCGGCGCGGCGCCGGCAGCCGAACGGACCCAGGAGCTGACCTACCTGCAGCTGCAGGCCATCGACGACATCCCGCAGGCCCCCTGCCAGCGGCGGTACTGGAAGGGCCACTACCTGCGCGAGTTCGGCGACGAGGCGATCGGCGCCTTCGTTCTGACGAGGGCGAGGACGGAGGGCGGCGCGCCTACGGCGCTGGCCAGATGGCCCGGCTCCCCGCGCTGGAGGACCGCTACGACCCCCGCAACATCTTCCACCTCAACCACAACATCCCCGCCCGCCAGTCCGCACGCGCCGCGGGGGCGGGGCGCAAAGTGACAGGAGGGAGATGAGGGGCGTCAGCACACTGACGGGCGGACGTCTGCGTCGCAGTTGCCTTGGGCGGCATTGCGGGCGGAGCACCGAATCGAGACAGGGTCAAGTCGGCCGCCCGGGCACGAAACCGCCGCCGGGATGCGCTATGAGCACACCGTGTCAGAGGATCAGGCCCAGCTCCCGGGCGCGGGCGACGGCTTCGGTGCGGTTGGTGGCGCCGAGCTTGTCCAGGAGGTGGCTGACGTGCTTTTTGACGGTGTCGAGGGCGACCACCAGATCGGCGGCGATGGCCTGGTTCGACCGGCCCGCGGCGAGCATCCGAAGCACCTCCAGTGCCATGCAAATGGGGTGTATGCACAACACGACCGGGACGGCACTTTCGTGCCGAGGCCGCCACCAAAGATTCCACCCCGCAGGCACGTTTGGCTGACGCCCGGCACGCCGGGCCTTCCTAGCGTGCAAGGGACAGAACCGCACACCGACAGGAGAACAAGAATGGCTACCCTCAAGACCGGCTCGCTCGAGACCGGCGCCGCTCGTACCGCGAGCAGCCCGCCGGCGGCGCCGACGACACCCCCGCCAGGATCACCGACCGAAGGAGACAAGGATCAAGTCATGAAATACCGACATGTGGTGGTTCGCCGCACTGGGGGGCCTGAGGTTATGCAGATCGTCGAGGATGAGCTGCCTGCTCCAATCAGCGGGCACGTACTGGTCAAGATCCTGGCTGCCGACGTGGGGTTCTCCGATGTGAACATCAGGCGCGGGCGCTATCCGGGCGGTCCTCGGCCGCCTTTCACTCCCGGTTATGCCATTGTCGGCGTCGTGGAGCGATTGGGCCCTGACGCCTCGGGACTGGAGGCCGGGCAGGCTGTCGCGGCCCTTACCTTCTATGGGGGCTACAGCCAGTACATCGTCCTGCCGGCGCAGGAGTTGTATCCCGTGCCCGCGGGAGTCGATCCCGGTGAGGCGGTGACGCTGGTGTTCAACTATGTCGCCGCCTGCCAGATGCTGCACCGCGTCGCACATGTGGCAGCGGGTCAGCGGATCCTGGTGCATGGCGCGGCCGGTGGCCTGGGCACTGCCTTCCTCGAGCTGGGACACCTAGCCGGGCTAGAGATGTACGGCACGGCCTCAAAGCCCAAACACGGTCTCGTGCAACGTCTGGGGGCCACGCCCATCGATTATCGCGCCGAGGACTTCGTCGAACGCATCGCTACCCTCACTGGGGGTGCCGGCGTGGACGCGGTTTTTGACCCCATGGGGTCAGCTCATCTCAAGCGTTCGGTAAAGGCGGTGCACAAAGGCGGGACCGTCGTAGCCTACGGCTACTATGAAGCGGCTCAGCGGGGCAGTAATCCTGTCCTGGACGTCCTGTCGCAGTATATTCGGCTTCCGCTGTGGTCATTGCCACCACAGCGGAAGCACGTCGCGTTCTATGACACACGACCGACGAAGAAAAAGCACCCTGACTGGTACCGGGACGATCTCGCGCGCCTTTTCGCCCTGCTCGCCGCCGACGAACTCAGACCGGTGATCGCGGCGCGCCTGCCGCTGGAGGAGGTGGTCACAGCCCACCAGAGAGTTGAGCGTGCAGATGCGCAGGGCAGGCTGATACTGATCCCGAACCCGTGACGGATCACGTGGAGGCTGGCGTCCGTGCGGCGGGAAATAAAGCGCCGAGCGACGGGCAGCGCATGAGCGAACCTGATGCGTGGGATCCAGGCAGTCCCCGGAACCGGGAGCGGACGCAGGAGTATCAACGCCAGGCGCGTCATCTGCTGATGGAATTGGACCCGATCGGGCGTGTCCGACACGCCGGAGGCAGCCGGCGAATACGACTGCATGATCGGTCCACTACTACATCGACTGTCCCGCGGAACCGTATCCATCACCCCCGCCTCATCACCCGTTTCGCCGCCGTCGTGACTGCGCTGGCCGGCGCCGTCCTGGCGTTCGGCGCAGCCGCGCCCGCCGCTTTCGCCACTCTGCCGCCGCCGGAACCAGGCCGCACTGGCGACACCGCTCCGGTCGTGATCCACACCGTGATCGTCGGCGGCATGCCCGGCGGGAAGATCATTCTGATCGCAGCCGCGGCCGCGGCCCTCGCCGCAGTCGCGGCAGTGCTGCTGGACCGTGCACGCGCAACGCGGCGGCACATGACGGCGCCAAGCGCCTACAGCGCGCCGCCGCTGCCCTCCGCTGCGGCTGCAGGTCCCGGCCAGACCTGCCGGTCGCCGTGGAGATCCTCGCCGCCCACATCCCGGCCACGGATGGTGCCGCCGCGCTGGCCCACGTGCTCGCCGAGCACGCCGCGCTGTACGCGGCCACCGAACCGGTAACCCAGCCTCACCCGGCCAGCCCGCCAGGCAGTGAGCTCGCCGTAGCTGCCGTGCGCAGCCTGGACCCGCACCAGGTCAAGCTCGTCGAGGCTTGCCGGCGCGGGCACGCGGCCACCGGCGATCCCGCCTTCGCTGCCGCCGCGGAAACGGTCACCGGCCTGCATGTCTGACCGGATGGCGGCATCGAGGCCGTCGGCAGCCGCTACCGCGATTCCGGTTCCGGCTGCCTGATGCGGTGGCCGGCATCGCGTCGCCGGCTTGCTTCGTGACCGGCCTTGCCGTGGTGCCGCCCATGGCACCCGATCCGGCGCTGGAGGCGTGCCTGCTCGAGGTGACCGGCCAGGTCGCGGCTTCGCAACCAGGGTGATCTGGGCACTTTCACTCGCGTGGTCGGCGGGCTCCGGCGGAACCGGCCTTGGCAATGGCCGCGGGCGCGCCATGCGGACCGGTCGTCAATACTGAAGCACGATGGGCAAGACCGGACCCGGAGGCGGGCGGTTCGCGCGTGCCGCCCTCGGCCTATGCGCGCTGGGAGCCGTCGCGGCGTACGCAGCCGCGGCTGTCGCATTCGGATACGCGCTGGTGAGTCTGTACTGGGCGCTGGGTGGACGTGGCCTGATCAGTACGGTCGGCGGATACGCAGAGCAGTTTGCCCACGGCGGCGGGGTCGTTGCGGTGCTGGTGGCTGTTGCGGTGGCGGTGGCGAAGGTGGCCGGCGGCCTGCTTGCGCTCGTGCTGGTCCGTCCGTGGGGGCGAGTAATTCCGCGTGGCTGGCTGTTGATCGTTTCAGCCGGGACCAGCGTGCTGCTCGTCGTGTACGGCGGTCTTAATGTGACGGCCGGAGCCCTCGTCCTCTGGGGTGTCATTCACCCGGCGGGAGCGTGGACCGGACCGCACTGCGCTGGCACGCTGGGGTCTGGGATCTGTGGTTCCTGGTGTGGGGGATCTTGCTGGCGCTGGCAATCGCGGGCTATTGGCAGCGGACGGCAAACCAGAGCACCTGAACTCGCGCAAGCCCGGTGCTGACCCAGGCAACTGTCGACCACGGCCACGACCACTTCTCGATCCTCGGCGCCGCCCGGGAGTCGCTTCGGCGCTCGCCGGCCAAGAGCCAGGCCAAGGCGCAGGCGCGGTGGGAAACCTGGGTGAGGACTCATCGCCTCACGTTCCGTAATCGGGCCTTGCGCAGGGTGAGGCTCACACTTCCGCCGTTCGGTGCGGCCGGTTGTTTGCTGGCGCTCTCGATCCGGGGGAGCCAGAACCGGGTGTTCGGCGCTGAGGGCGGTCCGGCGGATCGCTCCCTGTCATCTGCCTCGGATGTGATGCAGGCCGGCGTGGGCGCGACTGGGATAATCGAGCCGGAAAGACGTGGGAGGAGACCGCCATGACGGTACCGGCTCTGGAGGAGGTTGGCGAGCTCGCCCAGCAGTTGCGGGTGGACTCGGTCCGTTGCAGCACCGCCGCCGGGTCCGGGCATCCGACGTCGAGCATGTCGGCGGCAGACGTGATGGCGGTGCTGCTGGCCCGGCATCTTCGCTGCGACTGGCAGCGGCCCGACGACCCCGCCAACGACCATCTGATCTTTTCTAAAGGGCACGCCTCCCCGTTGCTCTATTCGATGTTCAAGGCGGCAGGCGTCGTCTCCGACGACGAGCTGGTGAACGGGTACCGGCGCTTCGGTTCGCCGCTGCAGGGCCACCCCACCCCGGTGCTGCCGTGGGTCGACGTTGCCACGGGCTCACTGGGCCAGGGGCTGCCGGACGGGGTTGGCGTCGCCCTCGCCGGGCGGTATCTCGACGGGTTGCCGTACCGCGTCTGGGTGCTCTGCGGTGACAGTGAGATGGCCGAAGGCTCGATGTGGGAGGCGTTCGACAAGGCTGCCTATTACCGGCTGGACAACCTGACCGCGATCGTCGACGTGAACCGCCTCGGCCAGCGCGGCCCGACCGAGCTGGGCTGGGACCTGGGTGCGTACGCAAGGCGGGTTGAGGCGTTCGGCTGCCGCGCCATCCCCATCGATGGACACGACCTCGGCGAGATTGACAAGGCGCTGACTCAGGCGGCTGGCGCGGGCCGGCCTGCTGTCATCCTGGCCCGCACCCGAAAGGGCCGTGGGTTCTCCGAGGTCGAAGACCGCGAGGGCTGGCACGGCAGGCCGCTGCCCGCCGAGATGGCCGAGCGGGCCATCGTCGAGCTGGGCGGGGAACGCCACCTCACCGTCCGCGGGCTACTGCCGGAGGGTGGATCGCTGCGGGCCCGGCCCAACGGCGAGGTGACTCTGCCCCGCTACGAGCTGGGCGCCAAGGTCGCCACCAGGAAGGCTTTCGGTGAATCACTGGCCGCGGTCGGCGCCCGGTCCGACGTCGTCGCCCTGGACGGGGAGGTGGACAACTCCACGCACGCGGAGGACTTCGGCAAGGCGTATCCCGAGCGCTATTTCGAGATGTTCATCGCCGAGCAGCAGCTCATCGCGGCCGCCGTCGGCATGTCCGTGCGCGGATACGTCCCGTTCGCCGCCACCTTTGCGGCGTTCTTCACCCGGGCCTACGACTTCATCCGGATGTCGGCTATCTCCGCGGCGAACATCCGGCTGTGCGGCTCCCATGCCGGGGTCGAAATCGGCGCAGACGGCCCGTCGCAGATGGCCCTGGAGGATCTCGCGATGATGCGGGCCGTGCACGGGTCCACGGTCCTGTACCCGAGCGACGCCACGAGCACGGCCTACCTGGTGCGGGAGATGGCCGAGCGCACCGGCGTCGTCTACATGCGCACCACCCGCGGAGCCTACCCGGTGCTATACGGACCGGATGAGACCTTCCCGGTCGGCGGCGCGAAGGTCGTGCGGTCCAGCCCGGACGACCAGGTGACGCTGGCCGGCGCCGGGGTGACGCTGCACAACTGCCTGGCCGCGGCTGACCAGCTCGGCCAGGACGGCATCCGCGCCCGCGTCCTGGACCTGTACTCGGTGAAGCCGATCGACACGCAGACGCTCGTCACGGCCGCCAACGCGACCAGGAGCCGGGTCGTCGTCGTCGAGGACCACTACCCGGCGGGCGGCATCGGCAGTGCGGTGCTCGAAGCGCTCAGCGACGCCGACCACCCAGCCCGCATTGCCCACCTGGCGGTACAGGGCCTGCCCGGCTCCGGTACCCCGGCGGAGCTCATGGAGGCGGCGGGAATATCCGCCGCCCGGGTCGCGCAAGCTGCCCGCGAACTCCTGGACGCCTGACTCCGCCGCGAAGCTACCGAAGGCATAGATTCGTGCCCAGTGAGTCGGCGCAGGGCGTCTCACCCCCCGGCCCTCTCAGGACCAGGCGTAACGGTCTCCCGTCATCCGGCCCCGCAGCAGGGCCGGCGGTGAACGCGACGAGCTGCCACTGCGCGAGTGCCGCGCACAGATGGTCCAGTTCTGGGCCCAGGAAGGTCGCGGCGGGACGATCCCATCGCTGCAGAAGCGCGCGTTGGTAGAGCGCGTACAGCGGGGTTGGCACCGTGGTGCTGGCCATCGCGACCATGAACGCGCCGGTGACCGCCCAGAACGCGAACACCGTACGCCGCGGCTGCCGTGCAGCGGGTGGGGGCTTGTGCTGCTCGCGGCCGCTGACCGCGGCAGGGTTCTGGCGCAGCGGGCTGGAGGCGGCCCGCGGGCTGGGGGCTGGCCGCTGTGGACGGACGGCAGCCGTCACGGCAACTCCTAAACTAGTTATTAACTCATCACTATACTAGCATAACTAGTATAGGTCGATAACTATATCTAGTGACCTACCCTGAAGGGGTGGCAGTGACCCGGCGCAACGACAGGGACCTGGCGGCGCCGCCGGACGGCGACTCGCGGTGGGCTGACCTGGCTGACCTGGTGCTCATCATCGCCCGGGAGATCCAGTTCCGCGGTTACAGCGACCCGGAGGCAGTCCCGCTCACCCAGTCTGAGGGCATGGTGATGCGCTACCTGCAGCAGCATCCGTGTCCGCGGCCGTCGGCCACGACACCAGCAACCTCGACGCAGCCCTTGCCTTGCTCCGCGCCATCGAAACCAGCCCGGTCGCCGCCCGGTCCGCCGCACCCGGCCAACAGCCCTGATGTACAGACCACCCGCGTCTCCCCATCGTGCGATCACGCCTGAAGGCTGCGGACATCAGGGCGCGGTGGAGAGCCTGAGCGCTTCGCAGCTCCATGCGAGGTACACCGCAGGTCTACGAGAGGTCAATCGTGAGACGCGGCAGCGAGCCTCCGGCCAAGCCGCGTGACCAGACGATCGTGCACCGGACTCCTGCGATCCGCCATCCGCTTCAGGCCGTCCTGGATGCCGGGAGCAAAATCAACCTGGCATGGGCGCCCACCAGCGGCGCTGGGCGGCCGCTTGCGGTGTCCATGGTCAGGCCGCCCCGGCGGTCGCGTCCGCCGGCTGCGGATCGTCCGGGCGTTCGGCGAGCTTGCCGTTGACGAAGGTCGCTCCGGCGCGGACGAGCGCGACCAGGTGCGGGGCGTTGACCATGCACCGTTCCGGGCTGGCAGAGCCGCGGTGCCGGCGGCGGTCACGCGGCTGGCTACATCAGGTTCGCTGGCCGGCCCGGTGTGGCGGGCCGCGCGGCGACCAGGCCGGTTTCGACGGCGCTGAGCAGGCGGAGGGCGGCGTCGAGGTTGCTGGTGTCGCCGCCTGTGGCGGCGGACACGGCGCTGGCCCACTCGCGCCGGACGAGGGCGTAGTTACTTGCGCCGCGGTTGGTGCGTTGGACGGTGACCCCGCGCCCGTCGCCGGGAGAGGCGCGGCGCTCGATGAGTCCCTTGTTCTCCAGGCTGCGCAGGACGGTGGACAGGTTGGTGCGCTGCAAGCCGGTGGCGGCGGCGATCCGGCTGGGCGGCGCGTCCGGATGCTGCTGCAGGTAGCGCATCACCATGCCCTCCGATTGGGACAGCGGGATAGCGCGAGGGTCGGTGTAGCCGCGGAACTGGATCTCCCGGGCGATGATGAGCACCAGGTCGGCCAGGTCAGCCCACCGCGGGTCGCCGGCCGCTTGCGGTGCTGAATGCCCGCGCTTGGGATGCGTCACTGCCACTCTCCCAGAGTAGCTCACCAGACATAGTTATTGACACATAACAAGTTGCCCTGCATACTTATCAGGTCATAACTATCTGAGGAGATGCCATGACGTCCACCGCCACCGACGACCGCACCGCCTCGCGCCCGGCTCCCTCCGTGGCCCCGGCCTCGGCCCGGGCCACGGCGCTGGCCGGCGGGCTGCATCCAATCGGGGTCTTCATCCTGCTGGCGGGCGCGTTCCTGCCGATCATGGACTTCTTCATCACCAACGTCGCCCTGCCGAGCATCGACGCATCGCTGCACGCATCGGCGCCGGAACTAGAGCTGGTGGTCGCCGGGTACGGCGTCGCCTACGCCTCGCTGCTGGTCCTGGGCGGCCGGCTGGGTGACCGCTACGGCCGTCACCGCATGTTCCTCAGCGCGCTCGTGGGCTTCGTGCTGGCCTCGCTGGCCTGCGGCCTCGCGCCTTCCGTCGGCGTCTTGATCGCGGCGCGGATCGTCCAGGGCGGCGCCGCCGCGCTGCTCATCCCGCAGGTGCTGGCGACCTTCCACCACACCCTCGAACACGAGCGCAAGGCGCGTGCCTTGGCGCTGTACGGCGCGACCTCCGGCATCGCCGCCGTGGTTGGCCAGATCGTGGGCGGGCTGCTGGTCAGCGCGGACATCGCCGGCACCTCCTGGCGCCCGATTTTCCTGGTCAACGTGCCGATCGGGATCACCGTATTGCTGGTCGCCGCCCGCATCGTGCCCGCCACCCGCTCCCCGCATCCGGTCGGCGCCGACCTGGCCGGTACCGTGCTGTTCGCGGCCACGCTGACCGCGCTGCTAGTCCCGCTGACCGAAGGGCACACCCTCGGCTGGCCCTGGTGGATCTGGCTGCTGATCGTCGTCGCGGTGGCGCTCGGCGCTCTCACCTACCTCGTGGAGAAGCGGGCTGAGGCGCGGGGTGAGGTGCCGCTGCTGCCGCCGTCGCTGCTGCGGCTGCCGTCGATGTCGCGCGGCCTGATCATGCTGCTGGCCTTCAGCATCGGGTTTGGCTCGTTCATGTTCGTCTTCGCCCTGACCGTACAGGACGGCCTGGACCACGACGCCCTCCAGAGCGGACTGGCGATCGTGCCCATGGCGCTGTTGTTCCTCATCGGCTCGGTGCTCAGCCCGAAGATCATCAGCCGGTTCGGCAGGGCTGCCCTGTCCGCGGGCGCCGTCGTCCAGCTCGCCGGGCTCGGCTCGCTCATCGCGGTGCTCGTAACGGACTGGGCGCACGTCAGCCTGTGGGCACTGGCCGCCCCGCTGGCGCTCGTCGGCGCCGGGCAGTCCATGTTGTTCGCCGGCCTGTTCCGCAGCGTGCTCGCCGACGTCCCAACCCATCTGGGCGGCATCGGCAGCGGCGTGCTCGTCACCGTGCAGCAAAGCGGCCTGGCCCTCGGCGTCGCCACCCTCGGCACCCTGTTCCTCGCCCTGGCGCCGCACAGCTACCCGCACGCCTTCGCCGCCGTCGAGTACGCGCAGATGGGCATCGTCGCGCTCCTCGCGGTCGCCGCCGCGGTCCTGCCGCGCTTCACCAAGGCCACCGCCGACGTCCCCGTCATCGACGGCTGAACCCGGCCCGCGCATGGCGGGAGCCACCATGACAACCGGCTCAAATCACCAGGTCTTGACCACGCCGGCTCACCCAGCCGGGCGCGAGCCTCAATGCCGCTGACAAGTGCGTACGGGAGGAAGCGTTGAACCTGCTTGATCTGTCTCGATGGCAGTTCGCCATCACCGTCATGTTCCACATGACGTTCCCGGCGATCACGGTCGGGACGTCAATCCTGTTGTGCGTCCTGTACGGGATGCACTGGAAGACGGGAAAGCCGGTCTACCTGCAGATGTTCCGGTTCTGGCGGCGGATCTTCGCGGTCGGGTTCGCCATCGGCGTGGTCGCCGGGATCGTGATCGTCTTCCAGTTCGGGCTGAACTGGGGCGTGTTCGCCGCGAAGGCCGGTCCCATCCAGGGCCCGCTGCTTGGGATGGAGGTCGTCACCGCGTTCTTCGTGGAGGCGGGGTTCATCGGCATCCTGCTCTACGGTGACGGCCGGGTTCGGCCGCCCACATGTTCGCCGCCACGGTGATGGTGGCCATCGGGACGATCCTGTCGTCGACCTGGATCATCGCCAACAACTCCTGGATGCAGACCCCCTCGGGGTTTGTGATGCGCCGTGGGCGGTTCGAGCCGGTGGACTGGCTGCATGTGATCTTCAGCCCGTCGTTCATCTGGCGCTGGTGGCACATGCTGGGCGCGGTGCTGATTTCGGCCGCCTTCTTCGTCGCCGGGATCGGCGCCTGGTACCTGGTCAAGGGCAGCGCGCTGCCGTTCGCCCGCCGCTCGGTCTCCATCGGCCTGGGCATCGCGGCGATCTTGCTCCCGCTGCAGATATTCCTCGGCGACCACGTCGCCGCTCACGAGCTGCCCTACCAGCTGTCCAAGCTGGAAGCCCTGGAGGGCAACTGGACCAGCGGGAACACCGGCTACGTGATCTTCGCGATCCCCGACCAGCAGGCCCGGGACAACCGCACCAACCCGGCACCAAATGCGCGAAACCAACACGAACCAGGCTCAGGATCTGCAAAGACCTGACGGTCCGCTTCATATGAGTCATCGTGCCCCGGGGTGACGCCGCTACGGCGTGAAAATTTGGGCAGCTGACCCGCTGCGCCGCGCGAGCCCGGCTGCGCCGGGCGCTGCCGCGCCCGTACCCGCGGGCATTTGCCGGCTGATGGTCCCTGCGCGGGGGCGGGGCGGCCTGGGAGGCTTGGGCCGCGGCCGTCCGCCGACGTCGTTCCCTCCTGGCGGGCCTGACCCCGTATATGAGTCTGACGCCGGGAGCCAATGTTCAGGGTCGCTCAATGGTGCTTCGAGCCCGCGGACCAGATTTCCACTCGCCCCTGGCTCCTGCGAACGGCCGCGACCGCAACTGCCCTCTCATCGCAGGAGCCGACGATGCAAGACGTCGAAGATGAGCCGCTGTTCTGCGAGCGGGTCGCCGGCCTGGACATCGCCAAGGCCGGGGTCGAGGTCACCATCCGGGTGCCCAGCGACACCACGGCGGGCCGCCGCCAGCAGGAGACCCGCGGCTTCGGCACCACCCGCGCCGAGCTGGAGTCGCTGGGAGACTGGCTGGCCTGCTGGGGCGTCACCCGGGCCGGGATGGAGGCCACGTCCGGCTACTGGAAACCTGTCTGCTTTGCCCTGGAATCACGCGGGTTCGACTGCCAGCTGTACAACGCCGCGCAGGTCAAGGCGCTGCCCGGCAGGCCCAAAACGGACCGGGCCGACTCGGTCTGGCTCGCCAGGATCACCGAGCGCGGCTCGGCCTGCTCCAGCTTCGTCCCGCCCGAGCCGATCCGCCGGCTGCGCACCCATACCCGCTACCGGCGGCACCTCACCCAGGCCCGCACCGCCGAGAAGCAAAGGGTGGAAAAGCTGCTGGAGGACGGGCACCTGAAGCTGTCCAGCGTGATCTCCGACATCCACGGCGTCTCGGGCCGGGACATGCTCAGCGCGATCGCCGCCGGGCCGCGCGACCCGAAAGCCCTGGCCCAGCTCGCCCGAGGCACCATGCGCGGCAAGATCCGTCGGCTGGAAGAGGCGCTGGACTGCTCGTTTTTCACCGATCAGCACGCCGCCGCGCTGGCGATGATGCTGGCCACCATCGACCACTACACCACCCAGATCCAGGCGCTCACCGAAAAGATCGAGGTGCTGACCGAGCCCTGGCTGAGCCAGGCGGAACAGCTCGACGCCGTCGACGGCATCGGGATGGTCTGCGCCCAGGACATCATCGCCGAGGTCGGCGTTGATATGACGGTGTTCCCCACCGCCTCCCACCTGGTCTCCTGGGCGAAATGGTCACCCCAGGTCAAGCAGGCCGCCGGGAAACGCAAGGGCAGCAACTCAACCGGCCGCGGCAACCCCTGCCTGTCCGCCGCCCTCGGCGAAGCCGCGATCGGAGCCAGCCGCACCCACTCCTTCCTCGGCGCCAGGTACCGGCGGATGGCCAGGCGCATGCCCAAGAAGAAAGCCCTGGTCGCGACCGGGAACTCCATGCTCACCATCGTCCACGCCCTGCTATCCGACCCCGCCGCCCACTACACCGACCTCGGCGCGGACTACTACGAGCAGCGCATGCACACCCGCCGCCAGGCCCGCAACCACGTCAAAAGCCGCGAACGCCTCGGCCGGGTAGCCCCGGTGCATTGCTGCACCGGGGCCCCCTCAGGACCGTGCATGCGAGTCGTCCCCGCACACGGCCCAGGCAAGCCACAGGGGCGGTTCAGGTGCAGAGCCCTGGCACGGTGCCACCGGCCCGCCGCCGCTCGGTCTGCTGTCGTCGGCGGCAGTTGGCGTGCATGAGGTGTGTCCGGGTATCGTTCCCGGCGGCTGGCTGGCCGTGGACGGTCAGGTAGTCCGCCGTGATCGCCGTCTTGATGACCTGCAGGAACCAGCGTTCCCAGCCTTCAGGGGACTGGGGTGGCTGATCGGGTGTGAGCAGGTTTTCTCCGCACCGGCTGCATCGGCCGTCCTGCCTGGATAGCAGGCGCACGACGGAGGGGTCGAGCGGGGGTTTCACCTTCTGGCGGCGGCTTGCCCAGTAGTCGGCCAGGGTCGGGTCGTCCGGGGACGCGCCGCCCTTGACCAGGGTGTGCCGCACGATGGGAGTCCAGGCCAGTTTCGGCAGGAAGGCACCCGTGTCCGGGTTACCGAACACCCACCGGTCGTTCCTGAACTTGCTGAACCTGCGGTAGTAGCGGTTTACGGTCCAGCGTTTCGGCTTGTTCGGGTGGGTCCAGCACGCCCACTTGTAAGTGAGTTTCCACAGGTAATCATCCAGGGCACTGAACACCCTGGATGACACCACCGTCTTGTAGTAGGCGCTCCATCCCCGCGTGACGGGGACGATCGTCGCCAGTACTGCTTCGGCGTTGGTCCCGCGGAGTGCGCGGAACTCCCCGGCAAGCCGTTTCCGGAACCTCTTGATGGCCGCAGCGCCCGGTTTGATAAGCAGCTTGCCGTTGGGGTAGCGGCGGAGATTAAATCCGAGAAAATCAAACCCCTCAGAAAGGGGGACGATCCGGGTCTTGGCCTCATTGAAAGCCAGCCCTCTCGGCTCCAGCCACTCGGCCAGCCGCGCCTTGACCTGCTCAGCCTGCTGCCTGGAGTGACAGCACACGACCAGGTCGTCAGCATATCTCGTGAGCGCCGGGCTGTCGCCCTTCAGCGTTCCGGCATCCCTGCCGGTAATCTGATAGCGGACGCCCGCGGCCTCCTCCAGCCCGTGCAATGCGATATTCAACAGCAAAGGTGATATCACCCCGCCCTGGGGAGTTCCTTCCCCAGTGGGAGCAAACCCTTTCCCAGCCTCGAAAATCCCTGCTCTCAGCCACCCGGCGATCATCCCCTTCGCGGGGAATCCGCCGAGCATTCCGAGGAGGTGCTCGTGGCTGATCTTGTCGAATGCGCTGGCCAGATCGGCATCCAGAATCCAGGCCCTCGCGGACTTTCCCTTAAGGGTGGAAAACAAGGATTCTATCGCGTCGTGGCAGCCGCGGCCCGGCCGGAACCCATACGAACGGGGTTCAAAACGGGCCTCCCACTCGGGCTCCAGCGCATTTTTCACCCGTGCCTGATGGCAGCGGTCAATCAGCAGAGGTATCCCAAGCGGCCGCATTTTGGTCTTGTCACTGGCCTTCGGTATATACACCCGCCGGACCGGGGACGGCCGGTGCGAGCCGATGCCGACGTGCACACGCACCGCCATCTCGGCCCTGGCCTGGCTGGTCAGCGCGACCAGCCCGTCGATCCCCGCCGTCCGGCGGCCCGTGTTGCGCTGCGTCACCTGCCGCACGCTGACCAGCGTGTTGCTCCAGCTCCGCAACGCGAGTTTCTGCAGGCTCCTGGCCCGTGACCAGTCACCGTCCCGCACCGCCTGGAAGATCCTGCCGCGCAGCCGCCGTACCTGCTCCTCATGGTGCCGCCAGTCCACGTGCTCCCAGGCGTCACCATCGAATAGGGGCAGGCCCTCCGGTCCGTTCACCAAGGTGTCCAACGTGCCCTTCGGTGCTGGCATTCGCGCCCGCTTTCTGTTCCAAGGCTCACCTGCCCACGTCAGCGCTCTTGCGAGCCCGGGCAGCAACTGGCCCGGCATCCGGGCCAGTTATACGGGAGCCATCCGGGGGAGGTCCCGGTCCTCCGGCCCCGCTTTCCTGCTGCCTTTCGGCTGCCCGGCATCCGCTTCCTGGGCACCCCAATCCCGCCAGGGACTTCCGCCCCCATCACTGTCGGCCTACCGCACCGCCTGCGCATACCCGCGCCTGAGATGCGGACCCTGGCAGGGTTTCCGCTTTCCGCACGCGTAAGACCCGGACCGGGCCGGACGCCCTCTCTACCCCGGGGACAACGGTGCCTGCTGGCCATCGATAGCTCCGTGGCCGCCGCCTGCCGCCTCTCAGCGGCTAGTCCCTGCCACCCCGGCACAACCACCCAGCCCGGGGTGCTGACCTGACGAGGCATCAGCGAGGGTTCCCTGGTAGTCGCCCCTCCGGTCCTTCCCCTCACCGGTGACCACCATGGCTGGGACGGCGGCCCTTGGGCTTTCCCGTGAGCTTCGCACCCGGCCGGTCAGGAACCGGCCACGCACGTCACGGCGGGGACAGGTCAGGCACAGACCCGTAGCTACGTCCCTGGCATCAGCCAGACCTCCTTAACAAGCTCACTTACCACGTGCGACCGGCGTCGCAAGCTACGAGATCACCGTCCAGCACGCCGACCACAAGGTCACCGGCAAGAGCCGTTCCGTTAACGGCACCGTCGGGCTGCGCGTGCCCCGCGACGTGGTCAAGGCCAAGTGCGCCCCCTTCCTCAAGCTCGGCAAGCCCGA
>WNGA01017443.1_pt1 | contig 16412 bp, 15 predicted proteins | sample 5400061 | NCBI WGS metagenome assembly WNGA01 (sample SAMN13153366, study PRJNA577476) | soil metagenome | isolation source: 100 cm soil or saprolite under grassland replicate 2 | place: USA:California | collected 2016-06-15 | reverse complement strand
GTCTCCTCAAGTTCATGACTCAAACTCCAAGTAACCTCTAACCCGGCTTAGTCCAACACAGAATTGTGTGGCGGCTTCCTCTGCCGTCAGTCTCCCATTCGCACCTCGCCCCACACTAATTCTTAATACGTTGGGCTGCTTTCTGAACGAAACTAGTTTTTAGCGCGCACAAATTTTTGGACTCGCTTGCCTTCGAAGTCAGCCGCGTATACTGCACCACTTTTTGCGAGCGCTACCCAGTGGATATCTAGGAACTGGCCGTCATAGTTTCCATAACGACCGATTCGTTCAATTAGAGATCCATCCAAACGCATCACCAGCACTCCCGATGCGTCCGGCAGTTTAGAGCTTCCGGATTGGGCGATGAATGCGGTGCCGTCGCGTCCAATCTTGATGTCCTGCGCTCCGACAAAAGGCGGACCCTTCCATTCCATAAGGTAGTTGCCCTTATCATCAAAGACTTGAATCCGTTTATTGCTTCGGTCGACCACATACACACGGCCGCTGGCGAATGCGATCGCGTGAGGCAAGTCGAGCTGGCCAGGGCCTTTTCCTTTCGTGCCCCACTGGAATAGAAACTTTCCATCCGGCGCAAACTTCAGAATCCGATTGTTTCGGTATCCGTCGCTAACATAGAAAGAGCCGTCTGGTTGGACCGCAATGTCGCTGGGGCGATTGAAGTGAGCGGCATCATCACCGGCGACAGCTCGTTCGCCGAGCTTGAGAAGAAGTTTGCCGTCGTGAGAAAACTTGAAAACCTGATTGAGTGCAATGTCAGCGACCCAGATATTATCTTTTGAATCCACGGTTATGCTGTGAGGTAAGGCAAGAACGTTTTCTCCCAACTTATTTTGCAGTCGACCTGTACGCCCGTCGAAGACAAATATGGTTGGTACAGGAATCGGCGTCTCATCCAAGACCTCCGAGTCGGGCCATTTGCGTCCGCCGCGTTGTAAGACGAGGACGTTGTCATGTGAATCCACCGCAACTGCCGAAACCTCGTCCAGGATAGTGTTTTCAGGGAGGACCGGCCAACCATGTACCACGTGGTAACGCGCGACCGACTGTTTGGCGACAGAAGTTTGTCGTGCGGGCTTGGCGGTCTGCGCATTAAGACTCAAAGCGGCTATGCCTAGCGCACCAGAAAGGATGACCAGAGTACCAGCAAAGTCGATGTTCTTCCGCGGTGACACTCAACTGTCTCCTGGATTGAAAACTCTTACTGAGGTTCAATGTGGCGTCAATGTTGCTGCCCAACGCTAGCCTTCAGCCGCGGCGCGCGATCAGCACTCAAGCGGCCTTTCGCTTCTTCGCACCTTCTTCTTTTCGTACTCTGCCCCAGATGCCGGGAAAGCTCATAGGAACTAATGCCATGATAAACTTTTTAGATTATAAGGAATAGAAAGAATTGGCTGCATGGATTCCATCGAATTTTGACGAGGCTTGCAAACGAAATGCGGGCAGGCGCAAGCTCCACATGCGGAAGCGACAGGCGAGAGCAGCTCGCATCTTGCGGGTCCTTGCCGCAATGGACTCAGCAGATGCGACTGAGTTGCGAGAGAAGGTCTACGGCTTGATCACCATCACCTCTCATGCAATGGAAGTAAGCAAGGCAACCGCTTCTCGCGACTTTGCCTTAGTCCGTCGCTTACATCGGCAGTTCCTGCGCATGTTTGGCCGCAACTTCGATTCAAAAAGAGACCGCGTTGTCTGGACGTGGAATTGGGACCACTACGGATTTATCACCCCAGAGAGTAGACATGCGGGACACCGGAAACCTGTGGGCCACTTCCCGTTTGATACGCGGCGACAAGAAACCGAAGAGTCTTATTGTGGCTTCAATCAGTCATCGTGGCCAAACACTGACTTCATCTCGCAAATGAGCACGCGGGAGTTGATACGAGCCTATAGCAGGGTCCTTAAGATGCGAGACAGACTCACTAAGAAGTTCTTTGAGAATTTTTTTGAGGCAAAATCTAATTTGACAACCTAGGCGAACTCAGTAAAATTCCGCCAACAAGGCGAACGTTGCTGGGGTGAGGACAGTAACTATTGAGGCTGAATCTTCGCGCCACCTTGAGAGCCCGGTCCAAAGCCGGGCTTTCGGTTTTTTGAACACAACAAACGTTTCGCCGACGCAGCGTTTATGATGGGAACTGGTCCGGGAACTCATTCTTAAGCAGCCAGCGAGCAAGGCACTTCGTCATAGCTAGAAGACTAACAACCTCAGAGACGCTGACGGCATCATCAAAAGAAAGCGGCATAGCGGTATGGCTAGACTCTAAGAAGGCGTGCGCTAATTCATTCCTCAGAGGGCGAAGTGTTGTATCAGCGATCTTTGTGATTTTCTTTCCCCAAAACTTTCTCGGAAAAACCTGTTCTGCCGCAATCTCATCCCACTTTAATTTTACGGGGAACAGACCATCTAATAATATGATCAAACTGTTCGGGTCATCAGGAATCCTCTCAGGCCGTTGGGTATGCCTCTCACCGCGAGCAACCGCGGCCGTTCGCATCTTCGCTCGCCGAGCGATTAGCCCGTCAACTATTTTGAAGAAACAAAGGAACTGATAGACGTGTGAGTTGCTATTGAGGCCTTCTCTATAAATAGACGCGTAAGCCCCCGGCTCCTCTTTTACGTCTAAGACGCGAATGCCTTGGGCAAAAACTACGGGTTCATAAGGCTTAGAGGCGCGATAGATCATAAAATCTTCTGTCTCAAGATCCATCACATCAATCTGGTAAATACACAACGGGATGTCGGCGTGTGTTGCGTACCAACTTATTGATGGTAGTAGAAGTTTCCTGGCAATGTCTCTAGCCTCGAAGAATCCTGTGGCCATCACTGATTCAATTTGTAACTTGCCGATAAAACCATCTGCATTAACTGATTCCGTAATCTCAAACACGCCGTCGTCGGTTAAGACGGGAAAGGTAGCAACGGGCTCTGGCTTCTGAGGCGCTGTGCTGTTCGACGCACACAAGCGCAAGTGTGAGTTCCCGTTCATTAGCTCGGCTCTATTGATCTCTCTTTCCGAACAGATGGCCTGTCCCGGCCTGCTCAGCGTGAAGGTCACTTTAAACTTCTTCGGAATGTTCGTTGATGATGAGCTCGGCTTGCGCTGTTTGCTGATAACAACTGTAAAGGGCTGGCCAGCGAGACCGATGAGAGCATTCTTGACCGTAATTCTTCTAATATCATCTGTCATAAGCGCTCCTAACAATAAATTTGGTGAGCAGTAAGGACTCTCGATCCGTTTAAGCGTAAATCTTAACCCCCCGAAGATTGGAAGCGGTGTCGGCTCCTAAACAATCGAAAATTCGCTCGTCCGTGCGCCTACCGAGCATCTATGCGCTTGCGCATCTCTTCCTTACCTGCTGCGGTCTTAATCTTCAACCAATCGCGAGTGCGGCCTCCTGTGTACTGGGAATCAATCTTCTTAGCTACCATGCCTTCTAGGATCCTTTGCTCCAGTTCGGCGAACAAACCGAGTCCTTCACCGATGATGTAATCGGTAAATCGAATTCTATTGTTCTTGGTCTTGCTCAAGATTCGCTTCAGCGCCACTTTACGTTTCATTAGCGGCAAGCTCCTGAGGTCTTCTCCATTCAAGGCTAGTAAGTCGAACGCCATAGAAGACAACCGCACACGTTCGCCGAGACTTCTTCAGCTCGTCGAAGCATGGCAGGCCGTCTTCGTCGATTGCAGTAATCTCGCCGTCGATGATTGCTGACTTTGCTTTGACTTGGATCGACTGCAGTTCGGGAAAGCGTTTTGTGAAGTCGTTCTTTCTTCGGGAAATGAATTTGATGGTTTCACCGAAGTAGCAGAGTGCCCGGTAGCCGTCCCACTCTGGCTCAAACAACCATTTAGGATCAGAGAATGGCCGAGCCAAGTTTGAAGGCTGCATAAGCGTTATTAACACAGCAAAGAACTGGACAGACAGTTATCAGGCTATTTACGGAGCGGGGACGACCGAGCCTTCTGTGCCATGAACCCCCTTCCAGTTGCCCTTTGTAGTGGTATCCACACCTACGAAGCGGACCGATGCAAGGACGATAGTGCTGCTCTCGCCGTTTTCATCGATTGCGGCAAATGAATTTGGCGAAGGTGTAAACTTCACAATTAGCTCTGCATTCGGAGCTATGGGCCTTCGCAAGGTATAAAAAAAGGTATTTCCTTGGATAGTTTTGTCAAACAACCAAGTCGGTGTAAAAAACGGATCTTTGGGCTCGGTCACACTTTCGTCATACGTTATAACCAAAAGCACGTCCTTGCTCGGCAAATCCCCAATGTTCGTAATTTTGAAGGTGGATGTTTCGTACCTAGCGGTAAGTGAGACCTTCTCACCTTGCTGGAAGATCGTACCTGGTGCGGGACTCACAATTCGTACTTGGCCCACCTCATTTGACACGTGTAGCTTGCCTCGATGTCGAAATGCTTCCATAGTTGCGTCTGCCTTAAAGAAAGCAAATATTCCTAAGGCGCCGCCTATCAGCGCCACAATCGACACTGCAAAATTGAGTTTTTCAATCGCATTAAGTCTTTTAAACCAATGCATTTTCCCGGCAAGAAGAGACTTTCCGATACGTTTCTGATTCATATGCTTCAGCACGATAGCAAAAGTCTTCGCTGAGGACTAAGTGTTGCGCGGTATTGCTGAGCGAAAATCCTAGCGATAAGTTCGGGTTATGAGTTCAGTCGGCTTCACTCCTCATTCGAAGGATAATGAACTTGAGAAATTGCGCGAAGCTTGGCGATCACTAAACGACTTAATGAAGAACTTGGCGAATGCTGAAGCCTGTCTAAAGGATCTTGATTTGAAGCTGACAGGCGACCACATACGCGCGTTGCGAAGTGAAATGTCGAGCAGGTGAAGAAAGCAATCGCGGTTGTTGGGCAATCAAAGAGAGTTGTGTCCTAAAGTCTTTAGAGCCCTTTTCCTTACCCCAGTGCTTAGGGGTCATTCGGATGTCGAGTCAATCTAACGCTTCCTATCAAGGAGCTCGTAGAGTTGTTGCTTGATTTTGTGAATTCTTCAAGACAAAGCTTCGAGGATGGGGTTCAGTATACTTTCTGCGACCTGTCTTGGATTCTCAATGAGATTTAGGGCAGAGGTTCTTAACGGTTTGCGATAGTCGGGACCGTCGTACCGGCGCACCGAACCTAAGCCAAATCGTGCCTTGTCATTAATACACGTTTGAAGATGCGTAATTGCTACACCAACATCAACCATACCGTAATAGGAAGCCCTTTCAAAAAGGCGGCCCAGCATTCCCAGCATCCGGGCGGTATTACCAACTGCGATGGACGGCAGGAAGATCTTTTCTCCGTTGAGTGAATCGGCAACCCGGCCGCAGAAAAGATGTCCAGTACCATTTGATTCAATGGTGAGCTCGAGCGTATAACGATCCGGGTCCGGCTTTCCTTCTTCGGCATGTGACATCCGACCTCGGTAGCTATCCGGATACCGTGACCAGCCTCCTATCGGTGGATTAAAGTCAGGATCGTATTGACCATCCGTTAGCCGCCTGTCATTTCGCGCCTCAATCGCAAGTTTATTAAGCATCTCCTGGATGTTCTCTCCATCCAGCAATGCTTTTCCGAGAAGAGCGTCATCACTCAGAACTGGTCTTACGACTACATGCAGATGCGCGAATTTTTCATTCGCAGGAATTGGCGGCGCGGAGATTGATCTGTCAAGCATCTCATTTATCGCAGAAGTGGTGACCTGCCCACGACGCTCATACAACCGTGCAACTTCAGCTTGACTTAACACGTAGTTTCCCGTTTCTCCGCGGCCGTAAAATCGACGCTCGCCTTTCACTATGACCATATGCGGTGCGCGCTCAGAGGGCGGAACTACTACAACTAAATAACCTCTTGACTCGTCGCCTGAGTCCGGAATCGTGAAACTTCTATGACTTGGCACCTCGTCTATCGACGTCCTCACAATTGAATCAATGCGCTCTCTTTGTCCAGACAACGCGAAAGGCATTGGAATGCTCGGATGCCCGCCTTCATCTTCATCAATGCCGTACAAGAGTACGCCACCTGCGGTGTTTGCGAGGGCTGAGACATCAACAGCCGTATCGCTGTTTCTCTTTGGGATCTCTCGTTTAGCATCGAAGGTTACCGTTTCCTCCAAACTTTGATTCGCTATTGCTGTGAGAATGTCCTGCTCGTCTTTTGGTATCCACATAATCGCACTGTAAAACGCGGGCCAGCATAGCCGCAAGCTGCCAGACTCGGATGAGTAGTACGACCTTTAAAAACACCTCATTGACACGATTACGCACCGCGAATACACTACGCCCGCTTTCTCATAGGTTCGCGCTCCTCGCAGGTTTACTAAAGACCGCTACCTCCACGATGCTTCCATGAGACAAAGAACGCTTTCATTTCCTATTCATGGGACGACGATCCGCATAGGGAATGGGTCCATATCCTAGCAAAGCGACTCAGAGCAGACGGCGTCGATGTCTCGCTCGACCGCTGGGATACCGTACCAGGGGACCAGTTGCCAGCATTCATGGAGCGAGCTATTCGTCAGAATAACTTCGTCGTCATCATCTGCACTCCTCGGTATAAGCGGCGCTCAGACGCACGCGAAGGTGGCGTGGGGTACGAGGGTGACATCATGACCGCCGAGGTGATGACTTCGCAGAACCATCGTAAGTTCATCCCCGTGCTCCGAAGCGGGGAGTGGGGTCTGTCGGCGCCCACATGGCTTTCAGGTAAGTACTACATCGATCTGTCTGGTGATCCGTATTCGGAGCGCGATTACGAAGATCTTGTTCGGACGCTGCTGGGGATACGCGAAACTGCGCCGCCGCTCGGCGAGCCTATGGCGACATTAGGAGCAAGCCAATCAGCAGACGCTGGCTTAACGACTGCAAAGCCAGCGCAGTTCGAGGACATTAAGGTCACTCGCGTAATCGTTGAAGAGATTACTGAGCCTCGGAATGATGGAACCAAGGGAAGCGCCCTCTATTCCGTTCCCTTCGCTCTTTCTCGTCGTCCTTCTGTGGAGTGGTCAAATCTCTTTATCGAGAACTGGAATCATCCTCCACGCTGGACAACCATGCATCGCCCCGGTATCGCAGAAATTAGCGGCTCAACCATCTCACTAAACGGAACAACCATCGAAGAGGTCGAGCGATATCACCGGGATACGTTGCAGTTGGCCGTCGACCAGACTAACAAGCAGTACCGCGAATGGAAGCGTAGACAAGATGAGCAGCGTGCCCGCGAGAAGGCTAAAAGTAAAGAGCATCGCAAGCATGTTGATCAAGCTGCCAAAGGAATCAAATTCGACTAGCCACTACTGTCCGAAGGAATTTCGCGGGGTACAAGCTAAGTAGGGTTCAAGCGGAAGGTTGCGTGGAATCCAGGCATACGTGCGCAACGCTCTTGCTGCTCGCTGGCGAGAATCCAAAAGTTGTCAGCGAGAGACTAGGGCACAGTTCCATTGTGATGACACTCGACACCTATTCCCACGTCCTTCCTTCCATGCAACAAGCCGCAACTGAGAAGCTCGAAAAAATGCTTTTCGGATAGGCTGGCACACTATAGGCACACAAAACAAAAACGGGCGGCCATGTGGCTGCCCGTAACTTCTTGATCTTGTTTGGCTGGGAGGCAGGGATTGTTTGGCTGGGAGGCAGGGATTCGAACCCCGATAGGCGGATTCAGAGTCCGCAGTCCTACCGTTAGACGACCTCCCAGCAAGAGGAATTTCAATGTAAGTGCATACGGTTTTCCTTGTCAACAGGTGGTTAGTGAATAGTAAATTGTGAATAGTAAATAGTTAAACAATGAAGGTTACGCGGCGCGTCTGTAACACTTTTTACTATTCACTATTTACTATTTACTGGTTATCGAGGCACAATAGACCCACGTAGTTACCTCCCGTACAGAGCCCTGTTTGGCAAGATCGCTCCCACACATTTTTTGAACCGAACAGCTTCGGAGACTGGGAGTAACCATGGATGAACTCGACAGGCAGGATGTGGCCATTGATTCAAAGGAAGAATCTTCAACGACCTCGGCTTCGGCAGAAAGCAATACTACGGGTGACGATGCTTCTGAGAAAATCCGCGCGCTCGTGGCAGATTATAACGCAAGGATGGATGACGTGGCAGATGTCATTGCGCGTGTGAGGCATGAAATAAACAATCCGCTTACGGGAGTGCTGGGTCAGGCGCAGTTATTGCTGCGCGAAGAATTGAGTGAGAAGGCCCGGAAGCGTGTGGAAACCATAGAGCAACTGGCAATTCGCCTACGGGACATTGTGGGTCAGTTGAGACAGGTGCAGAAAAACTCCAAGAGTTGAAAAGCCACTCTCTACCTTCACGAGGACGGTCTTGAAAGATGACTGGCAAAAGCTTCCCGTGCTGTTGTGGCGGCGCACTGTAGTCGAGGGCGCTTGAGGGTGATAGACTTTTTGACGATGGCAACTCGAAAACCTCTCGCCTGGAATAATCACCTTGAAGAAGCGATGGCACTGCTGATTCGAAACCAGGCTGCGTTTGTAGAGCAGATCGCCAGAAACGATCAAGAGCGCCTCAAGCTACAACGCGAGTCCCTGGAGTGGCACCTTGAAAACAAGGAATGGCGAATTCAGACCGAGGAATGGCAGCGCAAGACTGAGGCATGGCAGCTCAAGACTGAAGAATGGCAGAGCGCCGCTGAGAAACGGTTCGACAAGATTGAGCAACGGCTCGCGAAGATCGAGGAGAGTCTGGTTCAGCTACCAAAAACGATTCTTCAAAGCGTCCTTGAGCAACTGCCAAAGATTATTGTTAAGGACGTCCTCGAAAAACTACCCAAGGCAGTTAAGAAAGAAATCGGATTCACGACTCCGACTTAGTCTTGCGCGTGCCGCGGCTCTCCAAATCCCTTACAATGAAAATGCGCAGCAGAGTCGCCGCGCATTTCCATACTCGTTCGATTTAATGGGTGATCAGTCGTCTAAACCACCTAGCTTCCTATGACAACCTCAACCTTCACGGTCGATCATAGCCGCGGTTCAGTGCTGCTTCTTTTCGTCATCCTCCATTTTCCTCTTCAAATACTTGGCGAGTTTTTCCGCAGAGGATCGCAATCCACGATTAGCAGATGATCTGTCTGATGAATCAGCGTACGCAACTACTCCGGTTCTGAGGTTGATCACAGCCATGGATGCAGATGTTGACTTTCTAAAATCTCCAAGAAAGACTTTCTTCGCCCAGCCCCCAGCTTTCTTATCAGCGCTGCCTTCGATAATAAAATCAGCTTGAGATTGGTTTGCGACTATAAGGAGAGGCACATCTTTCTTCCGGAGTGCAGCCGCCAGATAGGTTTCAAAGCCTTGAGCTTGTGGGTTGCTCGGATCTTCTGAAAGCATCGGCGCGATATAAATCTTTGAGTTTCTAGGTATAAGGCGGGCTTTGAATGGATCGTCGGGCACTTTCTCAGGATATGTTCGTAGCGATGCCTTCTCCATAGCTCGGTCGGTCGTGGCGCTGTCAGAGGTTTGTGCCTTTGCGGCAGAAAAGCCAATTAATGATACAAAAAGCGTCAGAGTTATCAGACGTGTGAGCTTGACAACCCTTGAGGCGCGACTGGGACAGATTTGTTGGGGGTGTAACATTCGTTAATTCTCCTTAGGATTTAATTGAGTAATCAGAGTCCTCATTAGAGGACTCTTTGGTTCAGGCGTACGAACTTGACACGCGAAGTCGGGAGAGGGTGCCGAGCGAACGACTGGTTAATTGTAATGACGCTACGTCTGCGAGGGTGACGTCATTTTGGCTACTAAACTCCGACGGATTCTTCTTCGTGGTCTTGAACCAGATACGGCGAGACGGTAACAGGCTTCTCATCCAAGTCTTCCTCGAGCACGGCTTGAATAATCGGCAAGCTCAGGGAATGCTTTTTGGAAATTCCCGGCACGTCGTGGCCTGCGGCGTAAACTGGATGGCGTTCGTGTTCCTGATACCAGTCGGCCAGGTTCGCGGTCTTGTGCATGTTCTCGATGATCTGCCGCCAGCCCACGCCGGTGTTGTAAGCACAGAAGGAAATCTCGCCTTCCTGAGTGCCGTAAGGAATCACGCACATCTCGGTGCGGCGGAAATCGTAGTTGAAGAGGTCCTGGAACCACATGCCCTCGACGCAGAGTACGCGCCAGACATCGTTAGGGTCGTCCTGGACCGTGGCCTTCATACGATCGTTGCGGTCTGAGCTGGAATTTGTGGACGACGGTTTGAAGAGATTCAAGATCTGCGAAATCGGAAATCCTGCAGGCGCTTGTTCAGCGTTGAAGTTTCGCAGTATCGCCAAGCCGAGTTGCGCGTAGGAAAGCTTCCTGCCGCGCGCGGTGTCGGTGATGGTGGCGACGTCTTTCATGAATTGCTCGTAGTTGAAAAACTCGAACAACGATTTGAATTCGCCAGTCTTTCGGTTAACTACCATTAAGGTGAAGATGCCACAGTTCGGATGGCAATTACAGGAAGACCAACCCCAGGGGGCGTCGGCGCCTTGCAGCATGTCCATAACGCTGGTGAACGCCGAGTAGGAAGAAAGTGGATACCAGTCGCGCAAAGGTTGCAGCTGGCCGCGAAGCTGATCTTTGAGATCATGCGTCATGCCGGCCAGCGTGTAACGCTGCTTGATTCGCAACGCGTCGGAAATGTCTTCATCGCGGCCGGTGAACGAAACAGGTTGGAACGCGATCGTCTGCACCTTGTCAATATTCTTCGCCGCGAACTCGACAATCTGACCGATGCCATCGTTGTTGATTGTGTTCACGATGGTGGTGACGAGCGTGACTTTGATTCCAACCTTCGCGAGATTCTCAATTGCCTGCTGCTTCACATCAAACAAGTTGCCCACGCCGCGGTGTCTGTTCTTTTCTTCGCTAACCCCGTCGAACTGAAGATACACGCCGTGTTGTCCCGCAGCCTTCGCCGCTTTGCAAAACTCGATGTCTTCAGCGAAGCGTATGCCGTTGGTTGCCGCCAGAATTCTGTAGAAGCCGACCTTCTTCGCGTAAGCAACCGCCTCGAGATAGTAAGGCGAAAGTGTCGGCTCGCCGCCAGAAAAAAGAATAATGATCTGGCGTTTTGGTTTGAACGATACCGCGCGATCGAGAATCGCTTTTGTGTCTTCGTAAGTCGGCTCGTGCACATAACCAACTTGGTTTGCATCCATGAAGCAGGGATTGCACATCATGTTGCAGCGATTGGTAAGGTCCACGGTCAAGACGGCGCCGCGGCCAAATTTGATGTTCGAAGTGCCATGTCGATGGATGTGCGCATCTTCAGCAGAGCGAAAGTCACGTCCGAAGAAGAGCGATTCGATCCGCTCGAGAAACGCGGGGTCGGTTGCCATAACGTCAACAAACTCGCCATGCTTCGGACAGGTCTTGCGCATGACTACCTGTCCGTTTTCTTCCACGATCTGTGCTTTGATTTCGCCCGGATGTTCGTTCATCAACGATTCGAGGGTGGTTTCGCCAGTAATCACGGCATCGCGAACTTCCTTAACGCAGCGCGGACAAAGACTGTCGGTCTCGCGTGGGAAGCCCAGCGGCGGCGAGCTGCGCTCGTAGGATTTCAGCAATGGGCCCGGGGCCCATTTGGGACTGATCGCCTCGCCCTCAGGGAGTAGCGAGTTGACGGACTGAAAAGCTTTCCAGGCGACGTCCGAAAGATTGGAAAGCAGCTTGGAGCCTTTTAATCCCGTCAGCTTACCGTTGTCTGATTCTCCGCGGCGGAATTGATCGCTGAACAATGAAACCTTCTCCTCACGACGCTTGACGTCTCAAGCGGCACAAATGTCAATAAAAAGCGAAACACTTTCAAATAATTGCCGGGCTTAAGATGAAGGAATACCGGCGATTTCTAAACGCGTCATGATAGTTGGTCTGCTTTGGCATGGCAAGGCAAAAAGACCTTCGTCCCTTCCGTTTCACGGCCCATGTGGGCCCAGCGGCTGGGCCGTCAGGACCTTAAGAATCAGCAATTAGGATCACGATGCGCTCACGAAAAAGTGTAATATCGGTGCCAGCGCAGAGAAATGCTGACGTAATAGTACCGGTGATAATTCATGTCTGATACGAAATTGTGGACAATCGCCGAACTGAACGCCCATGTGGATGGGCGACTCATTGGCGACGGAAGTATTCACGTTGAGCGCGTGGCTGATATTGCTTCAGCCGCAACGGGTGAGATTTCCTACGTTGAGGATGAGAAGTTTTTCGGAGCCGCGAGAGCCAGCAAAACATCATGCCTAATCGCTCCTCCAGAATTTGTCGCGTCAGTCAAAGATCTCATTGTCGAACAGGAATTTAGACCAGCCTTGATTGAAGTTTCCAAACCCAAACTCGCCTTCGCTTTAGTCGCGGGCTTGTTGCACCCGCAAAAACATCGCGAGCCATTTGTCCACGCTTCAGCGGTGATTGCGGAAACAGCGGACGTCGACCTCACGGTTTTCATCGGCGCGCATGTGGCGATAGGGGAAGGCGGGCGAATCGGAGCAGGGACGCGCATTGAAGCCGGCGTAGTCGTCGGTGATCACGTGCGCGTAGGTCGCGACTCGGTGCTTCATCCCGGCGTGACGCTTTACGACAACGTAACCGTTGGCGATCGCGTCATTCTACATGCAGGGGTCGTAATCGGCGCGGACGGGTTTGGCTTTGTGCGCGACGAAGTGGGCTATCACAAGTTTCCGCAGCTGGGAACTGTCGTAATTGAAGACGACGTTGAGCTGGGAGCGCACACTTGCATCGATCGGGCGGCGCTGGGGCAAACACGTATTGGACGCGGCACGAAGATCGATAACCTCGTACACGTCGGGCACAACTGTGATATTGGCGAACGCGTGGTTATCGCCGCGCAAACCGGAATCAGCGGCAGTGTGATTATTGAAGATGACGTAGTGATTGGAGGGCAGGTTGGCTTCGGGGATCACATACGCGTGTTGAGCGGCGCAGTGATTGGCTCGAAAGCGGGTGTGCTTCCCGGCAAGATTGTCCGGCCGGGTGTGTGGTGGGGAATTCCGATCCAACCGCTCGATGAGTACAAGCGCTTAAACGCGCACGTTGGCCGAGTGCCGCAAATGAGGGAAGAGATCAAGGAATTAAAAAAACGGTTGGAAGAACTTAAGAAAAGTTCAGATTGAGTGACCTGCCTTCGCGGTTTGTTCTCAGACTATTCCTCACTCCTCAGTCCCACCTGCTACAAGTTTTTCGGCAACCGTAACAACTCACTGTTTACAACTTTACCTCAACCAGCCTGTGTAGCAGGCGGCAGAGATAAAGATATGTCATACACAAATCTCCTCTATCACGTCGTGTACGCTACAAAAGAACGCGCCCCGCTAATTACCAACGCGTTGAAGTCGAGATTGCATGAATATCTCGGCGGCATTGTGCATGGTTTGGGATGCACTCCGATTGAGATCAATGGAGTGTCAGACCATGTACATCTACTGGTCAAGCTACGTCCGATAATCTCTGTGTCAGATTTCTTGAGCAAGTTGAAATCGAATCAGGTTGGGCCAATCGACAGACTAAAGGCCGCTTTGCCTGGCAGGCTCGTTATGGCGCGTTCACTGTAAGTGAATCTCAAGTCGACAATGTCAGATCGTACATTCGCAGCCAGGAGAAGCATCACCAAAAGATGTCTTTCGAAGAAGAGTTTAGGGCTTTACTGAAAGCACATCACATCGACTTTGATGAAGCACATTTGTGGGGATAGGTCTTTAACGGGCCCTGGCGCGTTTGTCGCACAATAAGAAGGAGCCCTGCAGAGCTGGCGATAGATTCTCGCGGCCCTACCAAGTCTGTCGCCTGCTACGCAGGCTTATTACTTAATTGGATAACTAACCCCAGGCTCGCAGAGCCTCGCCAGGGGCTAGGATTCTATCGCCTGCTGCGCAGGCTGGTTGAGGGTGAAGCGCCAGTCAAGCAGTTCTTACAATTGCTGAAAAAACTTGCAACAACTGATCGGGGAAGGGGAACATCAGCCGTACCTACTCTTTCCAGTCTTGCAAAACGTCCAATACGATCTCAGCAGCTCTCTCTGAAGCGCCGCCTTCGCCAAGTTCATCAGCAACCTCGCGCAAACGCGCGCGCGCATTCTCATTTCGTTTCTTATCAAGTAGCAAGAGCAGCTCGTTTGCTAAGCGCTCGCCGTTCAGATCATCCTGCATTAGTTCAGTTGCCACGCGCTCGCCGGCCACTAAATTCACGAGGCCGAAGTGATCGGTGGTTATCAAACGTCCCAGCGTGTGCCAGTTGATCATTGATTCTTTGTAGACGATCACTATTGGCGTTCCGAGCAGTGCGGCTTCCAGTGTAGCGGTACCGCTTGCAATCGCCGCCACATCGGAAGCCGCGAGCGCTTCACGGGATTGGCCAGAGACGATATGCAGGCACGATGGCAATGGCAGCGGTGTTGCGCGCTGTCCTCGCACAAGACTTCTCACCTCATCCGATGAGCGGCTGGGCGCGACCACGATCACGAATTGAACCTCCGGACGACGGTCGGAAATGAGCGCGGCTGCTTCGAGCATTGGTGGCAGAATGCGTTCCACTTCCTTGCGGCGGCTACCTGGCAGAAGTGAAACAATAGGCAGTTTGGAATCGAGCTTAGTCTGCCGGCAAAACTCCGCTCGCCCATATCGAGCCCGAACTTCGCCGGCGAGTGGATGACCTACAAACTCGACATGATCGATTCCACGGTCGGCGTACCAATCCTTTTCAAAGGGGAGAATGGAGAGCAGCAGGTCGACGTCGCGACGAATGTTGCGCGCGCGATACGAGCGCCAGGCCCAAAGTTGCGGACTGATGTAGTAAATCACTTTCAGGCCGCGGCGGTGGAGCGCGCGGGCCAGTTTCAGATTGAAGTCGGGCCAGTCAACCAGGATAACCGCATCAGGTTCTCGTTCAAGCGCGGCTTTTTTCAGGAGTTTGAAAGCCTGCCAAAACTTCGGCAACGCTCCGCCAATTTCCACTAACCCGAGAATGGCTAGATCATCTGAGCAAACAATTGACTCGACATCAGCAGACCTTAACAGAGGCCCGGTTGCGCCAAAGAGATCCAACTGTACGTTCGGCGCCGCCGCGCGCAGGGCGTGGACCAATGCCGCAGCATGGGCATCGCCCGAAGCCTCGCCGGCGACGATCATCAAACGAAAGTGTTCCGACACGCGAGGCATGATAGCAGACGGGCCGTGGGCAGTGGGCAGAAAGCAGCAGTAGGCAGGCCGCAGGAAGAACGATTTTCCATTTCTCATTTATCAGTTCTCATTTGGTATTTCGGACTTGAAGACGTTCACAAATGGAAAATGACCATTGATAAATGAGAAATGGAAAATCTTATCTTCTGCTTACTGCCCACTGCTTACTGCCTACTGCTCTTCCGTGTTAGCATCGCTCCCGTTCTAATAAACACTGGCGCGCGCTTTTCCTGATAGTGTAGTGCTCGCCCGCCTACGTCCCGGAGGTCTTCACTTTCTTTGCGCGTCGCTTTCTGCCCAGGTGGTATTTTCACTCTCCTGCGCTTTGCGGTTTTAATCGCGCTCTTCGGTGTTGCCTCTCACCACGCGCTAGCGCAGCAAACCAACCCGGTCGATCGCAAGGTCACGAACCCGATGACCGACACGCCCAATGTTAATCCTTTAACTCAGGATCAACCCGTCAAACAAAAAAACCCGGCCAGGCAAGGCGAGGTTGGTGAGGCGACTGACTTGCTCAAAGTGGATGCCGGCACGCAGACCGTTTCCGGCCCGGAAGGTGCTCGCGCTTCTGTTTATGAAGGAAATGTTGATGCGCGCATCGGAACTTATCGCTTGCAGGCCGACAAGGTAACCGTCTACGAAGCGACCAACAAGGTTATTGCGGAAGGCAACGTCGTATTCGATCAAGGCGACGTGCAACGCATCACCGGCACTCGCGCCGAGTGGGATTACCGAACGAAGACGGGATTCTTCGTAAACTCGACAGGCTTCACCAACCAAACCCAGGACGGCACGAGATTGTTTTTCACAGCCGATCGCGTTGAAAGAGTGAGCCTCGATACGATCATCGCTACGAACGTACAGGTTACAGCCTGCGATGAAGATGTGCCCAAGTGGAGCTTTCATGCCAAGCGCGCCAGGATAAAAACTGGTGATCGCGTGCGAGTCTATTCGCCCAATCTGCGCGTGAAAGGAGTGCCGGTTTTTTATCTTCCCTACGCCTCCGTATCGATCAAGCAGCGCGATCGCGCTTCGGGTTTTCTGACGCCGACCTTTGGTGGTTCCGGACAGAAAGGGTTTCGAATATCCGGCGGTTACTACCAGACGCTGGGGCGATCGGCTGATGTCACACTGCGAAACGATATCTACACTTCACGCGGCATTGGTTTTGGCGCCGACTTGCGCA
>WNGA01006632.1_pt1 | contig 16413 bp, 16 predicted proteins | sample 5400061 | NCBI WGS metagenome assembly WNGA01 (sample SAMN13153366, study PRJNA577476) | soil metagenome | isolation source: 100 cm soil or saprolite under grassland replicate 2 | place: USA:California | collected 2016-06-15 | reverse complement strand
TGGACGACGGCGACGATGAGATCCTCGCCGCCGAGCTCTCCGGCGCCGGACTTGAGCAGCCCGAGCCCGGCTCCCGCGGGGTCCCCCGGGTTCACACAGGCTTTCTGAGCGGAGAACGCGTAGTGGACGAACGGTTTTTGGCTCGTAGCCAGGTTGGCGTCCTTGATGTCGTAAAAGTTAGTCGTGCCGAGAGGGATGTAGTCTGGCGGCTCCGGAGGGCTGTGCCCGAGGCACGGATCATCCGGATCGGGGTCATGTCTCCTCGGCAGGTACACGATCCCAGTGGGGATGGATGGAGTAGGAATTGGCTCGTCTGCGACGTTTACGTGGAGGGCGATGTTTCGAGCCGCGAAGGCTGACGTGACGATGTCCACTGCCTTTCTGTTGACCGTGCCCCCGGAGCAGGCGATGTCGAAGACTCTCCCGACGCACGCCCCGTTATAGACCCAGTCACCGGTGTCGGGGTCTTGTGAGTACGCCTGCACAGGTCTATTGGAACCATCGAAGCAGACGACGTTCTCCGGTCCTGGTTCGTTGACGCATTGATCGAACTCCGGCGGAGCCAGGCCAGTGCCGTAGTCAAGCTCGACGTACAGATCCATCTTGCCGTCACCGCTGAACGGCTCGAATGGGATAAAGTCGACGGCCGGGTCCTGGCTTCCGTTGCAGTCCATATCTACCCAGCCGGCGTTTTCCATCGCCACCGTAAACCCATCGTGGTCGTTGTCGGGATCGGTGCAAGTCGGATCGAGCGTGACAGGCGGACCAGTGTAGCCGCCCGGGCAGCGCGCCGCGAAGCACAGTCGCCTGTTTCTCGCGAGCCTGCAGCTGCCCGCATCGCAGATCTCTTCCGTGCAGGCGTCCCTGTCCGTGTCGCACGCGACGACGTTGTTGACGTGCTCGCAGCCACCGGTCGGGTTGCAGAAGTCGTCGGTGCAGACGTTACCGTCGTCACAGTTCGTCAGTGGACCGCCGACGCATGCGCCGCCGGAACAGCTGTCTCCCGTCGTGCAGGCGTTGCCGTCGCTGCACGACGTGCCGTCGGGTTTGGCCGGGTTCGAACAGATACCCGTCGCGGGGTCACAGCTCCCAACGTCGTGGCACTGGTCCAAGGCCGTGCACACCACAGGGGTGCCGACGCACGCCCCCGCCACGCAGGAGTCAGTGGTGCAGGCGTTGCCGTCGTCGCAGGTGTGGCAATCCGTGCCGCATTGGGTGGGACTCTCTGGTACGCAGGCGCCGCCGCAGATTGCCTCGTTGAGTCCACACGTGATGCTACAAATACAAGTACCTCCTGAGCTGGAGGGGCAGGTAATAGAACCCGTCCCTGCGACGCAGATGGGGCCTTGGTTGTTGCACGAGCATGGCGAACCGCTGGCGTCCATGCAATTACCAACAAGCGCGCACAGTCCCGAGTTACAGTCCGCGTCAGTCGCGCAGGGTTCACCATTCGAGGACAGCGCGGCGACCTCCATCTTTGGAGGGTCTGAGGAGCCATAACTCGCCGCGACCGGTGTGACGAGAACCATGAGTAACGAACGAACGACTCGACTCACCATGGCCCCTCCTAGGTTGGGAAGAAGAATCCTTTGTACCGTGCACGCTCCTGGACTTATGGACATGTATTTCTTGGGAGGCTGCTCGGGCGCACAGCCACGTTCGTGAAGCGATCGGCGAGCCGAGCGGGGCAGGCAGCGGTCCCGAGTCCGTGGCAGGCATGAAGCGGAAGTCCCTCCAAGAGACTATCCCAAGTCGTCGTGGCTGCTCCACCGCGTCTTTCGTACCAGGCGATCGACAACTGCGGGACGGCCACGTGCCAGCTTTCGGCCGTGAGTGATGAGGACGACGGCGGCGCAGAGCCGGACATCGCCGTGGTGGACGAACATCATGTCCTCCTCCGTGCCGAACGTCTCGGAAAAGGCGACGGACGAACCCTACACCGTGTCGATCACCTGTACCGACGCCGAAGGCAACTCATCGCAAAAAGAGTCTCGAGATAACGGTCCCGCATGATTTAAAAACGCCGAAGTGAATCGGAACAGTGTGGTCTTTCGTCTTCCTGACGCACTGCCGCCGGATTTCGGGACGGTAACCTTCCGGCTCTGCTGCGCTGACCGGGTTCAAAACGAAACGCCGAGATCGCAATCTCGGCGTTCAAGGTCTTGGTTGCGGGGGAAGGACTTACCGCCGGCCTGCGCTCGACTCCGACATAGCGGCTCCGCCGCCATCGGAGTAGTCGAACCTCCGCGCCGTTTCGTGGCTTTTCCGGGTCCGAGCCTCGTCGTCTAGAAAAAGAGTCGCCGAGAGCCTCCTCTCGGCGATTTGGGAACTTGGTTGCGGGGGAAGGATTTGAACCTTCGACCTTTGGGTTATGAGCCCAACGAGCTACCAGGCTGCTCCACCCCGCGTCAGGGAAGGCGCACCTTAACGAAAGGCAGCGCCCCGGTCAAGTCGGCCGCCCTCATGGCGGCCCGACATAGACGAGCGGCTCGTGGAAATTGTCCGGGTCGCCGGCAAAGCCCCGAGGATCGGTCTGCGCCACGCAGTACCCCCCGCCGGGCGTCGTGATCGCCTGCCGAATCGCCGCGACCCCGTTCGCGTCGGTTGCCGGCCCGTTCTGCGAGACGTAGAGAGCGACCGCCCCCGTGACGTGCGGAGTCGCCATGCTCGTGCCGGACAGCGTCGCATAGCCGCCGTCCTTGTAGGTCGAGAGAATTCCGACGCCGGGTCCGGCGATATCCACGTCAGGTCCGAAGTTGGAGAAGCCGGCGAAGGAATCGGGGTTGGTGTGATTGCCCTTTCCTTTTTCGCCCGGAATCCCGTTCGAGTCAGAGATGGCGGACACCGTCAGCACCTCGTCGTAAGCCGCCGGCGCGTAATTGGCGGCATCCGCGGCGTTATTGCCGGCCGCGACGACGACCACGACGCCTTTGGCCACCGCGCCGCAAACGGCCTTGTGGAGGACGTCGCGGTTGGTTTTTCCGCAGTTGCCGTCGTCGGTGCCGTTGCCGGCGAGGCTCAGATTGGCAACGGCGATGTCGTCGGCGGTGTCATGAGTGGTTCGGCTGCGGGCAGCGAAGTCCAGGCCGCAGGCGACGCTCGAGAAGCTTCCGAAGCCGTTGCTATCGAGAACCTTTAACGCCCAGAGCTTCGCACCCGGTGCGACGCCGACGACCCCGATGTCGTTGTCGAGAGCGGCCGCAATGCCGGAAACGTGGCTCCCGTGTCCGTGGTCGTCGACGAAGGAGGTTCCACCCAGGCAATTCGTCCCTCCGACCACGTTGAGGTCGGGATGGGTGGGGTCGATACCGGTATCGACGATCGCGACGTTGACGTTGACGCGGTCGTCGATCCCGTCGATGTGAGAGATCGGATTGAGGTCGGCGTCGATCCGATTGATTCCTGTGGGGAGAGTCTGGGCGACGAGCTCCACCACCTGATCGGGCGAAACGAACTCCACCTGCGGGTTGCGCTCGAGCGCCCGGGCGGCTTGCGCCGAGCCGCGGAACGCGAAGCCCTTCAAGGCATGCTCGTAGACGTGGAGAATCCGGATGCCGTGCTCCTGGACGGCCGCCCTCGCCAGTGCCGCGACGTCGGCTCCGTCCTCGAGCACGACGACGTACTGATCGGCGATCGTGGTAGGGCTCGCTTGCCCGTTCGCCGGGGAGGCGGATGCTAAGAGAAAGATCGCGGCGACGCCTGCGATCGTTGAGCAGTGGCGAAATGCAGATCGGATCATGACGGCCTCCTTTGAACGATTGGAGATGAGCGGCGTTGCCGCTTCAGCCGAGGTCTCAAGGGGGTTGGATGAAAGGAAGGAATCAGGGTTCACGGACTCCGCGGGCTCCGAGCCCGGGTCGCTGCAATTCCGAGACCACCGATTCGAGTCGCGAGGATCGCCTACTTCGGCGGCAACCTTTCCCTCCGCTCCAGCGCCTTCCGATCCCAGCCGCCCAGATCCGCTGCGGCCGAGTACGTATCTTCGAGGAACGCGAGGAGCTCGCCGTCTGGATCGTTCGACCGTCTCATCGTGTCGTAGGGCAGGATCCACTCCCCCATCTCATTCGGAAAGCGCGCCGCGCCCGATCGCATCCGAGCCTCCGAGAAACCTTTCGGCGAGGGCACAGCGTAGGCGTAGAACGCCGCCTCGGCCATCGGTCCCGCAACGTTGCCCGGCCAGAACCCGAACGCGGCCTGCTCGTGCGTCGACGCGTCTCGGACGACCCACTTCGGCATGTGCGGTACCACCATTTCGCTCGGAGGGGAGGGACGTCCGGAGAAGAGCGTCAAAGACAGGTCGAAGCTCCCCCAGAAGAAATGCACCGGGCTCGCCTTGCCGAGGAACGTCGACCGAAATCGCTGGAGCACACGGTGCGAGGACGCGAGCACCCGCCAGAATCGCCTCGCGTACTCCGGATCGTAGGCGGAGTGGCGCGTGTCCCTGGAGAGGTCGATGGTCTCCGGCAGCTCGGAGGCGTGAAGATGGATCGTGACGGGAAGCGCGAGCGCGTCGAGAGCGGCCATCACCTCGCGGTAGAAGGTCGCGACCGACTTCGGCGCGAGCTCGATCGTGTGGCGGTCGCCCTCCACCGTCGTCACGAGGAGGCGATGGTCGACGAAATCGAAGTCGATCTCAAAGAGCCGGTTGTCGTGTGGAATGAGCGACGTCGTCAGCCCGCGCGATGTGACGTAGAGCGTTGCGTGCCAGGCGTGATTGATCCACGGCGTCTGGACCAGGCGCACCTTGCCGACGATCTGCGTCCAGAGATGGACCGTGTCCCGCGTCTCCGCCCACGCCGCGAGCGGAAGCTCCGGCCAAGCGTCCGAGCTCAAGAGCCGGGCTCGAGGAAGATTTCGTCGACGTAGCACCAGAGCCAGTCCTCGCCCGGCTGGAAGGACTGAACGATCGGGTGATGGGTCTGGCGGTAGTGCCACGTCGCATGCTTGTTCTTCGACGAGTCGCAGCAGCCGACGTGTCCGCAGCTGCGGCAGAGTCGAAGATGAACCCACTCATCGCCGATCTTCAGGCAGTCCTCGCAGCCGTCGGCGCTCGGCGTGACCTCGCGAATTTCCGAGACGTGAGCGCAGGTGTCCATGAGTTCTTACGGGGCTGTTTTGGGTCCCGGGTCCTTGGTCTTCGGTCGCTTTTCCCGGGTCGGCGTGGGCTTTTCCTTCGTGAGAATTCCTTCCGGATAGAGCAGGACGACGTCCTCGGGGTGCACGAGGTTCAACTCCTCGCGCGCGACTTTTTCGGCCGGGAACTCCTCCTTGTTCGCGGCCTCGATCGCCGCGTTCAGTCGTTCGTTCTCCTTCTGCTCTTCAGCGATCCGGTCGTCGAGGTCGCGGACTTCCGCCTTCGCCCTGCGGAGCTCCATCACGCGCCCGTCGGACAGAAGGAGCACACCCAGGAGCCCTGCTGAAATTCCGAGAGACACGAAGAACGCCTTGAGCGGCCGGGCCTCCCGGCGGGGGGCCGGCGTCGGACGCGTGCTCAAGAGGGGAACGCCTCGCGCCCCGCGAAGACACCGGCCGCCGCCAACTCGTCCTCGATCGCGAGCAAGCGGTTGTACTTCGCGAGCCGCTCCCCGCGGGATGCCGAGCCCGTCTTGATCAAGCCGGCGTTGACTGCGACCGCGAGGTCCGCGATCGAATCGTCGCAGGTCTCCCCCGACCGGTGTGACACGACCGTCCGGTAGCCGGAGGACTGCGCGAGATTCACGGCTTCGAGAGTTTCGCTCACCGTCCCGACCTGGTTCAACTTCACCAGCATGGCGTTGGCGATCCCGTCGGCGATGCCGCGGGCGAGGATCCCCGCGTTCGTGACGAAGTTGTCGTCGCCGACGAGGAGCATCTTCTTCCCGAGCCGCCGCGTCATCTCGATCCAGCCTTCCCGGTCGCTCTCCGCGACGCCGTCCTCGATCGAGGCGATCGGATAGTCGGCCGCGAGCTCTTGCCAGTATGCGACCATCTCCCCGGAATCGAGCGTGGCGCCTTCCCCCGCCAGGACGTAGCGGCCGTCCCGGTAGAACTCCGACGCCGCGGGGTCGAGCGCGAGCACGACGTCCTCACCCGGCCGGTAGCCGGCCGCCTCGATCGCGGCCAAGAGCAGGTCGAGAGCCTCGCGGGACGTGCCGATGTCGGGAGCAAACCCGCCTTCGTCGCCAACCGCGGTCGAGAGCCCGCGCTTCTTGAGAATCCCTTTCAAGGCGTGGAAGACCTCCGCTCCGGCGCGCAGCGCTTCGGCGAACGAATCGAACGCGACCGGACAGGCCATGAACTCCTGGGGGTCGAGGCGATTGTCGGCGTGAACGCCGCCGTTGACGAGATTCATCATGGGCACGGGAAGCGTCCGTCCGCCGGCGCCGCCGAGATAGCGGTAGAGGGAAAGGCCGGACGCCTCGGCCGCCGCGCGCGCGACCGCCAGCGAGACCCCCAGGATCGCGTTCGCGCCGAGCCGCGACTTGTTTGGTGTGCCGTCGAGCTCGATCAGGATCCGGTCCACGAGCCGCTGGTCGCGTGCGTCCGCGCCGTGCAGCTCCTTGGTGATCTCATCGTTGACGTTGGCCACCGCTTTCGTGACCCCTTTGCCGCCGTAGCGCTTCGGATCGCCGTCGCGCAGCTCGAGCGCCTCCCGGGTTCCGGTGGAAGCTCCGGAGGGAACTCCGGCGCGCCCCGTCGCTCCGCCGGAGAGAAGGACTTCGACCTCCACTGTCGGATTTCCGCGCGAGTCGAGGATCTCGCGGGCGTAAATGTCCTCGATCGCAAAACTCATCGACTGGCCACGAGCTCACGGGCCGCGCGGGTGAGCGCGGTGACGTCTTCCTCCGTTCTCGCTTCCACGTAAAGTCGCGCGAGGGGCTCCGTGCCCGACTCTCGGATCAGAATCCACGAACCGCCGTCCAAAATCAACTTGATTCCGTCGATCGCGTTCACGGACGCGACGCGTTTCCCCGCGACCTCTTCCGGAGGCGACTCCTTCAGGGCGGCGAGTCGCTCCTTCTCCTCCGGCGAGAGCGGCAGATCGACCCGCGTCGAGCGGAAAGGACCGATCTCGCGGTCGAGGTCGTCCGACAGCTCGCCAATCGTCTTCCCGGTCGCGCCGCACATCTCCGCGACCAGGAGGTCTGCCAGGATGCCGTCCTTCTCCGGGACGTGCCCCTCGATCGTCAGGCCGGCGCTCTCCTCGCCGCCGAAGACGATGTCGCCGGCGATCAGCTTCTCTCCGATGTACTTGAACCCCACCGGTGTCTCGTAGCAGGGGACTCCGAAGCGCGCCGCGAGGGCGTCGAGAGCATGCGTGGTCGCGACGCTTCGGGCCACGCCTCCCCGCCGCCCTTTGCGGCCGACGAGGTCCCGAAAGAGGAGCGCGAGGATGCGATTCGGAGGGACGTACGTGCCGCGCTCGTCGCAGACCCCGAAGCGGTCGGAGTCTCCATCGCAGGCGAGGCCGAGACGCGAGCGGCGGGTCGTGACTTCGCGGGCGAGCCCGACGAGCTCCTTCTCGCCGCACTGCGGCGACTCTCCGCCGAAGAGCGGATCGCGTTTCGCGTGCAAGCGCGAGAGCCGCGCGCCGGCGGACTCCAGGAACGCGTCCAGGAAGCCGGCTGAAGTCCCGAAACGGAAGTCGAGCGAAAAATGCGGGTTGTCGCGGGCAACGTCGGAGGCCCTCACTTTGCGCGCCAGGTCGGCCAGGTACTCGGGCACTGGATCGAAGGAGACCGGGGACTCGCCGTCCTCCGGCCGCGTAACGTCGCCCATCCCGGCGATCTGGTCTTCGATCCTCCGCGTCAGCTCGGGCAGCGCGGGCGCGCCGTCGCTCGTGGAAAACTTGATCCCGAGATACTTTGGAGGGTTGTGACTCGCGGTGAAGTTGATCGCTCCGGCCGCCCCCCGGCGCCGGATCTCGAACGCGAGCGTCGGCGTGGGAACGGGGCGGCCCGAGACTTCCGCTCGAAAGCCCTCGCGGGCGAGGAGCCGCGCCGCCTCCGCCGCGAACCGGTCCGCGAGAAAGCGCGTGTCGTACCCAACGAGAACGAGGTTTCCGCCCCGGCCATCCTCCGCCAGCACCCGGGCGATAGCCGTCACGACCCGCCGCGCGTTCGCGAACGTGAACTCCTCGGCCAGGACCGCGCGCCATCCGGAGGTGCCGAAGCGGATCGGCAGTGGCGGCTGCGTCATGCGCCGGCCAAGCTAACACGCCGGCACTGTCATCCCGAGGTCCGCAGGACCGAGGGATTCCTCGCTTCGCTCGGGATGACATCGTGTAAGGGTGCGAGTCTCCTCGTCCTCCTCTTCGCCGTCGCGTGCGCTGGAAACGCTGGCGGGCCGTTCGTGGAGCCGCCCCTCGCAATCGTCCAGCCGCCCCTCGATCCGCCGCTCTCGGAATTCCTTCCTCCACCGGACGCGCGTCCGCTCGATCCCGTGAAGCTCGCTGTCTTCGATCGGGTCAACCGGGACCGCGCGGCCGCCGGACTCGGTATGGTCGCGTGGGACGAAGCGGCCTCCCGCGTCGCGGACGCGTTCTGCGCCGAGCAGATTCGCGAGAGCACGAGCGGTCACTATCTGACGAACGGTCTGCCGCCCTACGCGCGAACCGCGTTCGCTGGAGTCTTCGGCATGCAGTTCGAGAACTCGGTGTCGTGGAAAACGAACGCGTCTTCCTTCGACGAGCCGGTCGAAAAGCTCGCCCTGGAAGGCCAGGCCGAGATGCTCGGAGAGAGACCGCCGTACGACGGGCACCGCCGCACGATCCTCGATCCCGACGCCACCCACGTCGGAGTCGGCTATGCGATCGTGCGGGGCGACTTTCGAATGGCCCAGGAGTTCCTGACCCGGCATCTCGCGTGGCTTCGCCTCGAGCGGCTCGCAGCGAGTTCGACCGTGATCCGGGTTCGCGGGGCGCTCGTCCCCGGGCGCCGGCTGGTGTTCGTTTCCGCCGGCTGGGAGCCCACCCCCCGTGCGTTGACGCGCACGGAGGCGAGCGGCCGAACGAGCTACTCCTACGCGAAAACGGTCGAGGCCTTCGTGCGCGAAGGAAACGTGACGCTCAAAGTCGTCGGCGCCCGGACGTCCGACCGAATCCATTTCGGACGCGACCAGGACTTCGTCTTCCGCTTCACCCCCGACGGGCCGGGACTCTGGACTCTCGTTTTCCACACGGCATCGATCGGACAAGAGCGCTTCGTCCCGGGAGGGGTCGCCAGCGTGTGGGTCGACCACCCCGAACGATCCGCAGCGGCAGGAGGCTCGCGGTGATCACCGTCCTCGTCGTCTCCGAAGCAATCCGCTCGGGCGAGCTCGACCGAGCCGGGGCGCGGATGCCCTCGCTCGAGGTTCTCCATGCGCACGACCTCGAGCAGGCGCTCGATCGGCTCGCGCGCAACCGCCGCATCGACGCGGTGCTGCTCCTGCTCGACTCCGATCGGACGCGCGAAGTCGCGCAGACGATCCTCGAGGAAGATCCCGCCGCGCCGCCCCTCTTCGCGCCGGCGGCCACGGCCGGGAACGACGCGCACCCGCTGGAGGGCCAGGCGCCTGAAGACCTCCTCCGGGCGATCGTCCGGGAACTGTCGGCGAGCGGCTAGAATCGCCGGATGGTCGCCAGGAGCTCCTCCGCGCGCCCGGGACGCGGCAACCCGGACGTCGTCATCTTCATGGGGTCGACCTCGGACTGGGCGGTCATGGCGGCGGCCGCCCGGGTGCTCGAGGAGTTCGGTGTCTCGCACCTCGCGATCGTCTCCTCCGCCCACCGCAGCCACGACCGCACCGTTCGCCTGGTGAAGCTCTTCTCCCGGCGAGGCACCCGGGTCTTCATCGCCGGGGCGGGCGCGGCCGCCCACCTCGCGGGCGCGGTTGCCTCCGTGACACCCCGCCCGGTCATCGGCGTTCCTCTCGGCTCCTCACCGCTCGCCGGCCTGGACTCCCTCCTCTCGACCGCCCAGATGCCTTCGGGAGTCCCGGTCGCATGCACGGCGATCGGAGAGGCGGGCGCGCGCAATGCCGGCCTCCTCGCAATCGAGATCTTGGCCGTCGCCGACCGCCGGCTCGAAGGAAAGCTACTTTCCTATCGGCAGAATCTCGAACGCGAAGTCATCCGCGGGGACGCCGGCCTTCAGAAGGAGCGCCGCCGGCGGGACGGTGAGCGACCCGCGCCACTCGCTCGTCGACAGGGCATGGTAAGGTAAGTCCTTAGGAGACTTTGAGATGTCTGGGTGCGGTGGCTGCGGGATCGGAAACAAGCTGAACCCCGGTGGTCTCTACGTGGGGATCCGGATCAACGACAACGAGGACGGGAAGGCCCCGTTCTGCGACACGCAGGGGATTTCCGTCGAGAAGAGCCAGCGGGTCGTGGTGGAAGGCGAAAGCGGCTTCGAGTACGCCCAGGTGACCAACCTCCACCCGATGATCCTGAAGCAGTGCCAGTTGCGGGACGCCCGGCGGCTCGTTCGGATCGCCACCGAGGTCGACCACGCCACTTACCAGGCCAAGGTCGAGCGCGAAAAGCATTTCTTCTCCGACGCCCGGCAGCTCGCAACCGAAAAAGGCCTCTCGATGAAGTTGATCCGTGCCGAGGAGAGCTTCGACGGCCGCAAGGTGGTCATCCATTACACCGCCGAGACTCGAATCGACTATCGCAAGCTGGTTCAGGACCTTGCGCTTGCGCACCCGGTGCGGATCGAGATGCGCCAGGTCGGTCCCCGCGACGAGACCAAGATGCGAGGCGGCCTGGGGCCGTGCGGGCTGACCCTCTGCTGCTCGACGTTTCTGAAGTCCTTCCACCCCGTGACCATCCGGATGGCCAAAAACCAGAACCTCTCCCTAAACCCTTCGAAAATATCGGGGATGTGCGGTCGGCTGATGTGCTGCCTGGCCTACGAGGAAGAGAGTTACCGCCCGTCCGGCCCGGCGGTCGCGGTTTCTGAAGCGGGACTTAAGGCACAGAATTTTCAAGCAGACTCTCCGGTTTAATAGGTGAAAGAGTCCCGCCTTAACGGGGACCTGGAGAGACAGCCGTGCCCAACCGCAACCCCGGGGCGTATCGCCCGGACGATGACGCTCCCGGCAATCGCAAGCTGATCCGACCCAACCTCTCGGAGCTGGCCGACCGCTACCCGACGCGCAACTTCCAACAGCGCAAGCAGGTCCCGCCCGAGCAGACGAATGCGGAGAGCTATTACTACCTGAAGCAGATGGCCGCGAAGACGCCGATGGTCGTCGTGCTGAACGACGGCCAGGAAGTCCGCGGCTGGATCGAGTGGTACGACAAGAACTGCCTGAAGGTGAACCGCGACCGCGGTCCGAACCTCTTGATCCCGAAGAGCTCGATCAAGTACCTGTTCAAACAGGCCGAGGAAGAAGGACAGCGAGGCGGGAACCGGTAGCTAGTGGCCGAGGAGCAGGACGTCCTGGCCGGTCAGGCGATCCGCGTCCCCCGGAAAGAATCCCGGAGACAGCCACTGAACTCGAAGCCCGGCCTGCTCGACCAACCCATAGAAGTACTGCTTTTCGTAAGCGATCGCGGCGTGCGGCGCGAGCCGCGACCGCCGTCGAAGCCGGCCGCCTTCGTCCGCCCTGCGGAACATTCGTGACTCACCGATCGCCGTTCGGCTTCCCGGTTCGAAGAGAAACGCCGTCACGATCGCCGCGCATCCCGGCCGGAGCGCGCGACGGGTCTCGACGAGATACCGTCGCGCTTCCCCGGGTTCGAGGTGCGTGAAGACGGACTTCGCGAGAACGAAATCGGAGGCTCCGTCGTCGATCGGGAAGGAATAGCCCTCGACGGGACCGCCCCCGGGAGTCGCGTACGGCGAAGCGAGGCGGGCGAGCTCGAAACGGCAACGTGAGTCCCCTCGGTACAGACGACGGCACCACTCGATGGAAGGGCGGTGGACGTCGAACCCGACGTACGACCCCTCTCGACCCGCGCGGTCGAGCAGTCCCGACACCATTGCACCCGGCCCACATCCGACGTCGAGCACCCGATCGCCCCTCTTAACCAGACCGAGCTGATCGATCAGGCGAAGCATGTCCCCCGCCGCAGTCTCGTAGCTCCCGAGAGGACCGGTGTGACGGCGAAGCCACAGCGGCGGCCGATCGCGCCGGCCAGTGAATGCGCGAATGAACGAGTCGGCCGGCCCGGCGATGTAGAGGATGCCGGAACGAAGTCGTCGGTACGACCGGTAAGGGACTCGATCGACTATCTGGCTCCCCTCCCCGACAGGACGGCGGGCACGGTCTTCAACAGGATCTTCAAGTCGAGCATCGGTGACCAGGTGTCGATGTACTTCAGATCGAGCGCCATCCACCGGGCGAAATCGAGCTCGCTCCTTCCCGAGACCTGCCAGAGACAGGTGAGTCCCGGCTTCATCGACAGCCGACGGCGCTGCCACGGCTCGTAGCGCGAGACCTCTTCCGGCAGCGGCGGCCGAGGGCCGACGAGGCTCATGTCGCCGACGATGACGTTCCAGAGCTGGGGAAGCTCGTCGATCGACAGCCGCCGCAGGAGCCTCCCGACCGGGGTCAATCGGGGGTCGCGCGCGGCCTTGAATACCGGCCCCGTCATTTCGTTCAAATGCGCGATCTCGAGCAAGCGCTCCTCCGCTTTCGTCTCCATCGTCCGGAACTTCAGGAGCATGAAGGTCCGGCCGTTCAGTCCGCAGCGGACCTGACGAAAGAAGGTCGGCCCGGCCGACGTCAGCTTGATCGCGAGCGCCGCGAGCGCCTGAATCGGCAGCGTCAGCAGGAAGAGCAGCAGCGAAAGCCCGAGGTCGACCGCGCGCTTGGCGACGAGCTCCCCCGGGTTGGACGGCGTCGTCGTGAACGTCAGAAGCGGAACCCCGTCCAGCTCCTCGAGGACCGGGTGCGCGAGAACGTGCGGGAAGATGTCGAGCGAGACGTGCGCGCGCACGCCGTGCCGCTCCGCGACGAGCAGCGCATGCTCGTAGTCGCCGAGCTTCCCCTTCTCGATCACGAAGATGACCTCGTCGATGACCTCGCGGCCGAGGACCGTCTCGAGGTCGCCGATCCGCCCGAGGCAGGTCCAGAGGTTGGACCGGCGGATCTCGCCGCCGTTGTCGTCGTCGAGATACCCGAGCACGCGGAAGCCCCAGTGCGGATGCGCCTCCATGAAGTCCGCGAGCTGCGACGCCTTCGGACCGGTGCCGACGAGAAGAACGGTCCGGAAGTTGTAGCCGCGCGCTCGCACCCAGCGCGACAGGAGACGCAGGGCGACGCGCTCGCCCGCGAGGAAGAAAAAGTTCACGACGGCGAACACGGCGAGCAGCCAGCGGCTCACGAACTCGAGCCGCAGGCCATAGACGAAGAGCGTCAGGAGCGCCGTTCCGCCGAAGGCGACTTTCGCGACGGTCCAGATTTCTTCGAAGAGCGGCAGCGTGCGGTGACTGCGGGTGAAGCCGGCCGCGTACAGCATCGGCGCCCAGATCGGGAGGATGGCGAGGAGGAGAACGAGGTACCGGTCGAAGCCCGGCGCCAAGGGGTAGAGCGACGGAAGGAAGGGCGAGAGGACCCCGTGACGGAGCACGTAGGCCGCGGGAAGCGAAAGCGCCGTCAGGGTCAGCTCCGCCACGAGTACTCCGAGCGCGATGGCGCGGGCTTTCTGCTTCAGCATGGGATCGGGCCCCGGTGGCCGCTCGACCGCGGAGCGCGGGCGATGTTATGGGATGACGCTTCCGCCTTCAAGGACCGCGCGACCCTGCAGCACCTCTTCGTATCGATCGGCCACGTCCTCCCAGCGATAGCGTTCATTCGTGCGGGATTTCGCCCGTTCCTTCCATACGGAATACGACGCGGGGTCATCCAGAACTTCGGCCAGGAGTCCGGAGAGAGTCGCCGGCTGCCCGACGTCGAACGGGAGCGCGGCGCCCCCGGCGACCTCTTCGTTCTCCGGAGTCGCGTTGTAGCAAACGATGCGCCCGTAACCGAGCGCCTCGACGAGCGCCGGATGGGTTCCGCCCACTTCGGTCGCGTGCACGTAGACCGAGGCGGAAGCGAGGAGCTGGCGGTATCCGTCGCCGTAAATCGCACCGGGAAACTTCACCCGGGAATCCGCTTCCGACCGAATCCGCGCGACGTAGTCGGCCGCGTAGGGCGCATCGCCAACGATCACGAGAGGGGATTCTCCCGGGACGTCCCGATACGCGCGCACGACTGCGTCGGCGTTGTTCTCCGGCTCCAGGCGCGAGACGTACAGGACGTAGCGCTCCGGAGAGAGCCCGAGGCGGTCGAGCGCCTCGTGTCCGGACGGCTGCGGGAGATCGCCTCCATAGGGGATGAAGTGCGACTCGAAGCGGTACCTTCGCCGGTAGTAGTCGCGGATGACGCGCGCGTCGGAGATGACGGCGTCCGGGACGATCGTCGAGAGTTTCTCCGAGATCGAGTAAGCGAGCTGGCCCATCGCGTTCCACTTGCGCCGGTGCCGCTCGAGGCCGTCCACGTTCAGGACCACGCGCGTCGAGCCGGAAAGGCGCGGCAGAAAGCAGGACGCGGCGTTGATCGCGTTGCAGACGAGCACCGCGTCGAACCGCTCGAACGCGGCGTCGAGGCCGGAGACGAGGCCGTGCGCGACCGTGTCGAGGTACTTCGTCGGGATCGTCGGAAGGACCCGGACCTTCGCGCCGCGCCACTCTCGGACTCCCGGCTCGGCATACCGGGTGCGCGTGTAGACGGTGACCTCGTGTCCGCGCTCCGCCAGGCGGGCCGAGAGCTCCTCCGCGAGCGTCTCGAATCCACCGTAGCGCGCCGGGATGCCTCGGGTGCCGAGAATGCCGAGTTTCATATCGGGCGCCGCGCGTTGACCTTGTCCCGGATCTCCCGCCGCTTCGCCCACAGACGTCGGCGGTTCTTCCAGAGCCAGGAAAACGCCGGAAGAGACGACCGTTCCACCGTCAGGCACGCGCCCACGACCACGAGGTCGCGCGCGAGAGTCGGTACGATCGTCCGCAAGAGCTCGCCCGCGGATCGGTTGTTGATCCGCAAAAGGAAGCGGTTCTTGACCGAGTGCAGGTTCGCCGCGGCGGACATCCGGCCGCGGCGTTCCGGCAGATTGCGGCGGCGGTGCCAGGCGACGGCCCCCGGCACGTAGAGGCACTTCCATCCGAGCTTCGACAGCCGCAGAGCGAGGTCCGCATCCTCGCGGTAAAGGAAGAAGTCGGAATCGAAGTAGCCGGTGGAGATCCTCGCCGACTCGAGCGCCTCGCGGCGGTAGAACCCCGCCGCTGCCGTCGTCCCCGCGACCTCTTCCTCATCGAGATGACGGCTCTCCGCCTCCTCGCCGGATCCGCGGTCGAAGTGTCGGCCCGATCGCGTGAAGACGATTCCCGTCGAGTCGAGACGGGACGTCGGAGCAAGGTCGGCGCCCGTGGCGCGAAAGATGCGCCCGGAGGCGGAGCCGGCGTCCCTGCGCTGGTCGAGCCGTCCCGCGAGCTTCGCCGCGAAATCCGGAGCCAGGCGGCAGTCCGGGTTGAGCGAGAGGACGTAGCGTCCCGAGGTCGCCTCGATACCCGCGTTCATCGCCGAGGCGAAGCCGACGTTCTCCGGCAGCGCCAGCAGCCGAACGTTCGGAGCGTAGAGCGCGGCGACGTCGCGGCTCGCGTCCTGCGACTTGTCGTCCACGACCAGTATCTCGACGGAGACGCCCCTCTGGGCGACGGCCGAGGCGAGCGACAGCGGGAGATCGGTCGCGGAGTCGTGCGTGACGACAACGACCGAGACGTCGGGACTCATCTTCTCGACTTGAGCGCCACGCCGAGCGTGCGCACGTAGGCGACCGCCGCTTCCCGGCGAGGTCGCGGGGGCCGGCTCCGCAGCGGCAGCGCGACGAGTCGCATCACCATTCCTGCGGCGACCAACCCCCGGTAAGCGGCGCGCGCCGCGCAACCGTACCGGCGGCGGCGATACCGGATCGCGTTCGCGTAATAGATCGGCAGGAACCGCGCGTAGCCGAGATCCGCGGAAGAAGCGCCGCCGCGGTGCCGGAATCGAGCCGGAGGCCAGTAGAGGATCGCGCCGCGGTCTCGAAGCCGTGCGCAGAGATCCACGTCCTCGAACCAGGCGGGAACGAAGCTTTCGTCGAACCCGCCGACGGCGCGGTAGACATCGGCTCGGATGGCGAGCGCGGCCGCGGCCGGCTGCTCGACCTCGATCGGAGTCTCCGGATCGCGGTCCGCGTAGCGAAATCGGCGCCGGAAGCGGTTGTTCGGCGCGACGTGGTCGAAGAGGAGAAGCTCCCGCGCGTCGTCGCGAAGCCGCGGCAGCCTCCGGAGCTGAAAAGTGAATTGATCTTCACGTCCGGGTGGCTCGAGCCGCCGATTCGGGCCACTCCGGTCGCTGGTCCGCGGTCCCGGGTCCAGTAATCGCGGCGCGACGGCGACGACGTCGCTACGAGAATCGAATGCG
>WNGA01007533.1_pt1 | contig 16418 bp, 15 predicted proteins | sample 5400061 | NCBI WGS metagenome assembly WNGA01 (sample SAMN13153366, study PRJNA577476) | soil metagenome | isolation source: 100 cm soil or saprolite under grassland replicate 2 | place: USA:California | collected 2016-06-15 | reverse complement strand
CTCCACCTGGTGATGTTCCAGGTGGTGAGCCGCCAGCCGTTCGGTGGCGTGGCGCGCGTGCCCGAGGTCTGGGAGACGGGTTTCAAGGATACCGTCGTCGCCTACCCCGGCGAGATCACCCGGATCAGGGCCTTCTACGACATCTCGGGACTCTTCCTGTGGCACTGCCACATCCTCTCGCACGAGGACAACGAGATGATGAGGCCGTACTGCGTCGGAGACCCGGCCAACTGCAACCCGTAAGCTGGTCAGGCGCCAGCCTCGACCTTGGACGCAAGGAGGGCCGCCCGATGGCGGCCCTCCTTCTTTTCCGACCTTTCCGAGCTGTAGGCCGCCGTGGGACGTGCACCTGGCTGCGTGCACCACGAACGCGGTAGCGGCGCGCACCAACGTGCGCCAGACGGATTTTGGTGATGTCGACAGCCTCGCCGAGCACGGACAGCTATCCGCGCCGGACGGGGCGCCGTTCGGCCCGTCGGGCGTCATCGTGAACTGCCCGATCGTAAGCTCCGAATGAGCTGAGCGGGCAGACTGGCTGGGCGGTTCGAATGAGCTGAGCGGGCAGACTGGCTGGGCGGTTCAGCTCGCGACGCCGAAGCGGCCGCGCTGCCCGTGCCGCGCAGAGCTATCCGGCGATTGCGGAAGGAACAGTCCGTGCCGAGCCGGCCCGGACACCTTCCGTTCATTCCCCCGAGCCGCCCCTTCATCCGCGATTCCGACCGTTCGTCCGATTTCCGACGACAGGCGGCGGTCGAGCCGGTAATCGTGCGGGTCAAGGAGGACATCGAGCCATGAAGATCCGAAAGGGCCACGAATTCGTCATCGCCGGGTCGCTCGGCCTCGCCCTGTTCTGCGCGTGGGTAACCCCTGCCCTCGCTCAGGCTTCGCCGGCAGGCTTCCCCAATGTGGTCGCGGCGCTGCGGTGACGCCGGGATGTGTCGGCGTGCAGACGGCCCAGACCGCGAGCGGCAAGCGAGTCATCTTCGCGTGGTTCGAGAACAAGAAGGCGCTCGTCGGCTGGTATCACGGGGACGTTCACCGGAAGGCGATGAGAACGAAGAGTACGTCCCGTTGCCGCAGACGCCCGAGCAACGCCGAGTCGCCGCGCTCCTCGAACCGACGGCGCGAACGAATTCCCGCTGGCTCGGGGTGAGTCGACGCGACTTCCTGGCATCCAGCGCGGGGATGGCCTCGGCCTTCCTCGCGATGAACATGGTCTTCGGGCGCTTCTTCGAGGTCGATCCCGTCGATCACTCGGCGTTCCGCTCGCTTCGACCGGCGCTCGACGGAATGAGCTGAGCGGGCAGACTGGCTGGGCGGTTCAGCTCGCGACGCCGAAGCGGCCGCGCTGCCCGTGCCGCGCAGAGCTATCCGGCGATTGCGGAAGGAACAGTCCGTGCCGAGCCGGCCCGGACACCTTCCGTTCAAGAGCCCGCTGATTCTTCGATCGCCCCTGACGCATGAGGGCGGCGGTGCCTCGACTTCAATCGGCATCGGCGTAAAATGTGACCCATGAATATGATATCGAGGAGGATTAGAAGGTCATCATGGCAACAGGTCGGCATCGTAGCAGTGGCGGACGGCAGCGGGGCAAGCGCACCAACCGTGGAGCCGCGCCGAGTCGCGGGAAACGGTGGTCGCAGCACGTCACGCAGACGAGCAACGCGCTGGACCTCGAGCCCAACGTCTTCAAACTCCGCAGTCCGAGGGCGGTGGCGGCCTCGCTGAAGCGCTCCGCCCTCCGCAGCAGGCGCCGCAAGGCTCCCGCCTATCAGTCCGCGATTTCCATGCTCAACTTCTACATCAACCGCGCCGGCAGGGGATTGAACGCTTCGCAGAAGCGCGTGCTCGAGCGTGCCAAGAGCGAGCTGCGCAAGGCATTCGGACGCGAACCCCAAGCCCGCACGGCGCGGTCGAGGAGATAGCCATGGCAGAGAAGAATACCGTGAAACGCGCCAAGGAAGAGCTCCGCGAGGGCAAGGAGCCGTCCACGGCGGCCGGCGAGTTCGTACGGGAAGAGATGCATCACATCCGCGAAGGCAAGCACGGCGCCCAGTCCACCAAGCAGGCGATCGCCATCGGTCTCTCGAAGGCACGGCGCGCGGGCGTCCCGCTCAAGCCGCCGCGCGAGGGCCAAACGTCGGAACGCACGCGCGAGTCCGCCGAGCGCGCCTACGAAACCGGCCAGGGCCAGCGCGAGCCTCGGGCGCCGTCGCGCAAGCGCGGGCGCGCCATCTCGAAAGCGCTGAAGCGCGAGGGAACCGGCGCGGCATCGAAGCGTTCGCTGTCGCGACAGGCCAGGCGCTCGGCGCGGGAGCGCCGGGGGACGGCCCGCTCACCCAAGGTTGCGGCGCGACGTGGCGCGGCGACGCGGGTGCGCACGGGAATCGCGAGCCAGGCCGCCCGGAAAGCCGCCCGCACCCGGATGCGGCGCCAGAGTCAGGCCGCGCGGTCCAGGGCGGCGAAGAAGGCGGCGCGGACGCGAGCGGCGGGTCGCCGGGGCCGGCGCTGACCGGAGTGATGTGCCGAGTTGGGCAGCCCGCGGCATGGGCTGGCGCAGCGACGGGAGGTGAGCGTCAGGTGTCAGAGCCGATGCTGACGATTCACAATCACCACGCGGCGTGCGGGATCCCGCCGGCGTTCTACGTCACCGCAGGCTCCGCGCTCTACCGGATGGCGTTCACCACGAAAGGCCTCGGCTTCTGATGTGGCTCGCGATCGAAGCAGACGTGCTCGCCCGGCGGCGGGAGCAAACCTGAACGATCCCGTGTTGCGGGGTGGGACCCTCGCAGCTCTTTGGTCGCGGGCGAGCGCGTCTCCGAGCCAGACGCTGCCGCTCGATCAGCGGCGGCCTACGATCGCGGCATGATCACGAACCGAAAGCGAGCGTCGGGCCGGTCGTATCGCGCAAACGCCTGTCGGACCTCCTGAGCCGTGAAGCCCTGATACTGGGCCGGGGCGTCGAGCAGATCCTCCACGCTCAGCCCGCGGTAGTCGAGCGTGGTCAGACGACTCAGCCAGAAGTCCGGTGTCTTCAGCACCTCGTCGAGAAGGTTCGCTGTCTGCTTCTTGGCCACCGCGAGCTCGTCGGGTGTCGGCCCGTCCTTGGCGAAGGCGGCGTACATCTCCTCCACTGCTGCCGCCAGCGCCGGCGCCTTGCCGGGGTCGGTCGGGGCGACCGCCGCGAAGAGCCCGAAGCCCGGGTAGACGACGGCTGGCTCGGAGGAGGCGCCGATGCTGTAGACGAGCTGCTTTTCCTCGCGGATGGTCTTCACCATGCGAGTGCTCAGAATCCGCGCGGCCATGCCGAGGAGCCGCGTGTCGCGCAGGTCGTGGAGGTCGGCGCCAAAAAATCCGGCCAGGACGGCGGCCTGGGGCGTCTGCGTGTCGACCGACTCCGCGACGCGGATCGGTCCCTGCGGCCGGGCAATGACCCGCAGATTCGACAACGTCTTGCCGCCGATGCGCGGCCGCGCGGGTAACGCGCCCAGGTACCGCGTCACCAGGCGCGTGGCTGCTTCACGATCGACGTCGCCGACCACCGCCACCTCGATGGGGGCCTCGGTGATGAGGCGTCGGAGCCACGCCTGAGCCGCCGGGCGGGTGATCGCGCCGACCTGGGCGGCGGTCAGGGACCGGGGACGCGTCTCGCCCGGCGGGTAGATGGCGGCCTGGCTCGTCTCGACCAGCACCTGCATGGGCTGACTCTTCCACTCGATGGTCCGCTGCGTCTCCGCCTGCTTCCACTGCTCGAGCGCCGCCTCCTCGATGACCGGATCAGTGAGCAGGAGATACGCGAGCTGGAGCCCGCGCTCGAGCGCGGCAGAATCGCCGGATACCGTCAGGGTCGCGGTGTCTCCGCTCGCGCTCCCTCGCACATGCACCTTCGCCCCCGTCATCAGGTCCCGGATCTCGGTGCTGGACAACCTGCTCGTCGCCGGGCGCTCCCAGGCGCGGAGCGCCGCCTCGGTGATCCCGCGATTCGCCGCCTCCTCCTCGATCGGCCCCCCGGCCAGCGTGATCGCGATGCTCGCCTCGTTCCGGCGCTGATCCATGTGGCGGTGGTGGATGCGGAGGCCGTTGTCGAGCCACATCGACGTCACGCCGCTCCCCGCATGCGTGCGGCTCTCCACCATGGAGCCTCCCTGGGGCAGGACTGGGAGGAGCGTCTCCGCCCGGGCCACGTCGGCCGCCTTATCGGGCTTGACGTCCACGGCGGCCCGGCCGATCGCCACGAGGTCAGCCTCGCTCGGCACCTCGTCGTTCGCGGGAAGCTCGGCGATGAAGATGGCGCGGCTCGGGTCGAAGAGGGCGGCGAAGGTGTCCGAGACCTCGCGGGCGGTGATGCCGGGAAGCAGGCGCTGGAGCACCGCGAGCGTCTGGGCCGCCGACATCAGTGGCTCCTGGCGGGTGACGCCACGGTTGATCTGATACAGCAGCTCCCGCGCCGGGCGTGTCGACTCCCGCCGCGCGGCGGCCTCTGCATCGGCCATGAATGCCGCGCGCGCGTCCTGAAGCTCGCGCTCGGTGAAGCCGTGGAGCCGGGCGCGCTGCAGAGTGGTCCCGAGGTCCGCCAGCATGCCGCGCCACGTTCCCGGGCGGCCCGAGGCCTCCGCACTGCTGATTCTCAGGACTCGCGGCCACTCCTGGACCGACACGTTCCCGCCGAGGAAGCGCACGCGGCCCGCCGCCAGCTCCGCGTTCATGCGGCGGTTGAACGCCCACGTGCCGATGCTCTCGACGAGGTCACGCCGCCTCTGGGCGACCGTCGTGGTCGGTCCCCTGGGCGGCTCGAGCCGCACGATCGAGACCTCGGCCCGAGTCAGTTCCGGGTCCGTCGCAATGATGGCCCGCGGTCCCGCGGAGGGCTTGACTCCTACGTCACGAGCTGTCGGCCGCGGGACGGCGCGGCCGCCGCCGAACTGCTGCGTGATGACGTCGGCCGCGATCGCCGGGTCAGTGTCGCCCACCACGATCACCGTCATGTTGCTCGGTACGTACCAGCGCGAGTAATAATCCCGGAAGTCTTCTCGGGTCACGGCCTTGATCGTCTCCTCGGTGCCGATGGGGAGGCGCCGCCCCAGGGTCGACTCAGGGGCCAGCCGTTCCTGGACCTGGTCCTGCACCCGTTGTTGCGCGCTCGAGCGCGCGCGCTTTTCCTCGAGGATGATCTGGCGCTCGCTGTCGATCTCGGCCGGATCCAGGCTCAAGCGCATGGCCACGTCCGACATGAACAGCAGCCCTTTCTCGAGGGCCTCGCGTCCGACGCCGGGCAGCGTCAGCTGATAGGTCGTCTGATCGAAGCCCGTGAAGGCGTTCTGGTCGCGCCCGAAAGCAAGGCCGAGCGACTGGAAGAAAGGCATGACCGACCCGGGAGGGAAGTTGGCGGACCCGTTGAACGCCAAGTGCTCGAGGTAATGGGCGAGGCCGCGCGTCGGATCGGTCTCGTTGAGCGAGCCGGAGGCGACATGAAGCCAGATGCTCACGCGCCCTTCGGGGTTCTTATGCGGGCGGATGATGTAGGTGAGCCCGTTGGGCAGTCTGCCCGTCACGAGCGCGGGGTCGGTCGGCAGCATCTCGTCGGCGAAGGAAGCGGCGCCGGCTGCGACCAGAGGCATCAGCAGTGCGAGCGTCATCAACAAGACCAGGAATGCTCGCATACGGGCTCCTTCATCTCTCCTGTCCTGTGAACAGCCGTGGGCGGTCACGAGAGGCGGAGCTCCTCGACGCTCTCGCTCACACGCAGGATACACGCCGAGCCTGAGAAACTCGTGAGAGGGACGTGAAGAGTTTCTCATCCGGATCATGCGGGATGGGGTGAGAGAAGTAGCATCCAAGTTCCTCCGAGTGTATCATTGCCGCCCTCTCGCTTCGTAGCCCCTGCGTCGGAGGCACGGTGCCGCCCGCGGCACCCCCCGGCCGGCCAGTGCCGCCCTTGACATCGCCTGCCACGACTCGCACGATCGGGGCAACGCTGGGCGGGAGTTGTCTTCGTCCGCCAGCCCCTCTGGGGAGGGCTGAGAAGGCTCTATGTCGACTACCCCCTCGATCGCGGTCGGCACCGTGAACGACGTCACCTGGCAGCCCATCGGGTCGAACGCCCCGACGACATGCCGGATCGTTCCGTCCTTGCCCGCCGCGTCGATGCCCTGGAGCACCCAAAGGACCGCATGCTTCGCCTCCGCCCACAGTCGATCCTGGTACGCCGCGAGTCGCTTCAGGCCGGCAGCCAACTGGGCTTCGGACTCCTTCTCGGTGTGGCCTTGGCTGGCATCCGGATCCAGGGGACTCAGCTCGACGGTCGTTCCCGGCGCGACGCGAACGCCGCCGGCGAGGGTGCGTTCAGGGCCACGGTTCTTTATGACCACCTCCTGGTCGCGCGCAAGCGTGGCCTGCGGGTGAAGCGCCACGGCAGCGGAGCAGGAGCGTGTTCGACGATCTGATTCGGAGCTGGGACGGCGAGGCCGTCGTGATGCATTACGACGCGCCGGGCGCCACCTGGATGTTCATTGCGCTCCACTCGACGCGTGGTGGCGCGGCCGGCGGCGGGACGAGGATGAAGGTCTATCCCAGCCCGGCGGACGGCCTGGCCGACGCGATGCGACTCGCCGGGGCGATGACCCTCAAGATGGCAGTCGCTCGTGGGCCGAACGGCGGAGGTAAGGCTGTTCTCGCCGTTCCCCGGATCCCGCAAGGGGCCGAACGGCGTCGGTTGCTGCTCGCGTACGGCGACCTGGTCGAGTCCCTCCATGGCGCCTTCCGTACGGCGCCAGACGTCAACACCGATGATCGGGACATGGATGTCGTCTCCGAGCGCACACGCCATGCCTACGGCCGATCGGATGCGCATGGTGGCGCCGGATCGACCGCCCCGGATACGGCGGTCGGTGTCTTCCACGGGATGCGGGCGGGAGTCGCCCACGTGTTCGGCACGGAGGACCTGCATGGCCGGCGCGTCGTCGTCCAGGGCGCCGGTGGTGTCGGCGGCGAGCTCGTGCGGCTGCTGACCGAGGCTGGAGCAGAGGTCGCCGTTGCGGACCTCGATGCGGATCGCGCCTCCGCGATTGCCGTATCGACGGGCGCTCTCGTGATCCACCCTGCCGCCGCGTTGAGCGAGCCGTGCGACGTGTTCGCTCCCTGTGCGCTCGGCGGGATCCTCAACGAGAAGTCGATCTCGTCTCTCCGCTGCCGCATCGTCGCCGGCGCCGCGAACAATCAGCTGGCGACGCCCGAGGACGCCGACCGGCTGAAAGATGCGGGCGTCCTCTATGCGCCCGACTTCGTGATCAACGCCGGCGGCGTGCTTCACGTCGTGGCCCTGGAGATGCAAGGCTGGTCGCGCTCGCGCCTCGACGACGAGCTCGCCAGGATCGGCCGGACGCTCACCGAGATCTTCCGCACCGCGGATGCCGAGCGGATCACGACCGAGGCCGCGGCGGAGCGCCTCGCCCGTCGGCGGATCCGCGAGGCGACCGGCGAGCCCGAGCCCGTCAGGTAGGAGCTCCGGCTCGTCGGGTAGTTGCCGCCCCTCGACTAGACACGACCATTCGCAGCCCGGCGAGTCGAGAGTACAACATCATCGTGGGGCCGGACGCACATACGACTAGAGATCGGCCCGTTTTGGCGGCGGCGCGAACTATCGCGTACCATCATTGGGTGTGGTCGAACCTCATCTGCCCGAAAGGGGTGTCACTCCTATCGGCTGCCGAGGTGGCACGAAGTGTTGTGTCACGGACTTAGCCGCCATCTGCCAAAGATGACCACCAGGCAGCTCCGACGCGTGACGGCCGTCTCACTCGAATGTTCGACACGAGTAATCCTCTTCTGGATCGTCTGTCTCTCGTTGTTCAGAAGGGTGATCGCCCTGGGACTCGACTCCGCCGCCCAGAGGTCTTATCGTGAGCGGGTGGGTCTCCCCCGTGTCTCCGCTTTCCTTGCCGTCGTCGGTGTCCTGACAGCGGCATGCACCGGCTTTGTCCCGCGCCAATACCTCCCGTATCCGCTCGCCAACGAAACGTTTGGCGATCCGGTGAAGGTGGTGAACATCCCGCTGCCGGTCATCAAGACTGATCCCAACGAGGGGTTGTCCCTGGGCGCGCTCTCCGCGTTCCTCCTGCACAATAGCAATGATGAGATCGGCACGATGATCGTGCCGCAGGTCAACTACAACCGGAACTTCGGCCTCACGACGCAATTGTTCGGCGCCTTTTACCCGGAGCCGGGCCGGCGCTGGGACATCACCCTGTCCAAGTCCACGCACGTCAACGAAGACTACACGCTCAAGTTCCGAGACAGCACACGGCTCGACAGGAGGCTGGAGCTCACGGGAGAGGTGACGGCGTTCACGGACGGTGCGGCCCGCTTCTTCGGCTTCCAGTCGCAGAGCTCGAGCAGAAACGAGACGAACTATGCGGACGAGGAAAAGGGGTTCACCTTCTCGGTGGCATACCGGTTCGGGCCGCACGTTCAACTGATGGTCGGGGACCGGTTTCGCCGAGTCGACATCGGCCGCGGCGCCGTGACCGCGCTCCCATCACTTCAGGACCGATTCAGCGCCGCCGGCGTCCCGGGAATCGACGGCTTCACGGCACACGTCCAACGGATGGGCGCGACATTCAGCACGCTGGACAATCCCGATCTGCCCACCCGCGGGCTGTACGGCACGGGCGTCTTCGAGCTGATCACGAAGGCTCTGGGGAGCACCGCGAATTATCGGCACTACAGGCTGGAGCTGAAGGGCTTCTTTCCGCTGGGGGATGGTCGCTATGTGACTGTCGTGCGGACCGCCTACAACCAGGCCTTGGGTCCGGACGTCCCGTTTCTCGAGCGGAGCATCCTCGGGGGCAAGAACACGCTGAGAGGGCATGGAGAAAACCGGTTCATCGACAGCAGCTACCTGCTCCTCAACGTGGAGGAGCGGATCCGGCTGTTTCGCTACCGACTCTTCAACGTGAACACAGACTGGGAGATTGCCCCCTTCCTCGATCTCGGCGAGGTGGCGAAGAATCTGCTGGACGTGACGGCCCGGAACTTCGCCGTGAACCCCGGTGTCGGGTTCAGGGCCGTCGTCCGACCCAATGTGGTCGGGCGCGTCGACATCGGCTTCGGCAAGGAAGGACCGGCCGTCTTCGCCACCCTCGGCTACCCGTTCTGACGTCTGCTGCGCGACGATCTCTCCGGCACTCACTTCGTGTCAGCAGCGTCCCTTCTTGGCCTGTCCAGGCGGGCAACCTTTCGCCTTGCCCCGATCCCAGCGCTCCTCGCGCTCGCGCCAGTTGCGCTCGTGGGCTTCTTCGCGCCACTCGCGCCCGTAGTGTGACTCCCACCGCGGCGGCCCATCCCGCCGCCACGCCTTCCAGGTCGGAGGAGGGGCAGGGTAGTAGCGGGCGGGGATCTGGAGAATCGGCGCCGGCACGTAGGCGGGCTGCACGACCACCCACGGACCGTGCCAGGTCGGCCCGACGTACCATCCACCGTTGGCGAAGACCCAGTACTGATGGGCGTAGAAGAAGACGTTCGCGGGGGCGCGCGGAGCGTAGTAGACCGGCGTTCCGGGGACGACCACGAGTGGCGGCGGACTCGGAAGGTGGATCCCGATGTCGACGTTCACCCGCACTTGCGGATGAACGGGTACCGCGAGTGCCGCCACGAGCAGCGCACCGAGCACGAGTCGCTTCACAAGGTTCTCCATTGCCTCACGACGGGTCGATTCTATCTCAGCCGATGCGGCTCTGGAAATCGAGATCGTCATCTCACCGTGGGCCGATATTCTTGAGAGGGTTGCACGGTTGCATCCATTCTCAGGGGGATAGGTACCCCTCCCCCAGGGAGCTTATCGATGCGCGTCCTGCGGGGAGGGGGGCTTACACCCCTCGAAACGGCCGCAACCGTGCAACCCAGGATGAGGCCTGGGGGGTCAACGTCGATCCTAGAGGCTGTGAGGGGCTCGGGCGCGAGCTGAGGAGCCGCGCCGTCCACGATTTGCGATCGCGGCCCGCTGATCGGGGCCGGGGGATTGATCCAGACGGCGTCCGGGAGCGCCGGCGGCTTCGCAGATGACAGGCCCGGTCCGGTCCCTGGGGGGACGTCGCCCCCGGGGCCGGGCCTCAGGCTTCGAGGGGGCGCCACTTGACGCGGCGCCTCTTTGGGCCGATTCTGGGGCGTGTCGAGAGACTCGCGTGGCACCCCGCCCGATGAAAGGGCAGTCCCAGTGACGAAGCTCAGGAAGACCCGATCGTCCACCGACTTTGCCGAGCGCTTCGCCAAGGTCAACGGAGTACGACTGCGTTACCTGATCGGCGGTACGGGCAGCGCCGTGGTGCTGCTGCACGGCTACGCCGAGACCAGCCACATGTGGCACCCGATCCTGCCCTCGCTCGCTCAGCGCCACACGGTCGTCGTTCCCGACCTGCGCGGCGCCGGTGGATCGGCCAAGCCCACGTCCGGCTATGACAAGAAGACCATGGCGGTGGACATCCACGAGTTGACCTCTTCGTTGAAGCTCGATCGGGTCAGTATCGTCGGCCACGACATCGGATTGATGGTCGCCTACGCCTACGCCGCCCAGTTCCCGCAGGCCACCGAGCGGGTGGGGCTGATGGACGCCTTCCTGCCCGGCATCGCCAACTGGAAGAACGTCTGGCTCCTGCGCGACCTGTGGCACTTCCACTTCTACGGCGACGTCCCGCTGCGGCTGGTCAAGGGTCGCGAGCGAATCTACTTCGAGCATTTCTGGAACGACTTCGCGGCCGACCCGAAACACTCAGTGCCCGAGGCCGATCGCCGCATCTATGCGAAGGCCTACGCGCAGCCCGGAGCCATGCGCGCTGGCTTCGAGTATTTCCGCAATTTCGAGCGCGACGCCGAGGACTTCGCCCGGATGGGCAGGACGCGGCTTTCCATGCCGATGCTGGTGCTGTCGGGCGAGAAGGCCGGGGGCACGTTCCTCATCGAGCAGGCCAAGCTGGTGGCCTCCGATGTCAGGGGCCAGGTCGTCCCGGGCGTGGGTCACTGGCTGATGGAGGAAGCGCCCCGGACGGTGATTCCCGCGATCACCGATTTCGTCCGTTGATCCCCGAAAACACCTCGACTGTTACCGCCGATTGGCCTCGCGAGAACGCGTTCCGCCACGGCCGGCCGCCAGTGCGGCTGCGCACGCCACCAGGCGCTGAGCCTGGCCGTTGCCAGCCTCACGCCGCCGCTCTCGCGGGAGCGAGCGGAGTAACAGTCCCGCCGATCAGGACTGGGGCGGCCAGGGAATCTTGAGCGCGTCGAGGCGGCGGAGCCGGTCTTGGCCGAGGGCGCCGTCGTAGATGTCGGCGAAGGCCTCGGGCGTCCACGGCTCGCGGCTGGTGACCTGGCGAAGCGGCGCGGGGTGGGAGAAGAGTGTCACCTGGTTGCCGCGCACGCCGATGACCTGGCCGGTCACGTGGGCCGCGCGGTCGCTCGCCAGGAAGGCCACCACGGCCGCGATCGCTTCGGGCGGCGCCATGGCCTGGCCCCGCCGCTCGTCCGGCAGCCGCTGGGTCATCCGCGTGTCGGCCGTCGGCGAGATGCAGTTCACGGTCACGCCGTACTTCGCCATGGCGAGCGCGGTGGAGCGCGTGAGCCCCACGATGCCCTCCTTCGCCGCCGAGTAGTTCGGCTGGCCCGGGCTGCCCTCGAGCCCGGCGGTGGACGTGAACGTGATGATGCGCCCGGCGCGCTTCTGCCGCATGTGGGCGGTGGCCGGCTGCATGACCGTGAAGTGGCCCTTCAGGTGCACGGCGATCACCGCGTCCCAGTCCTCCTCGCTCATGTTGAAGATCATCCGCTCGCGCAGGATGCCGGCGCAGCAGACGACGATGTGGAGGTCGCCGAAGTTGCCGAGCGCGGCGTCGACCACGGCGCGGCCACCCGCCATCGTGGCGATGCTCTCGGCGCTCGCTACCGCCCGCCCGCCGCGCGCCTGGATCTCCTTCACGACGGCCTCGGCGGCCGCGCTCGACGGGTCGCGGCCGTCGACGCTGACACCGTAGTCATTGACGACCACGGCGGCCCCGGCGGCTGCCAGGCCGAACGCCACCGCCCGGCCAATTCCGCTTCCCGCTCCCGTCACCGCCGCGACCTTCCCGTCGAGCAATCCCATCTCGCCCTCCGTCACCAGGCTTTCGCTGTGGGAATGCATGGCCCGAGCCCCGCCCCCGTCCGGGTCACCAGTCACGCGGTCAACATCCGATCCGACAGGTAGCGCTCGCCCCCGTCCGGGATGATGGTGACGATGAGACCCTGATCGAGCGCCTGGGCCAGCCGCACCGCGACCACGAGGGCGGCCGCGCCGGAGACACCGACAAAGATGCCTTCCTCGTGCGCGACCCGCCGTACCATGTCCCATGCCGCCTCGGTCTCGACCCGCGCGTCCTCGTCGGCCAGCGTCGGGTCGTAGATTTCCGGGACGATGGCCGTCGCCATGTGCTTGAGGCCCTCGAGGCCGTGGAGCGGCGAGTCGGGTTGCACGGAGATCAGCCGGATCTCGGGCTTGGCCAGGCGCAACCGACGTCCGGTGCCCATGAAGGTCCCGCTCGTCCCGAGCCCGGCGACGAGGTGGGTGACCCGGCCGTCGGTCTGAACGAGGATCTCGACGCCCGTCGTCTCATAGTGCGCGAGCCAGTTGGCCGCGTTGTTGTACTGGTCCGGGTAGAAGTAGCGATCACGGCTCTCGGCGTAGAGCTGCCGCGCCAGCCGGATCGCGCCGTCGGATCCATCCATGGAGCTCGTCCAGACCACCTCCGCGCCGTACACGTCCAGCAACCGCTTGCGTTCCGGGGTGACGTTCGACGGGACGCACAGCTTGACCGGATAGCCGAGAGCGGTGCCCAGCATCGCGTAGGCGATGCCAGTGTTGCCGGACGTCGCGTCGAGCAGCGTCCGGCCGGGCCGGAGCGCGCCCGTGCGCAGGCCGTCGAGGATCATGGAGGCGGCCGCCCGATCCTTCACCGACCCACCAGGATTGTACGACTCGAGCTTGGCGTGAATCTCGACGCCCGGATGTGGCTCGAGCCGCGTCAGGCGCACCAGGGGTGTGTTGCCGATCAGCGACCAGACGGCGGCCCGCGGCGTGTCGCGAACGGGGGCGCGCTTGCCCATGACAACAGGCTCCCTTGACGGCGATCGACCGTCACGCGAAAAGAAAAAGCCCGGCGGGCGATGCCCCCCGGGCCTTCGACTACCGGGCGTTGCGCGAGGTGTCAGACCATGATCTCGGCTTCACGCCACGGCGCGAGGGCCGTGAGGGGCCCAGGCGCCCGACAACACCCGCAGCTCGTCATCTCGTTCACCAGGCACCCAGTGTGCCGCAACGGACGGGCGGCGTCAACGGCCGTGACTTTCGGCGACTGGTCCATCGCGCACGAGGTACCCGGCATGGCGGCCGGCGGCGGCTCACGCGACCATGGAAGAGGCGCCAGGCCCGGTGGTAATATGCCGCGGGACAGGGGGAAGACATGAGCACGAGAATCGGGATCATCGGCGCGGGTGCCATCGGATGCGTCGTCGGCGGGCTCCTGACCAAGGCCGGCCACGACGTGACCCTCATCGATCAATGGCCCGAGCACGTGGAGACGATGAAGACGCGGGGGCTCAAGCTCAGCGGCACCTGCGGCGAGCACCTCATCCCGGTCAAGGCGCTCCACATCCACGAGGTCCAGGGCCTCGCCGCGCCCTTCGACACCGTGTTCATCTCCGTGAAGTCGTACGACACCGAGTGGGCGGCCCAGCTCGGCCTGTCCTACCTCAAGCAGCCGGACGGCGTCCTGGTGGACTTCCAGAACGGGATCAACGACGAGCGTGTGGCGGCGGTGGCGGGTCGGGAGCGCTCGCTCGGCTGCGTCATCACCATCGGCGCCGGCATGTACGAGCCCGGTCACGCGATGCGCACGGACACGGGGGCGATCGGCTTCAAGATCGGCGAGCACGACGGGTCGGATTCCGCGCGGGCGCGCGAACTCGCCAGGATCCTCGGTGACGTCGCCCCCACCAAGGTGACCACCAATCTCTGGGGCGAGCGCTGGTCCAAGCTCACCGTGAACTGCATGGCCAACCCCATGGCCGGCCTGAGCGGGCTCGGCTCTGCCGAGGTCCGGAGCGAGCCCGTACCGCGTCGCATCGCGATCCACCTCGCCGCCGAGGCCATCACGGTGGGCCGCGCCTCGGGCCACGAGGTGGAGCCGATCTACGGCATCGACCCGCAGCGGTTCGTCGACGCCGCGGCGGGACACGATTTCCAGGCCGTCGAGCGCGACCTGGAGGCCAGCGCCAAGCATGTCGCCGGCGGCCGGCCGTCGCTCCTGCAAGACGTGCTGAAGGGCCGCCGCACCGAGATCGACTACCTCAACGGCTACGTCTCGCAGGAGGGACGCAAGCGCGGGATCAAGACGCCCGTCAACGACGCGGTGGTGGAGCTGATTCACCGGCACGGCGTCGGCACCCTCCGGCCGGATCCGCGGAACCTGGAGCCGCTGCTGGCGGCGCTGCCCCGGTAGGGACGCGCCCGGGAGTCAGAGAACGATGCACAAGGTGCTGCTGAGATACGGGGAGAGCGAATTCCGGCAGCGCAACCGGCACTCACACGCAGGCAGGACAAAGGGTTGCGATGGAAGGTCCTGAAAAATCTGGTGAGCCGTCCGGGACTCGAACCCGGGACTCCCTGCTTAAAAGGAGCGACCCCGAGCAACCTGAGGCACCCGCAGCCGACCTAAGCTCGCAAGAAACTGGAGAACAGGAATGAGCGATGGTTGCCGTCGTGCGCCCTAGTTTGTGTGAGGTTGGTAGCAGCGTGGTAGCAGACGCCAGCGTCGGGGAGGTCCGACCCGCCAAACCCGCGACCTACTGATTACCAATCCGGGCGGTTCGCTAACTCAGCAGCATCAGGACGACCTAAGCGCGCGAGAAGACGAGGAGGCGCCATAGGCGCTGACATGGCTGCTCCGCCCTCGTGCAGGGTGGAATCGTAGCAGCGTGGTAGCTGGGAACGGGAGCCGGCCGCCGCGGCGCCGTGGTGCTCGTATCGAGCAGATGAAGACCACGGCTGGTTCAAAATGACGGGTTAATTGAGGCATTCGGCGGATTGACCAAGCGAATCGGCCACGTCAGGTTCACACACGAGAGCATGCGATGCACCGACGGTGTTGCCCGTCCGGGAAGGAGGCTGTGAGGATGTTCGGCAATCGATGCATGGTCAGCTCACTTGTAGCATCGGTAGCGTTCTTTCTCGGGTTGCTGGGACTCTTCGCCCGTTCTGAACCCGATCAGTGCGCAAAGATTCACCAGGTTGAGATGACCTTCGAAGGCGCTACGGGCTTCAAGCCCCCAACCGTCGTGATCCAGGTGGGAGACTGCGTGCGATGGGTGAACGTCCACGGGATCGAGCATAGCGCTGTCGCCGTAGATCGCTCCTTTCACACGGGAACGCTGATGCCCGGGGGCGCCAATATCGTCGAGTTCAACAAGCCGGGAATTTATCCGTATACCTGCGGGCCGCACCCTCCGATGGTCGGCAAGGTCATCGTCGAGCCTCGCCGGGCAGCGGACTCCGACTGAGCCGCCAACGTTCCCGGTTTCATCCCGGATAGCCTCGCTGTCGGTCCTGACGGGAGGCTCCATGGCCAGGTTGGTCAGGACCTGGAACAGATGATTCTGGTTAATTGTCGCCCAAACCCCATTGGCGGACAGCTTGAACCCTAGCAGGTCGTCCAGCCCCCGCCGGTCAGGATGCGAGAAGAACCGGTCCATGGCCAGCTGATCGCGGAATTCCGAGAGCGACAAGGTGCGGATGCGGCGATGGCGCTCCTTGCAAACCGCTCCAATCTTGGCCATCTCTGTCGGGCCGTCTTCGGAGAACGGTTTGATATGATGAAACTCCACATCTCCCTCGTTCTCAACCAGACGGTCGTCGACGAAGCAGTAAAAGCACTCCATTTCGAGGCTGCTGCGCCAGAACCTGCTCCTTCTCGGTATCTGTAATCTGTCCTTAGCGAGGATCTGCGGTTGACCCGGCAGCTGGCCGACGCCGCGCGGCTCCTCGATCTCCGCCTCCATGACCACGTGATCATCGGGAACGGCAGCGGGGCCTGGGTGTCACTGGCCGAACGCGGTCAGGTATAAACCCTGACTTTCGATATCAGCCGATTGCCGGGCCCGAGGAATTGGGCAATGGCGGGCGGATCCAATGGGTATCGGGCCGTCCTGGTGAGGCGCCAGCTTACGCCGGGACTGATTTCATCATTGTCCGGGACGGCCGGATTGCCGCCGTTTATCTCTTTTTCGACAAGCTACCCTGACCTGGACTCACTGGCTCCATCGACGTCAAACATCACCTTGCCGCCCCGCTGAACGTGGGCGACGGCTTCGCGGAAGGCGGTGAGCCGATAGGTCGCTGCGAT
>WNGA01006840.1_pt1 | contig 16418 bp, 11 predicted proteins | sample 5400061 | NCBI WGS metagenome assembly WNGA01 (sample SAMN13153366, study PRJNA577476) | soil metagenome | isolation source: 100 cm soil or saprolite under grassland replicate 2 | place: USA:California | collected 2016-06-15 | reverse complement strand
GCCGCATTGATCGAAGCCTGCGCCTACTGCGACCGCCCGGAGAACCGGGAACAGGTCGTCGAAACCCTCGCCTATCCGAAATACGTCAACAGCAACGCCGAGTCATTGCGCAGCAGTCTGGCCGGCCCTTTTCACTTCGGCTACGGGCGGTCCGCCCTGTTGCCCGATTTTCACGTTTTCGCCCGCGGCGACGCCAACGAACCGACCACGGAAAAGGCGGCGTGGGTGCTCCGCAATCTTCGGAGCGCGGGGCTCCTCAAAAACAAGTCTCCGCTCCAGGCCGAACAGGCGGCGGAGGTTTTCCGCGCCGACATTTTTCACCAGGCTCAACAACTCATGAGGGATACCAGAAAAAATGAAATCGAGAAAGCTTCCGACCTCATCGTCGCCTAGGCTCAGCCGCCGGACATTCCTTGGTTGGTCTCTCAAAGGCCTTGGCGCCGGCGCTCTGCTCGGCGGCCTGCCGCGCGGCTGGGTCGGCAGCGTTTACGCCAGCGACGCGCCGGAGACACCCCGGATGCGTTTCGGCATGATCGCATTGACCGATTGCTCGCCCATTGTCATCGCGCACGAGAAGGGGTTCTTCAAAAAATTCGGCATCGAGTCCACGGTTGCCAAAGGCGCCAACTGGGCCGCCATTCGCGACTCGCTCTCCAGCGGCGACAATCAAGGCACGCACATGTTGATCGGCATGCCGATCGCCTCGACCATGGGTCTGCTCGGCTCGCCCAAGAAGCCGATGATCATACCGTGGCTGCTGAACCGCAACGGCCAGGCGATCAGCCTGGCCAACAAGTTCAAGGGACAGGTTCAATCCGACCCAAAGGCCCTGAAACCGTTTGTGGACAAGGCCAAGAAACTCGGCGAGCCGCTCACTTTCGCAATGACCTTTCCGCCGGGCACACACGCCATGTGGACGCGCTATTATCTGGGCGCCGGCGGCATCAACCCGGACAAGGACGTTTCGCTCATCGTCATTCCGCCGGCCCAGATGGTGGCCAACATGAAAATCGGGAAGATGGACGGCTTCTGCGTGGGCGAACCGTGGAACGCCCGGTTGATTGCCGACGGGATCGGCTTCACCTCGATCACCACCCAAGACCTCTGGCCGGACCATCCGGAAAAGGTCTGCGCCTTTACCGCCGAGTTCGCCGAGAAAAATCCGAAGACGGTCAAAGCCTGCCTTAAGGCGCTGCAGGAAGCGAGCGCGTGGCTGGATAATCTGGAAAACCGTCCGGAACAGTGTGAAATCGTCAGCCGGCCGACGTATATCAATTGTGACAGGGAGATCATCCTCGGCCGACTGCTCGGCAATTACAATTACGGCGATGACCGGACCAAGAAGGACGATCACTACATGATCTTCAATCAGCGCAACTGCAACTATCCGCAGCCGAAATATTGCAAGTGGTGGCTCAGCCAGTTCCGCCGCTGGGGCATGGTCTCCGGTCCGCCCAATTACGACGGTGTGGCGAAGCAGGTCATGCGTCCGGACATTTATGAAGAGGCGATGAAGGAGATCAATTACACCCATGGCGGCGCCGACAACAAGCGGGAAACGCTCTTTGACGGTTTCACTTTCGATCCGGCGAGCCCGGAGGAATACGCCAAAGGATTTCCGGTCCATAATTTGAAGGGTTGACCCCGCGCTGCCCTTTTCCAACAGGTCCCAGCCTTGTAAAGAATTTTGTGAATGCCCGCCGAAACATCGAACCTCCAGCCTCGAACATCGAAATCCGAACGAGGGTGGCGCCACGCCAGGCCTTCGAATTTGGAAGTTCGATTTTCTGTGCTCAACGTTCGCTATTCGATGTTTGTTACGCCGTTTCGATTGCGGCGGTGCCGCCCGCAGACGCTGTCCACAGAACACCATGACCCGCTCCAACAAAACCGGTCTTTGGCTGCTCGCCTTGCGCCAATGGCGTGTCTGGCGCCGCGCGCTGACGTTGGGATTGAGCATCGGGGTTTTTCAGGCGCTCATCAATCAGGGCGACCATTGGCTGCGGCGGGAGTGGGACGGCGCGCTGATCGCCAAGACCATCATCTCGCCGCTGGTCACCATTTCCGTCGCCTTGATTTCGGCGGCGCAGACGGTCGTCGAGGAACAGAAAGCGATTCAATAGAATGAAAGACTCGAAATTCAAATTTGACTGGCTCCTCCTGCCGTTGGTTGGCGTGGCGATTGTGATCGGAGTCTGGAGCCTCTCCAGTGCGACCTGGGCCAAAGAACTGCCCTCGCCGCTGAAGACCTGGACCGCCAGCAAGGAATACATTCTCAAGCCCTTTGAGAAGCGTGGTGAAATGGACCAGGGTATCCTGCGTTTCACCTGGTATTCGCTCACGCTGGTGGCCAAGGGATACTTCCTGGCGCTGTTGATCGGCACGCCCATCGGCTTCTGCCTCGGACTCTCGAAGACGTTCACCAGTACCTTCGACCCGATCATCCAGGTGCTGCGGCCGGTGTCACCGCTGGCCTGGCTGCCGCTGGGCCTGGTGCTGTTCCTCGGCGCCGGCAAGCAGGCGAGTGAACTCGGCGCGCTGTTCACCATCGCCGTGTGCGCCATGTGGCCCACCGTGTTGAACACCGCGGTTGGCGTGCGCGCCGTTCCACAGGATTATCTCAACGTCGCCAAAGTCCTGAAGCTCTCCCGCACCAAAACGCTTTTCAAAGTGCTGATTCCCGCGACGCTCCCCTACATATTCACCGGCTTTCGGCTCAGCCTCGGCATCGCGTGGTTGGTGATTGTCGCCGCCGAAATGCTCACCGGGCGGCCCGGTGTAGGCGGTTTCCTTTGGCAGGAATACAACGCGCTGATTTACGAGCACATCATCCTGTGCATCATCACGATCGGCGTCGTCGGTTTCGTCCTGGACCGCTTGATGAGCCTGGCGGAGAAACGATTCAAAACGGCGTGAATAGATTTATGCCGTTTCTGGAGCTCAAAAACGTCTCAAAAGGCTTCGGCCCGAACGGCTCTCGCAGCGAGGTGCTCAAGGACATCAACCTGGCCATCGAAAAAGGCGAATTCGTCGCCATCGTCGGATTCTCCGGCGCCGGGAAGACCACGCTGATCAGCCTCGTTGCCGGGCTGCTGAAACCGGATACCGGCTCCGTGACTCTCAACGACCTGGAGATCACTGAGCCGGGGCCGGATCGCGGCATCGTTTTCCAGAACTATTCCCTGCTCCCGTGGCTGACGGTTTACGAAAACATTTACCTGGCGGCCAACCAGGTTTTTCCCAACTGGACAGCCGCGAAAAAACAGCAACATGTCGAACGACACATCGCCATGGTCAACCTGACGCCGGCCCGCGAAAAACGCCCCGGCGAACTTTCCGGCGGCATGCGCCAACGCGTCAGTGTGGCCCGCGCCCTGGCCATGGACCCGCAGATTCTCCTCCTCGACGAACCGCTCAGCGCGCTGGATGCGCTCACGCGCGCGACCTTGCAGGATGAAATCTCCCGCATCTGGCAGGAGAACCGGAAGACCGTCGTGCTCATCACCAATGATCCCGATGAAGGGATTTACCTGGCCGATCGCATTATCCCGCTCAGTTCCGGTCCGGGTGCAACTCTTGGCCCTTCCATCCGGATCGACCTCCCGCGCCCGCGCGACCGCAAGGCGCTCAATCACCATCGGCGATTCAAGGAAATCCGGCGCGAGCTGATCGAATTCCTCCTGTATTCGAAGGGGAACCACCATGCGTCAGTGACGAAGAAACTGGTCTTACCTGACCTCCAGCCGGAGGACCTGAACGCGCCGCGCGCGATGCTGGGCGGCCGGCGCCGTCCCATCCGGCGGAGCGAGATAAAGCGCGAAACCGTGGAAGTGGAAACAAATGTCTGACTACGTCGAACTGAGCAACCTTGGCAAAATCTACCCGACCCCGAACGGGCCGGCGGTGATCATCCGGGACTTCAATCTCAAGATCAGAAAAGGCGAATTTGTCGCGCTCATCGGCCACTCCGGTTGCGGCAAGAGCACGGTGCTCTCCATGCTGGCCGGGCTGAACGATATCAGCGGCGGCGGCATCATTCTTGCCGGCAAGGAACTCGCCGGCGCCGGCCCCGACCGGGGCGTCGTCTTCCAGTCGCCCTGCCTGCTGCCATGGCTGACCGCCTTCCAAAACGTGATGCTCGGTGTAAACCAGGTCTTTTACACCGCCAGCAAAGAGGAGCGCCGCCAGATTGCCGAGTATTACCTGACGGTCGTCGGTCTGGGAGCTGCCCTGCACAAACGGCCGGCGGAACTCTCCCAGGGCATGCGCCAGCGCGTCGGCATTGCCCGCGCGTTCGCCCTGTCGCCCAAGATGCTTTTGCTCGACGAACCGTTCGGCATGCTCGACACCCTCACCCGTTTCGAGTTGCAACAAGTCCTCATGGACCTCTGGCAACGCAACCACATCACCGCGTTCATGGTTACGCATGACGTGGATGAGGCGCTGTTCCTCGCGGATCGTATCGTCATGATGACCAACGGTCCCGCAGCGGAGGTCGGCGACGTGCTCCAAGTTCCGTTCCCGCGGCCGCGAGATCGCAAAGCGGTGATGGAACATCCGCGTTATTACGAGTGCCGTGAGTACCTGATCACCTTCCTCGAGGAACGCGCGGACCGCCAACACCAGACCGCAGCGCAGGCGTCCTCCACGCCCTCCGCGCCCGACGCGAATTCCGCGCACCGGCGTCCGAAAAACCGCGGCACGGTCGAACCGGGAGCACTGGCGATCGCCATGTCGCAAATCGGCTGATGGCACGGTCCATGTCCATCGCTTCCGAAACCGGAATTCCCCTCGTGCCCGTGATTTCGAGAGCATGCACGACCACGCCCGACTGAACTCTGTCCGATGAAAAACACCAAACTCAACATGACCAACCTCCCCACGCACCTGCCCCAAACCCTGGCCGCCGCCGCGCTGGTCCTGGGCGCCACCGAAGCCGCCCGGGCCCAATACGCGCCGCCCCCGCCGCTGCAACCGTTCCCCGGCTTCCTCAACGAGTGGATGCGCAAACAGGATCCTTATCTGGCCAACTGGGACATCAGCGGGGCGGCGCGATTCCGCTACGAGGTAAAGGAGAACGCCGGATTTACCGCGGCAGGGTCCGGAGCCGATTTCCGCAAGGGCGGTGTGGACAATGATAATTCGTATTTCATGAACAAGGTGCTGGCTCGCGTCGGTTACACCGCTAAATGGTGGTCGGTCCTGGTTGAAGGTCGCAACAGCGGCACCACTGGCGACGAGCGCAATCCCAACGCCGAGTCGGACGGACCGGTGGAATTGCACCAGGCCTGGTTCACTCTCGGCAACCACAAAGAATTCCCGGTTTCGCTCAAGATCGGACGTCAGGAGTTGAGTTATGGCGACGAACGCCTCGTCGGTGCGTTCGCCTGGAACAATATTGGCCGCGTGTTCGATGCCGCCAAGGTGCGCTGGCAGAACCGTTGGTTCAACGTCGAGGCCTTCACCAGCCGGATCGTGTTGCCCGACGACAACAGCTTCAACATGGGAAATGACTACAACCTGTTTTCGGGCGCTTATTTCACCACCAAAATAATCCCCAAAAACACGGCCGAGTTCTATTTCTTCTCCCGCAATGACGGCCCCGGCAGCGCCACGGCCAACTCCGGGTCTTTTGCGCCCTTCCAGGTGCCCGCACCTTTCGCCCGCGACATCTACACGGTCGGTTTGCGTATGAAATCGACCCCCGGCGATCTCGGCAACTGGGATTACACCGTCGAAACCGCCGGCCAGTTGGGAAACTGGAAACCCGCCGCGGCCTCACTTCGGCAGGACCACCAGGCGTACATGGCAACCCTCAACGTGGGCTACACGTTCGCCGATACCTTCGGCGCCCCACGCATCGCCCTTGAATACGACTTCGCCAGCGGGGACAGCGACCCGAATGATAATACCCACGAGACGTTCGACAATCTTTACCCCACCAACCACAAGTTTTACGGATACATGGATCTCCTCTCGCTGCAGAACCTCCACGACGTTCGCCCCATCATCACGCTGAAACCGCACCCGAGGGTCTCGGTGGCGCTCGAAGGGAATTTCTTCTGGCTCGCCGACACCCACGACCGCGCTTACAACGTCGCCGGACTGCCGCGCGGCGGTACCGCTCCGACCCCAGGCACCGGTTACGGCATCAACCCGAACTACGACAGCTATCTTGGCAGCGAGGTCGATTTGCTGGCCGGAGTCATCGTGACGAAATTCGCGTCGATCGAAGCCGGCTACGGCCATTTCTTCCGCGGCAATTACATCAAGCAATCCTGGTCCGCCATCGGCTCCCAGGATGCCGATTGGCTCTATCTCCAAACCCTGGTCCGCTTCTGATCCGCTGACCCAGAGTCTGGCCGTGTACAAAAGGTGTCTCAGCTGAGACAATAATTGTACCCGGTCTTCGGCTACTCTGCCCCTCCCTTACCTCCAATTTCCTGCTCCCCTTTCCCCCGGGCTCGGGCTATAACCCCGCCCATGAGCCCTCTCGCCGTCCGCGCCGCTGTCGCCATTGCCATCGCCCTTGCGCCTTCCCCGGCCTGCGCCGCCGAAATAAAATTTTCCAACCAAATCTTCACTGTCCCGGACGGTTTTGAAGTCGAGCTGGTGGCCGGCCCGCCGCTGGTCGAGCGGCCGGTCAGCGCCGGTTTTGATGACCAGGGCCGGCTCTACGTCACCGACTCATCCGGTTCGAACGACAAACCGGACAAGCAGATCTCGAATCCCACGCATCGCGTTCTCCGCCTTGAAGACACCGACGGTGACGGGCGCTTCGACAAGTCGATCGTGTTCGCCGACAAGGTGATGTTTCCCCAAGGCTGCCTTTGGTATGACCGCTCCGTCTATGTCGCCGGCCCGCCGAGCATTTGGAAATTCACCGACACCGATGACGACGGCATTGCGGACCAGCGCGAGGAGTGGTTCAAAGGCGTCACGCTTACGGGTTGCGCCAACGACATTCACGGACCTTACCTCGGCCCGGACGGCTACCTCTACTGGACGAAGGGCGCTTTTGCCGAGCAAACTCACACCCTCGGCAATGGCCGCAAACTCAACGACCGGGCCGCCCACATTTACCGGGCCCGGCCCGACGGCTCGGACCTCGACGTCGTCATGTCTGGCGGCATGGATAACCCGGTCGAAGTTGCCTTCACCGCCGAAGGCGAAGCCATTTTCACCAGCACGTTCATTGACTTCAGCCAGCCCGGTTTCCGTGACGGAATCGCCCACGCGGTTTACGGCGGAGTCTTCGGCAAACAGAACGACGTGCTCGAAGATGGCCGCGTCAAACGCACCGGCCCGGACCTCTTGCATCCGTTCTATGAGGCCGGCAACGCTGCCGAATGCGCTCTGTGCCGCTACGAAAGCGACGTGTTCGGCGCCGATTATCGCGACAATTTCTTCGCCACCGCTTTCAATCTGCACAAGGTCACCCGCCACATCCTCCGTCCAAGCGGCGCGACCTACGCCAGCACCGACAGCGATTTCCTCGTCTCGGACAACACCGACTTTCATCCCACCGACGTGCTGGAAGACCCCGATGGCAGTCTGGTCGTGGTGGACACCGGCGGCTGGTACAAGCTCTGTTGCCCCAGCTCGCAGCTTGCCAAGCCGGATGTGCTGGGCGCGATTTACCGCATCCGCCGCAAAGGCGCGCCGAAAGTGGATGACCCAAGCGGCTTGAAAATCAATTGGGCCAAATCAGGTCCGTTCGAGCAGGCAAAATTGTTGGATGACCACCGTCCTTACGTGGTCAAACGCGCGGTTCATCAACTCGCCCAGCGCAAAAACGAATCTATTCTCGCGCTTACTGAGACAATGAAACATTCCCATTCGGCGGACGCCCGGCGGAATGCCGTTTGGGCGCTCACGCAAATGGATGGCCCCAAAGCCCGCCAGGCGGTTTACGCTGCATTTCCAGCCGCAGGCAGATCTGCGCCGCAACCCGACGACTCTTTATTGCAGACCGCGATTCATTCCATTGGCCTCTGGCGGGACAAGGATGCGGTGAACGCTCCTTTTGCTGATTCGTTTTATGCACTCGTCGGGCTTTCGGATGCGACAGGAAGCCCGAACCCTTCGGTGCAAAGAGCGGCGGTTGAAGCGTTGGGAAGAATTGGAGTGAAAGAACCAGCAACTCGGTTCCTGCTTCGAATGCCCGAAGGGCGGTCTCCCGACCCGGTCCTCGAGCACGCGCTCATTTACGCGCTTGTGGAAATTGGCGATTACGCGGCAACCGCAAAGGGACTCGACTCCGACAATCCGCGCACCAAGCGCGCTGCCCTCGTCGCCCTCGACCAGATGGACGGCAGCGACCTCAAGGCATCCGATGTCCTGCCGTTTCTCAGCGCCTCCGACCAACGCCTGCGCGCCGCTGCCAACTGGGTGGTCGGCCATCATCCCGACTGGGGCGGCGCCCTCGCCGGATTTTTCCGCGAACGGTTGACGATAAAAAATCTCCCCGACGCCGAGCGCGACGCGTTGGAACATCAGTTGGCGCAATTGGCGCGCAACCCCGCGATTCAGGAGCTGTTGGGCGAGATTTCAGCCGATAACGCCAGCCCCAATGAAATTCGCCTCGTCGCCCTCCATGCCATGGCGCAAGCGTCACTCAAAGAGACGCCCGGGCCCTGGACCAATGCGCTGCCACGCGCGCTCGCAGAGGCCGAGGACACGATCGTGCAAGCCGCCATCGCCGTCGTTCGCGTGTTGCCGGCCGCGAAAACCAACGCGTTCGATTTCTCCTCCCATCTGCTTCACGTCGGACGCGATGCCTCGCGCGCGTCCGATCTGCGTCTGGACGCGCTGGCCGCACTGCGCGCCGGGCTGGCGTCGGTCGAGCCCGACTTGTTCGCCTTTCTCCGGGTCGGCCTCGACTCCGCCAAACCGCCGATGACGCGCAGCGCAGCGGCCACGGTAATCGGCCGGGCGAAACTGAGCGAAGATCAACTCATCGAGTTGACCGACGCAGTCAAGATGGTCGGGCCGTTGGAAGTTTCCAACCTGCTGGGCGCGTTTGACCACACCACCAACGAAGCGGTCGGCCTCAAACTCGTCGTCGCGCTCAAGGAATCAAAGGGGTTCTCCGGTCTGCGGGCGGATCAGTTGAAACCGAGGCTCGAAAAGTTCCCGGCGCGGGTTCAGGAGCAGGGCAAGGAGTTGCTGGCGAAGCTGAATGTCGATGCGGAAAAACAAAAGGCCCACCTGGAGGAACTCCTCGCGTCGTTGCCAAAAGGAGACATTCGCCGCGGTCAAGCTATCTTCAACAGCCTGAAGACTGCCTGTTCCACCTGCCACGCGATCGGCTATCTTGGCGGCCACGTGGGTCCCGATCTCACCAGCATTGGTCAGGCCCGAACGGAACGTGATCTGCTGGAGTCAATCGTTTATCCGAGCGCCAGTTTCGTGCGCAGTTACGAGCCGATCATCGTGGTGACGAAATCCGGCGACGAGTATAGCGGCGTGGTCCGCCGCGACGCCCCGGATGAAGTCCTCCTGGCGACTGGCCCGAACACGGAAATGCGGATCGCGCGGCCGGAGATTGCTGAGGTGCGCCCCGGGACAGTTTCCGTCATGCCCGCCGGACTGGATGAACAGTTCAGCCGCCAGGAACTCTCCGACCTGGTCGCCTTCCTGAAAGGGACCAAGTGACCCAAAGGGGAAAAGTCGAAAAGGGGTCGGTCAATAGTATTGTGCCTTTTTTGCGATTTGCTTCCCCGCTGGAACAACTGCCCCACTGTTGCAGCCGCATCCAGTGCAGCGATCACGGAAGTTATCAATACTATCGACCGACCCCTTGCTGCTCAGGGTGGTCCCAACCGGTAGAATTTGTTTCCGGTCGCTGGAATGGTGACGGTGACCGGACTAATTGCACCGCCTGGCACGTTCGTCCAGCCCATTGGATTGCCAAGGTCGCTGTTCTCCTGAAGAACAAACCCACTCGCCGACCAGGAGAACATCAATTGGCTGCCCGATCGGTTGCTCGCGAGTGTCGGTCGCTGAAGAGCCGGGTTCATCACTTGCGCGACTTCCGCCGCCGTGAGCACCCGATTATAGAACTGAACGTCATCCAGGTAACCGTCGAACCGCCGCCAGAAGGCGGCGGGCGATTTGCCCAGTGCGATTGCCTGGGCAGGATCCCAGGACCAAGGTCCGGAGTTGGCTTTCGACCCGCTCAGTTGGCCGTCCACATAGATCCGCGTACTGCCGTTGACCCCCTGATCGTAAACGTAAGCGATGTGATGCCACTGATCGTCGTTCACCGTGTTCGTCGTGGCAAAGGAATTGATGTTGAACCCGGCCTCGCGCGCCTGCACAAACAAGGTGCCGTTGTCCTCCATTACGATCACATCGCCCCGGTCCGTGCGGCGGTCAAACAGAATGGCGCCGAAGGCACCGGCCCCGCCGGTGCCTGGTGATTTCATCCAAAAAGCAATCGCCCCTTTGCTCGAATCGAAGTCGGAATGCGAAGGAATGACGATTTGACCACCCAGATTCGCTGAGGCGAACTGCATGACGCCGGTGCGTCCCGTCACGTCCGCGACCCATGTCGCCAGGAGGTTCGTGCCGGGATGCTCACCGCCAGGGGCCGTGTCCACGATCACATTGTTTACAGGCGTGGCGTCAAAGTTGTATCGGGCGACCTGGCTTTGTTCGAGTGTCGGTCGTGGATTGATGACCAACATCGCCGGATTGCTCGTGGCCTGCGCCAGCGCGTTACTGGCGATCGCAGTGTAAGTGCCGGCGTTGATGGATTGGACGTTCGTCAGGATCAGCGTGTCGGTTGTTACGCCGGAAATGTCGTTGGTGCCGAACTTCCATCGGTAGGACGCAGCCAGGTTCGCCCGGGCGGTGAGCGTAACGTCATCCCCGACGAAAACGGTCTGGGTTTCCGGTTGGACATCGAATTTGAGTGTAGGCGGAACACCGATCTCTATGACTTCCGCCGTCGTCAGGGCGCGGTTGTAAAACCGCACCTCATCCAACGTTCCATCGAAGCCGTACCAAAAGGGATCGTCCGACAGGCCCAATTCGATCGGTTGGCTCGGCGGCCAGGCCCACGGCGCCGAATTGGTTCTCGAACCGCTGACTGCGCCGTCGATGTACACTGTTATTCCGCCGCCGCCGGATTGGTCATAAACGTAGGCCACGTGATGCCATTGGCCGTCGTTGACCGTGCCTTGCGTCGAAAAAGAGTTGACTCCTGCTCCGCCGCCCTGGGCCTGGACGAAAATTGTTCCGTCATCCGTCATAGCGATAACGTCGCCATTTCCACCGGTGCGCCGGTCAAACAGGATCGAACCAAAGTCACCCAACCCGACGTTCCCGGTGGACTTCATCCAGAAAGCAATCGTTCCCGACGAAACGTTGAAATCGGAATGCGCCGCCACGGCGATCTGGGTGAAGCTGGGCGGAGCGAACCTCATAAGACCATTGCGGCCGCCTTCCGCCGGCACCCAGTCTGCGCCGCGATTGGTTCCGGGATTGCCGCCCGACGCACTGCTGTCCACCACAACGTTGTTGACTGGCGCTGCGTCAAAGTTCAACCGAACCACGAGCGAACCGTCGGTCACAGGATTTCCGGCGAAAGTCGCCGCAATTTCCGATACTGTTAGCATCCGGTCATGGACCATGAAGTCGTCCATCACGCCGTCATACACCTTCCAGTACGAATCGTCCGAGCTGCCCAGTTTGATCGGTTGGTCCGCGGGCCATCCCCAGGCTTTGCTGTTGGGCTGGGTGGTATCCAGCACGCCATCGATGAAGATGGAAATGGAGCCGGAAGCCGATTGATCATAGACGTAGGCAATGTGGTGCCACTGACCATCGTTGACCATGAAATTGCTCGAGAACGTATTGGCGTTTTGGTCGGCGTCTCGCGCCTGAACAAAAATCGTTCCATCGTCAACGAGGGCGATCAAATCTCCGCGGCTCGTGCGCCGGTCGAACAAAATCGCGGCAAAATCTCCGCGCCCCGAATTTCCCGAGGATTTCATCCAGAAGGAAATCGTGCCCGTCGTGGAATTCAATGCCGCGTTGGTGGCCACGGTAATCCGATCGGAGTACTGTCCCGTAAACTGCGCCACACCATTACGCGTGCCTTCGCTGGAGAGCCAAACCGTGTTAAGGTTCGTTCCAGGATGGCCCGCGGCGGGGCTGGTATCCACAATAACGTTGGCGACCGGGGCCGCGTCGAAGTTGAAGCGCAACACCAACGAGTTGTCGATGATGTCCGCAAGGACGGTAGTCGAGGCGCCAAAGATCATCAGCAGCCCCGCAGAAAATGAACACAGAGTTTTCATGCCGGAGAGTTATGAACGAGAAGATTGGCCTGCGCAAGTCGAACAAAGGGGTCGCAAAGGGTCGGCAAAGGGGTCGGTCAATAGTATCGTTCCTTTTGTACGATCTGTTTCCTCGATAGAACAACTGCTTGACTGTTGCAACCGGCTCCCGCCCATCCAGGCCGCCGACCGGAAGTTATCATTACTATTGACCGACCCCTTACCTTCAGGTGATCCGCGCCTCTTCCAGATCGAGTTCGTGCTGGAGTTTGTGCAGTAATTCGTCGGCGACCTCGCCGCGGTGGCGGAGTTCCAACAGTTTTCGGCGTTCGGCGGCCAGAGCCTCCCGCCGCAGCCGGCGGCCGGCCACCAACTCCTCTCTTCGGCTGCTCCAGCCCAGCACGTGGGCCTGTTCGTCGGTCAGGTGCGCGATGCGATTTTCATATTTTACGCGCAAGGCGTTGATGGCGGATTCCGGAAGTTTTGCTTCTTGCGCCAATTGAGCAATGCGGAACTGCGCGGCCTCCGCCAGCGCCAGCCGCGTTTTGATTTCCTCCTTTTCTTCGTGGCGGTCCGGCCGGATACCCAGCCATTTGATGAGCGGCCCCAATGTCAGCCCCTGGCCCACCAAGGTCCCCAGAATGACCGCAAATGTCAGGAACACCACCAGGTCGCGTCCGGGAAAGCGTTCGCCCTGGGTGGTCAGTGCAGGCAACGCGAGCGCGGCCGCCAGTGAAACCACGCCCCGCATGCCGCTCCACCCCACGATCAACACGTTGCGCCAACCCGGATCGGATTCCGTCTCGCGAATGCGTCGGCTGAACCAACGCGGCAGATAAGCGCCGGGAAAAACCCAGATTGGACGGACAAGCATCACAACCAGACAGGTCGCCGCCGCGTATCCCAGCAGGGTCGGAACGGTATAACTGGAGAGATTGGCCCGGATGGACGGAAGTTGCAGACCGATCAACAGAAAGACAATGCTGTTCAGCAGAAAGACGAGCATGTCCCAGAACGCGCCCGCCTGGAGCCGCGTCGATGCGTTGAGCATTTGCGGCGCCCGTCGGCCCAGGTAAAGACCGCTGGTGACCGCCGTGAGAACACCTGAGACGTGCAGTCGTTCGGCAGCCAGGTAACCAACGTACGGAACCAAGAGAGAAAAGGTAATCAGGACCGCCTCATCTTTGACCCGCTCAAAAACACGGGCGCTGCCCCACCCCACCATCCAGCCCAGGGCCACGCCGCCCGCCGCAGCCAGGACGAAGTGTAGACCGGCCTGCGCCAGCGAGAACGTCCCGGTCAACACCGCGGCCACGGCGAATTTGTAAGCGACCAGTCCGGTTGCGTCATTGACCAGGCTCTCGCCTTCCAACACGGCAACGACGCGGCGCGGCAGACTGAAGCGTTCGGCGATGGCGCTCGCCGCCACCGCATCCGGCGGAGAAACAATGGCGCCGAGAACGAAGCCGGAGGCCAGGGGCAGCCCCATCAACGCGTGCGCCGCGAAGGCCACCGCCGTGGTGGTGAACAGCACCAAGCCGACGGCCAACAGAAAAATCGGCCGGCGATATTTACAGAACTCGCGCCACGGCGTCATCCAGGCCTGCGCGTACAGCAAGGGCGGCAAGAAAATCAACAAGGCCAATTCAGGACTCAGGCGGACTGACGGCAGGCCGGGAACGAAACTGATGGCGAGTCCACCCAGCACCAGCAGGATGGGATAAGGAATGGTCAACCGTTGCGCGAGCAACGCCAGCGCCGCGACCGACGCGAGCAACAATACCAGGATTTCCGCGGTGTCCATGCGCGCCGACTATTTTCTCCCGGCAAATCCGGTCTGATGTTTTTCGCCCCATTCGCACATCGGTTCGGGAAGCGGGTTCCATTTGCCGCCGATGACCGTGACCGCCGCCGCCACTTCAAGATTGGTTAAATTGATATTCATGGTTTCCTTTTGGACACTTGAAACAGTGCCTGCTTGTCGAAACGCGCTCCTGAGTTAGTCTTTGTGGCACAACCGGGCAAATAAAAAAACAGACCGGAGAGAATATGAATATTGCAATCATCGGAGCAGGCAACGTTGGCGGAACGCTTGGCTCGCGCTGGGCGAAGAAGGGACACGCTGTCACGTTTGGCGTGAGGAATCCCGGCGAGCAAAAGCTGAAGAGGCTGTTAAGCGAGGCGGGCAACAACGCGCGGGCAGCCACCATCGGCGAAGCGGTCAAAGACGCGCCGGTGGTCGTCCTGGCAACGCTCTGGGAAGTCGGCAGAGGGGTCGGTCAATCGGCAGAGGGGTCGGTCAATAGTATCGTGACTTTTGTACGATTTGCCTGCATCGATAGAACAACTGCTCCCCTGTTGCAACCGGCCCGCAAACCAGGCCAGCGATCACGGAAGTTATCAATACTATTGACCGACCCCTCAGCGCTGTTCGCCGGCGCGGCTACGGTCTCGATGCCATCGCCACAGCACCCACGCGCAGGCTCCCGCCATCCCCGTCCAGCCGATGATATTCACCGCCGCGGCGATGCGCGTGTCGTAATCCAAAACGTGCCAGCGACTGAATATAGTGTTCCAATCGTGGTCCCCGCCGCCAACGAGCGGGAGTTGTTGCGCCCGCGCGTCCGCCATGTAGCGCGCGATATTCAGCCAGTTCTCGAAGAACCAGATCGCTGAACCTGCCAAGGACAGCGGTTGATCCTTCCGCCAGAATGAAACCGCCAGAACCACCGGGAAAACCAGTTGCCCGATGGTGCCGCCATAAGGCTCGAGTCGGCTGCTAAACAGGCCAACGATCGGATGACCGGCCTCATGAAACAACAAGTTGGCGTGGTCAATCAGGAAGACGAACCCGCTCCCCGACGCGAAGACAAGCAAACAAAAAAGTGCCACGCCGACGACAAAGCCAATCAACTTGTTTGTCGTCACGACTTCCCATTCTTTGTGGCTCATAGACAACTCCGCCCGCCGGAGCCATGAATTACCGGCTCGCCGGCACGAACTTCACACAAACCGGCGCCCCGACTTCGATGCTGCTGCCCGCCGGCGTCAATCCGCCATTGTTCTGGTCGATCCGAAACACAATGACGGTGTCGGAATCCTGGTTGGCGGCCAACAGGTACCGGCCGGTCGGGTCAACGCCGAAACTGCGCGGTGTCTTGCCCTGGGTCGAAACGTTCTCGACATAAGCAATCTTTCCAGTAGCGGCATCCATCGCGAACACGACGATGCTGTTGTGCCCGCGGTTCGAGCCATAGAGAAATTTTCCCGAAGGATGCGCTTCGACTTCTGCCGTGCTGTAATTCGGCTTCATCGTTTCGCCGTCCGGCAACGTGGAAAGGGTTTGCAGCTCTTTCAATTCGCCGCGCTCCGGGTCGTAGGAGAAGGCGGTGAGCGTGCATTTCATCTCGTTGATGACGTAGGCGTATCGGCCGTTGGGCGCGAACGCGAGGTGGCGCGGCCCGGAACCGGGCGCAACGGAAGCCGACGGCGGGTCGTTGGCGACGAGGGAACCGTTCGCCGGGTCAAACTTATACACCAATACCTTGTCGAGCCCCAGGTCGCATGCGAACGCGAAACGGTTCGCGGTATCGGTCGTAATGAAATGGGCGTGCGGCCCTTGTTGGCCGTCCAGATTTCCATCCGGTTTGAGGGGCAGTGCCTCAACGCTGCCTCCGCCGTAGTTCGCCACCAGCACCGTCTTGCCGGCTTTATCCACCGCCAAATGGCAGGGACCATCGCCGCCGGAGGGTTGCTGGTTCAACGGCGTGAGTCTGCCCGTGCGCGAATCAATCACGAAGGCGCTCACCGCTCCGCTCTTTTTGCCGGCAAAGTCGTCGATCTCATTCGCTGCATAGAGAAACCGTTGGCCGGGATGGATGGCGAGGAAACTCGGATTGACCGTTTCGGCGGCCAGCTCCGGCGCGCCCAGCCGCCCGTTCGCCAAATCAAAACGGGAGACATAAATCCCTTTGCTCTTCGCGCCGGTGTAAGTGCCGAGGTAAACCAGCCACTCTTTCGCATCGAGTGACGGCGCGGCCGCGCTGGCGTGTGGCAGTGATACCAGGCCAGGAAGCAACGCCAGCGCGCAGACGAAAGCGATACGGATCGGGCGGAGGAATTTCATGCCGG
>WNGA01006630.1_pt1 | contig 16418 bp, 17 predicted proteins | sample 5400061 | NCBI WGS metagenome assembly WNGA01 (sample SAMN13153366, study PRJNA577476) | soil metagenome | isolation source: 100 cm soil or saprolite under grassland replicate 2 | place: USA:California | collected 2016-06-15 | reverse complement strand
GATGGACACGTTCGCGTCCACCCGCAGCGAGCCCTCCTCCATGTTCACGTCGGAGACGCCCATCCGGCGGAGGGTGGCCTGGAGCAGGCGGCCGAACTCAGCGGCCTCGCCCGGCGAGCGCAGGTCAGGCTCGGTCACGATCTCCACCAGCGGTGTGCCGCCGCGATTGAAGTCCACGACGCTCGTCTCCGCGCCGTGGATCCGTCCCGAGCTGCCCGCGTGGATCAGCTTCGCCGCGTCCTCCTCCATGTGCACGCGGTGGATGCGCACGTCGCCCAGGTGGCCGCCGGTCGCGAGCGGGATGTCGTACTGGCTGATCTGGTAGCCCTTCGGAAGGTCCGGATAGAAGTAGTTCTTCCGGTGGAAGATCGAGCGCGGCGCAATCTCGCACCCGAAGGCCATCGCGATCATCAGCGCGTAGTGGACCGCCTCGGCGTTGATCGTCGGGAGCGTTCCGGGGTGACCCAGGCAGATCGGGCAGACGTGCGTGTTCGGCTCCTCCCCGAACGAGAGCGCGCAGCCGCAGAACATCTTCGTCCTGGTGCTCAGCTGGACGTGGATCTCGACGCCGATGACCGGCTCGTAGATGCGGGCCTCGGGCTCGGTAATGCTCATCCGACGGGCACCCCTTCGAAGGCGATGCTCTTCTCGAGCGCGTGCGCCGCGTCGAGGATGCGCGCCTCGCTGAACGCGGGACCGGCGATCTGGAAGCCCACGGGCAGGCCCTCGGAGAGCCCGCACGGGATTGAGATCGCGGGGATGCCTGCGAGCGGCATCGGCACGGTGTAGTAGTCGGAGAGGTACATCGCGAGCGGGTCGGCGGTGCGCTCGCCGAGCTTGAAGGCGACGGTGGCGGACGTGGGGCTCACCACGAAGTCGACCTTCTCGAAGGCGGCCGCGAGGTCCCGGGCGATCTTCGTGCGCACCTTCTGCGCGGTGCCGTAGTAGGCCTCGTAGTAGCCCGAGGAGAGCGCGTAGGTGCCGATCATGATGCGGCGCCTGACCTCCTCGCCGAAGCCGTCGTGGCGGGTCTGCTCGTAGAGCGAGGTGAGGTCGCCGTCGGCCGCGGCGCGCGGGCCGTAGCGGACGCCGTCATAGCGCGCGAGGTTGGCGCTCGCCTCGGCGGGCGCGATCACGTAGTAGGCCGCGATCCCGTACTTCGCGTTCGGAAGCTCGATCTCCTCTACGGCCCCGCCGAGCTCCTGGATCCTCGCGAGCGTGGCGTTCACGGCCTCGGCCACGCCGGGCTCGAGCCCGGGCTCGCGCATTCCCCATACGCCGAAGCGGAGGCCGTCGAGACGCTCGGCGCTCGGCAGCGGGATGCCGTCCGGGATCCCGAGCGAGGTGGAGTCGCACGGGTCCCTCCCCTGGAGGTGGCCGAGCAGGATGGCGGCGTCGGTCACGTCTCGGGTGAGCGGGCCGCACTGGTCGAGCGAGGAGGCGAACGCGATCATCCCGTAGCGGCTCACCGCTCCGTAGGTGGGCTTCATGCCGACGACGCCGCTCAGGCTCGCCGGCTGGCGGATCGAGCCGCCCGTGTCGGTGCCGATCGCCCACGGGGCGGTGCCGGCGGCGACCGCCGCGGCGCTGCCGCCCGACGAGCCGCCGGGGACGCGCGTCCTGTCCCACGGGTTCTGGACGGGGCCGAAGCCCGAGTTCTCGTTGGACGAGCCCATCGCGAACTCATCCTGGTTCGTCTTGCCGAGCACGCGGACGCCCGCCTCCTGGAGATTGCGGACGCTCGTGGCCGTATACGGCGGGCGGTAGCCCTCGAGGATGCGCGAGCCGGCCATGCTCGGAACGCCGCGGACGCAGAAGAGGTCCTTGACCGCGATCGGCGGAAGGGTGCCGGCGTCCTCCGGCGTCTCGTCTGCCACCCAGAGGTAGGCGCCCAGGTCGTCGGCGGCGGCCCGCCGGCGCCAGTACTCGAAGACCTCGGCGGCGCTCAGCTCGCGCGCGTCGATCTTCGCCGCCTGCTGGGCGGCGGTGAGACCGAGGAGCTCGTCGGTCACGAGGCGCTCCCGCTCGTCGCGCTCGGCGTCACGACGCCCCCGGGCTCGGCACGCGGAAGCCGCTCTCGGTCGCGTCCGGGGCCTGCTCGAGCGCGGTCTCGCGGTCGAGCCCGTCACGCGGGACGTCCTCGCGGAGGACATTCGTGAGGTCGACCACGTGCGAGGTCGGCTCGACACCGTCGAGGTCGAGCTCGTTCATGGTCTCGACGTGCTCGAGGATCTTCGACAGCTCCCCGGCCATCCGGTCGACCTCATCGTCGCTGAGCCGCAGCCGCGCGAGCTTGGCCACGTGGAGCACCTGGTCCCGGTCGATCATGCCTCGCGATTCTAGGTGTGCGGCGGAGAGGCGGGCTCGCGCAGCGACGTCGCCGCCGCGAACGCGAACACGCCCAGCACGCCGAGCGCCAGGGGGGCTCCGATCTTCACGGTCGTCAGCTCGTCGAAGCCGGGCTCCTGGAGGATGCGGTAGAGCACGAGCAGGGCGGTCACGCACGCCATGAGCCCAGCAAGCCCGTACGGGCCGGGGCCGCGGGCCTCGCGTCCGCTCGCGCGCCAGTAGCCCGCCGCCACGCCGAGCGCCGCCGTGAGCAGCAGGCAGATGAGGATCACGCGATCGATCGTCCCCTCCACCTGCCAAGCGTTCTTCTCCTTCGACTCGGCCAGGGCGCGCGCGGCGCGCTCCACCTCGGCCTCCGCCTGGCCGCTCGGCTCCCCCTCCTGCGGGCGCGCCTGCTGCTCGACGCGGCGCGCCTCGTCCCCTGCCTGCGTGCTGTACCAGTCGAACGACGTCGTGAACAGGAGCGCCAACGCCGCGACGAACACCACCCAGTCAGCCGGCCGCAGCCGCGCGAACGTCAAGAGCGGGCCTCGGGGCGCGGGGCCGGCATCGTCTCGATCTCGCGCGGCGCGGCGACCGGGACGCCGGTGAGATCCGTGTGACGCCCCGCGGGCGAGCGGCGCTCGTCGCGCATGGCCATGAGAGCGCCCGCGACGACCCCGAGGACGGCCGCGAGGGCGATCCAGAGCCCCCACTCGCGCCCGTGGGCGTCGCCGGGGAGGTTCAGCACGCGGAACAGCACGAGCAGGAGGCAGAGCATGCCGAACAGCGCGGTCAGCGACTGAAGGGCCAGCGGAAGTGCGGGCGCGCGATGCCCGGCCGTCACGATCGGCACCGAGAGCGCCGCCAGAGCGAGCAGCGCCAGGATGAGGTCGAGCACGGCGAACGCCTCCCAGCCGCTCAGATCCTGATACCAGGGCAGGAACAGCGCGACGAACAGCAGCAGGCCCGAGGCGCCCGTGATCCACTCGCCCGTGCGCAGCCGTCGCAGATCCATCGCGGCGGCAATGTATCGCCGCGTGGCGCCCGCTCGCCTCAGCCGGCCCGGGCGCGCGCCGCCTTCAGCGTGTTCACGAGGAGCATCGCGCGCGTCATCGGCCCGACTCCGCCGGGCACGGGCGTGATGGCCCTTGCGCGCTCCCTCGCGGCGTCGAAGTCCACGTCGCCGACGAGCCCGTCGTCGGTCCGGTTCGTGCCCACGTCGATCACCACGGCGCCCTCGCCGACCATGTCGCCGGTCACGAGGCCCGGCGACCCCACGGCCGCGACGAGCACGTCGGCCTCGCGGCAGACGGCCGGGAGGTCGCGCGTGCGCGAGTGGCAATGGGTGACCGTCGCGTTGGCGGCGAGGAGCAGCTGCGCCATCGGCTTCCCCACGAGGATCGATCGCCCCAGCACGACGGCCCGCGCGCCGGACAGCGCGACATCGGATTCCTCGAGCAGCCGCATCACGCCGGCCGGCGTGCACGGCACGATCGCCTCGTCTCGGCTGTGCATGAGCAGGCCCGCGTTCGCCGTGGTGAGGCCGTCAACGTCCTTCGCCGGGTCGATCAGCGCGATGAACTCGTCCTGGTCGAGGTGATCCGGCAGCGGAAGCTGGAGCAGGATGCCGTCCACGCGCTCGTCCGCGTTGAGGCCCCGGATCAGCTCCGCCAGCTCGCCGGGAGCCACGTCGCCGCCGGGCTGGTGGTGGAGCGACTCGATGCCGACCTCCGCCGAGTCCTCGCGCTTCATGCGCACGTACACCGCCGACGCAGGATCGTCACCGACCAGGATCGTCGCCAGGCCGGGCTTGCGATCCAGCGCCTCGACCCCGCGCCTCACCTCCTCGCGAACCTTGGCGGCGACCGCCTTGCCGTCGATTATCTGGGCCATGGCCGGGGCAGCCTAACGCCGCTTCAGCGGCGCGTAGTCGGCCATCAGCTTGCGCTCGGAGCGGTCGCCTGCGAAGCGGACCACGACCAGGCCGCCCGGCTCGACTCCCACGACGACGCCCTCGCCGAACTGCGCGTGCACGACGTCGTCGCCGAGCGCGAACGACCCACCGCCGCCTCCCGGCACGCCGCCTCCCGGCTCGGGTGCCGACGCGCCGCCGCCCCACGTGGCGGCCGCGGCCGGTCCCGTGAGCGCGTCCTCGTCGCGGTCGGTGAGCTCGGCGGGGATCTCGTCGATGAAGCGGCTGCGCATGTTCCAGTCGCGTGCGCCGAACAGCAGTCGCGTGCGCGCGTGCGTGAGATAGAGCTGGCGCTTCGCGCGTGTGATGCCCACGTAGGCGAGCCGGCGCTCCTCCTCGAGGTCGCCCGACTCGATCGAGCGCATGTGCGGGAAGACGCCGTCCTCGAGCCCGATGATGAAGACGATCCCGAACTCGAGGCCCTTGGCGTTGTGGAGTGTCATCAGCGTGACGATGCCCTCGTCGTCGCGCAGGTTGTCCTGCTCGGAGAAGAGCGCGAGCTGCTGGAGGAACTCCTCGACGGAGCCCTCCTCGGCGGTGGCGTCGTACTCGCGCGCGACGCCAACGAGCTCCTCGAGGTTCTCGAGCCGACCCTGCGCCTCGATCGTCCGCTCGGCCTGGAGCGCTTCGGTGTAGCCGCTCTCCTCGAGCGTCTCGGCGAGCAGGTCGCCCACTCCCGCGCCGCCCTCGAACCGCTCGCGAAGCCGCTCCATCACCGACATGAAGCGGCCCACGGCCTTGATCGCCGCCGGCGCGAGGCCGGGAACCGACTCGGGCTCCGCGGCGACTTCCCAGACCGGCTCGCCGATGGTGTTCGCGTACCCGACGAGCCGCCCCTGGGAGGTCGCCCCGATCCCCCTCTTGGGCTCGTTGACGACACGCGCGAACGCGACAGTGTCCGCAGGATTCACGAGGAGCGTCAGATACGCGAGGGCGTCCTTGATCTCCTTGCGCTCGTAGAAGCGCGTGCCCCCGATTACCTGATAGCCGACCCCGTAGCGCACCAGCATGTCTTCCAGCACCCGGCTCTGCGCGTTGGTCCGGTAGAAGACCGCGATCTCGTCGCGCGACGCGCCCTCGTCCACGAGCCGCTCGAGCTCGGAGACCACGAAGCGCGCCTCGGCGTGCTCGTCCTCGAGCTCGCGAACGTGAACCGGATCCCCGTCCCCGAGGTCCGACCAGAGGAACTTGTCCTTGCGCTGCCGGTTGTTGGAGATGACCCCGTTCGACGCGTTGAGAATGGTGGTCGTCGAGCGGTAGTTCTGCTCGAGCTTGACGACGGTGGCGTCCGGGTGGTCTCTCTCAAACTCGAGGATGTTGCGGATGTCGGCTCCGCGGAAGCGGTAGATCGAGTTGTGCGTGAGGAGACCGTTGGCGATGAAGTTGTGGGTCGCCTCGACGTCGAGGTCGTAGACAGGCGTCGTGAGCCGAATCCGCTCGACGCTCTCGACCACCTCGTACGAGCCCTCCGCCGTGAACATGGCCATGCCCGGCCGGACGGACGCGGCGGGCATGAACGGCAGCGGGCGCTCACCGAGGTCGGCCATCTCCTGAACCGCCACAGGTGCGGTGGCCTCGATTCGATTGACAAGCGCCAGGGCATCGCCGTAATGCTCAAACGCCGCCGGTCTCCCACCGTCGACCGCGACGAGGTGGAGCGCACGCGGCCCACGGCGGCTGCCACAAAGCGTGATCGCGACATCACTCTGAGGCGCCTCGGCGCGGTAGCCGGCGAAGTGCACGTGCTCAGGCGTGCTGATCAGGCGACGGCCGCTCGCGGTGGTGATGACCACGCCGTCGGTCGCCTCGCTCTGGTGCGTGCGAAGCACCCGGGCTGGACGGAGGTCGCCACTCCCGTAGCTCGAGAGCACTAGCTCGCCTTCCCTCACCTCCTCGATCGGCTTCGTCGAGCCGTCCGCCATGGTGATCCGGGTTCCGGCGACCAGGCACTGGTCGTCGTCGCCCACTACGCACAGGTTGCGGTGCTCCTCGGTCAGCAGCTGGAGCCAGCGGTACTGGGCTCGGTTCGTGTCCTGGTACTCGTCGACGAGCACGTGGCGGAAAGAGCGGCGGTAGCGGTTTCGGACCTCCTCGAAGAGCTCGAACAGGTTCACGCAGCGGAACAGCAGGTCGTCGAAGTCCATCGCGTTCGCCGCGTGTAGCCGCTTCTCGTAGAGGTCGTAGACGTCGGCGGCGGTCTGCTCGAAGAAGGTGGAGACCTTCAGCCGGTACGCCTCCGCGTCGAGCAGCTGATTCTTCGCGTCCGTGATCTGGCGCCGGATGCCGCGCGGGGCGAACCGCTTCGGGTCGACGTCGAGCTCGTCGACGCACGCCTTCACGAGCCGCAGCGAGTCCTGCTCGTCGTAGATCGTGAAGCCGCGCGTGTAGCCGAGCTTGTCGGCGTCGGCGCGCAGCATCCGCGCGCAGGCCGAGTGGAAGGTCATCACCCACATCGCGCGGGCGCGGTTGCCCACGAGCGTCTCGACCCGCTCGCGCATCTCCTGGGCCGCCTTGTTGGTGAATGTGATCGCGAGGATCTCGCCCGGCCGCGCCTGGCCGGTGCCGACGAGATGGGCGATGCGGTGGGTGAGCACGCGCGTCTTGCCGGACCCGGCGCCCGCGAGGATCAGCAGCGGCCCCTCGCCGTGGAGGACGGCGTCGCGCTGGGGCTCGTTCAGCCCCTCCAGCAGGGAATCGGGGGCGACAGCACCCATCCGGTCGAGGATAGAGCGGCAGCCGGAGCGCTACAGGTCGCGGCGCGCGAATGCGAGCCGCGCACCCGCGGCGATCAGCGCGAGGTAGGCGACCGTCCAGACCCAGAGCCAGCCGCCCGCCTTCTGGGCGCCGCCGAACGGCCCCAGCTTCACGATCACCCCGGTGATGCCGCTCGTGTCGGCGGTGAGGCCGTGGAGTCCGGCCTGGTAGAGCGCCTCGAACGGCAGCAGCCACGAGGAGACCTTGGCCACGTCCTCCAGCGTCCCGACGGCCAGGGCGTCGCCGATCTGCCCGAGCAGGCCGGCGGCGAGGCCTGCGCCGAACAGCATGAAGACCGCGATCCCGTTCGCGGTCGACGAGAGGAAGATCGAGCCGAGGAGCGACATGGCGGCGATCACGACCACCGCGAGCACCAGTCCGACGCCGGCGCCGGCGCCCTCGTCCGGCCACCAGTCGCCCGCGAGGCCGGTGATGAGCACGGCGCACGCGTAGACCAGCGCGACGTACAGCGCGCACACCGCGGCCGCGCCCGCGAAGCGCCCGAGAAGAAGGCTCGTCCTGCCAACCGGACGGACGACGAGCGGCTGGAGCAACCCGCGCTCGGCGTCCCCGCGCACCGCTCCGAGCGTCAGGAAGACCGCCAGCACCGCGCCGAGGAAGAGGATCGTGAACATGGAGAGTCCGAGGAGCGTGGAGCCGGCGAGGACACGGTCGTCGATCTGGTCGTCGGCAGCGAGCGAATCAACCTCGTTGAAGGTCACGACGCAGCCGAGCCCGTACAGCGCGAGGAAGCAGATCGTCAGGAAGAGAACGACGAGGATCACGCGCCGGCGCACCGCCTCGCGGAGCGCGTAGCGGGCCACGATCAGCGCGCTGCTCACGCCGCGCCGACCGCCTCGAGGTAGGCGTCCTCGAGCGTCGAGGCGAGCACGCGCACCCCGTACACCTGAGCGCCCGCGGTCACGAGCTCGGCCACGATCCTCGGCACGTCCTCGCGGGCGGCGTCCGGGAAGGTGCGCATGCCGTCGGCTGTCTCGACCTCCACCCCGCGCGGCCGCGCCAGCTCGAGCGGAGTGCCCCGAGCGACGATCCGCCCACTCACGAGGATCGCGACGCGGTCGCATACGAGCTCGACCTCGCTCAGCAGGTGCGAGCTCAGCACGACCGCGATGCCGCGCCCGCGCAGGTCACGCAGCAGGTCGCGGACCACGCGCCGGCCCACCGGATCCAGCGCGCTCGTGGGCTCGTCGAGCATCAGGAGACGCGGGGAGCCCACCAGCGCCTGCGCGATCCCGAGCCGCTGCTGCATGCCCTTGGACATGGCCGCGACCTTCGTGCCCGCGGCCTCCTCAAGGCCGACCAGCTCGAGCAGCTCGCCGCGCTCGCTCGCGCCGCGCTCGGACCCGGCCAGGTCCTGGTGGAGCCCGAGCAGCTCGTCGGCCGTCAGCCAATCGGGGAACCGGAACAGCTCGGCGAGGTAGCCGATGGCGGCGCGGGCCTCCGCCGAGCCGGCCGGAGAGCCCTCGACCTGCGCCCGTCCGCCGCTGGCGCGCACGAGGCCGCAGGCGATCTTCGTGAGCGTCGACTTGCCGGCGCCGTTCGGCCCGAGGAGGCCGAGCAGCTCGCCGGGCGCGACCTCCAGATCGACCCCGCCGAGCGCCACGGTCGCGCCGTAGCGTTTCTCGAGCGACTCGCAGCGGAGGGCGGCGGGCACCGGCCGCAGTGTAGGAAGCTGCCCGGGTGTCGCTGACCGACGACGTGCGCGCGACGTGCCGGGAGATCGCCGAGGCCGCGCGACACGTGCGGATCGATCTCGAGCGGTTGGAGCACCTCGACCCGGGATCGCCGCCGGAGCTCGACGCCGAGCGGCACTACCTCGAGGGCCCGCCCGAGGAGGTGGCGGACTACCTGCTCGCGCTCGACTCGATCAACTTCGGGTCGGGGTGGTTTCCGACCCTGCGCAAGCGGGCCGGGATGTCGGGGTATTTCACGGTGGCCTCTTCCTTGGCCGACTTCTGGCGCTCGTCGGGTGGGTGGTCGGTTGACGAACTGCGGGCATTGAGCGCAGGGGAGGTGGCGGCGGTGCTCGGCCAGGAGCCGGGGCACGAGCTCATGGGGCTGTACGCGGAGGCGCTGCGCGATCTGGGGCGCTTCCTCGGCAGGCGTCGTGCGCTCGACCTGGTGGCCGAGGCGGGTGGCTCGGCCGAGCGGCTGGCGTCGATGCTCGCCGGCGGCATGCCCTTCTTCGACGACGCCGGCTTCTGGAAGCGGGCCCAGATCGCAGCGAACGACCTGGCCCTGGCGGGCGTCGCCGACTTCGACGATCTCGATCGGCTTACGATCTTCGCCGACAACCTGGTCCCCCACGCGCTGCGCGTGGATGGCGTGCTGGTCTACGAGCCCGCCCTGGCCGCCCGCATCGATGCCGGCGAGCTCCTGCCACCGGGCGGAGAGGAGCGCGAGATCCGCGGGTGTGCCGTGCACGCGTGCGAGCTGCTGTCGGCCCGGCTAGGCGTGCCCGCCCGCGCGATCGACACCGCGCTCTGGAACAAGGGCCAGGCAGCGAGGTACAAGGCCGTGCCCCGGCACCGCACGCGAACCGTCTTCTACTGACCGAGCACGACCCTCTTCGTGCGCGCGAGCGTGTCCTCCGGGTCCCGGAGCACCTGGTCGCCGGCGAAGCGTGTGACTGCGCGTGATCGGGACCCGCTCCCGCTCGGTGATGTCCTGCGCTTGGTTGGTCTGACTATCAGACGAAGCACGCGCCACCCGAAGAGCGTGGCCGCTGCGCCCGCACCTGGGTGCTTGTTGTGTTGCGTGGGCGCTACTTCGGCGCGGCGCTGGGGCCGCTGCCGCGTCAGCCGCCGGTGCTGTCCGGGCCGCCTCGGCGCTTCAGGCGGCGCGGTTCGGCGCTGGAAGGCTTCCGGCCGGTCTGCTCGGCGACGAGCTCCTCGAGCTCGTTGAGGCGGTTCGCGAGACCGCTGATCGCGTCGGCCACCGGGTCGGGCAGGTGGACCCAGTCGGCGTCGGGACCCTCGGGCTTCTTGCCGTCCACGCGCACGGGGTGGCCGGGGTTGCCGACGACCGTCGAGTTGGGCGGCACGTCGTGGATCACCACCGAGTTCGCGCCGATCTTCGCGCGGTCGCCGATCTCGATCGGGCCCAGCAGGGCCGAGCCGGCGCCGATCATCACCTCGTTGCCGACGGTGGGATGCCGCTTCCCGCGCGCGAAGCCGGTACCGCCGAGCGTCACCCCCTGGTAGAGCGTCACGTCGTCGCCCACCTCGGCGGTCTCGCCGATTACGACCCCGGCGCCGTGGTCGATGAACAGGCCCCGCCCGATCCGGGCGGCCGGATGGATCTCGACCCCGGTCATCGCCGTGGTCAGATACGCAAGCAGCCGCGGAACCAGGGGCACCCCCGCCGCATGCAGCGCGTGCGAGATCCGGTGCGACAGCAATGCCTGGACGCCGCCGTACGTCAGCAGCATCTCCAACCGGCCGACGCTTCGCGCCGCCGGGTCGCGCTCCTGCGCCGCGGCCAGGTCCTCGCGGACCTCGCGTGCCACCTGCGCGAATGTGCCGAGCCCGGGCATCAGGGCGCGAAGAACGGCGTGCTGATGTAGCGGTCGCCCGAGTCGGGGAGGATCGCGACGACCCGCTTGCCGCGCATCTCGGCGCGCGAGCCGACCTGCACGGCGGCCCACACCGCCGCCCCCGCGGAGATCCCCGCGTTCACCCCGTCGCGGCGGGCGCAGAGCCGCGCGGTCTCGATGGCGTCCTCGTCCTCGACCGGGATGATCTCGTCGATCACGTCGCGGTTCAGGACATCGGGTACGAAGCCGGGGCCGATCCCGTCGATCTTGTGCGGACCGGGCGTCCCGCCCGAGAGCACCGGCGACGACGCCGGCTCGACCGCCACGACGTGCAGCGCGGGACTACGCTCCTTCAGCCGCTCGCCGCAGCCGGTGATCGTCCCGCCGGTGCCCACCGGGGCCACGAACACGTCGATCTTCCCGTCCGTGTCGCGCCAGATCTCCTCGGCGGTCGTGCGGCGGTGGATCTCCGGGTTCGCCGGGTTCGAGAACTGGTTCGGCACGTAGCAGTTGCCGCGCTCGCGGCAGATCCGCCGCGCCTCCTCTACAGCCTCGTTCATCCCGCCCATCGACTCGACCCAGACGACCTCGGCGCCGTACAGCCGCAGTAGCTTCTCGCGCTCGCGGCTCATCCCCTGCGGCATCGTGATGACGAGGTCATAGCGCTTCGCCGCGCACACGAACGCGAGTGCGATCCCGGTGTTGCCGGACGTCGACTCGACGATCGTGTTCCGGCCCGGCTCGATGCGGCCCTCCGCCTCCGCCGCCTCGATCATCGCCACCCCGATCCGGTCCTTGACGCTCCCCGCGGGATTGTGCGACTCGAGCTTCCCGATCAGCTCGGCCCCGCAGCCTGGCGCCACGCGCGTGAGCCTCACCAGCGGCGTGTTCCCGACGAGGTCGGCCAAGTTGTCCGGGATCGCCCGGGTGGGCGGCGAGACGGTCATCCGCCGCCGAGGGTACCGGGGCTACCTGCCGGCGCTACTCGCAGAAGGCGATGAACGGGACCCCGATGATCGTCGTCTTGTGGGTGTGCGTGCTCACGCCGAACGTGATCCGACCGCCGCTCACCGGCCGCTTGGGCGTCTTGACCAGCGTCAGCTGGAAGACCTGGTCGGTGCTGTGATCGACCTTCGCGTGCGGGAACTTCGCCTTGATCTGGCGGATCGTCGCGCCGATGCCGACCCCGCGGGCCTTCGCACCGCCGGTGATGAAGATGTTGTCGACCTTGCGCGGGTTGGTGAGCGTGTAATTGACGCCGCCCTTCAGCGGATCGAGCAGCTGCGCGGAACGCGTGTTCGGCCCGCCGAGCTCACAGCCCGGACGAAGCCTTCCGACCTTCCCGCGCGAGCGGAGATCGGCGTGCGTGTCGCCGAGGTGGACGCCGTCGACCCGGATCGGCGTGATCTTCGCCACGGCGGCGCCCGTGGCGGGTGCCGACGCCGAGCTGGCGATGGCGAGCGCGCCTGCGGCCACGACCGCGGCGACGAGGGCAAGCAAAAGGGATGGGCGGAGAGGGCTCATGCGCTCCAAGCTACCCGGGCACCCGGAGCGGCATGCGCCCCCGCGCGGCTTCGATGGACCTTCGGGCGGCGAAACCGTCAGTGATACTGAGCGGTCAGCCGGCCTGCTTCGCGTAGACCGGGCCGCCGGTGAAGTCGACGCCCACGTAGGGCTCATCGCCGACCACCCAGGCATCGTGGCCTGGCGGGATCCGCATCGCGTCGCCCGGCCCCACTTCGAATTCCTGCCCGTCGTCCATCCGCACCCCCAGGCGCCCGGAGATGCAGTAGCCGAAGTGGTCGGTCTGGCAGCTGTCAGTGCCCACGACGGGCTTCACGGACTCCGACCAGCGCCAACCAGGCTCGAAGGTGGTGCGCATGACCGAGCCTACGTCGAGGTTGACGACTTCGACCTTCCCCTTGTCGATGGGGCGGGTCTCGTCGGGCTGGTCGAGCGACTTCTGCTGGGCAGTGGCCATCCTGTTCCTCCTCGGTGTGGGGTCGGTTCGGAGTGACCCTAACTAGATGTAGTACATCGGCGTCGCCAAGTCGCGCGCCTCGCGCTCGGCCACGTCGGCGATCGTCGTTCCGGCGAGGACGGTTCGGACGGCGTCGGCCGCCTCGGTCCAGATCGGGCCGCCGGCAGCTGCCTCGGCGCCGAGCTCGCCCTCGAGCAGGTCCACGACCTCGAGCACCGTCACCTCGCTCGGCGGCTTGGCGAAGCTGTAGCCGCCCTTCACGCCGCGCTGCGACTGCAGGACGCCCGCCCGGCGGAGCGTCGCGAACAGGCCCTCCAGGAACTGCACCGGGATGTCGCGGGCCCGCGCGAGGTCGCCTATCGGCACCGGCGTGGCGTCGCCTCGGCGGGCCAGCTCCGACAGCGCGCGCACCGCGTAAGGCGACTTGCTCGTTATCACCAGCACGCAGACTGACTCTACGGTATGGAGATGCGCGCTCCGCGCCTCCCGCTGTGGCTGCCGCCGTTCGTGCTGATGGGCGTCATCTTCGCCTTCTCGGCCCAGCCCAGCCTCGACTCGGGCCTCGGCGTGATCGACCACATCGGTCGCAAGCTCGTCCACCTCGCGGAGTACGCGCTCCTCTGCTTTCTCTGGTGGAGGGCGCTGAAAGAAGTGACAAACGGGCGTCGAGCGGCTCTACTGGCATTCGTGCTCGCGAGCGCCTACGCCATCACGGACGAGCTCCACCAGACGTTCGTCGACGGGCGCCACGGCACCCCCGTGGACTGGCTGATCGACTCGGCCGGGGCGGCCGCGGCCGCGCTCAAGCTCAGGAGCCGCTCGAGGACCGCCCGCTGATGCGCCGAGTCCCGATCGACTCGGCGGGACCGATCCTCGTGTTCGCAGCGGCACGCCTCGCCGTGGCGGTCGTGGCGCTCGCGGCGCTCGCGGTCGTCGGCTTCCCCTACGAGGGCCGCGCCGCCGGCGTGCTGGCGGTCATGGTCGTTTGGTCAGCCGCCGTGCTCGCCGCCACTCGACGCGACCCCGACCGCGCGTTCCACCCTCTCGTTCCCGCCGTCGACTTTGCCCTGCTGCTGGCGCTCGAGCTGGCCGCGCCCGACACGCTCGGCGGCGTCCGCCTCGCGGCGCTGTTCCTGATCGCGGCCCACGCGCACTACCAGGGCGAGCGGCGCGGCCTGATCATCGCCGCCGCCGGCTCCGCCGGCCTGGTCGTGGGATCGGCCATCCGCGGCGACGCCCCGGTCGACTCGGACGTGCTCGGCTTCTACGAGGCGGTCTTCATCCTGTCGGCGCTCGCGACCGCGGTCGTGGTCGGCCTCCTACGCACCTCCGAGTCCGCCTCGCGCCTGCGCGCGCGCGAGCTGTCGCGCCGCACGATGCATGCGGAGAGCGAGGTACGCCGGCGCGTGGCCGAGTCGATCCACGATGGCCCGGTGCAGGAGCTGATCGGCCTCGACATGATCCTGTCGGCCGCGCGCAGCGAGAGCGGTGGGGACAGGGTCGGCGACCTGATCGACGAGGCGCGCGACCTCGTGAGCCGCAACGTGCGCGCCCTCCGCGACGAGATCGTCGAGCTCGGCCCCTACGCCTTCCAGGAGATCACCTTCAGCACCGCGATCGAGAATTGCCTCCCGGTGTGGCAGCGGCGCTACGGGTTCGAGGTCCGTCTTGCGATCGAGCGGATCGAGCTGTCGCCGGAGATGGCGGGCGACCTGTTCCGAATCGCCCAGGAGGCCGTCGTGAACGCCGGGCGCCACGCCGAGGCCACTCGCGTCGAGCTGTCGCTGCGGGCGGTGGACGGCCGGATCGAGCTGCGCGTGGCCGACAACGGCCAGGGCTTCAGCGGCAACAACCACTTCACCACGACGGAGCCGGGCCACCTCGGTCTCGCCAGCATGCGCGAGCGCGCCGAGCTGATGGACGGGAAGCTCGAGATCGAGTCCTCGGGGCGCGGCACCAGGGTGCTGGTGCTGGCCCCGCTGAAGACGCCGGCCTAGATCCAGCCGCGCTCGGTGGCGATCAGGACCGCCTGCGCGCGGTCGACCGCGCCGAGCTTCGCGTAGGTGTTGTGGAGGTGCGTGCGCACGGTGCTCGTGGACAGCTCGAGCTCGTGCGCGATCTGCTTGTAGACCTTGCCCTCGGCAAGCCGCTTGAGCACCTCGACCTCGCGGGTCGAGAGCGGGCACGGGTCCACGTTGCGCTTCGCCTGGCCCGTGCCCTGCGGCAGCTCGTACATGACCGAGCGAAGCTGCTCGGTGGTGAGCCCGCACGCGCGCGCGGCCTGGAGCAGCTGCTTCGGGTTCACGGTCTGGGCGTGGCCGTAGTGCGCGAGCATGTCGGCGAGCCGGACGAGCGCGGCCTCGCCGTCGACATCGTCGGCGTGGTGGCGCTCTATCGCCGTGGCGAGCCGGTTCGGCAGCGCCCAACGGCGCGCCAGGACGCCGCCCACGAGCGCGTGGTCCACGCCCAGCTCGAGCCGCTCCTTGTGGAGCCGCTCCTCCGGAGTGCGGGCCGCGCCGTGGATCTGCGACGGGTAGCCCGGATATGCGTGTGTCAGGACGAGCTTGCCGACGTCGTGCAGCAGCGCCGAGCACAGGACCTGGTCGCGGTCGTCGTACTCGAGCTCGCGCGCGAGCCGGTCCGCGGCGGCCTGAGTGGCGACTGCGTGCAGCCGGAAGCGCTCCGGCATCAGGTCCCAGCCCGGGGTGCGCTCGAAGAAGTCGAAGGTGGCGGTGCGCGCGGCGAGGGTCTCGACGCCCTCCGGCGTCAGGATCTCGACCGCCTCGGGGATGCTCGCGATCTTGCCCTTCTTGCGCTGCGCGGTGCGGTTCGCGATGCGCAGCACGGTGATCACGAGCGCGACGTCCGACTCCACCGCCTGGACCACCTCGCCCACCGAGGAGCGGTCCTCGCGCACCACCCGCAGGACGCGGTTGCGCGACTCGGCCAGGGCCGGGAAAGCCTCGAGCGCCTCGAACGCGGCGGTCAGCCTGCGCCCGTGGCCCTCGTTGTGCCGCGCCGCCGAATCCTGGCTCGCGGCATGCTTAATGGACGGAGAGGCTTCCACGTCACCCCGGGTATCGGCAGGGCTGGACGAAAGGTTGAGGCCTTTCGGCTATGCGGCCTCGGATTTGGCTTTCTGACGCGCGCTTTCGACCCTTGACAGACTCTCCTCGCGCCCGAGCGCCCAGAGCGATTCGAAGATCCCCGGGGACACCGTTGTGCCTGTGAGAGCCACCCGGATGGGCTGGTAGACCTCCTTGGGTTTCACGCCGAGGTCGTCGACGTGGCGCCGCAAGACCTCCTCCACGTCCTCGACGCCGAACGGGTCGGGGACCGAGGCGAGCACGGCCAGGAGACTGTCCCAGTCGCTTCGCCCCCACTGCGTCCATGCCTTGTCTTGAAAGTCGCCCGGTCGTTCGACGAGCGAACCCGCCAGCGGCCAGAAATCGGCCAGGGTCTGCATCTTCTCGCGGGAGATCTCGATGACCTTGGGAGGCAGCTCGCGGCCGTAGAAGTCCTCCAGCCGGCGCCGCAGGTCCTCGACGGGAAGCTCGCGCATGTAGCGGCCGTTCATCCAGCGGAGCTTCTGCTCGTCGAACACGGCCGGGTTCTTCGACACCCGCTCGAGGGCGAAGCGCTCGACCAGCTCGTCGGTGGTCATGAAGGTGGTGCTCTCGTCATAGCCCCACCCGAGCAGCGCGATGTAGTTGCGCACCGCCTCGGGCAGGTAGCCGGCCGCGCGCAGCTCCTGCACCGAGGCCGCGCCGTGGCGCTTGCTGAGCTTCTTGCCGTCGGGGCCGTGCAGCAGCGGCAGGTGCGCG
>WNGA01019940.1_pt1 | contig 16423 bp, 17 predicted proteins | sample 5400061 | NCBI WGS metagenome assembly WNGA01 (sample SAMN13153366, study PRJNA577476) | soil metagenome | isolation source: 100 cm soil or saprolite under grassland replicate 2 | place: USA:California | collected 2016-06-15 | reverse complement strand
CTGAAGATCATGCAGCGGCTTGGTGTCCATCGGGAGACATAGACCGATCCGGAATCGTGTCCGTGCGGACCCAACCGTCGATCTCCGTTCTTGTATGTCGTTGTCGTAACTCCCGATACCTGACCCCCGACACCTGGCACCGCTTCTGCTTTACCCCCGAGTGAACCCTCACCAGGAGCACTCATGCGGTACCAGTTCACCATGCAGCCCGCCCCCCGCAAGGCCGGGCGCGGGTCGGTCCTCGTCTTCGCGGCCATCGTGTCTGCCGCGGCGGCGAGCTACCTGTTCGCGGCCTGTGGCGAGCGCAATCCCGACCGGGCCCGCGCCGAGGAGACGGTGGTCACCACGCCGACCCCCGCCCCCGCGCCGGCTCTCATCCCCACTACGCCGCAGCCCACGACCGCACCGGGCTTCTACCGGGTCGGGCGTGACGCATGGCGGGGCGGCGACTTCGCGCGCGCCGAGAGCGCTTTCGTTCAGGCGATCGCGCTCGATTCCACCCATGTCAAGAGCCGGCTCTTCCTGAGCCGCGTGCTGCTCGAGACCGGTCGCGCCGAGGAGGCACTGCCGCACATCGACGCGGCGATCGCGCTCGACTCCAGCTCGAGCGAGCCGTTCCGTCTTCAGGGCCGCGCCTACCAGGCGCTGGGCCGCAACGACGACGCGATCTCCGCCTTCAAGCGCGCGATCGTCACGGACAGCGGCGACGTGTGGGCGCTGAACAACCTCGGCTCGTTGTACATCACGCTGGGGCGGTTCGAGGACGCGCTCGGCCCGATCGCGCGCGCCATCGAGCTGGAGAAGAACGTGGCGATCTTCCACAACAGCCTCGGTACGGCGCTCGAGAAGACGGGGCACTACACCGCCGCCGCCGAAGCGTACCGGGGGGCACTCGCGGTGGAAGGGACGTACGGTCCGGCCGCGACGAACCTGGCGCGCGTCGAACAGCTGAAGGAAGACCCGGCGACGCCCCCGGTGGACCTGGCGGCCGTCGTGCAGAAGTTCCGGGACGAAGTGGCGACCTGGAAGCAGTGAGCTAGAAGAGCTCGAGCTGCGCGCCTCCCCCGGAGGCCAGGTCGCGGAGGCGCTCGAGCAGTTTGACCATCGCCCAGGTGTCCCGCTCGCAGTAGGCGAGGAGCGCCCGCCGCAGTCTGGCCCGCTCCTCGCCTTTGAGCGTTTGGTCGAACAAGAGGCGCATCAGCTCGAGCGTCGCCGTCTCCCCCTCGTGGATGGGGAGGTCGGCGTAGGAGAGCCCGGGTACCAGCGCGGGGAGCACCCGCTTGATGCTGAAGCTGCCGCCGAAGTCGGGGTGGTAGATGTTGCTCCGCACGGCGGGCAGGAGGTCGACGAGCTTGGCCGCGATGGCGTCGAGCTCGGCGGCGAGCCGGGGCACCGCCAGAGCGAGGCTCTTGAGACACTCGCGCTCGAAGCTCGCGTAGTAGGCAACGACCCTCCGCGCCCCCGCGCACGCCTCCACCAATCGCTGGGCGAGGGCCGGACGCGGATCCTCCGGCCCGTCGGCGAGGAAGGCGAAATGCGCCCCGTCGCGGTGCACGCTGAACTGCACCGGCATGTTCTCCCACGGCCGGCAACCGGTGAAGCGGGGAATCGCGTAGCTGACCGTCTCGAAGTCCAGGAACGCGAGCGGCGCCTGGAACTCCGCCAGCGCTTTGCCTAGCGTCCGCTCCACCACCATCCGGCCCGTCGTCACCGCCTTCACCTGGCGGGCGTGGACCACGTTCAGCTCGAGCTCCGAGGGAAGGTCGTACAGCGTTTCGAATCCCTGGGCCTGATATTCCTCGATCTTGCGGCGCTGGATCGTGTAGAGCGTGCTGACGTGGTGCTCCGGGACGCTCGGCCAGCAGCGCTTGAGGAAGGGGCACTTGTGCGGCCGGGTGCAGTGATCGCCGATCGGCACGTCGGGGAGTGGGCCGCCGAGCACCGCCTGCTGCGCCGCGAGCTCACCCGGCACGACCGGCAGAAACAGCTCGACCCTCTCCGTCACATCCTCGCGCACGAACAGATCGTCGAGCTTGGGGAAGCGGCACCTGGGATTGAGGTGCATCACCTCCGCGCGCGGGATCGCGACGCCCGCCTGGCGGAGCACATGGAGCTGAACCGCCACGTCCGGGATGTGCTCCTTCTTCAGGCTGTTCGGCACGTAGGAGCGCGCCAACACCCCGACGTCCTTCGATTGGTCGAATCGGTTCTGCAACCACGGGTCGGCGGTCAGCTCGGGGGCCTTGGGGTCGTGAACCCGCCACCAGAGCTGCTTGTGGCACTGCAACCCGGCCATGAAGCGGGACTTGGAGAGCTGCACGGATCCCCCTTCAACCTCTCGCGCCCCCAGTTTATGTTCCCGCTCCCATGAAAGCCACCGATATTCGCAAAGGGCACGTCGTCCTGATCGACGGCCAGCCCTGTCGCGTGATGGATTTCACGCACCGGACGCCCGGCAACCTGCGCGCGTTCGTCCAGGTGCGGTTTCGGAACCTCGTCACGGGCAACACGTTCGACCAGCGACTCGCCGCCACCGACTTCGTCGAAGAGGCCCGGCTCGATACGAAAGAGATGCAGGTCCTTTATCAGGACGGCGGCGGTGTGCACGTGATGGACCAGCAGACCTACGAGCAGTACACGCTCGACGAGCGCGCCGTCGGCGAGGACACGCCCTGGCTCCAGCCCGAAATGGTGGTGCAGGTCGAGTGGCTCGACGGCCGGCCGATCGCCATCGAGCTGCCGCCGGTGATCGAGCTCAAGGTGGTGGACACGGCCCCGGTCATGAAGACGGCGACGAAGAACGCCAGCACGAAGCCCGCCAAAATGTCGAACGGGGTCACCGTGCAGGTGCCCGACTTCATCAGCCCGGGTGAGAAGATCCGCGTGGATCCGCGCTCGGGGGAATACCTGGAGCGCGCGAAGTAGTCACACCTCGCGGTGGCGGAAGCAGGTGACGACGTGATCGTTCACCATCCCCACCGCCTGCATGAACGCGTAGCAGATCGTCGGCCCCACGAAGCGAAAGCCTCGTTCCACGAGCGCTTCGCTCATGCGCTCGGATTCCTTGCTCTTGGCGGGAATCCGGCTCTGACTCTTCCGGGCGCCGTCTTTCGGTGCGCCGCCCACGAACGCCCAGAGGAACGCGTCGAACGACTCCCCGGCGTCGGCCATCGCGAGGAAGGCGCGCGCGTTGGTCACGGCCGCCTGCACCTTCTGGCGGTTCCGCACGATGCCGTCGTCCTTGAGCAACCGGGCGATCGCCTTCCGGTCGTAGCGCGCCATCCGGTCCGGATTGAAGCCGTCGAACGCGCGCAGGAATGCGTCGCGCTTCCGCAGGATGATCGCCCACGACAGGCCGGCTTGGAAGCCGTCGAGGACGAGCTTCGCAAAGAGCTGGCGGTCGTCGTGCACCGGCACGCCCCACTCGGTGTCGTGATACGCGATCATTTGGTCGCTGGACTCGGCCCACCGACAGCGATTCGTCACACGTCCTCCCCCAGGCCCCACGCTGTAACAAGCCCCACACCACTCGGCGTGATGTGGGGCTGGACTGCGCGGGTGCGGCGGCGACTCAGTCCGTCCGCCCCGCCGCGTTAGGGCCCGCTGCCCCCTCTTGGACGATGATCAGGAACTTCGAGGTGCGCCAGAACTGCTCCGGCGCGCCGATCTGGAGACTGGACACGCCGTGGATCTTGCCGTCCGCGTCGGGAGGCGTCGCCAGCTGGTTCAGGTCCTGGCGCGACGCGATCCGGTAGTCGGCGGCCGGATCGAGCCGTATCTCCGTCACCTGCCGCTTGTTGATGATGTGGAACTGGCTGGGATCGAGCTCGCGGGCGGGGTTGAGCGTGCGGCCGGTGCGCCACAGCACGAACAACACGCGGCTGCCCCCCTCCTCGGTGATGATCCCCTTCTCCTTCAGCTCTTCCTTGGTGCCGATGATGTAGTAGACGGTGTTCTCGCGCTCCGTCACGGTGGCCACCGTGTCCCTCAGCGCGACGTTTTCCGTCTGCAGCGCGTCCACCTGATCGGTGAGCGACGCGATCGTCGTTTTCTGGGTCTCGACGAGGGTCTGCAGGTTCGTCACGCTGGAGTCGAGGGTCGCGCGCAGGCTGTCCGAGAGATTGGTGAGGCTGCGGATGTTCCGCTGGCTCTCGGCCAGGCGGTTCTCCGTCTCGGTCACGCGGGCCACGACGTAGCGCAGCTTCTGGATCATCGTGTCGCGCTGGGCCATGAGCGGCGTCTCGGACGAGACGCGTAGCCGTCCCTTGACCTTGACGTTGGCGAGCTCGGCGCTGACCTCGCTCAGCAGCCGGGAGCTCATCGCGACCTCCTGCAACAGGCTGTCCTTCTGCGCGGAGGCTTGCTCCAGCTCGGCGAGCTTGCGCTCGGTCTCGGCCGAGGTGCCGCACGCGGTCGCCGTCGCGGCGGCGAGGAGCGCCGCGACGATGGGCTTGAATGTCATGGGTCTAGGCTCCCCTGGTGTGAGTTGGGCTCCGGCATTCATACTGTCCATTGGCGCAACGGTTCCGCGTGACACAGGTCACGCCACGGCGGGTTGCACGTACGCCACACCCCCGCGAGCTTTGCGCTGATGCGCCTCCTGGTCGGCACCTCCGGCTACAACTTCCCCGAGTGGAAAGGCAGCTTCTACCCGCCCAAGCTCCCCGCCGCCAAGTGGCTGGAGTATTACGCGACGCAGCTCGGCACCGTCGAGATCAACTACACCTTCCACCGGATGCCCAGCGGCAAGACCGTCGCGGGGTGGGACGCCGCGACGCCGGCCGCGTTCACCTTCGTGCTCAAGGCCCCGCAGCGGATCACCCACTTCTCCCGCCTCCGGAACATCGACGACTCGCTGCGTTTCTTCCTCGAGACCGCGCGCCGGCTCGGCCCCAAGCTCGGGCCGATCCTGTTCCAGCTGCCGCCCAACTTCAAGAAGGACGTCGCGCTGTTGGGCGACCTGCTGACCCAGTTCCCCGCCGATCTGCGCTGCGCCTGGGAGTTCCGCCACGCGTCGTGGTTCGCGGACGACGCGTACGAGGTGCTGCGGACCGGGAACGCCGCCCTGTGCGTCGCCGATACCGCGGAAGCAACGACGCCGCTCGAGTCCACGGCCGATTTCGGTTACGTGCGGTTGCGCGACGAGGGCTACAAGAAGAAGGACCTCGAGGACTGGGTGGCGAAGGTTCAGGCATTGGGCCGAGCGTGGACCGATGCCTTCGTCTTCTTCAAGCACGAGGAGAAAGGAGAGGGGCCGAAGCTCGCCGCGCAGTTCGCAGGACTGTTCTAGCGTCCCTCCGTGAGCCGCCGGTAGGCGCTCCAATGCCGCAGCGCCGCGGCTTTCTTGCCCTGCTTGTCGTACAGCCGTGCCAGGTTGTAGTGCGCGTCGGCCAGACGCGGGTCCACCGCCAGCGCCCGCCGGTATGCGTCGATCGCGTCGGCTGGGTGGCGCAGGTCCTCGAGCGCGATTCCCAGATCGAACGCCGCCGTCGCATGCTCGGGCGCGGCGGCGAGCGCCTGGCGGAAGTGTCGCTCCGCTTCCGTCACGCGATCGTCCGCGTGCAGCAGCCGGCCCAGGTTGACGTGCGCGTCGGCGTGCTGGGCGTCGAGCTCGAGTGCCCGACGGTACGCGTCGCGCGCTTCTTCGGGGTCCACCGCCTCCAACTCGAGCCCCATCTCGTACCAGTCCCCCGCGGAGAGGTCGTTGGCCGACTGGCGCGCTACGCGGGCGGCGCGCCGCGCCACCGGCGCCGCGCGCGTCACGAGGTCCGAGACCGAGAAGTCGAACTGGGTCTGCCCCGATTCGGGGCTCCACGTCGCCTCGCCGTCGCTCACGACGATCCGCTCCGCCTCCGCCGTGATGCGCAGCTCGGCGAGCGAACGGCCCCGCGGCAGCTGCGCGCGCAGCCTGCGCAGGGCGCGGCGGATGCGACTGGTGGGGATGCGGGCCGCGACGAGTCCCTTGGCCGCGCGCAGAATCACTAGGTCTTTGAACGAGAACGGGGGCGTCAAAAAACCGTCGCGCGCGAACCTCCGCACTTGCGCGACGGTCAGACCGAGCACCCGGGCGGCGTCCCTGGTCGTGTACCCCTTCAACGGCCTCCCGCCACCTTACGCTTGGGCGCCGCGGCAGCCTTGCCTTCGACGCGCTTCGCGGGCTTGCGCTCCGCGCCGCCCTTGCCGCCCTTCAAGCTGGCCTTGAGCGCCTCCATCAGGTCGATGATCTGCGTCTTGGGCGCCTCGGTCGGCTCCTCGGTGATCTCCTTGCCCTCGACCTTCTGCTGGATCATGTCCAGGATGCGCCGGCGCACGTTGTCCTTGTACTCCTGCGGCCGGAACTCTTCGGCAGTTCCCTGATCGATGAGCTTGATCGCCATGTCCAGCTCGGTCTTCTTCACTTCCGTCTTGGGAATCGGCACCTCGGCGATCGAGCGCAGCTCCTCCGGGTATTTGAGCTGCTCCATCGCCAGCCCGCCGTCCAACGGCCGCACCAGGATGAGGTACTGCTTGCCGCGCGCGGCCCATTGGCCCAGTGCCACGCGGCCGGTCTTCTTGAGCGCTTCGGACAGCAGCTTGTACGCGCGCTCGCCGCCCTTGTCGGGGCCCAGGAAGTAGGTCCTGTCCATGTAGATGCGGTCCACTTGGTTGGCGGGCAGGAACTCCGTGATCTCGATCGCTCCCGTGCCCCGCGGCTCCTCCAGGGTCTTCAGCTCCTCGGGCGTGAACAAGACGTACTGCCCCTTGGTGAACTCGTATCCCTTGATCATCTCGTCCTTCTCGACCTTCTCGCCGTCCTTGGAGCAGATGTACTGCTGTTTCAGACGGGACCCGTCCTTCTTGTGGAGCCAGTTGAAGGAGATGGTCGCGGACGACTCACCGGCGGAGAACAGCTTCACCGGGACGGAGACGAGGCCGAAGGAGACGGTGGCCGAACCGATGGAATGAGCGCTCATAAGCGGCTATCATACCCAGCCGCACCCATGCCCGCAAACCGGAAGGACAAGGCCGCTCCCGACCCGTTAGGCGCCTATCGCGCCAAGCGTTCGCTCGACCGCACCCCGGAGCCTGGGGCCCGGCCGGCGGCCCCCGCGCCCAAGGCGGGCGGCCTCTTCATCGTCCACATGCACGCTGCCACCCGCCTCCATTGGGACCTGCGTCTCGAAATGGAAGGGGTGCTCAAGTCGTGGGCGGTCCCCAAGGGCCCGTCCGCCAACCGCGCCGACAAGCGCCTCGCCGTCCACGTCGAGGACCACCCTCTCGAGTACGGCGACTTCGAGGGGATCATCCCCGAAGGCAACTACGGCGCCGGCGCCGTGATCGTGTGGGACCGCGGGGTGTGGGTGCCGCTCGAGGACCCGTTCGAGGGCCTGAAGAAAGGCAAGCTGCTCTTCGAGCTGAAGGGCTACAAGCTGCGCGGCAAGTGGACCCTCGTGAAACTGAAGAAGGGCGTCAAGGAATGGCTGCTGATCAAGGAGAAGGACGCGTACGTATCGGAAACGCCCTATTCCGACGAGTCGGTGCTCTCGGGGATGACGGTGGAGGAGCTGCGCGCAGCGAAGGACCGCGCGGCACCCCTCAGGAAAGAGCTCGAGAAGCTCGGCGCTCCGCAGCGCCCCGTGCGCGTCGAGGAGACTGAGCTGATGCTCGCCGAAACGCGCGAGCAGCCGTTTTCGAAGGCCGGGTGGCTGTTCGAGCTGAAGCTCGACGGGTACCGCGTGCGCGCAGCGCGAGAGGATGGTGAGGCGAAGCTCATCTCGCGGAAGGGCCACGACATGACCGCCGCATTTCCGGAGATCGCCCGTGCCGTGGCGGCCTTGCCGTACGAGGGACTGATCCTAGACGGCGAGCTGGTGGTGCTGGACGACGCGGGGCGGCCGAGCTTTAACCGGCTACAGAACCGCGCCCGGCTGTCGCGGGTGCCCGAGATCAAGCGCGCCGCCGTCGAGACGCCTGCCACGTTCTACGTATTCGACCTCCTTGCCTTCGAGGGCTACGACGTGCGGCCGCTGCCGCTCGTCAAGCGCAAGGCGATCCTCGCCAAGCTCCTGCCGCGCGCCGGCGCGCTGCGCTACTCCGACGATTTCGAGACGAAGGGCGAAGACCTGTACGAGCACGTCGTGCAGCTCGGCCTCGAGGGGATCGTGGCGAAGAAGACGGACTCTCCGTACCGCGGCGGGCGGTCTGCCAACTGGCTCAAGATCCGCGCCGACCGCACTGACGACTTCGTGGTGGTGGGCTACTCACGGCCCAAGGGCTCGCGCGGCGGCTTCGGGGCGTTGCATCTCGCCGGATACGAAGACGGCAAGCTCGTGTACGCCGGCCGGGTGGGCTCCGGGTTCACCGCGCAGCAGCTCGACGAGGTGAGCGCCGAGCTGGAGGGCGCCGTGCGCGACACGCCGCCGTGCGAGGGTCCGCCAGCGCTGCTCAAGGACAAGGAGAACGTCGGGAAACGGGAAACGAGAAACGGGAAACGAGGAGGCCGAACCAACCACGTTTCCCGTTTCCCGTGTCCCGTCGCACGAGGTTGTCTTCTCGAACCTCGACAAGGTCTTCTGGCCCGACGAGAAGTACACCAAGGGCGACCTGATCGAGTATTACCGCGCCATCTCTCCCTGGCTCTTGCCGTATCTCAAGGACCGGCCCGTCGTGCTGACGCGCTATCCCGACGGCATCGCGGGCAAGTCCTTTTTCCAGAAGGACGCGCCCGGATTCATTCCCGAGTGGCTGCGGACCGAGCGGATGTGGAGCGAGGACACGCAGCGCGACATCGACTATTTCGTGTGCGACAACCTCGAGTCGCTGCTCTATCTCGCCAACATGGGGACGATCCCGCTGCACGTGTGGGGGAGCCGGGCGTCGAGCATTGAGCGTCCCGACTGGTGCATTCTCGATCTCGATCCCAAGGACGCGCCGTTTACGCACGTCGTGACCGTGGCGAAGGCCGTGAAGAAACTGTGCGACGCAATCGACCTGCCGGCGTTCATCAAGACGAGCGGCTCGACGGGCCTGCACGTGATGCTCCCGCTGGCCCGGCTCGTGACGTACGAGCAGGCGCGCCAGCTGGGCGGCCTGCTCGCCCGCGTGATCGCGAACGGGCTGCCCGACGTCGCGACCGTGACGCGCCAGGTGGGGAAGCGGGGCGGGCGGGTGTATCTCGATTACGTCCAGAACGGCCAGGGCCGCCTGCTCGTCGCGCCGTTCAGCGTGCGGCCCCTGCCCGGCGCGCCCGTCTCGATGCCGCTCGAGTGGCGCGAGGTCACGCCCAAGCTCGACATCCGCAAGTTCACGATCAAGAATGCGCCGGCCCGAATGAAGAAGCTCAAGGAGGATCCGCTGCTGCCGGTGCTCGAGGTGAAGCCGGATCTGGTGAGCGCGCTGGAGCAGTTGAGTGAGCGGGCGTAGCCTACGGCATCACTACGGAATCCACCCCGGCGTCCGCGGCGCCTTCACGAAATCCACCATACTCGTGTTGGCGTCTTGAAGGATCTTGCGGCCGTCAGGGAGGACCGTGAGCACCCTCCGCTGGTGCGACAGGCCTTGGGAGAGGTCTATCTGCCAAAACGACGCCGGGCCAGCGAGACGCTCGAAGGACCGGTGCATGTCCTCGAGGCACGCGGGGGTCGCTACATAGCTAAACGTCGTCCAATCGATCGTGTTGACCCACGTGTCCAGCAACGACGCCCTCGGGATGCGCACCCACGCACTGCCGCTGTGAGGATCGACATATCGCGGCAGCGTGGTGAGATCGACCGGCTCGGAGAGGAACTCCGGCGCCCCGTAACCTGGCCAAAAGGGATGCATCGGGCGCAGCCCAATGTCGTCTAGGTTCGGTACGTCAGGATTGCCGCCGCCCCACTCGAAATCTGCGCCCCGCAGGTCGGGAAGCGCGGCGTGCACGGGACGATGGTCGATGGCCGCCTTGGCCACGAGCGCGGCTTCACCCGGCTGGAGCGGGTAATCCTGCCCTCGACCGGGGAACCGGAGTATCCACTCGGCCCACACGCCTTCGGGATCGTTCCGGATGACACTCGTCTGAGCGCAGGGCCAGTAGGGGTAGTCCCTATTGAAGTGCCACCCGATCCCCCAGTACTTCCCGTCCAGGTAGATGGTCGTGTCGCTATTGTTGTAGACCTCGAAGTACTTAGCGCCGGGGTAATCCCTGCCGCCGGTCTCAAAGGTAGAAGGGTCGTCCAAGTCGACCTCGCTGAAGACAAGCGAGCCCCGGTGGTCGGGAGCCACGGTGACGCCCTCGACGCGAGGCGTGGGTAAATACATCCGCCGGCCCCCTGCCAAGACCCGGGCGTCGTTAGCCAGCGCGCCTTCCGGCGCCGTCAGTGGGCGGCTCACCTCGACCTCGTAGAGACCGTCCAGCAGATCGGCGAACGTGGCCACACCGGTGGTATCAGCGACGGCAGCGGTCCAATAGACCGCATCGTACGGCTCCTCCATCCGGTGCAAGCGGACCTGCGCGCCCGGGACGCCATCGCTCCAGCCAAGGGACTCGGCGACCCGGCTGTAGGGGGTGTCGACGAGCGCTCGGATGGAAACGAGCCGGGCGCTCGGGCCGCCTGTATCTGGGCGGATGAGCACGACGTCGCCCGGGTCGCAGGCGGCGAGGAACAGGAGGAGTCCGAGCTTCGTGCCGCGCATGTGCTACGGAATCCAGCCGGGGGTCCGCGCGGCCTTCACGAAGTCCACCATGCTGGTATTGGCGTCTTGGAGGATCTTGCGGCCGTCGGGGAGGACGGTGAGCACGCGGCGCTGTATGGATAGCCCGTTGTCGAAGTCCGAGTTCGCCTCGGCGGGCCCTGCAAGGCGCTCGAACGACCGATGCATCTCCTCCAAACAGGGGCGGAGCCCGAGATCCACGCCCTGGGTGGTCCAATCGAGCGGGTTCGTCCAGGCGTCCAGAACGAGCGCCGTGGGAATGCGCACCCAGACCTTGCCACTGTGTGGATCCACATACCGGGGCAGCGTTTGCAGATCCACGGGCTCGGAGAGGAACTCTGGCATCTCATGAGAGGATGGCCAGAACGACGGCATCCACTCGAGGCCAACGTACTCGAGGTTCGGCACGTCGGGATTGTTGGCGGCCCCACCCCATTCGAAGTTGGCGTCGCGCAGGTCATAGAGGCGCGGATGCACGGCACGGTGGTCAACTGCCGCTTTCGCGATCAGGGCCACATCACCGGGCGCGAGCGCGTAGTCCGTTCCCCGGCCCGGAAAGCGGAACACGTGATTTGTCCAAATACCCTCTGGATCGGCCCGTACTGTGAGAGTCTGGACACAAGGCCAGTAGGTGTAGTCGTAATTCAGGTCCCACCCCATCCCCCAGTACTTGCCGTCGAGGTAGATGGTCGTGTCGCTGTTGTTGGAAACCTCGAAGTATTTGGCCTCGTGGTAGCCCGTGCCGCCCGTCTCCCAGGGTAGCGGCGTGTTCAGGCCGAACTCGCTGAAGACAAGCGAGCCCCGGTGGTCGGGAGCCACGGTGACGCCCTCGACGCGAGGCGTGGGTAAATACATCCGCCGCCCCCCGGCCAAGACCCGGGCGCCGTTAGTCAGCGCGCCTTCCGCCGCGGTCAGGGGGCGGGTGACCTCAACCTCGTAGAGCCCGTAGAGCAGATCGGCGAACGTGGCCAAGCCGGTGCTGTCGGCCACGGCGAGGGTCCAATAGGCCTCGTCGTAGGGTTCCTCCATCCGGTGCAGGCGGACCTTCGCGCCTGGGACGCCATCGGTCCAGTTCGAGGACTCGGCGATCGAAGCATAGGGGGTGTCGACGAGGGCGCGGATCGAGACCACCCGTGTGGTTGGGGCCGTGTCCGGGGCGATCAGCACCACGTCGCCCGGGTCGCAAGAGACGAGGAGCAGGAGGAGTCCGAGCTTCGTGCTGCGCATCGGGCCCTACGGAATCCACCCCGGCGTCCGCGCGACCTTCACGAAATCCACCATGCTCGTGTTGGCGTCCTGGAGCACCTTGCGGCCGTCGGGGAGGACGGTGAGCACGCGGCGCTGGGAAGACAGTTCCTCGTAGAAATCGGAGACCGCTCCTGCAGGCCCCGCGAGGCGCTCGAAGGAGCGGTGCATATCCTCCAAGCAGGCTGGCGCGGCCGCAAAGCTCTGGCTGGCCCAATCAATGGTCCTCGCCGTGGCGTCCAACACCACCGTGCCCGGGATCCGAAGCCACACTGTACCGCTGTGCGGGTCCAGGAAGCGGGGGAGCGTTGCCAGATCCACGGGTTCTGAGAGAAACTCTGGTGCCTCTTCCATCGGCCAGAAGTACGGCATGGGCCCGAGCCCGATCTGTTGAAGGTTGGGCACGTCCGGGTTGTCCGCTGCGCGATAGCCGCCCCACTCGAAATCGGCGTGGCTCAGATCCCAGAGCCGTGGATCCACGGCGCGGTGATCGATCGCGGCCTTCGCGATCAAGGCTGGTTGGCCCGGCTCGAGTCCGTAGTCCCTCCCTGTGCCCGGAAAGCGGAAGATGTACTGCGCCCAGATCCCCTCGGGATCGTTGCGAACGATCGCCGTCTGCGCGCACGGCCAGGCGGAGTAATCGCTGTTAAGGTGCCACCCAATCCCCCAGTACTTGCCGTCGAGGTAGATCGTCGTGTCACTATTGTTGAACACCTCGAAGTACTTAACGTCCGTGGCGACCTCGCTTGGAATGTCCCACGGGAGCGGCCACGCCAGGGCGATTTCGCCGAACACGAGCGAACTGCGCTGGTCGGGCGCGACCGTGACATCGAGGGGGCGGGTCGACGGCCCGTCGAGCCGGCGCCCGCCCGCAAGGAGCCGGACGCCGCTGGGCGCCTGCGCCGTCTCGGCTGCCGTGAGCGGGCGCGTCACCACCACTTCATAGAGCCCTGCCAACAGGTTAGGAAACTTGGCGAGGCCTATGCTGTCCGCCGTGGCACGGTGCCAGTAGGTCTCGCCGTACGGCTCCGCCATCAGATGCACGCGCACCTCGGCCCCCGGCACCCCCGCGGTCCACCCCAGGGACGCAGCAAGCGCCGCATACGGAGTATCCACCACCGCGTGGATGGAGAGGCGAGGGGCCCCGCCGGTGCCGCTGTTCTCCGGCGATAGAAGCCGCACCTCGCCGGGGTCGCAGGCTGCCACGAGGACGTACAGTCCAACGAGGAGGAATCGCCAAACGGTCGACACGCGACCTCTCACTACGACCTCCGAAATGTCGTATAGGGACCAGAGGGTGCCCGGCGTTCTGTGCCGGACGCCGGGCCGCTCCAGTGCTGTTCTAGACGAAGCAGGTGCAGCAGTGGCCCACGCACGCTCCTCCCCCGCTGTAGCCGAGGCTCATGCACAAGCTACTACACTGTGGAGTGGTGAGCGGCGGGCATTCCCCTGGGCGCTCTGGCCCCGTGCAGTGATTTGCGAGTGCGTACCGGGGACCCGCTAGCAGCATCCCAGTGGCCACCAACGCGACAAACGCGCTCCGGGCCATCCACTCCTTCATCATGCTTTTCATGATACCCTCCTTGAGAGAATCGGGTTAGGGTCGACGTGCCCCACGGTCGGCGCCTCCACGGTTGCCCCCGGTGGGAGCCGCGCGCGCCAGGCGAATTCGCCGGGCCCCGTGCCCTCCCGCCCGACGGATCGCCGCAATCGGCCGTCGGCAGCGTAGAAGTGCAGCCGGCGCTCCACGGCATCCAACACGACCACCGTCCCGTCCGTCAGGAACGCCGCCCCTGCGACATCCGCAGCGCCCTCGAGCACCAACACCGGCTCGGCCCGGATGGTCCATTCCGCGCCGTCGACCGCGGCGGCCTCGGACGAGTCCCCAGCGCCGCATGCCACCGACGCCAGGGCCGACACGAGGAGCGGCGTCCCCCTCATGACCCACCGTCGCCCGCCACGCGACGCCGCGCCCGCGCCGCGGCCACCACCGAATCGATCGCCGCGGGCGACTCGAGTATGCCCAGCCGCGCGTAGGCCATGCGCCCATCGTCCAGCACCAACACGAGGGGCACGGCGCTCACCCGGTACAGGCCGACGAGGCGCGGATCGCGCTGTGCGATGACCGGGAAGCCAAGCCCGTGCTCGGCCGCGTACGCCGCGGCAACACGTGTGGAATCCAGTGCCACGCCGTAGACGGTGATTCCGGGGTCGTCCTCGAGGCGGGCTGCGATCGCCTTCCACGCCGGCACCGACGCCCGGCAGTACGGGCAGGTGTGATTGAAGACCAGCAGGAGCTGCCGCCGCCTAGGCTCGCCTAGAATGATGTGGGTCCCGTCCAGCGTCGCCGCGTCGAGCGCAGGGACGTAGAGCCCCGCTCGCGGGTCCACCGCTCTGCGCGCCAGCAGCCGGTTCTGTTCCGCTAGTGCCCGGTTTTGGCGCACGAGGTAGGTAGCCCCAGCAGTGATGACGCCGAGCACGACGTAGACGACGACTTCCTTGAGATAGCGCGCCATGGCTCCGGCACTCCCAGAATTCCGGTGCGCGGGATCACATCGAACTGCCCAATCGCTAACGCATTGTCCGAGTAGCGCGCGAGGGTACGTAACAAGCCAGGAGGGGTACGTCCGACTGGAGGCTCGGTTTGAAGGGAACGGTCTACGTCTGTAGCTCGCCGGAGCGGCGCCGCGCGATCGCGGGTGCGCTGCGGGCCGGTCCGGACCCGCCCGAGGTCCGAACCCTGTCGGGCACGCCCTCCCGCCTCGAGCACCACCACACCTCAGTTCTCGTCATCGATCTCCGTGACCCACACCCCGTTGAGCCGGTCGAGTCGTCGCGCTTAGGGCAGGGACTGGCGGCAGCTGGTGTGGTGCTCATCGGCGCGTCTAAGCAGTCCGTTCCCGCCGGCTGGCTCGAAGTTGCGCGACAGCCCAACGTGCAACTGCTGCTGACCTCGCCGGGCGATAAAATGGACGAGGCGCGGCTCCGTAGCACAGTCCTGCAGGTGCTCGAGCGCAGCGTGGAGCGAGCGGTGGCCGGCGCGCTGCGACGTTGCGGGCACCGGTTCGAGACGTTCCAAGACCTCGTCCGCGCCGTCGTGGCGGACCCCTGGGGCATCCGCAGGCCTCGTGACCTCGCCCGGGTACTGGGCGTCTCGCTGCCGGCGCTCCGCCACATGTGCGAGCCGCTGGGACTCGGCCGCACTGACCACGTGCTGACGTACATCCGATGGTGTGCCTATGAGTATCTGACGGTCGAGTGCCACATGTCGTCGGCGCGCGCACTCGAGGCCGTCGGCGTCAGGGACCGCTCGAATTTCCGCCGCCAGGTGCGCAGGGCGAGAGCCGGCCGACGCAGGTCCTCGTAACCGCACTACTTCCGCAACATCACCCCTGCCTCTACTGTCCAGCTCCTCCGATGGCCATCCGGCACCAGGGGCAGCCCGATGGGGTCCGAGGGGCCGAGCGACGCGCGCTGCATCCGCGCCCAGAGCGCGCCCCGCCCGGGCAGCGCCGCCCAGAGCACCGACAGGCCCGTCGCCCACCCGTGTGCGTCCGTCGCCGCGAGCGACAACTCCGGGGCGACGTACGTGCGATATGCGATCCCCATGTCCGTGGGGTCGGGAATCCCGCCACCCGCACCGTACACGGCGACGGCCAGGCCTCCGGCGACGGCGAACGCGGGCCCCGGATGATACGCGGCCGCCACGCCGAACCCGGTGGTCCAGGATGCGAGATCGGACTGAACTTGCGCGAGCTGATCGCGCCGGTCTCGTCCCTCGTGACGCAACGTCAGCCGCGCGACCAGCTGGACAAACGGTCTAGCCTGAAGGCTCAGGTCGGCGGCCGCGTCGAACACCGATTCGTCACTCGCGAAGGTCACGGTGTCGGGGAGGTCGCCCCGCCGCGCTGCGCCGGAGAGCGTCGTGTAGCGACCAGACAGCGCCAGCTCGGTGCGCGGACCGAGCGCGCGTCGCGCCGCCAGGCCCACCGTCCAGGCGTCCGACGTCCACGTGTCGGACTGCGGATTGTTCTGGCCCGGGGGATGCTGGCGCTCCTCCTGCTTCCCTCGCTCCACAAAGGCGGTCCACGTCGCGCCGGCGGCATCGCCCGCCGCCGAGACGGCGAGCGCGCGGCCGTCTCGCTCCATACGCCGCTGATAGAACCCGTTCGCTACGTCCTGCGGCCGCGCCTCGAAATAGCCCTGCAACCAGTACACGCGCGACGGCGCGGCCACGGAGTACAGCAGCACGCGCTCGGCGTGCGCGCGCCAGCGGCCGTGCAGGCCCACGCGGAGCCGCGGCGAGACACGCCACACCGCGCCCGCGCTCGCCCCCGGGTCGGCCGCCGAGAGCACACGCGGCACCGGCGCGGCCTCGGTGCGGGTCTGCTGCGCGCGGTAACCGAACGCGACACCCAAGCCGAGCGCGCCGAGCCGCCAGCCCGCCACGCCCTCGAGCGCTGCGTCGGTGCTGCCGAGCGCTGAGCCGGCGGTGTCCATCACGACGTAG
>WNGA01010009.1_pt1 | contig 16427 bp, 10 predicted proteins | sample 5400061 | NCBI WGS metagenome assembly WNGA01 (sample SAMN13153366, study PRJNA577476) | soil metagenome | isolation source: 100 cm soil or saprolite under grassland replicate 2 | place: USA:California | collected 2016-06-15 | reverse complement strand
CCGCCGCCGGGGCCGACCGTCGGCTCGACCGAGCTGACGCAGGGCTGGGCGCTTCGTTCCGCCGGCAACGTCACCGACACCGGCGCGACCATCTCCCAGGTCGGCTACGGCACCTCAGGCTGGTACCCGATCACGGCGCCTTCGACAGTCCTCGCCGGTCTCGTCGCGAACAACGTCTACCAGGACATCTACTTCGGGACGAACCTCCAGTCCGTCCCCGACCTGACGGGCCAGAGCTGGTGGTACCGGGGCCAGTTCACCGCGCCCGCTGCCACGGCCGGCCAGGCCTACTGGCTCCGGTTCAAGGGGATCAGCTACCGCGCCCAGATCTGGCTGAACGGAACCCAGCTCGACGCCAACGCCGTCGGCACGATGGTCGTGCACGAGTACAACGTCTCGAGCCTGATCAAGCCGGGCTTGGCGAACGCGGTCGCGATTCTCGTGACGCCGCCGGCACACGGGTGCAAGGACCTCTCCTTCTGCACCGTCGACTGGAACCCGGAGGCGCCCGACATGAACGCGGGCCTCTGGGGCAAGACCCTGCTGGACACGACGGGTCCGGTCGCGCTCCGAGACCCATATGTGAAGACCATCCTGCCGCTGCCAGCGACGACCTCCGCGGACCTGACCGTGTACGCCGATGCCGTCAACGCGACCAACGCTCCCGTGACCACGACCGTCAGCGGCACGATCGCCAAGACGGGCTACACGACGATCTCCTTCAGTCAGACCGTCACGCTGAACGCGAACGAGCGGCGCGAGATCACTTTCGACCCCGCGACCTATCCGCAGCTTCACGTGACCAACCCGGCCTTGTGGTGGCCCTATCAGTTCGGCAGTCCCGAGCTCTACCAGCTCGCCGTGACCGCCACGGCCGGCGGGGCGACCTCCGACACCAAGTCGATCGACTTCGGAGTCCGCCAGTTCACCGACTACCGCACGACCGTCAACGGCACCTCGTTCGCCGGCTACAAGGTGAACGGCCAGAACATCTTCTTCAGGGGCGGCGGCTACGTCTGGGATCTGCTCCAGCGCTTCGACCCGAAGAGCGCCGCGGCGACGATCCAGTACGTCAAGGCGATGGGCCTCAACGCGATCCGCTTCGAGGGCACAGTCGGGTACGAGGACCTCTACGACCTCGCGGACAAGGCGGGGGTCATGCTCATGTCCGGCTTCGTCTGTTGCAGCGCCTGGGAGAACGACACCTGGACCGCGGAGCAGGAGCGGGTCGCCCATGCCTCGCTGGACAGCCAGCTCCGGAACCTCCGCGCCCACGCGAGCCCGTTCCTCTGGACCTTCGGAAGCGACTGTCCCGTCAGCGCGACGCACCTGGCGCAGTACAAGACGATCGCAAGCAACCTGCACTGGCAGAACCCGACGCTGGACAGCGTCGCCACCTGGTGCAACTCCAACGCAGGGATGAAGATGGACGGCCCGTACATGTGGGAGCCGCCGGTCCTCTGGTGGGACACGAGCCAGTCAGGGAGCGCGTTCGGCACCAACGCCGAGGAGGGCACGGAGGCCCCGCCCCCGCTCGAGAGCCTGCAGAGGTTCATCGGTCCCAACGACCTCTGGCCGATCGGCTCGGTCTGGAACTACCACTCCGGCGGGAAGGGCGTCTTCGACACGATCAAGCAGTTCACGAGCGGAGTCGACGGCCGCTACGGCACCACGAGCGGCGTGGCCGACTACTCGCGGAAGTCCGAGCTCCAGAACTACGAGAACACGAGGTCGTTCTTCGAGGCGTGGAACTCGCACGAGTACACGCAGTCGTTCGGAGTGATCTTCTGGATGCTCAACAACGCGTGGCCGTCGGTCCACTGGAATCTGTACGACTGGTACTACAAGCCCGGAGGCGGGTACTTCGGCGCCAGGAAGGCGAACGAGCCGGTGCACATCGCCTACGACTACTTCACCAGGAATGTCTACGCCGTCAACTCGACGCTGACTCCGCGGAGCGGCCTCACGGCAACGGCAACGGTCTACAACATCCCCGACCTGACCCAGAGGTACACGACGCAGGCGACCGTGAACGTGCCGGCGAACGCGTCGACGCAGGTGCTCACCATCCCTGCCCTGACCGGCCTGTCGACGACCTACTTCATCCGGCTCCAACTCAGGGACTCGACGGGCGCGGTGGTGAGCAGCAACCTCTACTGGTATTCGACCGGTCCCGACGTGCTGTCGGGTCATAGCACCTGGTACAAGACGACCGTCAAGACCTACGCGAACCTCACGGGTCTGAACGGCCTCGCCTCGAACCCGAACGTGACCGCCGCCGTCGCGCGAACGATCTCCGGCACCCAGCAGACGGTCACGATCACGCTCACCAACACGAGCGCGACGAACCTCGCCTTCTTCCTGCGTCCGGAGATCACGGCCGGGAACGGCGGGAACGAAGTCGTGCCGATCGACTACACGGACAACTACGTCACGCTGTGGCCGGGCGAATCGACCACGATCACGGCGAAGTATCAGACGGGTGACCTGGGCGCGCAGGCGCCGTATCTCCGGGTGCGGGGCTACAACGTGCCGACCACCTCGATCGCCGTGCCGTAGCTCACCGCGGGTCTGTCCCCAGAGGCGAGGAGGCGGCCGAGAGGCCGCCTCCTCTCTGTCGCGAGCCTTACACACCTGTTGTCGCGCCGGCGAACGACGCGGCGGCGCCTCCTTCGTAGCGTGGACATCGCCCAGTTCAAACTCGAAGGAGGAAACGGTGTCATCGATCTTCAACAGTTGGAAAGTCCTCGGCGCCCTGGCGGTGGCGCTGGTGGTCGGTGCGCTTACGGCCGGCGCCGCGTTCGCCGCGCCAGGCGTCCCCGGCCCGCCCGCAGGTTCTCCCGGCGCGGCCAAGTCAGGTCAAACGGCCGCGCCGGACCCGCAGGCCGAGCTCTCGAAGAAGCAGGAGAAGCTGATCGCGGTCGCGCAGAAGCTCGCCGACAAGGGGAAGGAGCGCGGCTCCGACTTCGCCGGCGTCTCGATCGATCCCGACACCGGCACCGTCGACCTGTTCCGCAAGGACAAGTCGAAGGGCCACGGGCTCGACTCCGTCCCGGCGGGCGTGAAGATCGACGTCCATGCGGCGAAGTTCAGCCGCCAGGAGATGCTCGACGCTTCCGCGCAGATCACGAACGATGCGCAGCTGCTCGGCGAGCAGCAGCACGTCGGGATCGAGGCCGTCGGGCCGTCCATCGACGGCTCCGGGGTCGTGGTCACGGTCTTCTCGACCGACGCGGCCGACCTCGACAAGGCGTCGAAGGCGCTGCACGGCAAGTACGGCGCGATCGTCGCCGACGTCCACGGCGCTGCCACGAAGCCCTCGAAGAGCGACCAGTTCTTCGCCGGCTTCCGCTTCAACGACTACGCGCCGTGGTACGGCGGCGACCGGATCTCGACGTCCAGCCTCAGCTGCACGACCGGCTTCGCCGCGACCTACAACGGGCTGCCGGCGATGCTGACCGCGTCCCACTGCGGCGGCGTCGGCACGAGCTTCTGGAACGGCCCGACGAGCTCGAACGGCTGGAACTTCATGGGCAACGTGACCTACAGCAACTCGAGCACCGACGTCGCGTCGATCCAGGTCAGCTCCTACTCGAACTACATCAACGTTGGCTCGAACCCGCAGAGCCCGACGCAGCTCCTCATCAGCGGGTGGGCCAGCCCGGTGGTCGGCCAGTACCTGTGCCAGTCGGGCTCGTTCACGGGTGAGGTCTGCTCCCTGCGGGTCGTCGACACCGGCCAGTACGTCTGCCAGAGCTGGTTCCTCTGGTGGTGCACGAGCTGGCAGGGCCCGATCGCCGACGTGATCAACGCCTTCGGCCCGAGCTACTACTCGGCCGGCCACGGCGACAGCGGCGGCCCGGTGTATCTGCGCATGGGCTCGTACGGCATCGCCGAGGGACTCGTTCACGCCGTGCTGTCGCCGAACGCGGCGGCGAACTATCCGGCGTACGGCGGCGACACGATGTGGTGCCCGTCGCCCGAAGGGTGGAGCCAGCGCTGCGCCGCCGGCTTCTCCTTCGTCCACATGCCTGGCTACTAAGCCTCGCCCTCCGCGAGTCGAAGGGGGCGCCGCTACCGCGGCGCCCCCTTTCGTTCGGCCGTCTGTCGCAGGCCTTACAGCCCGAGTGTGGCGCCGGCGAACGACAGGGCCGCCTCTCCCTCCTAGCCTCTGTGTAAGGGGTCACGAGAGGAGCAATCATGAGTACCAACGCCCAGAATTCACAGCTCCACCGCAGACGGGCGGTTGCGCTGGTCGCCGCCGTTGTGGCCGTCCTCGCGATTGCGAGCACGGCGGGCTCGGCGATCGCCGGTGCGACCGGGAGGCCCGTGCAGGATCCCGAACGAAGTGCCACGACGCCCACCGGCTGGCACGTCTGGATAGGGCAGAGCAAGGCGGACCTCGACAAGCTCGCGCAGGACTCCGGTGAACGGGTGGTCAACGTGCAGGTCGTCTCGACCAGTCCGTTGCGTTTCAGCGCCGTGCTGGTCAAGAACGTGGGCCTCGATGCGCGTACGGGAGGGTGGTCGTACGGCACCGAGAGCGATGTCACGAACGCGATCAACGCCAATGGCGGCCGACTGATCGACCTCGAGCCGTACACCGTCAACGGACAACGTAACTTCGCGTATGTCTGGGTCAAGAACGCCGGCGAGGCCGGGAAGGGGTGGCACTGGAATTACGACCTCACGGTCGACGGCGTCACCGATGAGATCAACAAGTACGGCGTCCGCCTGATCGACCTGGACACCTATCTCGTCAACGGCAAGCGCCGCTACTCCTACATCGGCATCGCCAATCAGGGCGTCGACGGCAAGGCCTGGTGGTGGTATCCGGACGTCACGCCCAAGTTCGTGCAGCAGAAGGCGCAAGAGAACCACGCGCGGCTGATCGACGTCGAACGCCCGAGCGCGGGACTGATGACGGTGATCATGCAGCGCAATGACGAGAACGCGTACTCCCGGTACGTCTACGACTACACCTTGCGAGACCTGCTGCGCTTCGAGGCGTCGAACGCCCTCCGGATCGCCGACCTCGAGCAGTACGTCAAGAACGGCAAGGTCCGCTTTGCGGCGAGCCTGATCGACAACGCAACGCCCGAGAACCAGCGCATCCGCGGGATCTGGCGGTCGAGCCCGATGGCGAACGCGCCGTCCGGCAACGACGCGTGGTTCGGCATCTACGCGAAGGAGGTCAGCGGCCCGGTGGACGTGGGCCTGGCGCAGAGCATGACCTTCAACCCCTTGAGCGTGCTCAAGCTCGTGCCGCACCTCTACGTCATGGATCGGCTCGACAAGGGCCAGGTGAACCTCGACGACCCGAACGGGATCTCCTGGACCTCGCTCAAGGGCATGCCCGACGCGATCTACTGCCCGAACCGCGACGCCGGTCTCGCGACGCAGACGGACTCCGAGTCGCTGCGGACGACGCTGACACGCGGTCTCGGGGAGTCGCTCAACCGCGCGCATGAGGCGCTGGTGAACAAGTTCGGCTCGAACGCGATCAACACGCGTATCCACCAGCTCGGGCTCAACGACACCAACGTCTACCCGGGTTGCCCGCAGCCGACGGGTGTAAAGGACTGGACCTTCAACACGAGCACGCTGACCGACCTCGGAAAGTTGTTCGAGGGAGTGGACACGAAGGTCTACTTCCCGAGCAAGTGGACCGTGGTCGACAAGGAGTTCTACGGCCTGATGGCCGACTGGCCCGTCAACGGCGGCATCCAGGCCGTCGTCGCCGACGAGGCCGCGAAGGCCGGGAAGGGTGCGATCGTGAGCGCGTTCATGAAGAAGGTGACGCTCAACGGCAAGGGCGGCGGGACGCTGCTGCCGCAGTCCGACGGCACGTATCAGGGCGGCCGCTCCTTCTTTGGCCGCTTGGAGCTGCCGTTCGTGACCGGCCCGAACAAGGCGACCACGATCAAGACGTTCGTCGGCGGTTACTTCGTCGACAACTTCACGGCTCCGTGCAACGAGGACGACGCCACGACGTCGCCGGATGCGAGCTGCCGGAACTGGAAGAAGAAGCAGGACGCCACCTACCAGCTGTTCGGCGGCGAGCCGTTCCGGATTGCGATCCGCAAGGCGATCGCGACCTGGCCGAGCTCGTAGCGTCCTCGTTAGGGGGCGCCGCCACCGCGGCGCCCCCGTTTTCGTGTCAGGAGCGGCCGGCAGCCCGGTGACCGTGATCCTTACGCTCGCCGTGGACGTGCCTCCGGCCGCATCGCGCTGCAGGACGGAGACCGTGTAGCGCCCGCGCCGTCTGTAGACGTGTCTCACGCGGCGGCCGCTCGCCGACTTGCCGTCGCCGAACCGCCACACCGGCGGGCCCGCGAGGGGCGACTCCCACGGAGCGGGCTCCACGGAGAACAAGCGCGGCGACGACGCCTGCCGGCGCCACGAGCCGGATCGTCTACCGCTTGACGGTGAGCGTCGCTTCCATTCCGAGTGCCCGGTGGTCGCCGAGCGAGCACCACAGCTTGTAGCGCCCAGGTGGAAGCTTCGCCGAGAGCGTCGCCGTCTCCTCCGGTGCGACGACGCGGGTTCCCCAGATCTTCGTGCCGCCGACCCGGCGGAGGCGGAGGTCGTGCGGGTCCTCGCCGAAATTGGCCAGCTCGATCAGCGCGCGGCCGGCCTTGAGCGAGTGGCGGGAGAGCCCGAAGTTGAACTCCGTCGCCGACACCTGCATGCGCGCCGGTGCGGCAAGCGCGAGGGCGACACCGAGGAGCGGCGCGATCACCGGAGCAGCTGAGCCCGCGTGAACGAGGCGGCGTTCGGGATCACGCGCGCGGCGTCCGTGCCGAACCACTGCTCGAAGATGGACGCATAGACGCCCCGGAAGTCTGCGGTCGCGCGCAGGTTGCCCTGCTCGTCGAGCCGGTCGAGGCCGGGGAACTCACCGACCATGCGACCGCGTACGCGCGAGCCGACCAGGAATCCGATCCCGGCCGCGCCGTGGTCGGTGCCGAGCGAGCCGTTCTCCTGCACGCGCCGGCCGAACTCAGACCAGACGTGGACGAGGACGCGGTCGGCGAGGCCACGCGCCTCGAGGTCGCGCTGGAACGCGAGCAGCGAGTCGGCGGTCAGCTTGAGCCCGTCGCTGAGGTCGTCGGCCTGGTCCGAGTGCGTGTCGTACATCCCGGGCGCGCGCAGGGCGACGCAGCGGAGCGGTAGTCCGGCCGCCAGCATCGCCGCGAGCCCGGCGAGGCGGCGCGCGAAATCGTCCGGCTTCGCGTCCGGGTACTTGACCGGGCTGCTGATCCCGCCGGCGAACGGCTGCAGCCGGCCGCGGAGGCGGTGCGCCTGCGCGGCAGCCTCGCCGGCCTGGCGGAGGGCGGGATCCTTCCCGCGGCTATGCGCGGCCCCGAGCTGCGCTACCGCGTCCAGCATCGCGTCCTCGAGCGGGAACTTGCCGCCCTTTGGCGGTGAGAAGGCGTAACGGTCGGGGCCGTCGATCGAAGCGACGGGCATCCGCGCGGTCGCGAGCGCCGGCTGGAGCCGGTTGTCGAGCGAGAGGCCCTGCAGCGGGTTGTCCGGAGCTCCGGTGGCGTCGAGGAACCGGCCGAGCCAGCCTGTCCGGATGTGCGCATCCGTCGCGCCGACCTCCCAGTAGTGACGGGAGGTGAAGTGGGACTTGTCCGGGTGGTCGTAGCCGATCCCGGGCAGAACTGCGACCTTCCCCTCGCGATGGAGGGTCGAGATCGCCGCGGCCGAGGGATGCCACCGGAGGCGAGAGTCCTCCTCGAATGCGAGGCCGGCCGACGCCGGCAGCGCGAGCTTCGGCCGCAGCGAGTAGTAGCGGGAGTCGGCGGCCGGATAGAGGACGGAGAGGGAGTCGATCCCGCCTTCCAGGAAAACGGACACGAGCACAGGCGAGCTCGGGCCGGCGGCTGCGCTCGCGATGCCGTCCTCGAGCGCGCGTGACCCAAGCCAGTTGCCGCCGTAGACGGCGAGCGCGAGGCCGGCCGAGCGGGCCAGGAAAGTCCGGCGCGAGAGCCCGGTGCCGGCCGGGATCGGCATGCCGGGTTCGATTTCCGGCAGGCCCTGGTCCGCTCGGGCGGCGGCGGCGCGGAGGAACCCCGTCCGGGAAAAGTCGTGGCAGGGACAGGCGTGTCGTGCCATCAGGACGTCTGAAGGTCGGGAGAGGTGGCGATCAACTGGCGGAGCGCAACCTCGACGTCGGCGGCGCCCGCGCCGGCAGCGAGGTTCCGCTTTGCGAAGCGCAGAAGGACGGCGCGCGTCGATTTGGTCAGGGCCGGGTGCCGCCAGAACGCGACCGCCTCGTCGACGAGCTTCGTGGCGCCGCCCGAGCCACCGGCGCCCGTCTCGGCGAGTGCCGTCGCGGCGAGGAACCAGCGGCCGCGGAAGGTGGCGGTGTCGAGCCAGCGGGTCTCGTCCCAGCCGGCGACGTTCGGCGGATAGAAGAGGCGCTGCCCGCTCAGCGGCGCGAGCCGGAACCACTGCGTCGTCGCGATGCCGCGCCCGAGTGTCCGCAGCATGCCGGCGGCGTAGACGACGGGCGGCTTCACCATGCGCGGCCCGTTGTAGAGGGCCGGGTGCTGCAGGATCGCCTCGACGACGGGCCGCACCTCGTACTTGCGGACGTAGATCCGCTCGAGGGCCCGCTGCGTCGCCCGCGGCGGCGCCGTGGGGACGAAGTACCTCCACAGCTTCGTGACGAAGAAGGACGCGTGGTCGGGATTCCCGAGACAGAGACGGCAGGCGTCGTGCCAGTCGAACGCGCCCGACTGGCCGAAGACGCTCTTCACGCCGTCGTCGTGAAGCTTCGGGTCGTAGCGGAAGTCGGTCGGGCCGATCCCCTTGACCCGTCTGCTGCGCCAGCCGGTGAGGGCGCGCGCTTGCTCACGCACGTCCGTCTCGGAGTAGGCGCTGCGGTCGGCGCCGAGCGTGAACAGCTCCATCAGCTCGCGGGCGTAGTTCTCGTTCGGCCGCCCCTTGGCGTTCTTGTTGCCGTTGAGCCACTGGAGCATCGCCGGGTCGGCCGTGACGTCGAGCAGCAGGTCGCGGAACGAGCCGAGAGCGTGCTTCCGGAAGGTTCCGTTCTGGTCGAGCATCAGCTTCTGCGAGCCGACGCCCTGGTTCGAGGTCGCGAACCAGTCGTGCCAGACGAGCGTCATCCGCTCGACGAGCGGCTGGTTCGTGCGCCCCATTCGGTCGAGCCACCACAGGTGGTCGTGTCCCGACGCGTCGTACGGCGCAATCGGGAACTGCTTGTCGTCGACCGGGGCCGGCCCGGTCAGCCTCTCGGCAGGAGGTCGCGTGAGCGAGAGGACGGCACGGTGCAGCCCTTTGCCGGCGAGCCGCTTCGCCTCACCGGGGCGCGGACCGAACCCCGCACGCCAGAGCAAGCGCTCGGCCTGAGCGGGTCCGAAACGGCCCTTGAACGTGGGGACGCTGGACCCCGCCTGCACGGACGTGTTCTAACGAACTCTCTTTTGGAAGGCGTAAAGGTTTGGCGTGGATCTCGCGCGAGAACGTGATTCCGGCAGCACAGAGAGTCTTACATAGTCGTTCGTTGACATTCCTTCCGATATGCGGCTTAATTCGGGTCTCCAGACCAGCGACTTACTAAGGATGAGACAGATTTACTAGTAGTTTTGATCAGTTTTCCTTTGACATCCTCTCGGCAGGCGGCACAATGAGCCAATCCGAGAGGGGTCTCAGGCGGCCCGCCCGGCGTGGCGTCGATCGAGCGAGGAAATGTCGAAAGGGGAGAGGATGACGAAGCGCAGTCTGCGCGTGGCGTTGGGAATCGCCGCGATCGCGTGTCTGCTCGTGGTTCCGACGGCGGTGGGTGCCGATTCACTTGGCTCCGCGCCGGAGGCCGCTGGCACGTTCAACGAATCGACGAATGCATGGTTCGTCGAGCTCCGCGGCGCACCCTCCGTCAACGGGGGTCGCGCCGACTCGCTGAAGTCGGAGCATGCAGCTTTCAAGGCGGCCGCGAAATCAGAGGGTGTCGCCTTCACGCAGCGCCGCGAGTTCTCGACGCTGTGGAACGGGTTTTCGGTCGACGTCTCGCGGGACAAGGTCGCCGCGCTTCGTGACATCCCGGGAGTCCAGGCGGTCTATCCGGTGAACACGGTCTCGCTGCCGCCGCTCGAGGCGGCGACGGACGGCAACGGCGATCCCGATATCGCCAACGCCGTCACCATGACCGGCGCCGACATCGCCCGAACGACCCTTGGCTATGACGGATCTGGGATCAAGATCGCGATCATGGACAGCGGCGTGGACTACGCGCTGCCCGAGTTCGGCGGCGGCACCTTCCCGAACTCGAAGGTGATCGGCGGTTACGACCTCGTCGGCGACAACTACGACGCCAGCACGGCCGACACGACCTACCAGCCTGTGCCGCACCCGGATTCCGATCCGGCGCCGTGCGACCCCAACGTCGCGGACGAGATCGCTTCCCATCCGGGAGCGGGCAGCTCGTCGGCCGCGCACGGCACGCACGTGGCGGGAATCGCCGCCGCGGACGGCCGCGGCCACGAGGCGGCGGGTGAGGTCACCGGCGTCGCGCCGGGCGCGAAGGTCCTCGCCTACCGCGTCTTCGGTTGTAACGGCTCGACCGACGAGGACGTGATGATCGAGGCGATGGAGCGGGCGCTCGCCGATGGGGCGAACGTCCTCAACATGAGCATCGGCTCGGCGTTCGAGAGCTGGGCAGGCGCCCCCACGGCCGCCGCCGCGAGCAACCTCGCCGCGGCCGGCGTGGTCGTCGTCGCGTCGATCGGCAACAGCGGCACCAGCGGCCTCTACGCCGCAGGCGCCCCGGGCGTCGGCGCCAACGTGATCGGCGTCGGCTCGTTCGACAACATCAGGACGACCCTCCCGGCCTTCTCGGTCGGCGGGACGCTCTTCGGCTACAACCGCGCCGCCGCGGCTCCGGTGGCACCGACGACGGGCGGAGGGACGCTCGTCACGACCGGGGCGCAGTTCGTGACCGACGGCGGTTGCGTGGCTTTCGCACCCGGCAGCCTCGCCGGCAAGATCGCGCTGATCCGGCGCGGGACGTGCACGTTCTTCCAGAAGGCGTCGAACGCACAGGCGGCCGGCGCGGTGGCAGTCGTTCTCTACAACAACGTCGCCGGCGAGCTCAACCCGACCGTGGCGGGCGCGACGCCGATCAGGATCCCCGTGGTCGCGCTCTCCGGCACGAACGGGAACGCGCTGTGGACGCTCGTGAACGGCGGGACCAACGCCCTCACGTGGACGAACCTGACCGCGTCGACGCCGCAGGCGACCGGGAACCTGGCCTCCGACTTCACGTCGTACGGCCCGGACGCCGAGCTGAACCTCAAGCCGGACCTCGGCGCGCCGGGCGGCTCGATCTACTCGACGTGGCCCCATCAGCAGTTCGGCGGCCACAACTCGATCAGCGGCACCTCGATGTCGTCCCCGCACGTCGCGGGCGCCGTCGCGCTCTACCTGCAGGCGCATCCGGGCGCGAGCTACAGCGCCGTCCGGACGGCGTTCCAGAACACGGCCTCGCCGCGTCTCTGGTTCGGCAATCCGGGGCTCGGCTTCCTCGAGCCGACCTATCGCCAGGGTGCGGGCATGCTCCAGATCGACAAGGCGATCCTGACGCAGGGGTTCGTCACACCGAGCCGGATCGCACTCGGCGAGGGTGCGGGCGGCACGCGGATGCTGACCGTCACCAACGACGGCAGCTCCGCCGTCACGTACGCCCTCTCGAACGTCGGCACGATCGGGACGGGCCCGAACACGTTCGCGGTCTCGTTCTTCGGCCCGTCGGCGACGGCGACGTTCTCGTCGGCGAACCTGACGGTGCCGGCCGGCGGCTCGGCGACGGTGGGGGTCACGGTCAACGCCGATGCGACGTTGCCCGACAAGAGCCTCTACGGCGGGTACGTCGTCCTGACGCCGCAGGGCGGCGGCCAGACGCTGCGCGTTCCGTACGTCGGCTTCAAGGGCGACTACCAGTCGATCCAGGCTCTGAGCCCAGCGAACTGCAACTACCCGGCGCTCGTGCAGGTCAAGGCTGGAGCTTCGATGGCGTGCACCGGCGGCTCGATCGGCGGGATCCAGCGGATCACCGCCAACGGCACGTTCACGATGCAGGGGAACGACATCCCGATCGTCCTGTATCACCTCGACCACCAGGTGCGGAAGCTAAACGTCCAGGTGTTCAAGTCGGACGGCTCGGCCGTGCATCCGGTGTTCAACTACGTCGCGCAGGCCCAGTTCCTCAGCCGGAACTCGACGTCGACGAGCTTCTTCGAGTTCGACTGGGACGGGATGCGCTCGCAGGACAACGGTGGCGGCAACGGCGACCACCGCAAGCTCGTGCCGAACGGGCAGTACATCCTCAAGGTGAGCGTCCTCAAGGCGCTCGGCGACGAGAAGACGGCGTCCGACTGGGAGACCTGGACGTCGCCGACGATCACGCTCGCCCGGCCGTAGCCGGCAGAGAAGGCCGGCGGCCGCTTTCTGTGTCTTCGTGCCGCCGCGGGCCGTTCCGGAGCGCGAGGTGCTCGCTGCCGAGCGCGACCTCGAGGTTCCGGAGGTCGTCGAGCGCGAGGTGCCGGACGTCGAGCGCTTCTTCGCCGTCGCCGACGTCGACCGCGACTTCGTCGTTCCCGACGAACGCGCCTTCGTCGTGCCTGAAGTCGACCGCGCCTTCGCCGCCGTTGCCTTGCCGCCCTTGCGACCGGCTGCCTTCTTCTGGGCTGTCGTTCCGCCGCGGCTCGACGATGTCCGCGACGCAGCGCGCGTGCCCGACGAGGCCGCTCGAGCGGAGCTCGTGCGCGACGACGTCGACCGGGACGAGCTCGAGGACGACCTCGGCTTCGCCGCGGTGGCCTTGCCGCCCTTGCTGCCGGCGGCCTTCTTCTGTGCCGTGGAACCACGCTTCGCCGAGGAGGTCGATCCCTTGGAGGCGGTGGCGGCCTTGGCGCGGCTCGACGTCCTTCGTGGCGAGGCCGCGCGGACTCGCGAGATTCCCTCCTCGGTCGACGCCTCGACAGGCGCTTCGAACGCGTTCTCTAAGGGTGCCTCGGACTGCTTGTCGTCTTCGAAGTAGCTCATCAACCCTCCTACTCGGAGATCTCTTGCACGACCCGGCCGGTCTTCGTGTCGTCGCCCTCGCGAGCGACGTCGGCCTGGGCAACGACACCGACGAGCTTGCCGTCCTCTTCGATCACGGGCAAGCGGCGGACCTGGTGCTTCGCCATCAGCCGAAGCGCCTCGTCGAGGTCCTGCTGCGGATCGATCGTGACGAGCTTCGTGGATGCAACCTCGCGCACGGTGACCTCGTTGGGATCCTTGCCTTCCGCGACAACACGGATCGCGATGTCACGGTCGGTCAGCGTCCCGATCAGCTTGTCGCCTTCGACGATCGGTGCGAGCCCGACGTCTTCGTCTCGCATCATCTTCGCCGCGTAGGTGACGGACTTGTCCGCATCGATCGAGCACGGGTTCTCGGTCATCAGGTCGCGAATACTGTGACCCATTCGATTTCCCTCCTTTTTGTGCCCCGCGTATGGCTACCCCCGCTGTCCTGAGGTAAAACGGCGCTCGTGGGCTACGCCGACCACGTGCGAAGGCTTGCGTTGTCCTTCCCCGAAACGTACGAGGATTCGCCCTGGGGTCATCCCGTCTTCAAGGTCGGCAACAACAAGATGTTCGCGGGAATGTCGAACGACGAAAGCCCGCTGACGCTGACCGTGAAGCTGACGCCGGAGGAGCGCGAGATCGCGTTGAGCCTGCCGTACGTCCGGGTGGCCGCGTACGTCGGCCGCTACGGCTGGGTGACGGCCGAGGTCAGCGACGACGAGACGCTCGAGAACGCGCTCGAGTGGCTGCGCGAGAGCTACTGGCTGAACGCGCCGGCCGGCCTCCGGGACGCAGCGATCGAATCGTGATCGAGATCCGCCGGCTCTCCTAGTCCGCTTGGGGATCGTCCTCCGCGTCGCCCTGCTCCTCCTCGGGGTCCGGGACCGGCGACTCGCCGAGCTCTTCGTTGCGGTCGTCTTCGCGGGGCTGCTCAGTATCCTGGGTCGACATGAAGGTCGTCCTTCCCGATCAGTCCGAGCTCGAACTTCCCGACGGCGCGACGGGCCTCGACGCGGCGCGCGCGATCGGCCCGAAGCTCGCGGAGCAGGCCGTCCTGGTCCGCTCGAACGGCCGCGTCCAGGACCTGCGTCTTCCGCTCGCGGACGGACAGCCGATCCAGATCCTGACCACGCGCGACAAGGAGGACCCGGATGCGCTCTCCGTCCTCCGGCACTCGTCTGCGCACCTGCTCGCGGAAGCGGTGCGCCGGCTCTACCCCGGCGTGAAGATCGCGATCGGCCCGCCGATCGAGAACGGCTTCTACTACGACTTCGAGTTCCCCGAGCCGATCCACGAGGAGGACCTGACTCGAATCGAGGAGGAGGTCAGGCGTGAGCTCGAGGAAGGCCGCGAGTGGACGCGGGAGGAGGTGAGCGCCGCCGAGGCCCGCCAGCGATTCCTCGAGGAGAACGAGCCGTACAAGGTCGAGCTCGTCGAGACGGCGGACGGCCCGATCTCCTTCTACACCCAGGGCGACTTCACGGATCTCTGCCGCGGGCCGCACCTGCAGAACTCGCAGCCGATCGAGGCGATCAAGCTGACGAGCCTCGCCGGTGCGTACTGGCGCGGCGACGAGAAGAACAAACAGCTGACGCGGATCTACGGGACGGCCTTCTACTCGCAGGCCGACCTCGACGTTTACCTCGAGCGGCTCGAGGAGGGACGGCGCCGCGACCATCGCAAGCTCGGGCCTCAGCTCGACCTCTTTCACTTCGAGGACGTCTCGCCGGGGGCCGCGCTCTGGCACCCGAAGGGGATGGCGATCTACAGCGCGCTCGAAGACCTGCGACGCGAAGAGAACGCGAAGCGGGGCTACGCCGAGGTGAAGACGCCGCTCGTCTGGGACGTCGAGCTCTGGAAGCGCTCGGGCCACTGGGACAACTACCGCCAGAACATCTTCCAGATCCCGTACGGCGACTCGCTCTACGCGCTCAAGCCGATGAACTGCCCCGGGCACATGCTCCTGTTCAACTCACGGCTCCGGAGCTACCGCGAGTTGCCGATCCGCTACGCGGAAGCGGCGGTCCTCCACCGCGACGAGCCGACGGGTGCGTTGCACGGGCTCCTGCGTGCGCGGCAGTTCAGCCAGGACGACGCGCACGTTTTCTGCACGGAGGAGGAGATCCAGTCCGAGATCGACGAGATGTTCGACTACGTCGAGTTCCTGTACGAGCGCTTTGGCGTGCGTGAGCTCGCGCACGCGGAGCTGTCGACGCGGCCCGACCACAAGCTCGGCACGGACGAGGAGTGGGACTACACGGAGGGCATCCTCCGCAACGCGGCCGATCGGATGGGGCTGCGCTATCGGATCGCCGAAGGCGAGGGAGCCTTCTACGGGCCGAAGATCGACTTGTTCATGGACGACGCGATGGGACGCCCCTGGCAGATGGGAACGATCCAGCTCGACAGTCAGCAGCCGAAGCGCCTCGGCTGCACGTACATGGGCGCTGACAACAAAGAGCACACGCCGTACCTGATCCACCGCGCGCTCTTCGGCTCGATCGAGCGATTCATCGGGATCCTGCTCGAGTACTACGCGGGCGACTTCCCGTTCTGGCTGGCGCCCGTGCAAGTGCGGATCCTTCCCGTCGGGGAGGACCACCGCGAGGCGGCGGCCAGGTTGCGCGAGCAGCTCGGCGACTTCCGCGTCGAGGTGGACGAGCGCGATGAGACGGTCGGCCGCCGGATCCGCGACGCCGAGCTGGAGAAGCTGCCGGTCGTGATCGTCTACGGCGACAAGGAGTCCGACGAGGCGCTGGCCGTGCGGAAGCGACACGGCGAGCAGGCGACGCTCAGCCTGGAGGAATTGCGTCGAGACCTTGCTACTCTCTAGGTCTGCGAAGCAGGAGCGCCCACGTTCCTCACCACCCGAGCGATTGAGCTCAGGGTCGGTTCAACCGAGTCGGAAAGACGAGGAGTCTGGGCCGCTGCTTGCAGCGGTTTTTGTCGTTCGAAGAAAGGATGAAGCGAGCTTGGTGATTGCTCTTTGAGGCCTAGACGCACGATCGAGCCCCCGTCGAGGCCGGTGCCGCAGGCGCGGATCAACGACAACATTCGCGCGTCACAGGTTCGGCTGATCGACGAGGATGGCTCGCAGCTCGGCATCAAGTCCACGTCCGAGGCGAAGCAGTACGCGTTCGACAAGGGTCTCGATCTCGTCGAGGTCGCGTCGCAGGCCGATCCGCCGGTCGCGCGGATCATGGATTACGGGAAGTACCGCTACGAGCAGGAGCAGAAGGCCAAGCTCGCCCGCAAGCACCAGACGCAGATCAACGTCAAGGAGATCAAGCTCAGGCCGAAGATCGGGATCCACGACTACAACACCA
>WNGA01006624.1_pt1 | contig 16428 bp, 14 predicted proteins | sample 5400061 | NCBI WGS metagenome assembly WNGA01 (sample SAMN13153366, study PRJNA577476) | soil metagenome | isolation source: 100 cm soil or saprolite under grassland replicate 2 | place: USA:California | collected 2016-06-15 | reverse complement strand
CTGAAGAGGGTGCCGAGCTTGCGATTGTCAAATCGCCTATCGTCGGCACGTTCTATCGCGCGGCGGAACCCGGCGCTCAAGCCTTTGTCGAAATTGGCGATATCGTGAAGAAAGGGCAGGTGCTCTGCATTATCGAAGCGATGAAGCTGATGAATGAGATCGACTCCGAGTACGACGGCGAGATTCTGAGCATCTATGTGGAAAACGGACAGGCGGTGCAATACGGCGAGCGCTTGTTTGCCATTCGGTTACGTACGTAGTGGCGGGGCGTCCGCCGTCGCTGAAGCTTTGGCGAGACTCGCCGAAGCTCGCGCGCGATGTCGCCGCGAGCGAAGGCGGTCAGCCCCGCCGGCTGCACATGTTTAAGAAAATCCTCATCGCCAACCGTGGAGAGATCGCGCTGCGCGTGATCTTCGCCTGCCGCGAGCTCGGCATTCGAACTGTTGCCGTGTATTCAGAGGCCGACGAGAACTCGCTGCACGTCCGATTTGCGGACGAGGACATCTGCATTGGACCGGCGCCAAGCGCCGACAGTTATCTCAACGTTCCGGCCATTATCAGCGCCGCGGAAATCACGGGAGCCGACGCCATTCATCCCGGCTACGGTTTCCTCTCCGAGAGCGCGTATCTCGCCGAAGTGTGCGAAGCGTGCCACATTCGATTCATTGGCCCCGATCCGTCGGTGATTCGGCTCCTGGGAGACAAGGCCAAAGCTCGACGCGCGATGAAGAAAGCGGGCGTGCCGATGCTCGTCGGCAGCGATGGTCCGGTTGAAACCGAAGAGAAGGCGCTCAAGGTCGCGAAAGATATCGGGTATCCGATCATCCTGAAAGCTGTCGCCGGCGGCGGCGGCCGAGGCATGCGCGTTGTCGGTGCAGCAGGCGACCTGCCGCACGCGTACAAGACCGCGCAACGCGAGGCCGAGGCCGCGTTCGGACTGGGCGACGTGTATATCGAGAAATACCTGGAATCGCCGCGTCACATCGAGTTTCAAGTGCTCGGCGATCACCACGGCAATGTGATTCACCTCGGCGAGCGCGAGTGTTCGATTCAGCGCAGGCATCAAAAACTGCTCGAAGAGTCGCCGTCGATTGCCGTATCCGACAAAGTGCGGCGCAAGATGGGCGGTGTCGTGGCGGACGCCGCTCGCGCCGTTCAATACACCAATGCCGGGACGTTCGAGTTCCTCATGGACGAAAAGGGGAACTTCTTCTTCATGGAAGTGAACACCCGTATTCAGGTGGAGCACCCCGTCACCGAAATGGTGACGGGTATCGATATCGTAAAAGAGCAGCTTCGTATCGCCGCGGGCGAGCGTCTGTCATTCAAGCAGAGTGAAGTGATGTTTACCGGACATGCGATCGAGTGCCGCATCAACGCCGAAGATCCCGACACCTTTGTGCCGTCGCCGGGGACAATCCACGCATTCAGCTTGCCGGGTGGACCTGGAGTCCGGGTGGACACCGCGGCACACTCTGAATGCACCATCTCGCCGTACTACGATTCGATGATCGCGAAAGTGATCGTGCACGGCATGGATCGGCAGGAAGCCATCGCGCGCATGCGACGGACGCTTGAAATGGCCGTGATCGAAGGCATTCGAACGACGATTCCGCTGCATCTGCGGATTCTGGCTGACGCGGACTTCATCGCCGGACGCCTCAATACCCATTTCATGGAGCGCTATCAACCGAAGTCGAAGGCCCGCCTTGCGGAGAGTGCTTAGGCCACAGATAAAACCAAATGCGCCGCTGCGTTCATCTGCGGCTTCATCTGCGTTCATCTGTGGCTCATCTGCGTAAATCTGCGTGAATCTGCGGCTGTCGTCGGACTTTCCTCGTCTTTACGCCATCGTCGACGTTGACATCGCGCGTCGCGCGGGGTGGCCCGCCCGCGAGCTGACCCGTGCGTACCTCGCGGGCGGCGCGCGTCTACTGCAGTTGCGCGCGAAGTCGATGCAGAGCGGCGAGTTTCTCGATCTCGCCAGCGCCGTCGCTGAAGACGTGAAGGCGGCGGACGGACAACTGATCGTGAACGATCGTGCGGACATCGCGCTTCTCTCCGGCGCGGAAGGCGTGCATGTCGGACAGGACGATCTGGCGCCCGACGATGTGCGGCGCGTCGTGGGCGCGGACTTCGTTGTCGGCTACTCGACGCACACGGAGGCACAAATCGCGAGCGCTCTCCGGGAGCCGATTACGTACCTGGCCGTCGGGCCCGTTTTTTGGACAACGACGAAAGAGACGGGTCATGAGCGAGTCGGTCTGTCGCTCATGGCCGCAGCCCGCCGCGCGACCGCCGAGAGTGGACGAGCGGTCGTGGCGATTGGCGGCATCACGCTTCACACCGCGCGAAGCGTCATCGAAGCCGGCGCGTCATCGGTTGCGGTGATCGCCGATCTTCTCGAAGGCAATCCCGAAGCGCGCGTCCGCGAGTATTTGGCAGCCCTCGCCTGAGTTGCCTCTATAATCGGCAACGTTTGCTGCCTGAGTGAGTCCAGCCTGTGGCGATCCTGCCAGGGCCTGCGAGGGAGGCGGAATGGATTCGAATCTGTTCGCGACGAAGTCTATCGAGCAGTTGGTAAGTGATGTTGAGCACAGCGGGCGCTCGCTCAGGCGCAGCTTGACGGCGTGGGATCTGACGCTGCTGGGCATCGGCGCCATTATCGGCACGGGCATTTTCGTGCTGACCGGAACCGCCGCCGCCAATCAAGCCGGACCCGCTATCACGATGTCTTACCTCGCCGCGGGTTTGGCGTGCGCATTTGCGGCGCTCTGCTATGCCGAATTCGCCTCGATGATCCCAATCGCGGGAAGCGCCTACACCTATGCGTATGCGACGCTCGGTGAGCTCGTTGCCTGGATGATCGGCTGGGATTTGATCCTGGAATATGCCGTGGGTTCGATGACGGTGGCCATCGGATGGAGCGGGTACATGCAGCGCCTGCTGTCCGGCGTCGGCATCGTCCTGCCGCTGTCGCTCGCGGCAGCGCCGCCAGTGGGCGTGGTGAACCTGCTTGCCATGTTGATCGTGCTGGTGATCATGATTCTGCTCGTGATCGGCATTCGTGAGTCGGCGCGCGCCAACGCGGTCATGGTGATGATCAAACTGGTTGCGGTGGTGTTTTTCCTGGGCGCCGGAGTGACCTACGTGAAACCTGCCAACTGGTCGCCCTTCGCCCCGTACGGGTGGTCCGGCATCATGGCTGCGGCCGCCGTCGTGTTCTTCGCGTATATCGGATTCGATGCGGTGTCGACGACCGCCGAAGAAGCCAAAAACCCGAAGCGCGACCTGCCGATTGGCATCATCGCCTCGCTGGTGGTTTGCACGGCGCTGTATCTCGCCGTCGCGCTGGTGCTCGCCGGCATTATTCCCGTGGCGCAGTTCCGCTCTTCTGCCGACGCGCTGCCCGGCACGCCGGTTGTTCCACCCGAAGAGGCCGTGAGGTTTCTCAACGCCCCGGTCGCCTATGCGCTGGCGACGATCGGTCAGGACTGGGCTTCGTATCTGGTGTCAGCCGGCGCGGTTGCCGGCATTACGTCGGTGCTGCTCGTCATGCTCATGAGCCAGCCGCGAATCTTTTTCGCGATGAGCCGCGATGGTCTGTTGCCTCACGGCGTCAGCAAGGTGCACGCACGATTCGGCACGCCGTATATCACGACGATCATTACCTGTGTCGTTGTCGCGCTTGTCGCGGGCGTCACGCAGATTCAAGTCGTCGGGGAGATGACCAGCATCGGGACGCTCTTCGCCTTCGTGGTGGTCTGCTCGGCCGTTCTGATGCTTCGCGTGAAGCGGCCCGATGCGCACCGTCCGTTCCGCGTTCCGGCGGGACCGGTTTTTCCGGTGCTGGGCATCCTGTCCTGCGCGTATCTCATGCTGAGTCTGCCAGTGATCACCTGGGTCCGTTTCCTCGTGTGGCTCAACATCGGATTGATGATCTACTGGTTCTACGGCCGGTCCCACAGCCCACTGGCAAATCGCGAAGAGATGCGCCGCCGCACGCCGCTGCAGGCCCTCGCCAACTTCGTTCTCGTGTTTGGCGCGTTGGGGATCTTCAACGGGATCTGCATGTTCCTGCTCGGCATTCTCACGCAGATCGGCGTGACGACCGAGACAACAGCCAAGTGGAGCGAGCTCGATGCGCTGACGTCGCGGTACCTCGGGGTAGGCGTCAGTGCCGACAGCGCGCATATTTTCGGCCTGCAGCTGCTTGGCGTGGCTGTGATCGTTTACGTGCTCGGCTGGATTCTGGCGCGCGCATCGGGCGAAACGCTGACGCCGCCGTCGGGACAGAGAGCGTAGTGTTCCAGGCAAGCCGTGGTGAAACACGTCACGGGCTCGTAGCGGCGAGCGCGCATGCTGCAACCGGATCGAAAGAACACTCGCGTGACCTGGCTGAGAGGAACGAACCTCGCGATTGTTCTCTTCTTCCTGGTGTCGATCGTTGGGACGCTCGGCTACGTCGTCATCGAAGGCTGGTCGATGTGGGATGCCTTCTACATGACGATGATTACCGTGACCACGGTCGGCTACCGCGAGCTTCACGACATGTCCAGAATGGGGCAAGCCTGGACCGTGGTGGTGCTGCTCGGCGGTGTCGCCACATTGTTCTATGCCGCGTCAACCCTGATGGCGCAGGTGGTCGAGGGTGGCTTGCACGCACGCCTCTCGCTGCGCCGGTTCAATCGCATGCTCGAAGGCCTTAACAATCACTTCATCATCTGCGGATATGGACGCATCGGCAGCATCATCGCCGACGAATTCAAGAAGCAGCGCGTTCCCTACGTCGTCATCGATCGCGATCCCGATCGTGTTCACGACATCATCGAGGCCGGCGGGCTTGCCGTCGCGGCCGACGCGAGTCGAGAGGATGTCCTCGTCAAGGTGGGTATTCACCGCGCGCGCGGCCTGATTGCGGCGGTGAGGACGGATGCCGAGAACGTGTACACGGTGCTTTCGGCACGTGTGCTGCGCCCGGACCTGTTCATCATCGCGCGCGTCGAGAGCGAAGACGCCGAAGCAAAGCTGCGCCGCGCCGGCGCCGACCGCGTGATCTCGCCGTACCATCTTGGCGGCGTGCAGATGGCGGCCACTGCGCTGAGGCCGGCGGTCGTGGATTTCATGCGGCTCGCCACCACGTCGGAGCGTCTCGATCTCGCGGCCGAGCAAGTCGAACTGGGTCCCGACGCGCCATTTATCGGGAAGACGCTTCGCGAGGCGAACCTTCGTCAGGCATTCGGCGTCATTGTCGTGGCGATCAACCGGGAGAACGGGCAGATGGAGTTCAACCCATCTCCAGAGCAAAGGCTCCAGGCCGGCGATCAACTGGTGCTGCTCGGCAACGCGGATCAACTCAAAGCGCTCGACGACACGGCGCGGGGTGTTCGCGCGCCGGTACCGCGCCAGTGAGCGCACGCCGCCTCGACGGCGCCGCGCTGGCGGCTCAAATCCGAGCGGAGCTGGCGCCTCGAGTGTCTGCCTTCGTGCTCGCGCAAGGCCGGCCACCGGCGCTGGCCGTCGTGCTTGCCGGCGACGATCCTGCTTCGGAAATCTATGTTCGGAACAAGCTGAAGACCGTGGCGGCCGCTGGCTGCCGCGCGGAGTTGATTCGGCTGCCTGCGACCGCAGCGCTCGAGGAGGCGTTGACGATCGTCGATCGGTTGAATGCCGATCCAGCGATTGACGCAATACTGGTGCAGTCGCCGCTCCCGGCCGGCATGGGCGGCGACGCCGAGCAGCGCGTGTTCGACGCGCTCGATCCTGCGAAGGACGTCGACGGCTTTCATCCCGAGAATGTGGGGCGACTCGTGCAGAAGCGGCCGACGCTCGTCGCGTGCACGCCGCTGGGCTGCATCGAGCTGCTCGAACGCGAGCAGATTCCGATTGCGCGTGCCAATGCCGTCGTCATCGGCCGCAGCGACATCGTCGGAAAGCCGATGGCGCTGCTTCTGTTGCACCGCGATGCCACTGTCACGGTGTGTCATTCGAAAACGCGCGACCTGGCCGCCGTCGCGCGGTCAGCCGACATTCTGGTTGCGGCCATCGGACGACCGGGCTTTGTGACCAGGGATTTCGTGAAAGCGGGGGCGACGGTGATTGATGTCGGCATCAACACGGTCACTGACGAAACCGAGGTCGCCCGCCTCTTTCCCGCGAATTCACGGAAGCGAGAGCAGTTTGCGCAGAAGGGGAGTGTCTTGGTTGGAGATGTTCACCCCGAAGTCGAGGAAATAGCCGGCGCCCTCACACCCGTGCCAGGCGGCGTCGGTCCACTGACAGTCGCAATGGTGCTGCGCAACACGATCGCTGCTGCGGAGCAACGCGCCAGCCGGCCCGCGCGCCGCACGATTCGCACGTAGCGTGGACGTTGAGGTCCGCGGACCTATGCGCCGACTGGCACTCACAGGTGGCATCGCAACCGGCAAGAGCTACGTGCTCGCGCGCCTGCGCGATGCCGGCGTGCCGGTCGTCGATGCGGATGTCCTCGCGCGAGAGGCCGTTGCCCCCGGCACCGAAGGTTTCGATGCGGTCGTCCGCCGCTTCGGCAATGAAATCCTGACGCCGGACGGTTCAATCGATCGGCCGCGGCTTGGCAAACGGGTGTTTCGTGACAAGGCGGCGCGGAAGGATCTGGAAGCCATCATTCACCCGTTTGTCGGCCGGCGCATCGAAGAGTTCTTCCGCGCGCTGCCGTCTGATGTTCCGTTTGCGGTGGCGGACATCCCGCTGCTCTACGAAACGGGCCGGCAGCGCCAGTTCGACAACGTGATCGTCGTGGCCTGCGCGCGCGAGACACAGATCAAACGCCTGATGGCGCGTAATGGTCTCTTCAGAGAAGACGCAGAGCGCCGCTTATCCGCGCAGCTGCCGATTGGCGCGAAGGTCGTGCTTGCCGATTACGTGATTCGAACGGACGGGACGCACGCCGACACGCACGCACAGGTCGATCGCCTGCTCGCCGAGTTGAGAGGTCGAGAATAACGCCGCTCGGGGGGGCCGGCCGTAGTGGCGGGGCTTCAGCCCCGCCGTAGAACGACCGGATCACTGCGGCTTCACAATCTGCGGCAGCTTCACGCGCGCGATCTCCTCGTTGAGCGGGGAGAGATCGGTGTTGAACGCCCGATCGATGTCGCCCTGCAGCGCTTGCGCGTCCTTGCGGGCTGATTCCAGTCGCTGCCGCTGGATCGCCGTCGGGCCTGTCATCGTACCTTGATGAATCCCGGAGCCATCCAGCTCAGAAAACAGACCGTTCGCTCGTCCGCGGAGTCCGCCTCCGCCCCCGCCGCCTTCTTCCGCGCCTGCCCCGCCCCCGCCGCCGCCGACGCGAGATTGCAGATCTGCAAGCGTCTTCCCAAACCGTGCAGCCGCTTCCAGCACCGATGACGGTGCGGGCGAGAGCTGCTTCAACTGATTCTCGAGCCGCGTGATCTGCTCGCGGACGTTGCGAAGACCATCTGCCGCACGCGCGAGGTCCGCCTGAAGTCGAAGCGTATCGGTTAGAAACGTGAACCGCGATTGTCGCTCCGCGTCGGTCAGCGGAAATGCCGCATCCGGTTCGACTCGCACTTGTGTGGCGGATTCTCGGTTCTCCGTTTTCAGGCTCACCTGATAAACGCCGGGAAGCACGAACGGCCCGTGAGCGCCGGTCAATCCAGGCGGGACGCCGCTTCGGAGATCCCACACAACACGATTCAAGCCGGCGTTCGCCGTCCCTTGAAGCTCGCGCACGACGGTCCCGGACGCATCCTTCACCGCGACGGCTGCCGGCGTCTTCGATCCCGTTTTTACGTAGTACGTCAGCACGGCTCCCGCCGGCGGATTTGGCGCCGCAAACACACGCTGCGCGCTGTAGCTCTCGTGCTTCCAGCGCTGAATGATCTGTGCGGGCCGCGGCGTGAACAGATGCACGTCCTCAGCAGCGATCTGCGAGGTGAAGCTGCTCAAGGCGGAAATATCATCAAGTACGTAAAACGATCTTCCGTGAGTGGCGACGACGAGATCGTTGTCGCGCGGGTGAATAACCAGATCGTCGACCGGCACGGTTGGAAAGCGGTGCGTGAACCGCGTAAACGTCGATCCTCCGTCCAGTGAAAAGAACAGTCCCGTCTCCGTGCCCACGAACAGCACGCGCGGGTTTTGCGGATGCTCCTTGACGACATTGACCCAGCCGAGTTTCGGCAGCGCACCCGAGAGCGTCTTCCACGTCTGGCCCGAGTCGTTCGACACGCACAGATACGGCGCAAAGTCATCATCCTGGTGACGGTCGATTGCCACGTAAACGGTTCCCGCAGCGCGACTCGAAGGCTCCACGCGGCTGATTCGCCCCTTCCGCGGCGGACCAGGCACTCGTTCGGTGACGTTGACCCACGTCGCTCCGCCGTCGCGCGACATCTGAACGAGACCATCATCTGTACCGGCCCAGAGCAGACCCGCTTGAAGAGGTGATTCGGCGAGAGTTGTGATCGTGCTCCAGGCCGCAACGCCGTCGTTGCGCGCCAGGGTCTCGTCGGGCTTGGCGCCCATGATGCTGAACGCGTTCCGATCCTCTGCGCGCGTGATATCCGGACCAGCGGTCCACGTATCACCGCGATCGCTGGATCGGAAGACGCGGTTGCCTCCGAAGAACAACGTGTTTGGCGCATGGCGCGAGACCACCACCGGCGAGGTCCAGTTGAATCGGTACGGCGGTTCGCCGGGCGGCGCGACCGGCCGAATGGCCTTTCGATCGCCCGTGGGCCGGTAGAAGCGAGAGAGCGTCCCGTCCTGTGACTCGGTGTAGATCGTATTCGGATCCTTCGGATCGACCTGCGCGTACATGCCGTCGCCGGTGTTGATCTGGACCCAATCGTCGTTCAGGATGCCCAGAAAATGCCGCGTGGCGCTCGGTCCGCCGAAGGAATGCGTGTCCTGCAGGCCACCGTAAACGTTGTACGGCGTCTGCATGTCTACGCTCAGGCCGTAGAACTGTCCGAGCGGGATGTTGTTGATCTTGTCCCACGTCACCGTTCCGTCGAACGAGAAATAGAGCCCGCCGTCGTTGCCGAGAATCAGATGCTTTGGATTCTTCGGATCGATCCAGAGCGCATGATGATCTCCATGCACGCCAAGGTCGTACGTCGGACTCATCGCTTCGTTGGCGCCGGCGCGGCCGCTCACAGGATCCGCAAAGCTCCGGCCTCCATCTGCGGAAACGAAGAGGGATGACCCGAGGATGTAAATACGACGATCCGTGGTCGGGTCGATATAGATCTTGCTGTAGTACATCGGGCGGGGATTGACGTCGCTCATCTTGCGCCATGTCTCCCCGGCGTCGTCCGATCGATAGGTGCCGCCTTGCTGGCGGTGTTCGATCGTGGCGTAGACGACGCGCGGGTTTGCTTTCCAGATTGCCAGGCCAATACGGCCAATCGTCCCCTCAGGCAGACCCCGCGTCAGCTTCATCCAGGTTCGACCGCCGTCGATAGTTTTGTAGAGTCCACTGCCAGGCCCGCCGCCGTTGAATCCCCAGGGAGCCCGCCGGCGCTGGTACGCCGCTCCGTACAGCACGTTGTGATCGCTCGGATCGATCACGAGGTCGACGAACCCGGTGTCTTGATCGATGAACTTCACCTTGGACCACGTGCGGCCGCCATCGGTCGTCTTGAACACGCCGCGATCCGCGTTTGGTCCCCAGAGATGTCCGAGAGCCGCGACATAGACGATGTCCGGATCGATCGGGTCGATCACGACGGCACCGATGTGACGCGTGTCCTCCAGTCCCATGTGCGTCCAGGTGCGCCCTCCGTCGACCGATTTGTAAACGCCGTTTCCAAACGTGGAGCTCTGACGGTTGTTGGCTTCACCGGTGCCTACCCAGACAATGTCCTGATTCGATGGCGCAAGCGCGATATCGCCGATGGATGATGTCTCTTGCCGATCGAAGAGCGGCGTCCACGTGGTGCCTGCGTTCGTGGTCTTCCAGAGACCTCCCGAAGCGGCACCGATGTAGATGGTGGAGGTATCACGCTCATCTACCGCGACGTCATCGATGCGCCCGCCCATGACAGCAGGTCCAATCGACCGCCATTCGAGTTGCGCGAGCGCGGATTCTTCGAGGCGCTGCGCCCGGGGCGCAGAAGCGGCCGCGACGAATGCCAGAACGGCGGTGGTCAGCCAGCGAGCGCGAATGCGAGTCATCAAGCCAGACTCTACGAAGCGCGGCCATGCGCGTCAATCCTCATGTGCGACGCGCGCGCAATTCGGGTATAAAGCACTCTGCGAGTGTCTATGAGGAGCCTTTGGAATACCGTCTTTCTGATCGTCTCGTGCGGGATCGTGGTGACGGCGCAGACGCCGCAACCGCAGCAACCGCGGGGGCAGATGCCGGATCTCGGACGCCCGACAAAGCACGACGATCCTTTGCCGCTGTTCGATTTCGACGCGTATTTTCCCGGGAAGTGGACCTTTGAGTGGGATGTGCCCGACAGCCCAATCGGACCTGGTGGTCGAATTGAAGGCGCCACGACCTACAAGAAGATCAAAGACGGCGTGTACGAGGCAGTGACGACGGCGACTGGTCCGTCGGGCCCCTTCACGATCAAGGAGACTATCAAGTACGACCGCGAGCAGAAGAAACTCTGGCGCGACGTTACCGACAGCCGCGGCTTCTCGTACACGCAGACCGGACCGATCGGGGGAGATTTGGGCGGTTTCTACAACGTGTTCTTCGAGAGCACGCCGTTTCAGGCAGGAGGCAAGTCTGTTCGCCTCAAGCACAACATGCGGTTGGGATCGCCCCTCGCGTATCGAGTGGCCACCTCGGTGTCGGTTGACGGTGGTCCTTATTCGAATTTGGGTAATCCGTGGTGGCGGAAAGAACCGTGAAGGGTCGTTTCGGGGTTCCATGTTCGAAGTGCGAGGTTCGTTGTTCGAGGTTCATTGCTCGAACCCTGAGAGGTCCGAATATGCGTCGCGCATTTCTTCTATCTTTCTTCGCCTGCACGTTCACAGCCGTCAGTGTCATCACGCACGCGCAGGGCGATGGCGGCTACCGGCTGGTGCCCAACTGGCCCAAGCTGCCGCCCGGCATGTACTTCGGTTTGAAGGAGCCGCCTCCGCCGCCGGCGGAACGTGAAGCGCAAGCCGCCGCGCGGCGCGCGCGCGGGGGCGCGGCTGCAGGAGGGGCGCAAACGGCCACGGGTGGGCCCGCCAATCAGCCGGGCATCTCCGGCGTGGCCATCGATCAGCAGGATCACATCTACGTTTTCAACCGTGGCCCAAAGCCGGTGATGGTGTTCGATCGCGACGGGAAGCTGATTCTGAGCGGCGCCGATCAGGAAATCAACGGAAAGAAGATCAACCCGTCCTGGCAGCACTCGGGCACGGTGGATTGGGAAGGACATGTCTACGTCGTCGAGCGCGACGCGCATCGCATCGTGAAGTTGAGCCCGAAGCTGGATGAATTCCTGCTGCAGCTTGGAACGACGAACGAACGAGGGACGGACGCCACACATTTCGACTTGCCGTCGGGCATCGCGGTCCTGCGCAATGGAAACATGGTCGTCACAGACGGCTACGGCAACAACCGCGTCGTGTTGTTTTCGAAGGACGGCAAGTTCATCAAGCAAGTCGGCAAGGGCGCCGGCGGTCCGCAGGACAAAGGGACGGGCAACGGCGAGTGGGTGCTTCCACATAAGTTGGCCGTCGATGCCGACGAAAACCTGTACATCATCGATCGCGAGAATCATCGCATCCAGGTGTTCGACAAGAACCTCAATTACATCCGGCAGTTTGCCAATGAAGGTTGGAATCCCTGGGACATCGGCATCTCGCGCAAGGGCAATGACGGCATCGCGTTCATCGCGGACCATGCCGGCGAGCGCGTGCACAAGATTCAACTGAAGGACGGAAAGATTCTCGCCACCTGGGGCAAACAGGGCTGGGGCCCGGGCGAGTTCGACTGGGTGCACGGAGTTGTCGTCGACTCCCGCGGCGCGGTGTACGCGGCCGATACGTACGGTCAGCGGATTCAGAAGTTCGTGCTCGCAGCCACGTCATCGCGGTAGATCATCTCAGGACACTTCTCATCCGCACGACGTACGCCGTCAGGAACAGGCCGACGGCGACGAGGATCGGATTGATTCCCCTCGGCACGATGTGTGTGTAACGGAGGGCAAGGTAGTCGCGCATCGCCTCGAATCTCGTCGCCTGTCGGAACTGACCCGATAGATCCAGCGTCCCGCTCCAGTTCGACCCTTCAATCCATTCGGTGATCGATCGTCCGTCGGCGCGGCGAATCGTCAGTGGATATGGATCGATCACCAGGCCGTACAGCCATCGCAACGTGCGCGCGTCCGACGGCATTCGCCCACGCAGTCGGAACGTGGCGAGAGGCGCAAGGTCGTCACCGGGGCCTTGCGAGCGCGGAGGCTGATATTCGGCCGACCTCGGGCGAATCTCGTGACCGTCGACCCAGAGGACCACGCGGTCGATGAACACAGGACCGAGCTCGCGCAGCCGCGCGTCGCGATCCGCCGACGTGATTGCGGTCGACGGGCCTGCCCTGAGCGAGCGAATGCGAGTCGAAGGGGCAAACGATTCGAGCCGGAGGAGCAGCCAATTCGGATCGTTTGCAATGTCGAGCGTGAACGTTCCGTCGTCCGTGAAACTCAGCGTCACCTGCGTGCGCTCCAGATCGTGCGCCCGAACGCACGGGGTGAGCGCCAGAATCGCAAGCACTACGGCGGCAACGAGAGGCCCAAGTCGACGGTGGTGCATCTTCCTCGCTGGCGAGACGTGTGTATCATAACCACCGCATGACACGGTTTATTGCTCTGGCAACCGTTGCGGCAATCCTGGTGACAACCTCCACCTTTGCCGTCGCCCAGTCGAAGCCGAAACCGCCGCCGGCCCAATCAGAGAAGGTCGACATCGTTGCGGTGGCCGGATGCCTGAAGGAACCATCACCCGGCACGTGGACGCTGACCAATGCCGCGGATCCGGTGGCGAGCAGCGCCAATGCGCCGTCGCCGAAAGAGCTGGCTTCCCTTGGCAAGAGCGGGAAGAACGAGTTTCGCTTGATTGGCGTCTCGGAGTTCAATCTCGCGGCTCACCGCGGCCAGACCGTGGTCATCAAAGGCCTACACATCAAAGCGACACCGATGAGCCGTTTGAATGTGACCTCCGTGACGATGGTTTCTGCGGATTGCCCGCCTTCGCTCCGGCAATGAAGTTGCGAGCTTCGGCGTGGCAGGCCCGCCTCCGCTTCGATAACAGTGCCAACTTCGGCGCAGGCCCAACGAAATACGCTAGAATCGCCCTGATTCGGCTACTGAAACACAGAAGCGGTGAAAGGGAAGTCACGCAAGCATGGAATCACCGAAACAGAATTTGATTCTGTGTTTCTGTGCTTCCGTGGCTCCTTTTTCCGTGGTTCGGTGTTTCCGTGGCCCGTCACCATGACGGGGGGCACTATGAAGCGCATGATGTGCGTGTGCATGACCGGACTGGCCCTGGCATACGTGAGCACCACCTCAGTCCTCACGTCCGAACGTGCGCCGGCCGTCGTTCCAACCTTCGCAAAAGACATCGCGCCGATTGTTTACAAGCACTGCGCGCAGTGTCACCGCCCCGGCGAAGTGGCTCCCATGTCGCTGTTGTCGTACGAAGATGCCCGTCCCTGGGCGAAGGCCATCAAGAATAAAGTCGTCAGCCGCGAGATGCCGCCGTGGGGTGCAGACTCGGAGCACAGCTTGAAGATGCGCAACGACCCGAGCCTGTCGCAGATGGAAATCGACAGCATCGTCGCCTGGGTCGATGGTGGCGCGCCAAAAGGCAACGAAGCGGAGATGCCGCCAAAGCCGACATTCGCCACCGGCTGGACGAAAGGAAGCGAGCCGGATTACGTGCTCGAGATGCCGGTGGAATTCGACATTCCCGCGGAAGGTGAGCTCGGCGTGCAGATGTTCTATTCGCCGGTCCCATTCGCGCAGGATCGCTTTGCGGAGACGCTCGAGCTTCGACCCGGCAATCGCGCCGTGGTGCATCATGCGGGCATTTTCGTCGTCGATATTCCCGAAGGGACCAAGATCGTCGACGGACGTTTGGTCGGCCCCGACGGCAAGATCATCGGCGATCGCGGTTCCGCGGGCCTGCCGCGCACGGAAGGAATGGGACTGCCGGGTGCGTCGAAGCTTCTCTCGTGGGTGCCTGGCCGCGGCGTCGACACGCATCGGCCGAATGTCGGCAAGCGCATTCCGGCGGGGAAGTACATCAACTGGCAGGTGCACTACAACCCGACGGGCAAGCCGGAGAAAGATCGCACGCGTCTCGGCATCTGGTTCAACAAACAGCCGGTCACGCACGAAGTGCTCATTCGTCAAGCCGGCGATCCGCTCGCGACACAGAAAGGCGGCCTCTCCCTGTATCGTGCCGAAGGCAAAGAGATCGAGTACGCGGCCGAGGAGGCCAGCACGCGTCGTCGTGCCGCCACGCCAAATATTCCGCCGTATGCCGAGCACTGGGAGCTGATAGGTATCACGCCGGTGACGGAGCCGATCACTCTTTACGCGATGTCGCCGCACATGCATCTCCGCGGTAAGAGCCTGAAGTGGGTGGTGACCTATCCTGACGGCCACGATCAGGTGATCCTCAACGTCCCGAAGTTCGACTTCAACTGGCAGTTCAATTACGAGCTCGCCGAACCGCTGCACATCCCGGCCGGCAGCAAGATTGTCGGCATCGGCGTCTACGACAACTCACCGAAGAATCGGTGGAACCCGGCGCCGCACCTGCCGGTGTACTGGTCCGAGCAGAGTTGGGACGAGATGTATCAAGCGTTCACCGAGTATTCGGTGGACAGTCAGATCGTGATCGATCGCGCAATCACGACGACGTCATCGCAGAAGCAGCGGTAAATGGCTGAATTTTTTGCGTTTCCAGTTTCCAGTTGCCAGTTCAAAGGACACGCAGGCCGGTCGATCGCGCCGAGGAACTCGACAACTTCGACAACTTGAAAACTGAACTTTGAACTGGAAACTGTGAACTGGAAACTAGCGCCGCTAGACAGTTTTCCAGCGCTTTGAGGGCCGGATCCTCCGGCCCTTTGTATTTGAATGGACTTCAACGCCCTGCTCGCGAAGTGGACGTGGAAACCAATCCGTAATTGTCCAGGTCGGTTCGTCCTGGTCGATCCGGATCCTGCGCTGAGCGTGCCGATGCTGGCCGGCGAGCCGCTGGCGGTCACCGAATTCACCGTGCCCGCGGCACGGGATACAGTGGTCGTCTCTGCGTTCGACGGCGGCGGACTGATTTCGTATAGAAGGTCCGATGGAACGTATCTTCACACCCTGAACACGAGAGAGGGCTTCGCGAGGAAGCTCGCCGTGCTCGGCATCGAGTGGCCGTGAACTGGAATCTCTGGCTGTTCTTCGTCGTGACCGAAACGGTGTTGTGCCTGACGCCAGGTCCTGCCGTGCTCTTTGTTCTCTCACACGGGCTCACGCGCGGCGGGCGCGCATCGCTCGCCGCCAATGCGGGCATTCTGACGAGCAACGCCGTGTACTTTGCGTTATCGGCCTTGGGTCTCGGGGCAGTGCTGCTCGCATCGCAGACTCTGTTCGCAGTGTTGAAGTACGCAGGCGCCGGGTATCTGATTCATCTCGGCACTCAGACCATTCGCGGCAAAGGCCTCTCGTTGGGCGCTTCGGACTCTACAGCCGCCGGCACCGACAGGTCCTCGCGGTTGTGGCTCCGCGCGGTCGCGCTGCAGGCGTCGAACCCCAAAGCGTTGATCTTCTTCACCGCGCTATTACCGCAATTCATCGATACGACGAGCGACGTGATCGTGCAGATGGCAGTGTACGGCGCGACTTCGATGGTGATCGAATTTTTCGTTCTGGCGGGCTACGGCTATCTGGCCGGTTCGGCAGCGCGACTGGCGCGGCAGGATCGCTTTCTGGCGCTGACCAGCCGTGCCGGCGGCGCGACGCTGATCGCGGCGGGCGCCGGCATTGCGCTGAATCAGAGCCGCTGAAAGCTCAGGCTGCGAGATGCTGTCACTCACACTGCGTGATTTCAGAGATGTGCGCGAACGAATCGGAGCGCACATCAAGCGCACGCCGCTCGTCACCTCGCGGCAGCTCAACGAGCTCACAGGCTTTGACGTCCGCCTGAAGGCGGAAATGTTCCAGCGTGTCGGGTCGTACAAGATTCGAGGACCGCTGAACAAATTTGCGCTGATGTCCGCCGAGGACAAGAGCCGCGGCGTCGTCTGTTCCTCGGCCGGCAATCACGCCCAGGGCGTCGCACTCGCCGCGAAGATTCACGGCATTCGCGCCGTCGTCTGCATGGCCGCCAATGCGACGCCGGCAAAAATCGCGGCGACCAAAGCGTACGGCGCCGAAGTTGTCCTGCACGGCAACATCTGGGACGAGGCCAACGAGAAAG
>WNGA01006623.1_pt1 | contig 16430 bp, 17 predicted proteins | sample 5400061 | NCBI WGS metagenome assembly WNGA01 (sample SAMN13153366, study PRJNA577476) | soil metagenome | isolation source: 100 cm soil or saprolite under grassland replicate 2 | place: USA:California | collected 2016-06-15 | reverse complement strand
ACCACCGGCGCGATCTCCAGCAACGCCTGGACCCCTCGCCGTCGGGCGGCGGACAACGATCCGGCGGACGCTGACTGGTCGGCAAATGGTGACACGGGGATCTAGGTTACGGTGACGGCGTGTTGAGACGGCGACTGAGGCTCTCCGCGGCGGCGGGTGCGGGTCTGCTGATCGCTGCGTCGGCAGCGATTCTCGGTACGACGCCGACAGTAGCGGCATCCGCCGACGAGCCGACCGTCCAGGTCACCATCGACACGTTCGGACCGGTCGCGCCGAAGCCCGGCCAGCAGGTGGTGATCAAGGGCACCGTCACGAACACCAGTTCGACGACGTTCGACAAACCGCAGGCGATCGCCTGTATCGACAACAAGCGGCTGTCCACCGCCGCCGACCTCGCGGAGATCTCCACCGAGCAGGACAAGCCGATGGACCAGCGGAAGAGCTGCGTCGGCCTCGCGAGCCGCAACTCGCCCACCTTCCAGGCCTTCGACGCACCGCTCGCACCCAAGGCGTCCGTGCAGTTCACCCTCACGGTGCCCTGGCAGGAATGGCACATCAACAGCCACACCGGCGTGTACGTGGTCGGCGTCATGTTCCGCGGCGAGCCGGACGGCAAGGACCGAGTCACCGCCGGCCGGGCCCGGACGCTGATGCCGGTGATCGGCGCGGAGCCGTTGACCCGCACGGTGAACACCGCCCTCGTCATCCCACTCCGTCACCGCCCGACTCAGCTCGGCGGCAAACGGTTCGCCAACGACTCGCTCGCCGGCTCGCTGGCTCCGAACGGCTTACTCGGCAGACTTCTGGCCGTCGGCAAGCAGCGCAAGGTCACCTGGCTGGTCGACCCCGCGATGCTCGACGAGGTTCGCCAACTGAAGGACGGGTACGTCGTCGTCAACGGCAGCCAGACCACGCCCGGCACCGGGCAGAAGGTCGCGACCGCCTGGTTGAAGGAGTTCGACGCCAGCCGGGCCCGCGGCAACCAGGTCGTCCTTCTCCCGTCCGGCGATCCGGACGTAGCCGGACTGCTGGACGCGGGCGGAACGGTCAAGGACCTCGTCCGCGACGCGAGAGCCACGACGGAGCGCTACATCCTGCCCCCCGGGTTCACCAACGGCCTCTGGCTCGAGAACGGCGCGGCAGCAAGTCGCTACCTCGCCGCCGCCTCAGGCGGTTTCCCCGGGGCGACGAACGAGGACCTGAACCTGGTCAGCAGCTCCTCATGGCCGGCGTCCGAGCGACCGGCGCTCGCCTCGTCACCGGTGTACGACGTACAGACGCCGGAAGGCTGGAAGAGCACTGTCCGCACCGTCGTCGCGGACTCCGCTCTGACCGCCGGCGGACCGGATCCGGATACCAGCGAGAGCGCGGTGCAGGTCCGGCAGCGGTTCGCCGCGGAGACCGCGTTGATCGCCGCCGGCGGTAAAGGCGCCGCTTCGGTGGTCGCAGTGCCGCCGCGAGGCTGGGACAGCAACGGCCGCGCGACCGCCGCTCTGGTCGATGACTTGTCCCTGCCGTGGATCACGCCCACCGACGTCAAGCAGGTGGTTGCCGCCGGCCCGAAGCGGCCGACCACCAAGGCACCGGCCGCGGGCCGGGTGAACTCGGGCTTCACCAACGGACAGCTGGACGGCATCAAGAAGCTCAACGACACCACCGCGACCTTGAGGTCCCTGCTGGCGGACCCGGAGGACCTGCCCGAGACCATGCCGCAGGCACTACTGCGGTCCACCTCGACGAGCTGGCGCGGGTTCCCGGACGAGTCCAAACACTTCACCGCGATCGAGATCGGCTCGGTGAACCAGCAGTTGGCCAAGGTGCACCTGGTCAACACGAGCGTGGACAAGGGCCTGCGCAAGGAGATCAAGGTCAACCTGGCCGGCAGCAAGGGCACCTTCCCGCTGACCATCACCAACGACCTGCCGTGGTCCGTCCGGGTCGGCATCGTGGTGAAGTCGGCGAACCGGACCGACCTGCGAATCGAACCGCTGCAGACCGTGATTCTCGGGCCGAAGAAGAAGTGGACGCCCCGGATCAGCGCGAGTGCGGAGCAGAACGGCCTGATCCGGGCCAACGCCCAGGTCATCACCGCGTCCGAGCTCCCGGTGGGCAAGTCGCAGGAGCTGGTGATCCAGGCGAGTCAGTACGGCAGTGTCGGCTGGGTCCTGGTCGGCGCGGCCTGCACGCTCCTGTTCGGTACCTCGTTCGTCCGCATCTACCGGCGGATCCGCAACGAGCGCCGAAATCCGTCGGCCAAGCAGGCACCGGCGGAGCCCAGAACCGACCCGTTGCACCCGGCGCCCCTGGCCGCGAAGCCGGAGCACTCCGGCGATCTCGCCGAGCCGGAGCAATCCGGCAAGCTGGCCGAGCCACCGGCGAACGGCGTACCGGATATCGTCCCCGACGCCCAGGCGGACGAGTCCCTGAAAGAAGGAGTCGGTTCGAAGGATGGCTGACCGCACCCTGCGATCCGCGGCGGTGATGGCAGCCGGAACGGTGCTGTCCCGCCTGCTCGGATTCGTCCGGATCGCCCTGCTCGCGGGCGCCATCGGCACCGCGCTGCGCGGCGACATCTTCACCGCCGCGAACACGATCCCGAACAGCCTGTACATCCTGCTGGCCGGCGGTGTGTTCAACACCGTACTGGTCCCGCAACTGGTCCGTGCGATCAAGAACCACGACGACGGCGGCCAGGAGTTCACCAACCGGGTGCTCACCTTCGGCTTCGTCGTACTGGCCGTCGTCACCGTGGCCTGCGTGCTGCTGGCGCCGGCGATCGCCGAGCTCTACATGCCGAAGGAACTGCACGATCCGTCCCGCGCGTCCGAGCGGGCGTCGATGGTGATGTTCGTGCGGCTGTGCCTACCGCAGATCTTCGTCTACGGCGCGTTCGTGCTGGTCGGTCAGGTGCTGAACGCGCGGCGCCGGTTCGGCCCGATGATGTGGGCGCCGATCGCGAACAACATCGTCGCGTGTGCCTCGATCGTGGTGTTCCTGCTGATCTACCGCTCCGGCGACAACCCGCCGACGTACAGCCATGGCGAGGAGTTGCTGCTCGGGCTCGGGCACACGGTCGGCATCGCCGTACAACTGCTGGTGCTGCTGCCGTATCTGAAGGCGAGCGGGCACACGTACGCGCCGAAGTTCGGCCTGCGCGGGACCGGGCTCGGCCACACCGCAAGGCTGGGGATCTGGACTGTTCTGTTCGTCGCGGTGAATCAGGTGACGCTGGTGGTGGTCACCCAGCTCGCCATCGCCGGTACGGCCTCGAACGACTCCGGCGCCAAGGCCGGTCTGTTCGCGTACAGCACGGCGATGCTGATCATCCTGGTGCCGCATGGCATCGTCACGGTCTCGCTCGCCACGGCCGCCTTGCCGCAGATGTCGGCCCTCGCGGCCGACGGAGACGTGACCGAGGTGGCCCGGCTGTCGGCCCGGTCGATCCGGCAGACGCTGGCGATCGTCGTACCGGCGGCGGCCGCGATGATCGCGTTCGCGTACCCGATCGTCACGGTGATCGCGGGCTACGGCTCCGGTAAGAACAACCTGACGCTGATGTCCTACACGCTGATGACGCTGGCGCTGGGGATCGTGCCGTTCACCATTCAGTACTTCCAGCTGCGCACGTTCTATGCCTTCGAGGACACGCGTACGCCGTTCTTCCTGCAGTGCGTGATCGCGGCGACGAACATCGTGGCGGCCGTGGTCGGTGTCCGGGTGCTGCTCGACGAGTCGCACCTGCGGTTCAGCGGTGTGGTGCTGGGAGCGGCTTATGCGCTGGCGTACCTGGTCGCCGTACTGATCTCTCGTCCCGTCCTTCGGCGAAAGGTGCCGCGGGTGCACGGTGCCGGGATCGGGCTGCCGCTGGTCGCGATGGTGATCGCCGCCGTCATCGGTGCCGGCGTGGGTCGCGGCGTCCTGTGGCTGCTCGACTCTGCCATCGACTGGTCCGGTCCGATCGGCGCCGTCGTCAAACTCGGCGTGGCGGCGCTCGTGATGCTGCCCGTGTACGCCGGAATCGCCCGCGTCCTGCGCATCCACGAAGTCAACGACGTGGTGTCGATGGTCACATCCAAACTGCCCGGTCGCCGCTGAACCTACTCGCGCTCGTCTGCGTGTCCGATATGGGCACTGGTGCCTCGTCGGGAGTCGCTGGTGCGCTTAGCGGTGGTCCAGGCGTTCGCTGGCAAGGCGGAGGAGGAGCGCGATGCCGAGCATCTCGCGACGACGACAACGCCGCCAGCGGGCGTCTGGGGCGCCGATAAGGGTGCCAAGCGTCTCCCGACGAGGCACTAGCATGGGGGCTGCGATCGGGGTGCCGACTGATCGTGACCGGATCTCCGCCGACCGGGTCCGGGGCGCCACACGCAGGCCGACCAGTGCGTCGAGGAGGACGAGAGACACCGTGTCGAACCAGACCGTCAGTCCTGGTGCCCTGCTCGCCGGCCGCTACCGGATCGCCGAGCTACTCGCGGAGATCGACGGTGCGCGCGTGTGGCGAGCAGTGGACGAGGTGCTCAGCAGGGCAGTCGTCGTGGACGTCCTGCCGGTTGGCGACCCGCGGACCAACGTGCTCTTCGACGCCGCGCGGCGAGCCGCCGCAGCAGCCGACCCCCGCTTTCTCCGCGTGCTCGACTGCGACATGCACGACGGAGTCACGTACTGCGTTCGCGAGTGGGCGGGTGGCCGTCCGCTCGAGCGGATGCTCGGCAGCGGCCCGCTCACGGGGCAGCAGGCCGGTTGGCTGGCTCGCGAGGTGTCCGAGGCGCTGGAGAACCTGCACCGCACTGGCAACGCACACGGCTCTATCAGCCCAGCAACGGTCGTGGTCACGGACGCCGGAGCCATCAAGGTCGTCGGTCTTGCGACCGAGGCGGCGCTGCGCTCGACCGGCCCGGGTTCGGCCGAGCAAGACGTCCGCGCGCTCGGTGAACTGCTCTACGCGTCGCTGACCGGACGTTGGCCAGGCCCTGCCGTCACGTGGGGTCTCCAGCCTGCTCCGGTGGAGCACGGTCGTCTGCTGAGCCCGCGCCAGGTGCGGGCCGGCGTACCGCGCTCGCTGGACGACATCACCGACCGGCTGCTCAGCAACCCGCCCCGGCACCACGCTCCGCCGATCACCAGCGCCGCCGGCCTGTCGGCCGCGTTGTCCGGCGTCGTCGGCAGCTCGCACGAGCCGCCGAGCCAGATGGACGAGACCGTCGCCGTCGCCCGGCAGAACGGCAGCATCGACGACGCCACCCAGGTCGTTCCGCAGGCTCCGCCAGCTCTGACCCCGGCACCGAGATCGCCCGACGGCCAGGAGACGCAGGCGTACGCAGCCCCCGTCCAGCCCGTACGACGCCAGCCACCTCCACCGACGGACAACGGCTACGGCCGCCGGGCCGAGCCGAGGCCGAAGGGGTCGTGGGGCGGCCGGATCCTGATCCTGCTCGCCGTACTGGCGCTGCTCTCGGTGATCGCGATGGCCCAGTTCCTGCTCAAGGGCGCGATGAACAACGACCAGGGCAACGGGTCCGACAGCGGCAAGAGCACCTCGCCGCAGACCAGTACGACGCCGTCGTCGTCGGGCGGGCCGGCCAAGATCGTCAGCGCCAAGGACTTCGACCCGGACGGCGACGGCGAGGAGCACCCGGACGAGGTGGCCGACACCTACGACGGCAAGGCGAGTACGACCTGGACCACCATGTCGTACAAGAAGAAGCCGGAGTTGGGCGGCCTGAAGCCGGGCGTCGGCATCATCTACAACCTGGGCACGCCGACGAGCGTGTCCAAGGTGTCGGTTTCGCTCAAGGGTGACGACACCAGCCTGCAGATCATGGTGCCGAAGGGTGACACGAACCAGTCGCCGTCCACGGTGAGCGGCTGGACGTCGGTCGCCACCAAGGAGGACCAGCCCGAGGGGACGGTGGCGCTCACGCCGTCTCAGCCGACCACAACGCAGTACGTCCTGGTCTGGCTCACCAAGCTGCCGAAGGAAGGCAGCGGCTACCGAGGCGAGATCTCGGAGGTCACAATCCAGAAATGACGTCGCACCTGGATGCCGACCCCGTCGCCCAGCATGCTGGACCGGTGAGCTACGACCAGTTGGACGACCACGAGCTGCTCCGGCTGCACGTGGCCGGCAACCCCGACACGTTCGGGTTCCTGGTCCGGCGGCACCGGGACCGGATGTGGGCGGTCGCGATCCGCACCCTGGGTGAGCCCGAGGAGGCGGCCGACGCGTTGCAGGAGGCGTTCATCTCGGCGTTCCGCCGGGCCGACTCGTTCCGCGGGGACGCCAAGGTGACCACCTGGCTGCACCGCATCGTGGTGAACGCGTGCCTGGACCGGATCCGCCGTCGTCAGGTTCGCGCCGCCGACCCGCTGCCGGAGGACGAGGACCGCGCGGCCGAGCTGGCCGGCCCGTCCGAGGACGACCCGGCCGAGGTCCGTGAGCGCCGGCTCGACGTGCTGAACGCCCTCAAGCAGATCAACGAGGACCAGCGCAGCGCGCTCGTCCTGGTCGACATGGAGGGGTACTCGATCGAGGAAGCGGCCGCGATCCTGGGCTGCGCGCCGGGTACGGTGAAGAGCCGCTGCGCCCGTGGCCGGGCCCGGCTGCTGCCGTTGCTGCGGCACTGGCAGACGACGCGCGGTGGTTCCGGGGAGTCCGGCGTACCGGAAAAATCCGCTGCGGAGGCGGTGGGAACCGAATGACTGGGTACTCCGTCGAAGCGAAGTCGCACACCTGCGGCCTGACTTCCACGCCTTCGACCCGGAGCACTCCGATGACCACTCCGTGCACATACCTGGGCACGTCCCATGAGGGGGCGAGTTCCTGATGACCGACTCCGGTCTGCCGACCAGCGAGCACCTCGAGCACCTCGACACGGACACCATCGCCGACCTCATCGAGAACCTGCTGCCCGCGCCCGAGGCGCACCGGGCTCGTGAACACGTGAAGGCCTGCCCGGACTGCCAGCAGACGTACGACGCCCTGGTGGAACTGACGGAGGATCTCGCCGAGGAGGGCCGGACGGACATCCCGATGCCGGCCGACGTCGCCGAGCATCTTGACGCGGTCATCGTGTCCGAGTCCGTCCTGCGCTCTTCCACCGTCGGCGTGCACTCACTGGCCCAGATCCGCGAGCAGCCGCGCCGGCACCTGCCCAAACTGCTGGGTGCGGCCGCCGGAGTGGTGGCGATCGCGGCGATCGGCGTCGGTGTGGTCTTCGCCACCAAGGACGACGCCGGCGGCGGCGCTGCCAACATCCCGACGGCCCCACCGACCGGCGTTCCGTCGCTGTCCACTCAGGACGTCGGCCCGAAGGCGCAGGGCTGGTTGGAGAGCAGCAACGACCCGGTCCTGCACGGCTCCGCGTCCGAGATCTCCTGCGCCCGCGTCTTCGCGTCCGGTCGGCCGAACCCGCAGCCCCGGCTGGTCCAGCCCGCCAAGGTCGACGGCAAGCGCGCGACCGTCATCGGCCTGCAGGGTGGATCCCCGCGGGACATCCAGCTCTTCGTAGTGACCGGATGTAGCGAATCGGGCGGCGTCGCCGATCCGTTCTATGACACCACCGTGACCCTGCGCAATCGCTGAGACGCTTCGGCGTGGGACGACCCGGCGATGGGTACCGTGGGAATGGTCGGCCTCTAGGATCCGTTGAGTACGACGTACAAAGTCTCGACGACACGAGGAACGCCTGCATGAGCGACTCTCCAGTCCGCAATGTCATCATCGTCGGCTCCGGTCCGGCCGGTTACACCGCCGCCGTGTACGCCGCGCGCGCACGGCTCGATCCGCTCGTGTTCGAGGGCTCGGTGACGGCCGGCGGCGCGCTGATGAACACCACCGAGGTGGAGAACTTCCCCGGTTTCTCGCAGGGCATCATGGGCCCGGCGCTGATGGACGAGATGCGCACCCAGGCGGAGCGCTTCGGCGCCGAGCTGGTGCCGGACGACATCGTCGGCCTGGACCTGACCGGCGAGATCAAGGTCGTCACCGACTCCAGCGGGACCGAGCACCGGGCCAAGACCGTGATCCTGTCGATGGGCTCCGGCTACCGCAAGCTCGGCCTGCCGGACGAGGACCGGATGTCCGGGCACGGCGTGTCCTGGTGTGCGACCTGTGACGGCTTCTTCTTCCGTGAGCAGGAGATCGCGGTGGTCGGCGGCGGCGACTCGGCCGTCGAGGAGGCCACCTTCCTGACGCGGTTCGCGAAGAAGGTCACCCTGGTGCACCGCCGCGACGAGCTGCGCGCCTCCAAGATCATGGCGGACCGGGCGTTCGCGAACGACAAGATCGAGTTCGCCTGGAACTCCGAGGTCGCCGAGATCCACGGTGAGGACAAGCTGACCGGCGTCACCCTGCGGGACACCGTGACCGGTGAGACCCGGGAGCTGCCGGTGACCGGCCTGTTCATCGCGATCGGCCACGACCCTCGGTCCGAGCTGGTGAAGGGCCAGGTGCACCTGGACGAGGAAGGCTACGTCCTGGTCCGTGAAGGCAGCACCGAGACGAACCTGCCCGGCGTTTTCGCCGCCGGCGACCTTGTGGACCACACCTACCGGCAGGCGATCACCGCCGCCGGCACCGGCTGTGCCGCCGCCCTGGATGCCGAGCGCTTCCTGGCCACCCTGGAGCACGAGGCGACGGCCGCCGCTGCTGCCGCCACCGAGCCTGTCACCGTCTGAACCTCACAATCACTGAAGGAGTTACGCCCGTGGGCGAGAAGATGAACGCCGTCACCGACGCCGAGTTCGAGCAGACCGTGCTGAAGAGCGACAAGCCGGTCCTGGTGGACTTCTGGGCGGAGTGGTGCGGACCATGCCGCCAGGTTTCCCCGATCCTGGAGGAGCTGAACCAGGACCACGGCGACAAGATCACCTTCCTGAAGATGAACGTGGACGAGAACCCGGTCACCCCGAGCAACTATCGCGTCACCGGTATCCCTACGATCAACGTCTACGTGAACGGTGAGCTGGCCAAGTCCATCGTCGGCGCCAAGCCGAAGGCGGCGCTGCTGAGGGAGCTGGCAGACTTCACCGCTTGAGCAGCAGGAACCTCCGCCACGGCAAGGAGCTATTCATGGCTGAGTCACCGTTGAGTGGCCCGCACGGCGTGTACCGGATCGGCGACAGCGGTGAGGCGGTCGCCGAGATCATCGCCAAGCTCCAGCGGCTCGGGCTGCTGGAAGGCGGTCACCACGTGTACGACGAGGAGACCGCCCACGCCGTCCGGGGGTTCCAGCAGCAACGCGGGCTGATGATCGACGGGATCGTCGGCCCGCAGACGTACCGGGCGATCGACGACGCGCGCTGGCGGCTGGGCGACCGGCTGCTGACATACGTTCCCTCGCATCCGCTGACGGGTGACGACGTACTCGCGTTGCAGGCGAAGCTGCAGGAGCTCGGCTTCGCCGTCGCCCGGATCGACGGCATCTTCGGACCGGACACCCAGCGCGCGGTCACGGAGTTCCAGCGCAACATGGGCCTGCCGGCCGACGGCACCTGCGGCCCGTCGACCTTCAAGGCTTTGCAGCGAATCAAGCCGATGGCGACCGGCGGTCGGCCGGACGCCTTGCGAGCGTCCGAGGCCGTACGGGCGGCCGGACCGCGGCTGTCCGGCAAGACCGTGGTGATCGACCCGGGTCATGGCGGCTTCGACTACGGCTGGGAGGGCTACGGCCTTCGCGAGTCCGACGTCGCGTACGACCTGGCTTCCCGGATCGAGGGCCGGCTGGGTGCAACCGGCGTACGGGCGTATCTGTCGCGTGGGCGCGATCAGGGGCCGGACGAGCTGGCCCGGGCCGCGTTCGCGAACGAGACGGACGCTAATCTCTGTGTGTCGCTGCACACCGACGGGTCGATGAACCCGGAGGCGCAGGGCGTCGCGACGTACTTCTACGGCAATGATCTGCACGGCGCCTCGTCCAGCGTCGGTGAGCAGTTCGCCGGGTTGGTGCAGCGCGAGATCGTCGCGCGTACCGACCTCCTGAACTGCCGGACCCACGCCAAGACCTGGGATCTGCTGCGGCGGACCAAGATGCCTGCGGTGCGGCTGGAGATCGGCTACGTGACCAACCCGCACGACTCGGCCCGGTTGGCCGACCCTGCGTTCCGCGATGTCGTCGCCGAGGCGATCGTCGTGGCGATCCAGCGCGTCTACCTGCCGCCGGAGCAGGACGCCGCGACCGGCATGCTCCGCTTCGGCCAACTGACCGTCTAGTCCTTCTCCGGCGTTGGCAGACGTATGAGTAGACTGCCTACATGAAGGCGGATGCGCTGCGCGGGCACCTCGATCCGATGATCCTGGCCGTCGTCGAGCACGAGCCGCTGCACGGTTACGCGATCATGGAGGCGCTGCTGGAGCGCAGCGGCGGCGAGCTCGACCTACCGACCGGCACGCTGTACCCGGCGCTGCGGCGACTCGAGCGGGCCGGTTACCTGTCCAGCGAATGGAGCACTGTCGGCGGCCGAAAGCGCCGTACGTATCAGCTCACTGCGGCCGGCCGGAAGATGCTTGCCTCAGGCAAGCAAGAGTGGCTGACCTTCCGTGCTGTGGTGGAAGGGGTTCTACGCCCGGGACAGGGCTAGGCAACGACGGGCTTGCAACGCAACGATCACCAGTGGCAGTACGACGAACCCGCCGACCGCGCCGAAGTCCAGCAGACCGTCGGGGTGTGTACTGGCGGAAGCCATGGCGACGCCGATCAGGCTGATGACCACAGAGCTGACCAGAGCGAAGAGTGCGGTCGCCCGGATCGCATGCTCACGCACGACCGGGTAGCGCAGTCCAAGACCTGCGGCGATCACGGCCATCGCCGCGCCGGCCAGTGACAGACCGCCGACGACATCGACCAGGTTGTTGAGGAAGACACTCAGCCCGGTCGGGTCGACCGGGTCCTGGTTCCAGGCCCAGAGGCCTTCTCGCCACACGAGCGGCTGAGCGATCAGCACCATGCACAGCATCACCGCGGTGCGTCGGCTCTGACTCACGGCCAGATCGACGCGGTAGCCGGGCACCACCTCGTCCAGCTCGCCGAAATCCGCCACGGCTTCGCGTTCAGCCTGCTGTCTGGGCAGGCCGTCCGCCTCGAAGGCCTCGGTCGCGTCGATCAGGTGATCCCGCGCCTCGGCGAGCAGATCCGCCTTGCGGCGGCGCGGTCCCGGAAGTGCGCGACTCAGGCCGGTGAGGTAGTCGTCGACCGGTGTCAGGGGGCTTCCACGGGTGGACACGCCTTCCAGTATGGGCAAGGGTCGACCGGACCACGTCCGGGGTCCCACTGACGCTCCCCTGACTATGGCGTCGAAGCCTTCTCGCGAATGGCGGCCTTGCGACGGTGCCGCACGATGAAGAAGCCGACGTACGAGATCACCACAATGGTGAAGCCGACCTTCTCTGCGATCGGCGTCGCGCCCTCCGGCCAGAGCTTGCCTTCCAGGTAGTGGTGGATGTAGCCGGCCTGGTAGGGCACCTCACCGCCGCGGCGGCGGAAATACTTCTCCGTCCAGGTGACCGGGCAGCCGAAGTCCAGGAGCACGATCGTCAGGTTCCAGACGACGATGCCGAGATGGACCAGGATCACCTTGGCCCAGCGCCACGCCAGGAACCCGCCGATCACGAAGAAGACCAGCATGGCGCCGTGAAACACCATCACCACGTCGCCGAGGAAGCGCCAGATCATGGTGATCTCCTCGCTCAGTGCGTCGGTGCGCGGGTGAGCGCGTCCCGGACCGTGACCGGCGTCGGCGGCGAATGCTCGGGACGGATCGCACCCATCAGCCGCTCCACCGCGGCCTCCATCTCACTGCGCCATGTGACGGCGGACCGCAGGTCCAACCGCAGGCGCGGGTTGCGGGGGTGTTCCCGTACGACGCCGAAGCCGACGGCGCGCAGGAAATCGGTCGGCCAGACGCAGCTCGGTCCGTCCCAGCGTGAGTCGCCGAACGCCTCCACGGCCCGGAATCCGCGCTTGATCACGTCCTTGGCCACCGCCTGGACGAGGATCTTGCCGAGGCCGAGACCGAGATAGCGCGGCAGGATCCGTCCGGTCGCGAGTACGACGGCATCCGGGCTGACCGGCGCGGTCGGGAACGCCTGGATCCTGGGCAGGTACGCCGCCGGTGCGTAGACCGCGTATCCGGCCGGCTCGTCGTCGACGTACAGGACGACGCCGGCGGTCCCCCAGTCGAGCAGCAACTGGGACAGCCAGGCTTCCTTCTCCAGGCCGGTGTCGCCGGTACGGTCGGCCTGCTTGGCCGCGACCGGATCGAGCTCCCAGAACACACAGTTTCGGCACGGCACCGGGAGCTCGTCGAGATTGGCGAGCGTGAGCGGTTCGAGCCGTCGAGCCATCAGCGCGTCCGGTTAGTGGTGAGGTGTGTCCGGGAGGGCGTCGTACAGGATGTTACTTTCGTCACGGTGGGTGTCACCCTGCCGCTCATCGTACCGCCGGCGCCGGCTCTGCGGCCGGAGCCGGTTTCCGGGCGACCGACGTCTCCGCCGCCTCCGGAGCGACGTACCGCTGTTGCACCTTCGCAGCGGGTTGCCGCCGGAACAGCTCGCCGGCGAACCCGGCCAGCACTCCCAGTAGCAGTCCACCGAGCGTCCAGCCGGCTGTCTTGCCCACGCTCATCCCGTTCCTGCCTTCCGCAGTCACCTCTCAGGCCGCACCTCACCGTCACCTCATCGCGGCCGTCTCAGCAGCCAGATCCCGGCATGGTCGAACCTGCCCCTATAAGGCATGGTAGTGAGAGGTCGCGCCGATCCACAGCCCAGGCACATTTTGGCCGGCTCGGCGTACCCTGGTGACTTCCCCTCGATCACCCTGTTGGAGTGGCTCCGTGAGTGCTGACCTGCCCGATGTCCGGCAGACCCGTCTCGACAACTACGTCGACCGGTACGCAGCACGGACCAAGGGCATGACCGCATCGGAGATCCGCGCACTGTTCTCGGTCGCCAGCCGGCCCGAGGTGGTCTCGCTGGCCGGCGGGATGCCGAACATCGGCGGTCTGCCGCTGGATGTGGTCGGTAAGGCGGTCCGCGACCTGGTGATCGAGAACGGGGCGACCGCGATGCAGTACGGCTCCGGCCAGGGCGACCCGACCCTGCGGGACCAGATCTGCGACATGATGCGGCTGGAGGGGATCAACGCCCACCCCGATGACGTCGTCGTCACGGTCGGCAGCCAGCAGGCGGTGGACCTGGTCACCCGTGTGTTCTGCGACCCGGGCGACGTGGTGATCTGCGAGGCGCCGTCGTACGTCGGTGCGCTCGGCGTCTTCCGCGCGTACCAGTGCGAGGTCGTCCACGTCGCGATGGACGACGACGGCGTCGTACCGGAGGCACTGGAGCAGGCGATCGCGATGGTCCGCGCGGCCGGGAAGCGGATCAAGTTCTTCTACACGATCCCGAACTTCCACAACCCGGCCGGTGTCTCGCTGTCGATGCAGCGCCGGCAGCGGGTGCTGGAGATCTGCCAGCGGGCGGATCTGATGATCCTCGAGGACAACCCGTACGGCCTGCTCGGCTTCGACGGCGAACCGCAGCGGGCGTTGCGGGCCGACGACCACGAGGGCGTGATCTACCTCGGCTCGTTCTCCAAGACGTTCGCACCGGGGTTCCGGGTCGGCTGGGCCGTCGCTCCGCACGCCGTACGCGAAAAGCTTGTGCTGGCACAGGAATCGGCGACGTTGTGTCCCCCGGTGTTCAGCCAGCTGGCGATCTCGTCGTACCTGAGCCGGCACGACTGGCTCGGGCAGGTGAAGCAGTTCCGGGAGATGTACCGGGAACGCCGCGACGCGATGCTGGCGGCCCTCACCGAAAAGATGCCTCCGGCAACGACCTGGACCAGGCCGGGCGGTGGCTTCTACGTCTGGCTCACGCTGCCGGCTGGGCTCGACGCGAAGGCGATGCTGCCGCGCGCGGTGACGGCGCGAGTGGCCTATGTGCCCGGAACCGCCTTTTTTGCCGACGGTTTCGGCTCCCAGTGCATGCGGCTGTCGTACTGTCATCCGACGCCGTCGCGGATCACCGAGGGGGTCGGTCGGCTGGCCGCGGTGATCAACGAGGAGCTCGAGCTGCGGCAGACGTTCGGCCCGCTGACACCGGGTCCGGGGCGCGACTACGACGCGCCCGGTCCGGAGCTCAGCTGACAGCTTTGACTTGATCCGCTTGCGCAAAGGTTGCGCAATGGATCTGCGGGCGGCGGGTGGTCGCTGGATGCGGTAGCGGTACGGTGCCTCTGGGCCTCGGGACCGGCGACCGTGCCGGAGTCGCCCACGAGTGATCGGGAAATCTGTGATGAGTGATCTGGGTCGAGTGCTGGTACTGGCCGGCGGACTGTCACACGAGCGGGACGTCTCGCTCCGGTCCGGCCGGCGGGTCGCCGACGCCCTGCGCAGCGTCGGCGTGGAGGCCGAGCAGCGGGACGTCGACGGCAGCCTGGTCGAACGGCTGCGCGACGATCCGCCGGCGGCCGTCTTCCCCGTCCTGCACGGCGTGACCGGCGAGGACGGCGCGCTCCGCCAGGTCCTCGACCTGTACGGCGTTCCGTACGTCGGAGCCGACGCGGCAGCGTGCCGGACGGCCTTCGACAAGCCGGTGGCGTCCACCATGGTCGGGAAGTCCGGGCTACAGACGCCTGCGTCGGTCGTGCTCGGCCATGACACGTTCCGCGAGCTCGGCGCCGCGGCGCTGATGGACGCGGTGATCCACCAGGTCGGGCTGCCGCTGGTGGTGAAGCCGGCTCGCGGTGGTTCGGCGCTGGGCGCGTCGATCGTGCGATCGGCTGAGGAGCTGCCGTCGGCGATGGTGAACTGCTACGCCTATGGTCCCGTCGCGCTGATCGAGCAGTACGTCGACGGGACCGAGGTCGCCGTCACCGTCGTGGACACGGGCGACGGGCCGCGGGCGTTGCCGGCGGTAGAGATCCGGCCGGACTCCGGGTTCTACGACTACGAGGCCCGGTACACGGCTGGAGCGACGCAGTTCGTCGTACCGGCTCGACTGGGTCCTGGCGTCGCGGCGGCGTGCGCTGAGGCGGCTGTCACGGCTCACAAGGCTTTGGGTCTGCGGGACCTGTCGCGGTCCGACCTGGTGGTCGACGCCTCCGGCGTGCCGTGGTTCCTGGAAGTCAACGTGGCGCCGGGGATGACGGAGACGTCGCTCGTACCGCTGGCCGCCGAGGCCGCCGGGATCGAGTTAGGTGTGCTGTGCCGCGACCTGCTGGCTGCCGCTGCGGCTCGTTGAGGTTCTGATGTCCCCTCGGCCTTTGTGGCGGCTGGTTCTGACGCCGCGGTGGTTGGGGCTGCTCGTGTTGGCGCTCGCGCTCGCCTCAGTGATGTCGGCGATGGGCGTGTGGCAGCTCGGCGTCTACCAGTCGAAGACAGCCGCCGCGACGGCCAAGCGGGTCGAGGCCGCGCCGGTCGAGTTGCAGTCGCTGTTCTCCATCGACGAAGGCCTGCCCGCGAAGGCCGTCGGGCGGCGTGTGATCGTCTCGGGTGAGTGGGGCCCGGCTGCTGACCAGGTCTTCATCGCCGACCGCCGTCAGGGTTCGCAGGACGGCTTCTGGGTGGTGACTCCCGTGAAGCTGTCGGGCGACGAGGCTGTGATGGTGGTTCGCGGCTGGGTGCCGTCGGTTTCTGATCCTGCTGTTCGTGCCCCGTCCGGGCCGGTGCGGCTGACTGGGGCGGTGGCGGCTTCCGAGGCGGAGGATTCGTCGGATGACGCGGCCAAGGGGCGGGTGTTGTCGTCGCTGCGCATTCCGACGATCGTGCACCTGGTCAACTATCGGCTGTACGACGCTTTCGTCGTACTGGCCTCGGTCGATTCCGGTACGACGCCTGTGCCGGCTCCGGCCGTCGTACCGGCCCCTGATCCGCCGACGGATCACGCGGGGTTGAGGAATGTGGCGTACGCGTTCCAGTGGTGGATCTTCGCCGCCTTCACCCTGTGGATGTGGGGCCGGATGGTCCTCGACGCCCATCGCTCGGCTTCCTCGGACGGGGAGGCTGAGGAGGCTGTGGAGTCGAGCGGTACCGTTTCAGCGTGACTTCACCAGCCGACCCCGCCACGTCCACTACGCCACTCACGCCGGCTGTCCGCGGCGCCCTCGTCCGCTACCGCGTGATCGCGTACGTCGTCGGTGTGATGCTCCTGCTCCTGCTGTTCGTGGCGATGCCGCTGAAGTACCTCGGCGACGACCCCGGCGCGATGAACATCATCGGCCCGACGCACGGCTTCCTCTACGTCGTGTACCTCGTGGCCACCTTCGACCTGTTCCGCCGCGTCCGCTGGTCCCTTCCCCGCCTCGTGCTCATGGCCCTGGCCGGAACCATCCCGTTCCTCTCCTTCTACGCCGAGCGCAAAACCACCCACGAACTAAATCCGTCCTAATCCCCGCGGCGCCGGCTCCCAACCTCCACCCTGACCAGCCTCCGCAGCG
>WNGA01016857.1_pt1 | contig 16434 bp, 15 predicted proteins | sample 5400061 | NCBI WGS metagenome assembly WNGA01 (sample SAMN13153366, study PRJNA577476) | soil metagenome | isolation source: 100 cm soil or saprolite under grassland replicate 2 | place: USA:California | collected 2016-06-15 | reverse complement strand
TCGCGGAACTCGGCCCGCGCCGTCAGGAAGATGATCGGGATCGAGCTCGTGCGCTCGTTCTCGAGCAGCTGCTCGGCGACCTTCCAGCCGTCGAGGCCGGGCATCATCACGTCGAGCAGGATGACGTCGGGATCCTCGTCTCGCGCTTGCTCGAGCCCGGACGGGCCATCCGCCGCCTCGATCACGGTCATGCCTTCCGCCTCGAGGTTCACGCGGCAGAGGAGGCGGATCGGCGCCTCGTCGTCGATCACGAGTACTTTGGTCATGGCAGAACGAACCCAGTCCGGGGCTTCAACGCCGTATACCCGACGTCCTGCGTTCTATTCGCGCGCGGCCGGCAGCTCGAACGCGAAGCTCGAGCCCTCCCCTTCGGCGGAGTCGACCCAGATCCGGCCGCCCATCGCAGTCACGAGCTCCTTCGCGATGAAGAGACCGAGCCCGGTTCCGGCGGCGCCGTCCCGCGTCGTCGACTCGGCGCGGTAGAACTTCCGGAAGATCCGCTCCTGCTCCGTCGGCGAGATCCCGATTCCCTGGTCGGCGACGCGAACCTCCACTGTGTCCTCCTTGCGGCGAGCGCCGACGGTGACGGTTCCGCCCTGCGGCGAGTACTTCAGCGCGTTCTCAACGAGGATGCTGAAGACCTGACGCACCTTGTCGCGGTCAGCCTCGGCGGCGAGCGGCTCCTCCGGGAGGTCGACCTCGAAGCGATGGCCGTTGACGACACCGGCGTCCTCGACGGTTCCGACGACCTCGGAGACGACCGAGCCGACGTCGATCAGCTCCGGCTGGACGTGGAGGTCGCCCGCATCCAGCCGGGCCACGTTGAGCAGCTGGTCGACGATCTCGGTCAGGCGCTCGGATTCGGAGGCGATGTAGCCGAGGAACGTGCGCCGCTCTTCCTCCCCGAAGAGAACGTCCTGGCGGAGCAGCGTCTCGGCGAAGCCGTAGATCGAGGTCAGCGGCGTCCGCAGCTCGTGTGAGACCGCCGCGACGAAATCCGACTTGACCTCCTCGACCATGCGGTCGGCGGAGATGTCGCGGAAGGCGAAGATGCGCCCTGCGACAGCTCCGAGCGGGTCGCGCATCACCGCCTCGCTGAGCGACAGCCAGAGCTCGTCGCCGCCGTGGGGGATCGAGACGAGATGCGGTCCTGCAGCCTGCTCGGCATCGATCTCGAACGTGCGCTGGAGCACCTGCGGCACCGTCCGGCCCAGCGCGTCGTCCTGGCGCACGCCCGTGGCGACGATCCCGTCGGCGATGTTCGCCAGGATGGCGACGCTCCGTTCCTTCTCGATCGAGACGCGGGAGTAGAGCTCGGCGTTGGAGAGCGCCGCCGAGGTGTTCGCCGCGAGCGCGAGCAGCGCCTCCACCTCCTCCGGCCGCCAGCGGCGCGGGCGCCGCGCGTAGACGGCGAGCACTCCGTGTAGGGCTCCTTCCGGCCCGGAGAGAGGAACGCCGAGGAAGGCGCCGTGACCGGCCGCGAGAATCGGATCGACGGCCAGGAGCCGCTCGTCCCCGGAGACGTCCTCGATCGCGACCGGAGCACGGGACTGGAACACGTCGCCGGACAGCCACGCGGTCGAGGGCGCCCGCGCGCCGACCGTGTCCTCGAGTCCGTTGCCGGCCGCGGCCTCGATCACGAGCTCGTGCCCCTCGACGGTCCGGATCGCGCAGGCGTCGGCCCCGAGCAGGGCGGGCGCCTGCTGGACGACCTCGTCCAGGACCGCCGATGGATCGAGCTCGGTCGCGAGCAGGCCGCCCGTTCGGGCGAGCTGCTGCGAGAGCGCCCGCGCCGTGCGCTCCGCCTCGAAGAGCTCACTCCGCTCCAGCGCGCCACGCGACGCGTCCGCCAGGTGGCGCGCCAGCTCGAGGTCCTCGTCCGAGAAGGAGCGCTCGTCCGCGAAGAAGACCAGGACGAGGCCGTTCGCCTCCTCGCGAGGATCGACGACGGGGACGGCCAGCAGCGACCGGTAGCCCGCTTGCCGCGCGAGCTCCGACCACTCAGCCTCGAACCGGTCGTCCACGCCGACGTCCGGCGAAACGATGATCCGCCCGTCCGCGGCCGCCGTTCGGAGCACGGTTGCGGTCTCGGGAAGGCCGCGTCCGAGTGCTTCGAGGAGTGCCTCCGGCAATTCGGCCCTGCCCTCGAGCTCGAGCGAGCCGGCGCGGGGCATCAGCACGGCGGCGAAGCTGCCGCCGAGCGCCTCGTTCGCGGCCTGCGCCACGGCCTCCAGGGTCTCCCCGAGCGACAGCGACTGCCCGAGGACGGCGGCGATCCGGAAGAAGCCGCGCTCGACGCGGGCCTGCCGCGTGTGGGCGTCGAACGCCCGCGCGTTCGCAAGGGCGAGAGAGGCCAGGCCCGCGTACGCGCCCAGGAGGTCGCGGTCCTCCTCCGTGAACCGGCGATCCGTTCGCGAGCCGACGCCGAGGACGCCCTGGATCGTCCCCGACCAGCGCATCGGCGCGACGATCGCGCCGCTGAAATCGGCGTACGCCGCGTTCGGAACCGGATCCCGCACGCCCCCGTAGTCGGCGGCGATCATGGGAGTCCCGCTGCGCAGCACCTCCGCCGCCAGACCCCGGGTCGCCGGGAACTCGTAGCCGATCAGCTCGTCCGGGAGGCCGTAGACGGCCTCGCAGCGGAGGATGTCGCGATCCAGGTCGAGGAGGTAGCAGTCCGCCGCGTCGGTCTCGAGGAGTGCGGCGACCTCCTCGACGAGGCGCGGGAGAACGGTCTCGAGCCGGAGGTCGCTCGTCAACACCTGGGCGGCGTGGAGGAGGGCGCCCTGCTGGCCGAGGCGTCGCCGGTTCTCGTCGAGCAGGCGTGCGACGTGGAGGGCGACGCCGACCTCGCGCACGACCGCCTCCGTCAGCGCGACCTCGTCGCGCGTCCACTGGTGCGTATGCGAGTGGTGGAGGCCAAAGATCGCGATCAGCTCATCGAAGACGACGATCGGAGTGGCGAGGACCGCGCGACTCCCGAGACGGCGCAGCAACTCGCGGCTGCCGAGTGTCTCGTCGTCGAGCTCGGGCGCAGCGTCGATGTCGGCGATCGCGACCGTCCGCCGCTCGCGGGCGGCCAGGTTCGAGACCGGCAGCTGAGCCGGCTCGGGGATCGCGTCCAGACCGGGCGCGTTCCACTGGGCGGCCAGCCGGTCGCCGCCGGCCATGCGCACGAAGCAGCGGTCGACCTCGAGCGTCCGGCCCGTCTCCTCGACCGCGACGCGGAGGAGACGGTCGGTGTCGAGCTCCGAGCGCACCTGGGCCGAGATCCGGGCCACCATCCGCTCGCGCGCGATGCTCTCGGCGTCTTGGACAGCACCGAGCGCCGGCGAGATCGCCGTGATCGACTCCAGCTCGGGCTCCGGACGGGCCTCGGCGGGCTGTTTGGGAGCTGCGGGGCGACGGCGCCGGAGGATCAGCAACGGCAGGGCTCCCAGGACGGCGCCCGCAGCCACCGCGGCCGCAAGATACGCCGAGGCCACAGCGAGCAACGACACGGCGATGGCGTGGCTGGATTGTGTCACTGGGGGCGTCCAGATTGTATGGAGCGGCGCAAGCTGGATCGAGGTCTCGGACGGCCGGTCGAACCTCGCTTTTCCGTCGTCCGCACAGGATTCCTGCGGCTTACGAAGATAGGCCGAACGGCCTATTGGAAAGACCCAGTCGACTCGTTAGTGTCGGCCGCACTGGGCGATGCGAACCGCGGTGCGTTCCTGGCCTTGCAGTCCGCGGTGAGCACTAGGAGGAAGCCCGTCGCCACCGACCCCCCCGAGCGACGGGCTTCTTCCTGTTTTGGAGGCTTTGGCGAAACGCAGCCGTGCCCGTTTCCTGAGTGGACGGTTGCGTCACCAGCCGCCGGAGAGCCCTTGCTACCGTGGCCTGCGGTTTGGTGAAGCGGGTCCTCCTTGCGTCGCCCCGGGGGTACTGCGCCGGAGTGGAACGGGCCGTCGAGACGGTCGAGCGGGCCCTTGATCTGTACGGCCCTCCCGTCTACACCCGCAAGCAGATCGTCCACAACGGGCACGTGGTCCGTGACCTCGAGTCGCGCGGAGCCGTCTTCGTCGAAGACGAGGCCGACGTGCCGGTCGGCTCGACGGTCGTGCTGTCCGCCCACGGCGTCGCGCCGAGCGTGTACGCGAATGCGGCGTCGCGGCGACTGACCACGATCGACGCGACGTGTCCGCTCGTGACGAAGGTGCACGTCCAGGCGCGGCGGTACGCCTCGGAGGGGTACCGCGTCGTCTTGATCGGACACGCCGGCCACGAGGAGGTGGTCGGGACGATGGGCGAGGCACCAGAAGCGATCACGCTCGTTCAGTCCGTGGAGGAAGCGGAGGCGCTCGACCTCCCTCTCGACACGCCGGTCGCCTACATCACGCAGACGACGCTGTCCGTGGACGAGACCGCCGAGATCATCGACGTCCTCCGACGCCGCTTTCCCGCGCTCCGCGCGCCTCAGCGCGAGGACATCTGCTACGCGACCTCGAACCGCCAGTGGGCGGTGAAGGAGCTGCTCGCGGAGGTCGGTCTCCTGCTCGTGATCGGCTCGCGCAACTCCTCCAACTCGAACAGGCTCGTCGAGGTGGCGCGGGCGGCGGGGGTGCGGTCGCATCTGATCGACGACGAAAGCGAGATCGACGAGCGCTGGCTCGAGGGGGTCGAGGCCGTCGGCGTGACCTCGGGCGCGTCGGCTCCCGAGCGGCTCGTCGAGCGCGTGTGCGACTGGTTCCGTGCACGCGGAGTCGCCCAGATCGCGCCGTTCGCGACGGTCTACGAGGACGTGGTCTTCCGGCTGCCGGTGGAACTTCGCCGGGCCGAGACGCCCGCCGCCTGAGCCAGCCAAGCGGACAGCCCGTGCGGCCGCGGTGCGCGAGGGCGTAGGAACCGCGAGACGCGGCCGGCCTCGATCTCGTCGACCGACACCGCCGCCTCGACGCGTCCGGTCTCGTCCCAGACGCTGAAGCGGACGTGCGGATCGTCGTCGACGTAGCGCGAGACGCGCAGGGCCTTGCCCGCGTCGCGCGGGTGGGCGGGGAAGAACTCGACGAGCTTCCGCCGCAGCGGCGCAGCGCACCACGGGCAGAAGCGAAACCGCTCTCGACGCTGCCCCGACACTCCGGACAGGTCTGCACAGGCGAAGTCTGCCCTAGGATCGGCGCCGGTGCGACCTCGCCCGCAAAGGATCGAGCGGCTCCCCGAGCAGTACTTCATGGCCCTGATGGCGCGCGTCGCCGCGGCGGCGGAGGCGGAAGGCGAGCCGCTCGTCGACCTCGGCCGCGGCAATCCGGAAACGGGCCCGCCGCCACACGTCGTCGAGGCGCTGCGCGCAGCGGCCGCGCGGCCCGACGTCCACGGCTACGCGCCGTTCGCGGGGCTGCCCGCGTTGAAGGAGGCGATCGCGGCGCGCTACCGCGACGTCTACGGCGTCGAGCTCGATCCAGGGCGCGAGGTCGCCGTCGTTCCGGGGTCGAAGACGGCGCTGATGGAGTTCGCGCTCGTCTGCGTCGAGCGCGGCGAGACGATCCTTCTGCCCGACCCCGGCTACGCCGACTACCCGTCCGCCGTCGCACTCGCGGGCGCCCGCGGCGGCTCGTTCACCGGCTTCAATTCGATCGAGCCGGCCGCGGCGCTGTACCTCAACTATCCGGGAAACCCGACCGCTGAGGCGGCGCCGCCCGGGGTCTTCGAGGAGGCGGTCAGTTGGGCGGATCGCACCGGCGCGGTCGTTCTCCACGACTTCGCCTACGGCGACCTCGTCTTCGAGGGCCGGCGGCCGGAGAGCTTCCTCGCGGTGGACGGCGCCCGCGAGGTCGGCGTCGAGCTCTTCAGCATGTCGAAGAGCTACGGGATGGCCGGCTGGCGTCTCGGCTTCGTGCTCGGGAACGCGGAGCTCGTCGCGCGGATCGAGGAGCTGCAGAACCACGTCTTCGCCGGAATCTTTCGTCCTGTTCAGGAGGCCGGCATCGCAGCGCTGACCGGTCCGCAAGAGTCGGTCGAGGAGCGGCGCGCGACGTACGAGCGCCGGCGCAATCGCGCGCTGGAGGCCCTGCGCGGGATCGAAGCGCAGAGCGAGGGAACGTTCTTCGTGTGGTTCCGTCTCCCCGAGGGCCTGATTGCGGAGCGACTCCTGGCGGAGCAAGGAGTCGTGGTCGCACCGGGCGAGGGCTTCGGCGAGCGCGGCGCCGGGTTCGCGCGACTATCCCTGGCCGTGACGGATGAGACGCTCGAGGCGGGACTCGAGCGGCTACGACGGGTGCTTGAGTGAGGGTTGCGAGTCGGCGGTCAGCGGCTACAATTCGATTCATCTACCGCCCGCTGGATCACCCTTACGGGGCTCCAGCGGGTTTTGTCTTTTATGCCGCCCGAACCCGTGATCAAGCGCACCGCAGCGTTCATCGATGGTCAGAACCTGTTCTATGCGGCGAAGAACGCGTTTGGCTATCGCGAGAGGACCCTCACATGTCCGCACGGAACCGAGTTCAGTTTCCGCTTCCGCGAGGAGAAAGGCATCGATGTTCGGATCGCCCTCGATTCGATTCGCTTGGCGCGACAGGCGTTGATCGACGTCGCCTTGATCTTCAGCCAGGATCAAGACCTTGCTGAGGTTGCGAGCGAGATTCGTGCAGTGTCGGAGGAACAGAATCGCTGGATCAAGATTGCTTCTGCCTACCCGGTCGGGCCCGGAACACGAAACCGCCGTGGAATCGACCGCACTGACTGGCATCGGATCGACAAGGTCATGTACGACGGTTGCGTCGACCCCCGCGATTTACCGTCGGCCCCTCAGAACGATCTAGGCTTTCGCGATCTGCGGCTCGGCCACGCCGTCCGTCCGGATGTCGACCGCGAGCACCTCGTCCTTGATCCGCTCGGCGTGCTGGAGGAGGTCGGCCTGCGTCTCCGGGAGCGTGACGACGATCCGGTCGGTCAGCTCGAGCCCGGCCTCGCGGCGCATCGAGTTGAGCCGATGGATCAGGTCGTAGACGCGACCTTCCAGCTCGAGCTCACTATCGACCTTTAGATTGAGGAGAACGACGTATTCCCCGTCCTCCGCCAAAGCCCAGTCACCAAGTACGGCTCTCTCGACAAGGACATCGCTCTCGTCAAGTTCGAGGTCGAGAACTCGCCAGCCCCCGTTAGGCAGTGGTTCGGCACGTCCCTCGTCGAGTTCTGCGCGGATCTCAGGCAGGCGCGAGCCGTAGCGCGGTCCCAGTCGCGGGAGGTTCGGCTTCAACCGACGCGCTTTCGTGATCGGACCTTGATCAAACGAGATCTCTTTAACCCGCAGCTCATCTGCGATCTCGGCGATCGCGGAGTCGGGAAGCTCCGGACCGCGTACGAACATTCGCTTTAGCGGTTGGCGGTGCTTGATCCCGGCTCCCGACCGGGCCTGCCGACCGAGCTCGACAATGCGCCGCACCTCGGCGACCTCGCGGACGAGCTGCTCGTCGTGGGCACCCGTCTCAGGCCAGCCGGCGAGGAACACCGACCGGGGGGCATCGTCCGCGCGCATGGCCCGCCAGAGGTATTCGGCCAGGAACGGCATGACGGGCGCAACCACGCGGACCGCCTCGACCAGCGCGTGCCGGAGCGAGTGCAATGCGGCGCGGTCGCCGCCCTTCCAGAAGCGGCGGCGCGAGCGGCGGATGTACCAGTTCGACAGATCGTCGACGAAGGCCTCGAAGCTGCGGACGAGGTCGGGAGTCCAGAACCGCTCGTACGCGTCGTTCATCTCGTCGACGAGCTGCGCCGTCCGCGCCAGCAGCCAGCGGTCGAGCGGCTGCAGCTCGCCGGGATCCTCGTGGGGATCGAACTGCTCGATCCGCGCGTATTCGACGAAGAACCTGGCCGAGTTCCACAGCGTCAGCAGGCGGCGCTTGACCTCGTTCGTCGGCCCGTACCCGAAGTTGAGGTCCTGATTCGGCTTCTGCGCGCTGAAGAGCCAGCGAATCGGGTCGGCGCCCATGTTGTCGAGGGCCTCCTGGGCGTCGATCGCATTCCCCCAGGACTTGTGCATCTCGCGCCCGGTCTCGTCGCGCACCTTCTCGTAGGTGAGGACGGCGTGATACGGCAGGCGTCCCAGGAGCGTCATCGACATGAACGAGATCGAGTAGAACCAGAGGCGGATCTGCTCGCGCATCTCCGAGATCCAGTCGGCAGGGAACCACTGCTCCCAGTAGGCGTGGTCGGGTAGGTCGGCCCCGGTGACCCCAACTGCGGCGCCGGTGGCGTAGCCGTGCGGCACGGCCGTCTCGTTCTGCCAGCCGAGCGTCGACAGCGGGACGATCCCGGCGTCGAGCCAGGCGTCCCCCACCTCCGGGATCCGCCGGACGTCCTCGCCGCACGACTCGCAGCGGATCGTGACCTCGTCGATCCACGGCCGGTGGAGCTCGGGTAGGTCGTCGACGCTCGACGTCGCGCGCTCGAGGAGCTCCGCCTTCGAGCCGATCACGTTCAGCTTCCCGCAGCCGCAGGGGTAGAACGGGAGCGGCAGGCCGAAGTAGCGTTTGCGGGAGATGTTCCAGTCGCCCATGTTCCGCAGCCAGTCGTCCATGCGCTTGCCGTAGAAGGACGGCGTCCACTCGACCTCCTGGTTGGCGTCGAGCAGCGGCTGGCGGATCTCGTCGCAGCCGATGAACCAGTCGTCGACGACGCGGAAGATCAGAGGCGTTCCGCACCGCCAGCAGATCGGATAGCGGTGCGTAATTTCAGTGGCCTCGACGAGCAGGTGCCGCTCGCGCAGGTCGGTGATGATCGGGTCGCGCGCCTCGTCGGTGGAAAGCCCGGCGAACCCGAACTCGGGCAGGAAGCGTCCCGCCTCGTCGACGGGAACGAGGACGGGCAGCCCGTGGATGCGGCCGAGCTCGAAATCCTCTGTGCCGGCACCGGGCGCGATGTGGACGATCCCGCTGCCCTCCTCGAGGGACACCTCGTCCCACGGGATCACGCGATGCTCGATCCCCTGCTGCGCGGGGACGTCGTCGAACAGGCCGTGGTAATGCCAGCCGACGAGCTCCTCGCCCCGCTTCGTCTCGACCGCCTCCCGCCCGTCGCTCAGCTCCTTCGCCCACCATTCGCCGTGGGGCGTCCGGACGTATTCCGCGTCGGGCCGCACGGCGGCGGCGACGTTCGCCGGCAGCGTCCACGGCGTCGTCGTCCAGATGACGAGCGACTCGCCCTCGCGGTCGACGAGCGGCAGGCGGACGAAGAGCGACGGATGCGTCAGCTCCTCGTACTTGTCGTCACCGGCCTGCTCGTGCTGGGACAGGGAGGTTCCGCAGCGTGGACACCACTGGGTCGACCGGTGGCCCTTGTACAGCCAGCCGCGCTCGTGGACGGCCTTGAGGAACCGCCAGATGTACTCGATGTTCGTGTCCGAGAACGTGTAGTAGTCGTTGTCCCAGTCCATCCAGCGGCCGAGCCGGCGATCCTGCTCCGTGATCACCTCCGAGTAGTGGGCGGCGCGCTCCTTGCAGCGGGCGGCGAACTCCGCGAGCCCGTACGCCTCGATGTCACGCTTCGAGTTCAGCCCGAGCGACTTCTCGACCTCGACCTCGACCCAGAGGCCCTGGCAGTCAAACCCGTTCTGGTACCGCTGGTCGAATCCGCGCATCGCCTTGTAGCGCTGGAAGACGTCCTTCAGCGTCCTGCCCCACGCGTGGTGGACGCCCATCGGGTTGTTCGCGGTGATCGGGCCGTCGATGAAGCTCCAGCGCGGCCCGCCGCGGTTCTGCTCGCGGAGCGCGTCGAAGATCCGCTCGGACTCCCACCACGTGAGGATCTCCTCCTCGAGGGCGGGATGATCCGGCTTGTCCGGGAGCGGTGCGAACATGCCTCGATCGTATCGACGGAACAATGGCGGGTTCCGGGGCGTTTCAACCTGGGTAGCACGGAACGGAACGACGAAAGGAATCGATGGCAACAGCAGTGAAGACGACCGACTTCGAGCAGGAAGTCCTGCAGAGCGACACCCCCGTCCTGGTGGACTTCTGGGAAGCTCGTGAAGGTGAACATCGACGAGGAGCAGGAGCTGGCGATGCGGTACGGCGTCCAGTCCATCCCGATGATGATCCTCTTCAAGGGCGGCGAGCCCGCGGCCGCGGCGATCGGCGCCCAGCCGAAGGGCTCGATCGAGAAAGCGCTCGGCCTCGCCTCCGACAGTTAGCGGAGGGGGCTAAGCCCCCTCCGCCGCCTCTTTCTCGGGATGCGGTACAGGAGCGACCGCGCGCGAGGTCGGCTCCTCGACCAGATTCAGGACGCGCATGCCGTGCACGAACACGACTGAGCCGCCGAGCCAGCCGCCGAGGCTCAGGAAGCCGAACGCGATCAGCGTCAGGACATAGGAGCCGCTGCTGACGTTCGCGTGGGTGTATGCGGTGTGCCCGAAGATCGCGGCGAGGGCGAAGAACACGGTCGCCGTCACCATCGAGAGGAGGTGGTAGGTCGCCGTCCACCAGAGCGGGCTGCGCCACTTGATCGTGAGCCAGTCGGCCAGGCCCGTCAGAGCGGTCGGCGCGCTCACGATCAGCCCGACGATCAGGCCAAGCCACCAGCCGATCGCGCCGTTGCGGTCGGTGATGCCGACGACCTCGATGAACCCGGCGATCGCCGCGAACGTGTAGATCCCGATCGTCGCGTCGGTCAGCGGCGGGTGAATCGGATGGCCCGGCAGGCCACGCCACAGATAGCTGAGTTTCATGTCACGCCTCCCTGGAGAAGTCTCTGGGCGGCGGTACGGTAACCGGCTGCGCCGCGGATTGCGGCTAGGCGGTTTGGCTAGACGTCGTCGGAATCGAGGAACGCGAGGAAGGCCGCGTGCTTGGCCAGGTATGCCTCGATCTCGGCGACGCCCGCCCCGGCCCAATCCTCGAGCCAGGTCTCGTTGAGGTCGTCCTCGATCCGATGCAGGCCGCGTTCGCTCATCGCTCTAAATATCGACACCAGGACCGGACGACACCATGGGCCGAATGGCTCATTTGACGGGTCAGAGGACCCATAAGCTTCCTCCCCAAGTGGGGGGCTTCCTGCTCGTGAATCCGCGCGCCGGCGACAACCGGCCTAGTGCGCAGGAGCTCGTCGAGACCGCGCGCCGGCGTGGGATCGAGGCACACGTCCTGCACGAAGACGAGGACCCGGCCGAGGTCGCCCGCTCCCCGGCTGCCGAGGCGATCGGAGTCGCGGGCGGCGGCTCGCTGGCAGCCGTCGCCGGAGTGGCGATCGAGCGCGACCTGCCGTTCGTCTGCATTCCGTTCGGGACGCGGAACCACTTCGCCCGGGATCTCGGCCTCGACCGGGAGGATCCGATCGGCGCGCTCAATGCCTTCCGGGGCCGCGAGCGGAGGATCGACGTCGGCCGCGCCGGTGGCCGGCTCTTCCTCAACAACGTCTCGCTCGGGCTCTACGCCCGAGTCGTCCATCGCCGCACAGATCATCGGCGACGACGCGAGGCGCTGGCACGCCTACAGGCCTGGCTGATCGTGCTGACGCACCGAGAGCCGCTCGGGATCACGATCGACGGTCGGCCGAATGACACCAGGCTCGTCCTGGTGGCCAACAACCGCTACGACCTCGAGCTGCCGACGCTCGGCGCGCGCGAACGGTTGGACGAAGGCGTGCTCTACCTGTACGTGCTCGGCGGCCGCGTCGCGGGCGAGCGCGGCGAGCGCTTCATCGTCGACGCAGAGTTGGGGCGGCTCGAGGCCGCCGTCGACGGCGAGCCGGACGTGCTCCAGACGCCGATCGAGTTCCGCGTCGAGCCGGGAGCCCTACGGGTGCTCGTGCCCGAGAGCGTCTGACAGCGCGCGCCGGTAGTGAGCGAACGCGAGCTCGTCCAGAGGGATCTCGTCGGGCGCGAACCACTCGAGCTCGACGAGGTCGTCGCCGGGCCGCTCGTTTTCCGGGTTGCGCGTGTGCCCGCCACGTCAGGCAGAGGACGGTACGGCCGTCATACGGCTCGAGGTAGAAGCCGACGAAACCGCCCAGCTCGATCTCCAGGCCCGTCTCCTCCCGAACCTCGCGGCGCAGCGCCGTGACCGGGTCTTCCTGCTCGTCGAGGAATCCGCCCGGGAGGTCCCAGAGGCCCGCGCTGGGGGCGAAGGCTCGCCGGCCCAGCAGCACGCGCCCGTCGCCGTCGAGGACGACGGCTTCGGTGCCGGGCATGGGATTGGCGTACGCCCGATAGCCGCAGGACGGGCAGACGGCGTGGCCGCCTTCCTTCTCGATAGCCTCGCCGCAGCGAGGGCAGAACCGCCATTCGTCGAGAGCGCCCACGAGGGGGAACCATGCCCGATCAACCCGACGCGACCGAGCAGGAGCAAGCGGAGTGAGCGTCGCGCGCCTCCGGCTCGCTCCCGTGGGGGAAACCATGTTTCCCCCACGAGCCCCCTTCTTAAAGTCCGACGTGGGGGAACCTCCCGGTTCCCCCACACCCCCTCCCCACGCTCATGGGGCTGTTGCCCCATGAGCCCTCGCGCGGCCGGAGCGACACAGCACGAGCTCTCGCGCGTCGGGCTGCTGGCGACGCTCTCCGGAGAGACCCTTGGCCGGCTCGCCGCGCGGATGGAGCGGGAAGAGATCCCGGCCGGCTCCGGCGTCGTCGAGGAAGGCGACCGCGGGGACCGTTTTTACGTCGTCCTCTCGGGGATGCTCGCGGTCAGTCAGGCGAGCCGCGGTGCCCAGAGCGTGCTCCGCCCGGGCGACTACTTCGGCGAGGTCGCCCTGGCGATGGACATCCCTCGGACCGCCTCTGTCAGGGCGCTGACGCCGGTGACGGTCGCCAGCTGCGACCGCGACACGTTCGACGAATTCGTCCGGCCCCTGTTCGCGGACGACGCGTGACCGCCTGGTACGACATCCACGGCGAAGGACCCCCGGTCGTCCTGGTCCATGCGGGGATCGCGGACTCGCGCATGTGGGAGCCGCAGGTCGGGCCGTTCAGCAAGTCGCACACGGTGGCGCGAACCGACCTTCCAGGCTATGGCCGCTCCCCGATCGAGACAGATGTGGTCTCGTTCTCGGACTCGGTCCGGAAGGCCATGGACGCGGCCGGCATCAACCGCTCCGCGCTCGTCGGCGTCTCCCTGGGCGGCAGGGCGGCGCTCGAGCTCGCCGCCGAGTCCCCCGAGCGCGTCTCCGCGCTCGTGCTCGTCGGCCCCGGGATCGACGACCACGACTGGTCGGAGCAAGTCGGCTCCTTCGATGCGGCCGAGGAGGAGGCGCTCGAGCGCGGCGACCTCGACGCGGCCATCGACATCAACCTGAGGCTGTGGCTCGCCGGCCCGCGCCGCACGCTCGACGCAATCGAGCCACAGGTCAGAGAGCTCGTCGCGGAGATGCAGCGCGATGCGTTCCAGCTGCAGCAAGGCCACTCGGACGTGCGACTGGCGCGTCTCGACCCGCCGGCGTCCAAGCGTCTCGGCGACATCCGGGTGCCGACGCTGATCGTCACGGGAGACGAGGACCTCGAGGACATCCACCGGATCGCCGACCGGCTCACGCGCGAGATCGCCGGCGCGACCCGGGCGACGATCGCGGACGCCGCCCACCTTCCCAATCTCGAGCGGCCGGCGGAGTTCAACCGGATCGTCCTAGATTTCCTCCGCGATCACGGCGTCTGACAGGCGCGGCCACGCCTCGAGCGCCCAGGGCCCGAACTCGCGGTCGGTGAGGCAGCCAAGGGCGATGCCGGCGTCGGGATCGACCCAGAGGAACGTGCCGCTCCCGCCGAAGTGCCCGAACGTGCGCGGCGAATTGCGCACGCCCGTCCAATGAGGCGACTTGTCGTCCCTGAGCTCGAACCCGAGGCCCCAGTCGTTCGGGTCGAACCGACCGAGGTCCGGGATGACGCCGACGAGGCCGGGAAACTGTACGGTCGTCGCCTCAGCAAGGGTCTCCGGGGCGACGAGCGTCGGGCGCTGGAGCTCGACCGCGAACCGAAGGAGATCGTCGAGGCTGCCGTAGAGGTCGGCGGCGGGCGAGCCGCGGAGCTCGGCCCGCAGTCCGAGCGGCCGGAGAACTCCCTCTGCGAGATAGCGCTCGAACGGCATCCCCGCCGCGGCGGCCACGTGCTCGGCCACGACCTCGAAGCCGACGTTGGAGTAAACGCGCCGCCGTTCAGGCCGGCTCGTCGGTGCGCCGGGCTCGAAGGGCAGGCCCGAGGCGTGCGCGAGCAGATGCCTGACCGTCGATCCCTCGGGCCCTGCCGGCTCGTCCAGGTCGACTGCCCCTTCTTCGGCTGCCACGAGGACGGCCATCGCCGTCACGAGCTTCGTCACCGAGGCCCACCTGACGACTGCGTCCACCGGGCCGTGTACCGCGGCCGCCTCGCCGTCGCGGACCACACCTGCCGCTGCGGTCGACGCGCCCCAGGAATCGATCTGGACCAGCGCATCCATGGGCGGCGATACTAGATCGGTGAGGCGTAGAAACATCTCCTCCGGCTCGCCGTACGAGCCCGCGGTCGGCTTCTCGCGCGCGGTCGTCGTCGGCAGGTCCGTCTACGTCTCCGGTACGGCCCCGGTCATGCCCGACGGGGCGGCTCCTCCTCCGGACGCCTACGGCCAGGCGCGCAGGTGCCTCGAGATCATCGTGGCGGCACTCCGTGAGGCCGGCGCCGATCCCGAGCACGTCGTCCGAACGCGGACGTTCCTGACGTCGGCCGAGCACTGGGAGGAGGTCGGCCGCGCGCACGGCGAGGTCTTCGCCGACGTCCGTCCTGCGAGCACGATGGTCGTCGCGCAGCTGCTCGACCCGCGCTGGTTGGTGGAGATCGAGGCAGACGCGATACTGCCCGCGGGGGAATGAGCAAGCAGATCTATCCGGAGTCGATCACCGGCAAGGGCAGCCGGTCGTTTGCTCCAGGCGGCAGCGTGCTCGACCACAAGTTCGGGGCGAGCGATCCCTACACGCTCGGCGTCGAGGAGGAGTACATGCTCCTGGACGGGGAGACGTTCGACCTGGTCCAGCACATCGACACCGTGCTCGCCGCTGTCCACGGCCACGAGCTCGAGCCGCGGATCAACGCGGAGCTGATGCAGTCCGTGCTCGAGATCGCGACGCCGGTCTGCCGCACCGCGGCGGACGTCGAGGAGCAGCTGCGCAAGATCCGCGGCTACGTCATCGAGACCGCCCGGACGCAAGGGCTCCGGGTCGGCTCGGCAGGGACCCATCCGTTCAGCCTGTTCGAGCGGCAGCGGATCACGGCGCGCGACCGCTACCGCAACCTCGTCGACCAACTCCAGTACGTCGCCCGGCGCGAGCTGATCTTCGGGATGCACGTCCACGTCGCCGTCGACGATCCGGAGAAGGCGATCCAGGTCGTGAACGGCCTCCTCAACCACCTCGGCCAGCTGCTGGCGCTCTCCGCGAGCTCGCCTTTCTGGCGCGGCGAGCCGACGGGCCTCTCGTCCTCGCGGCAGATGGTGTTCGCCGCGTTTCCACGCTCGGGCCCGCCGCCGCGCTTCCGCGACTACGCCGACTACGCAGAGGTCGTGGGGCAGCTCGAGAAGACCGGCTGCATCGCCGACTACACGCACATCTGGTGGGACATCAGGCTCCATCCGCGGCTCGGGACGATCGAGATCCGCATCTGCGACGCGACGACGCGCCTCGAGGACGTGGTCGCGCTGACCGCCTACTGCCAGGCGCTCGTCAAGCATTACTGCGAGCAGTACGAGCGCGGCGAGGGAATTCCGTCCTACCACCGCATCCTCACGACGGAGAACAAGTGGCTCGCCGCGCGCTACGGGCTGGAGGCGCCGGTGATGGATCTGACGACCGGGAAGCGGAACCGCCTGCCCGTCGCACAGCTGATCCGCCGGACGCTGAAGGAGATCGAGCCGCACGCGCGCGAGCTGGGATCGGAACGCGAGCTCGAGGGTATCCAGCAGATCCTTGCGCGCGGGAGCGGCGCCGACCGGCAGCTGCGGATCTTCAATGCGAACCGCGACATCGTCGAGGTCGCGCAGGAGATCGCGGACGCGACGGAAGTGGCGGCCGCGATCCCGGCGTAGTTCTTAGCGGCGCATCCCCGTCGCGGCGTCGAGCCGGATCGCCCTGCCGTCACGGCGCACGACGAGCAACGTCCAATCCGACGGCCCGAACGCGAGCCCGGCGACCGCGCCGCCGGCGTCGTAGGAGCCACGCACGCGCCGATAGGCGGCGTCGTATGCGTAGGTGCTTCGGCCGGCTGCGAAATAAACGGTACGCCCGTCGTGGGAGACGGCGGCGGCGCGGGACGGGTAATCGGCGGCCGTGCGCGCCCGGAACCGCACGACGCGTACGACCCGAAGCGAGCGCAGGTCGACGGTCGCGACGACGCCGAGGGCCGGATTCGCTGCATACAACGTCCGCCCGTCGGGGGCGAGTGCGAGCGAATACGCGCGAAGCGCCGCTGTCCTCCTGCGCGGCAGATCGATGCAGACGGCCGTCCCG
>WNGA01014765.1_pt1 | contig 16436 bp, 16 predicted proteins | sample 5400061 | NCBI WGS metagenome assembly WNGA01 (sample SAMN13153366, study PRJNA577476) | soil metagenome | isolation source: 100 cm soil or saprolite under grassland replicate 2 | place: USA:California | collected 2016-06-15 | reverse complement strand
GAGCAGATCGAACGGTCGGACGACGACCGATCGGAGGGACGGTTCGAGGTCCTTCAGCCGACGGAACCCGGCCGACCGGAACGTGTCCCTACCTACGACGACGACCAGCAAAGCCCTCAGAAGTCTCACGGCTCCCCCCGGATCGATTCCGATACACCCGGGGCTGGCGCTCGTGTTGCACAGCGGTGGCGGGAGCGTGTAGGAATCGAACCTACCGAGCCCCGTTAGGGGCCCAAACAGTTTTGAAGACTGGTCAGGCCACCAGACCCAATCCGCTCCCGGAACAAGGATCACCAACGATGCGATAGACGACCGACGTTTGATTCCCCATCACACGCACCAACGCCCGCGGATAGCGGGCAACGAAGCGCTCGAGATACATGGCCTCCGCGTTCACGCTGTCGGGGCCCGTGATCACATACGTTGCGCCGATCTCGGTGATATATCGCCACAGCCGGCAGGGATCGTCGGGTGTGAACGGCGCTGCGGCGCGGCGCCCCGCAAACAGCGCCAGCGCGCGCGGCTTGCTGAACACGAAGATATCCTGCGCAGCCGTATTCTGCTTCACAAAACGGAACAGCTCCACGCTCTCCGGCGCCGCAACGCCGTCGGGTAGCGGCCCGTATCGCATGGTCGAGTATTTGGCGCCATACAACAGCGCCACGATGCCCAGGAATGCGAGTGCGACGTACCGGCGTGGTGCGAGCGCGATCTCCAACCCACGAATGCCGAGCAGACAGTAATAGAGATAGAAAGGAATCAGGGGGATCAGGAAGCGCGTGCCTTGGTAAGCCGGCCAGAGAATCACTGGAATCACGTACAACACCGGAAAGATCTCTACGACGGTTGGTCCCCTGCTCTCCTCAGTCCCCCGGAACGCGCGCAAATACGCGAACCCGGCGAGTCCGACGGTCACGAGGAAGATGAGTTTCCTCCCGATGCCGGTGTAGCCGTTATCCCAGATATCCGACAGCGCTCGCAGATAGCCTACGATGTTCCGGCCCACCACCGCCGGCGTAACGGTGAAGTTGTCGAAGTAGCTGCCGTCTTGCGCTCCAAAAAGGCGCTGCAGGAGGAGCAGCGCGATGGCGATGCCGCAAGCCAGGACCGTCTCCCGCCTGACGCGACGCAACTGAAGAAGATCGCTCGCGATGAAACAGGGAATGAGCATGACTCCGAGCGCACGAGTCGCGATCGCTGCAGCTGCGGCGAGCCCCGCCAGGGGGACCTTCCCCGCCCGCTGAAATCCGTAGAGGCTCAGCAACGTGAAAAAGAGGAACGGAATGTCCGACAAAACCTGCTCCTTGAAATCCCAGAAGAAGGGATTCAGGCCCATGACGAGGATCAACGCAGCCATATATCGGGGCGACAAGTCGCGCTGAAACACGCGCGGCAGCATGAGCAGCGCTCCCACGAAGCACAGAACGATCACGACCTTCATCGGCACCAGTTCGAGCCCGAAGACCGCGACGACGGGGGCAAGCAGCAACGGGAATCCGGGTGGGTAAGCCCGCGGGCCAATCGCGGGATTGTGCGGATTGTAGATGTAACCGGTTTCTGAATAGGGGACGTGCGCAGCGATGTTGCGAGCATGCTGGATGTACAGCGCGAAGTCATCGCCCCAGTCGTGGCCGGCGCGAATCGTCGCCAGGTAGAACAGCCCGACCAGAACGGCGATCCGCCACATGGGAACGTGCGCTGGATGGCTAAGCGTTCACCGCGATGACGTCGATCTCGACCCGCGCCGCCTTGGGCAGGCCGGCGGCCTGCACCGTCGAGCGCGCGGGTTTGTGCGCGCCAAAATGCCTGGCGTACACCTCGTTCATCTGCGCGAAGTCGGCCATGTCCGCCAGGTACACGGTCGTCTTTACGACGTTGGCCAGCGAAACGCCCGCCGCCATCAACACCGCCTTGAGATTGGCGAAGACCTGCTCCGTCTGTTCCGCCGTCGTGCGGCCGACGAGCTCGCCGCTCTTGGGATCGAGCGCGACCTGACCTGCGGTGAAAACGAGGTTGTCGGTGGCAATCGCCTGGCTGTAGGGGCCAATCGCCTTCGGCGCGCCGTCAGTCGTGATGATACGCATCAGAACAGTCCCTCGATCGTTCCGTCAGGAAGGAGCCGAATCCGCTCGGCCGCCGGACTCTTGCCCAGCCCCGGCATCGTCAGGATGTCGCCCGACAGGGCGACGACGAAGCCGGCGCCCGCGGACGGCAGAATATCGCGCACGTGCAGCGTGAATCCTGTCGGTGCGCCCAGCTGCGTGGCATCGTCGGAGAAGGAGTACTGCGTTTTCGCCATGCACACCGGCGTCTCGCCCAGGCCGAGCTTGGGCAGCAGCTCGAGCGCGCGCTCGGCGACCGGCGCGAACGACACGTTTCCGGCCCCGTAGATTTCGCGCGCGATCGTCTCAATCTTCTCGCGAATCGGGCGGCGTTCGTCGTAGAGCAGCTTGAAAGCCGCCTTCCCCGTCTTGAGCAAGCCGAGCAACGACTCCGCGACGGCAACGCCGCCTTGCCCGCCCTTTTCCCAGACATCGCAGCGCACCACGTCGACGCCCTCGGCGGCACCGACGGCGCGGACGACTGCGAATTCCTCGTCGGTATCGGTGACGAAGCGATTGAGGGCGACGAGCGCCGGCACGCCGAACTTCTTCACGTTGCGGATGTGGCGCCGGAGGTTTTCACAGCCCCGCTGCACCGCGGCGGCGTCGGCCGAGCCGAGGCGTTCCTTCTTGACGCCGCCGTGCATCTTCAGGGCCCGCACCGTCGCCACGATGATCGCTGCCTCCGGCTTGAGCCCGGCGAAGCGACACTTGATATCGAAGAATTTCTCGGCGCCTAGGTCGGCGCCGAAGCCGCCTTCGGTGAGCACGATGTCCGACAGTGCGAGGCCCAGCTTGGTCGCCACGACGGAATTGCAGCCGTGCGCGATATTGCCGAATGGGCCGCAATGCACGAGCGCCGGCCCGCCCTCGAGCGTCTGGACCAGATTCGGATTGATGGCGTCCTTGAGCAGGAGCGTCATGGCGCCCTGGGCCTTGAGATCGCTGGCGCGCGCGGCGCTCTTGTCGGGCCGCAGGCCGACGATGATGCGCGCGATGCGCTCTTCGAGATCTTCGATGCCCGTCGCCAGCGACAGAATCGCCATGATCTCCGACCCGGGGATGATCACGAAGCGCTCTTCGCGCATCGGCCCCGCGGTCACCCCGCCCAGCCCCACGATGATGTTGCGCAAGGCGCGGTCGTTCATGTCTATGGTGCGGGGCCACGTGATCCGCCGCACATCCAGCCCGAGAGCATTCCCGTGATGCAGGTGGGCGTCGAGCATGGCGGACAGCAGGTTGTGCGCGCTGGCGATGGCGTGGAAGTCGCCCGTGAAATGGAGGTTGATGTCTTCCATCGGCACGACCTGGGCGTAGCCACCGCCGGCCGCCCCGCCTTTCACGCCGAACACGGGGCCCAGCGACGGCTCGCGCATCGCGAGAACGGCGTTTTTGCCGAGCTTGCGGAGCGCCTGCGTCACCCCCACCGTCACCGTCGACTTCCCCTCACCCGCCGGCGTGGGATTGATGCCCGTCACGAGGACGAGCTTGCCTTTGGGAGCGCGTTTCTCCAGAGCGCGCAACGAAATCTTCGCTTTGTACTTGCCGTACGCCTCCAACTCGTCGTCTGACAACCCCAGCTCCGCCGCGACGTCCTGAATCGGCCGCAGCTTCGCGTCCTGCGCGATGGCAATGTCAGAGGGGACTTTGGTCGCGGTGGCTGTCATCGGGAGGATGCAATGCGTGAACCGAAGCAGCGTCGCGCGTTCTCAGTGGTACACTGCGCCAGACTCTCGAAGGTCTCGCCGCGCAGCGCGGCCGCGCGCTCGGCCACGTCGCGCACGAAGCCAGGCTCGTTGCGCTTGCCGCGATGCGGTACCGGCGCGAGGTAGGGTGCGTCCGTCTCGACCAACAGTCGGTCGGCCGGACAGTCGGACAGTCGGTCTGTCAGACCCCAATTCTTGAAGGTGATCATCCCACTGAAAGAGAAATATGCGTTAATCGCCATGCCGGCTTCCCAGACGGCGTCCCCGGATGAAAAGCTGTGGGGCGTCGCGGGCGTGCACGATCACCGGCTTGCCGAGCTCCAGTCCGAGCTGCAGGTGCGCCTCGAACGCGCTGCGCTGGGTTGTTCGCGGCGAATGCATGTAGTGATAGTCGAGCCCTGTCTCTCCCACTGCCACGGTTTCCCGCGCCGCGAGCAGCTCGCGAACCCGTTGCTGTCCATCCGACCAGCTGCCGGCGTCGTGCGGATGCACCCCCGCCGTCGCCGAGAGACCCGCACCGCCGCGCGCGAGCCCGACCGCGCGTTCGCTCCCGGCCACCGACTCACCGATCACCACGACGTGTGTGACTCCCAGCGTCTTCGCCCGGGCGAGCACCGCGTCGCGATCGGCGTCGAACGCGGCATCGCCGAGGTGGCAGTGCGTATCGACTAGCGTGCGGGTTGCGGCGTGCGAGGCGACGGTGAAGACGGTGGTGTCGCTGGCGGTGCGGACACCGACGGCGTCGCCGCCGCGCGCGAGCCGAACGTGCGGGCGCCACGCGCATCCTCACCAGGCCAGCGTTTCTCGATCCAGAGCAGCACGGGCGCCGCGATGTAAATGGACGAGAACGTGCCCGTGAAGATCCCGAACGACATGACCCAGGCGAACGGCCGGATCACCTCGCCGGCAAGCACCAGCAGCGACAGGGTGGTCGCGATCGTCGTGCCGTGCGTCAGGACCGAGCGCGGCAATGTCTCGTTGATCGACAGGTTCAGAATCTCATAGAGATTCTGGCGCCGGTACTTCCGCAGGTTTTCGCGCACGCGGTCGAAGATGATGATCGTGTCGTTCAGCGAATAGCCGACGACGGTGAGCACCGCGCCCACCACGACGAGGCTGACCTCGAGGTGCATGACGCTGATGAACGCGATGGTGGCGACGACATCGTGCGCGGTGGCGACGACCGCGGCGAGACCAAATCGCCATTCGAAGCGGAACGCCAGATAGATGAGTGTCACCACGAAGCTGAGCAGGATCGCCATGAGTGCCTTGCCCTGCAGCTCCTGCCCGACCTTGGGACCTACCGCCTCGCGCCGCTCGATCCGATACCGACCCGCCCCCACGCTCTGATCGAAAGCGCGGGCCACCGCGTCGGCGACGGCCTGGGTGCCCGCCTCGCCTTGGCTCGCCTCGTGACCGAGGCGCGCGCGCACGACGTACGACGTGTCGGAACCAAAGTTGGACATCTCGGCGCCCTGGAGCCCAGCGTTATCCAGTGCCGTACGAATGTTGGCGATGGGCACTTGGTGCGCGACCTCGACTTGCACGAGCGTCCCGCCCGTGAATTCGATGCTGTAGTTCAGGCCGCGGGTCGCCAGGAAGATGACCCCGACGAGCATGATCCCGCCGGTGAGCGAGAACGCCCAGCGCCGCCACTTGATGAAATCGTAATTCGCGTTCGCGAAGAGTCTGATCATCAGATGCTCAGGGTAACCATGTCGGGCCGCCGGTACAACCACATCAGGAACAGCGTCTTCACGACGAAGATCGCCGAGATCATCGAGGCGGCGATGCCGATGATCAGCGTGATGGCGAAGCCCTGCACCGGGCCCGTACCGACGGCGTAGAGAATGAGGGCGGTGAGGACGGTGCTGACGTTCGAGTCGACGATGGCGTTCATGGCATGCAGGAAGCCGTCATCCACCGCGAGCCGCAGCGACTTGCCGTGGACCAGCTCTTCACGGATGCGCTCGAAGATCAGCACGTTGGCGTCTACCGCGATGCCGATCGACAAGACGAATCCCGCCAGCCCCGGCAACGTCAGCGTGAACCCGAACGCCGCGAGTCCCGCGAGGGTGAACAGGCAGTACAGCGTCAACGCCGCCACCGCCAGCACACCCGCCATCCGGTAGTACCCGATCATGATGACGATCACGAGTACGACCCCGACTACCCCCGCCAGGACGCCGTCGTGAATCGAGTCGGCACCCAGCGTGGCGCTGATCGAGCGCTCGTCGACGATCGTCAACGGCGCCGGCAGGGCGCCGGCGCGCAGCACCAGCGCCAAGTCGCTCGCTTCCTGCAGCGGCTTGGCGCCGAGCTCGATCTGGCCGTTGGCGCCGATCTGGCTGCGGATCACCGGCGGCTGCCCCTGCACCCGCCCGTCGAGGATGATCGCCATGTAGTCGTTGATGTGCCGCGCCGTTTCATCCGAGAACTTCCGCGCCCCCCGATGGCTGAGCTGGAACGGCACGATCGACTGATTGGTCACCGGATCGCGGCGCGCGGTGGCCTTGACCAGCTCCTCGCCGGTGATGATCGGCCGGGATTCCACGGCGTAGAGCGCCCGATAGGCGCGGGCGCCGCGCGACTCGGATTGGGAGCCCCACCGCAGCTCGATGCCGCGCGGCATCGCCGCGCGTACGTCGGGACGGTTCACGAGGCTATCCACGAGCGTCCATTGCTCCTCCGGCACGAGGAACTCTCCCGGGAGCTGGCCCTGAAACAGCAGCGACGAAAGGACGCCGGGTGTGTTCGCATCGGCCGCCGAGTCGCGGGCCGCTTTGCTGGTGTCCCCACCGAACAGCTGGGCGACGGCCGAGGGGGCGGCGGCCCCGCGCGACTTCACGCCCGCCTTGCGCAACGCCGCGTCCATCTGGGGCAGCGCATCCTTGAACAGACTCTTCATATCGGTGATGCGGAACTCGAGGAACGCCGTGCGTTGAATGATGCCCCTCGCGCGGGCGGGATCTCTCTCCCCGGCGAGCTCGACGATCAAGCGGCAACGGCCCTGGATCTGCACGACGGGCTCCTTCGTGCCGAACTCGTCCATGCGTGTGCGCACGACGCGCTCGGCGCGCTGGATGGCGTCGGCGCAGTCCGGCACCGGGCCCTTGGACTGGTCGACCTCGAGCGCCAGGTGAATGCCGCCCTGGAGGTCGAGCCCCAGGTTGATTGGCACCCGCCGCACCGTCGTGTCCTTCATGGCGCCGGTCGTGACATCGCGGATGCGTTGCTTCGTGTTGCGCGGCACCAGCGAGATGATGGACACCACAATCAATGCCCCGATGAAATACAGCCGCTGACGAATCTTCCCCATCGCCTCGCTCTACCGGTTGAGGGTCGCCCGCGCCGCCTGGCGGTCGCGCTCGAGCTGCGCCACCAGCGCTTCGCGGGACGGGAATGCCTGCACTGCACGCAGGCGACGGACCCATTCCACGTCTACGGTTTCGCCATACAGCTCGCCGTCGAAATCGAACAGATGGACTTCGAGTGTGCGAGCCTGCTCACCAAATGTGGGACGCGGACCCTGGTTCATCATACCGCCAAACCGTTCCCCGTTGCCCGTTGCCCGTTGCCCGACAGTCACGTCGACCGCATACACGCCATCGGGCGGGAGCAGTTTTCTCGCATCGGGCGGCGCGAGGTTGATCGTCGGAATGCCGATCGTCCTGCCCCGCCCCGCGCCCCGCACCACCGTGCCGCGAATACTGTATCGCCGTCCCAGCCAGCGCGCCGCGGAGTCCAAATCCCCGTGCGCAATCGCCGTCCGAATCAGCGTCGACGAAATCGGCTGTCCGTTGTCGCGGACCGCGTCCACCACCGCCATCCCAAAGCCGCCTTCCCGCGCCATCCGCTGCACCAAATCAATGTCACCAGCTCGCCCGCGGCCAAACCCGTGATCGTACCCCATCACGAGCTCGCGCATCGCAAATTCGTCGTACAGCCGGCCGACAAACGCTTCCGCGTCGAGCTGAGCCACCGCCGGCGTGAAGGGCATGAGCACGTACTGGCCGATGCCCTGCGCCCGGACCAGATCCTCTTTTTCCTGGGGCAGCGTCAACAGCTTCGGCGCCGCCGCCGGATTCACCACCGCGAGGGGATGCGGGTCGAAGGTGACCAGCACGCTCGTCAGTTTTGCAGCTCGCGCCCGGCGCGTCACCTCGGCGAGCACCGCTTGATGGCCGCGATGCACGCCATCGAAGGTACCCATCGTGACGACCGCGAGACGCGTCATCAGTCTTCCGCCACCACTACGCGTGGCTTCAGAAGGTCGCCCTCGGGCTCGGCTACGGCTAGAAGCTCGTCGCCGTCGAAGATGGCCGTCGGCTGTCGGCCTTCAGCCGTCTGGGCGCTCGAAATCGGGCGTCCGTGCAGCACCGCGTCCCGTTCCTTCTTATCCACCAGGCGGCGCGGCATCTGCGCAACCAGGACCGCCGCATCCTGCAACACGGCCGGCGTCACCGCTTCCGGCGCCACCGCATCCGCCAGCCGCAGCGGCCCAACGGCCGTGCGCCGCAGCGCGGTGAGATGGGCGCCGCATCCCAGCTTCGCGCCGATGTCTCGCGCCAGCGATCGGACGTAGGTGCCGGCGCTCACCGTCGCCCGAAACCGCAGATCGGGCACCGCGGCTTCCACGATCTCCAGCTCGCGGATCTCCACCGGCCGCGGCGAGGGGAGGGCGGCTTCGCCGCGTCGCGCGCGACGATAGGCCCGCTCGCCCTCGATCTTCACCGCCGAGTACGCCGGCGGGCGCTGCTGGTATGCGCCGCGAAAGCTGCCGATCACATCCGCCAGTTGCGCAGGCGTGATGCCCGTCCATGGCGCCGTGGCCACGACCGCGCCGGTCAGGTCATCGGTGTCGGTCGTGACGCCAAGGCGGATGACCCCTTCGTATGTCTTCGGCCACTCCGCGGCGAACGGCGCGAGCCGCGTCGCCCGTCCGACGACCAGCACCAGCAACCCTTTGGCGAACGGGTCCAGCGTGCCCAGATGTCCGACGCGCTGTTCGCCGAGCGCGCGACGGACAATGTCCACGACATCATGAGACGTGGGGCCGGCTGGCTTGGCTACCAGGACGAGCCCACCGTTTCTCAGTCGCCGGTCTCCTTCAGCTCCTTCAGCACGCGATCGATGTGCTGGGCGTGCTCGAGTCCGCGGTCCAGATGGAAATGCAGCTCCGGGCTCGTTCGCAGATGCAGCTCCTTCGACAGCTGCGCCCGCAGAAAACGCGCGGCGCTTGCCAGGCCCTCGAGCGACTTCGCCTTTTCCTCGTCCGAGCCCATGACGCTCACGCGCACGTTGGCGTGCGAGAGATCGGGCGAGACCTCGACGCCGGTCACCGTGACGAACCCGATCCGCGGATCGCGCACGTCGCCCGTGAGAAACGCGCCGACGGCCTGGCGGATCAATTCGCTGACGCGTTCGGGACGATGGCTGCGACGTTTCATCTCAGAGATAGCTCGTACTCGTGTCCACGATGCGCGCGCCATCCGCGCCCGCGACCAGCCGGTCCGCTTCACGCAAAACGCTCTCGGCATGGCGCCGGTCGGTGCTCACCACGGCGGCCGTGAGTTCGGCGCGCTGCCATAGATCGTGATGCCCCGTCTCGGCGACCGACACGTTGAAGCGATTGTGCATGCGATCCTTGAGGCTCTTCACGATCGTGCGTTTGTCCTTGAGCGACTGGCACGCGGGCAGATGCAGCTCCCACACCATCACGCCCACGATCACGACTCAGCAGCGCTGAGTGAGCGCGCGACCTCCTCGATGCGGTACGACTCGATCAGATCGCTCACTTTGACGTCGTTGAAGTTCTCGATGCCGATGCCGCACTCGAAGCCTTCGCGGACCTCGCGCACGTCGTCTTTGAAGCGCTTCAGCGAGGCGAGCGTGCCGTCGTACACCTCGACACCGTTGCGGATCACCCGCACCCGTCCCGTCCGCGGAATCACGCCGCTGCGCACGAAGCAGCCCGCGATCGTGCCGATCTTCGCAATCTTGAAGATCTGGCGCACTTCCGCCTCGCCGAGCACGACTTCCTTCTTTTCGGGGGCGAGCAGGCCTTCCATGGCCAGCTTCACCTCTTCGACCGCCTCGTAGATGATCCGGTAGGTCCGAATCTCCACCCGCTCGCGATCCGCCGCGGCCCGCGCATTGGAATCGGGTCGCACGTGGAAGCCGACGATGATCGCGCCGGAGGCCCGGGCCAGCAGCACGTCCGATTCGGTGATCGCGCCGACGCCGCGGTGCACCACCTCGACCTTCACTTCCGCGGTGGACAGCTGGGCCAGCGCATCCGCCAACGCTTCAGCGGGTCCGCCCTGGTCAGCCTTGATGATGATGCGCAGCGTGGCGACGCCGCCCGCCGCCGCCTCGGCCATGAAGTCTTCCAGCGTCTTGACCCGGCCGGAGCGGCGGTGCTGCGCCTCGCGCTCGAGCCGCTGGCGCTTCTGCGCGATGTCACGCGCCGCGGCGGCATCGTCCATGGCGAGGAAGCTGTCGCCCGCTTCGGGGACGCCCTCGAAGCCGAGGATCTGCACGGGCGTGGAAGGACCGACCTCCGTCTCGGTGCCGCCGCGCTCGTCGTACATCGCGCGCACGCGGCCGGAGTACTGGCCGCAGATGAAATCGTCGCCCACGCGCAGCGTGCCGGTCTGCACCAGAATCGTGGCGAGCGCGCCTTTACCCGGATCGAGCTGCGCCTCCAGCACCGTGCCCTGCGCGCGGCGTTCGGGATTCGCTTTGAGGTCGAGCAGCTCCGCCTGGAGCAGGATCTGATCCAGCAGGGCGTCGACGTTGGTGCCCTTCTTGGCGGAGATCGGGGTCGCCAACGTGGTGCCGCCGAACTCTTCGAGCACGACGCCATGCGACAACAGGTCCTGCTTGACCTTCTGCACGTTCGCGGTCGGCAGATCGATCTTGTTGATCGCCACGACCAGGGGCACGCCGGCGTTCTTGGCGTGCGAAATGGCCTCGATCGTCTGCGGCATGATCGCGTCGTCGGCGGCGACGACCAGCACCACGATGTCCGTGACCTGCGCGCCGCGGGCACGCATCGCCGTGAACGCTTCGTGACCGGGCGTGTCGAGGAACGTGATCTTGCGCCCGTCTTTGAGCGTGACCTGGTAGGCGCCGATGTGCTGCGTGATGCCGCCCGCTTCGCCCGCGACGACGTTGGCTTTGCGGACGTAGTCGAGCAGCGAGGTCTTGCCGTGGTCAACGTGGCCCATGATCGTCACGACCGGCGGGCGCGGCTTCAGCGTTTCATCGGCGTCCTTCGTCGCTTCGGTCTGGGTGGTGGCGTATTCCTCTTCCTTCACCGCCTGGAACCCGAAGGCCGACGCAATCAGCTCGATCATGTCGAAGTCGAGCCGCTGGTTGATCGTCACCATCTGGCCCAGCTCCTTGAACGCGAAGGTGACGATCTGCGTCGGCGGCACCTTGAGCGTGTTGGCGAGCTCGGAGACGGTGATGAACTCCGTCACGCGCACCAGCGTCTTTTCGCGTTCCCGCTCCTCGCGCCGGCGCTCTTCCTGGACCTCACGGAAGGTCGGGCCCTCTTCGCGGCGGTGGACACCCTTCTTGCCGACCGGCGCCTTCAGCGTGGCGAGCGTGCGCGAGATGTTCTGCGCGACGGCTTCCTGATCGACGAGGGACTTCTTGCCTTTCTTGCGCTTCTTGCCCTTCTCGCGGCGGCGCTCGTCGAGCGGCGGTGCGCCCGGTGCGGCGGACGCGACGGGCCGTGGCGGTACGGCAGCGCCCGGTCCGGACGGCGTCCCGCGCGCGACGGGGCGCGGGCGCACAGGCGTCGGGATGAACGGCCGAGGGGACGGCGTAGACGCCGGCGGCGGCGAGTAAGTCGGCGCCGACGGGGCGGCGGGGGGCGGCGCTGGCGCGAACGTCAGAGTGGCGGCGGGCGCCAGCGGCTCCGCAGTCTCGGCGGGCGCGAGATCTTTGAACAGCGCGGCGGCACGCTCTTCGAGCGACGCGGCGGAGCGTTCATCTTCCTGCTCGCGGGCGGCGGTTTCGAGCGCCTGGCGGGCAATCTCCGCGGCGGCCGCTTCGGCGGCGGCCGCTTCAGCGGCGGCGGCATCGGCCGCGGCGACTTCGGCGGCGGTGCGGCGGCGGCGCTTGGGACGGCTATCGGTCGCGGCGACCGGCTCCGGTGCGGGCTCGACGAACTTCGCCGCGGCGCGGCGCCGCTTGGGCGGAGCGGCGGGCTGTTTCTGTTTGCGCTTGTCGCGCTCCCAGCGCGCGCGCATCAGCGACACTTGCTCGTCCTTGAGTGGCGTCAGATGACTGCGCACGAAGATGTCCATCTCCTTGAGCATGCCCATCAGCTGCTCGCTGGAGATACCGAATTCCGCTGCGAGATCATGGATCCGCGTCGTTGTCACTCACTCCTCCGAAAACGTCACCTACCGGCTATCGGCCATCGGCGATCAGCCCGCGCGCTAACGCCGGATCGCTGACGCCCACAGCCTGCACTGGCGGTCTGCCGAGCTCCGCTCCCAACTCCGTCGCCACTGGCCCGCGCAAGACGGGGATTTTCCGCGCGTTCGCGAGCCGCGCCACTTTCTCGATCGTGCGCTGTCCGGCATCCTGCGCCAGCACCACGCACACCACTTTGCCTCGCTGCAATCCTGCCCTGACACTCGCCACTCCGACGACGACATTCCCCGCGCGCAGCCCGAGGCCCAGCAAGCGGGTGATGCGCGTGCTCACGCCGCGGTCGGTGCTCCGGCACCGGGACTCGCCGGCCCCGGCTCTTCCTCTTCTCCACCTTCCTCGGTCATCTCATTCAGGAAGGCCATCATCTTCTCGGCGAGATCGGGCGTCATGCCCGTGATTCGGTCGACATCCTCCCGCTCCAGATCGAGAATATCCTGGAGCGTCTTCTTGCCAGCCTGCTCGAGCACTGCCACCAGCTCGGGCGAGAGGCCCTTCATTTCTGAGAGCGCCACGTGCGTCACCGATTGATCCGCCGGTGGCAGCGGGGCGAACAATGGGCCTTCCCCGCCGCGCTCCAGCCACTCACGGCTCGAGTACAGATCGACCTTCCACCCGGTCAGCTCGGACGCGAGCCGCACGTTTTGGCCGTTGCGGCCGATCGCGAGCGACAGCTGATCCTCGTCCACGATCGCCTGAATCGTTTTCGACTCGGGATCGGAGAAGACGCGGGCGACGCGCGCCGGCGCGAGCGACAGCTTGGCGAACCGCTCGGGATCGGACGACCATGGCACGATGTCGATGCGCTCGCCGTTGAGCTCGTTTACGACCGCCTGCACACGCGAGCCCTTGAGCCCCACGCAGGCGCCGACCGGATCGATGCCGTCGTCCCGCGACCACACGGCGATCTTGGTGCGGCTGCCCGCTTCCCGCGCCGTGGCGCGGATCTCGACGATCTGTTGCTGGATTTCGGGGACTTCCAGCTTGAACAGCGCTTTGACAAACAGCGGGTCCGCGCGCGACAGGATGAGCCGCGGGCCTTTGGGCGTTTCCTCGATGCGTTTCAAGACCGCGCGAATCGTATCGCCCTGATGAAAGTGCTCGCGATGATTCTGGTCGCGGTACGGAATGATCGCTTCGGCTTCACGGAATTTGTTGAGCATGACCACGATCTTGCCACGCTCGATCTGCTGGACCTCGCCCGACAGCAGCTCGCCCACTTTGTCGGAAAACTCCTCCCGGATGCGGGTGCGCTCACCTTCGCGGACGCGCTGGATGATGCGCTGTTTCGCAGCTTGCACCGCGGTGCGCCCGAACTGCTCGAACGGCACCTCTTCCTCCAGCACGTCGCCGGGCGCGAATTCCGGATCCTCGTAGCGCGCTTCCTCCAGGGAGACTTGCGTCCCCGGGTCCTCCACGGCTTCGACCACCGTCTTGAGCACGACGATGCGGATCGACCCCTTCAGCTCGTCGATGCCGATCTCGGCACGCACATTGGGACCGTAGCGCTTGACGAGGGCGGCATGCAGGCCGTCCTTGAGCAGGTCGATCAGCTCGCTGCGTTCGAGCTGCTTCGTGTTCGTCAGTTCTCGGATCGCCGAGACGAACGTCGCGGCCCACGAACTGCACCCAGTGGCGATGCCAGCGCACGGGCCGCTCGATCCCCGGGCTCGACACCTCCAAGACATACTTATTGCCCAGGGGACCGCCCGCGTCGAGCCATTGTTCGAGTGCCCGGCTGACCCCGCTGCAATCCTCGACCGTGACGTTCCGTGGCGGACAGTCAATGCGGACTTGGACGAGCGGTCGGTTCGGCGTACCGCCGATGCGCAGGTCGGCCAGATCGAACCCCAACGCTTCGAGCCGGGCTCGGAAGGCCTCGACAAGACTCTCAGTGAGCATGGAAAAAAAAGCGCGGGCCGAACTTCGCCCGCTTCACGAGGGGAATGTAGCCGGGGTCCTCCCTATGTCAACCGAGCGCCCGGCCGAGGTAGGCCACCATGCGTCCGTCCCGCCCGCGCGAGGCGCGATGCGAGAAGAATCGGTCGCGGCCTTCGGCGCTGCACCAGGGCGAGACCGTGATCGCGTCGATACCCAGCTCGCGCGCCTGCTGGCTCAGGATCGCGCGGAGGTCTAACAGCACCGTCCCGGTTAATCCAAAACGTACCGCCACTTCAGAACCTACCTCATAACAGCTGCCACAAATACCTACGCCGCAATGCATTACAATATCACTCGTTTTCGCGAAGCCGCGCCACTTGAGAAGCTCCACGCATTGCCCGAGGATGCCGTCTGCCGTGCCCCGCCATCCGGCGTGGACGAGGGCAATCGCGCCCTTCTGGGGGACCGAGAAGTAGACCGGAATACAGTCGGCGACGGTGACCGTGAGCAAAACGCCGCGCTCGCCAGTCGCATGTCCATCGATGCCATCGAGGATGAGCCAGCCGTCGGGCAGCGACTCGTGCCAGCGGACATCGGTGCCATGCACCTGATGAGCGAGCACAATCGCGGAAAAGCGGGCGCCGAGGGCGGCGCGGAACGCGCGCCAGCGGCCGATTACCTGCCCGACCGGTTCGTCACTCCATAACCCCAAGCTGAGGGGCCGCGTCGTGATCCCCGCGACCAAGCCATAACGCTGGGCCCACTCCGTGAGCTCGAGACGCGGAACGGCCGCGTCGCCGACGGGGATCTCGGCGATTGATTGTAGGGGCGCAGCATGCTGCGCCCCTACCTTAGGATCGACGCTCAATCTGCGCCCCCAACGCTCGCAGCCGGTCATCGATCTGCTCGTAGCCCCGCTCGATCTGCCCGATGTTCTGGATCACCGAATCGCCCTGCGCCGCGAGTGCCGCGAGCAGCATCGCCATCCCGGCGCGGATGTCGGGACTCTCGACCACCTGCCCCCGCAACGCCGACGGCCCGGCGATCACCGCCCGATGCGGGTCGCACAACACGATTCGTGCGCCCATGCCGATCAGCTTGTCCACGAAGAACAACCGCGACTCGAACAGCTTCTCGAACACCAGCACCAACCCTTCGCATTGGGTCGCGACGACGATGGCGATGGACATGAGATCCGCCGGGAACGCGGGCCACGGTCCGTCTTCGAGCTTTGGGACGTGGCCACCCAGGTCCGGCCGAATGCGACGCTCCTGGCCGGCATCGACGATCAGCTGCGCGCCATCGAGCCGTGGTCGCACGCCGAGGCGCTCGAACGCGAGCAAGGTTGACCGCAGGTCGTCGCCGCGGACGCCGTCGATCGTAATCGCGCCGCCGGTGACGGCCGCCAATCCGATGAACGAGCCGATTTCGATGTGGTCGGGGCCGACGGTGTGGGGAGCCGCCGTGAGCGCACGTCCACCCTCGATCGTGAGGGTGTTACTGCCGATGCCGTCGATCGCCGCGCCGAGGGAGACGAGAAAACGGGCAAGGTCCTGCACGTGCGGTTCCGATGCCGCGTTGCGCAGCACCGTCGTTCCACTCGCGCGCACCGCGGCCATGAGCGCGTTTTCGGTGCCCGTGACGCTGGGCTCATCGAGAAAAATGTCGGCGCCTTTGAGCTTTCCTTCGAGTTTGTAGGCATCGCCCACGCTGACGTCCGCACCCAGCCGTTCGAGCGCCAGAAAGTGCGTATCGACGCGCCGCCGCCCGATGACGTCGCCCCCGGGCGGCGGCAGCGTGACGCGGCCGAAGCGCGCCAGCATCGGACCCGCGAGGAGAATCGAGGCGCGGATTTCCTTGCACAGCGCAGGATCGAGCGCCTTGGGCTCGGTGCGGCTCGTGTCCACTTCAACGGTGTTCGTCCCGTGCCATTGCACGCTCGCACCGACATGTTGCAGCAAAGCGAGCAGGGTTTCGACATCGCGAATCCGCGGCACGTTGTCGATGCGGCACGGGCCGTCAGCGAGGAGAGTAGCCGCGAGAATCGGAAGGGCCGCGTTTTTGTTGCCTGCGGGGCGGATCGTGCCCGTCAGCGGGCGCCCCCCTGTGACACGGAACGACGGTGGCATAGGTCCGCCCAAGCTACGGGGGCGCTTGCGCCTGCGTCAAGCGTTCGCGAACGTTGGCCCTCGTGCATCCCGTCGTTGCGCTGGCGCTCGTCATCGTCGCCGGTATCGGCGTCACTCGCCTGTCGCGGCCCTCCTTCCGTCACCCCGCCCTGCTCGACGATCTCCTT
>WNGA01036942.1_pt1 | contig 16437 bp, 16 predicted proteins | sample 5400061 | NCBI WGS metagenome assembly WNGA01 (sample SAMN13153366, study PRJNA577476) | soil metagenome | isolation source: 100 cm soil or saprolite under grassland replicate 2 | place: USA:California | collected 2016-06-15 | reverse complement strand
CCCGGCCATCGACCGACCCTCTCCCGGCCAGGCGCCCCACACCAGCCGAGCCGCGGTCCAACCTTTCGTAGACAACCAAGACCAGCCGGTAGCGCTCAACCCGGTCAGACGGCGCCCTCAGGCACTTCGCCGGGACCCTGCCGGCTCGTCGGGCCCAGCGGTGGCCATACGCCTGAAGTATCGGGATTACGATGTGGGCGCGCACGTCTAGAGCGAGAAGAAGCAGTAGGCCACAGCCACAGGCGATAGGCCCCGGTCCAAGAGCATCGCCAGCAGCCGTTCTGCCACGCCAGGCACGCCGTATCCTCCACGGCTCGGCTGCCTGGCTATGCTCCCATCCTAGCATTGACAATAGACTGATACGCCTTGAAATCAAGGTGTGCGGGTGGTGCCACTAATAGGACTCAAGAACTATTGCGGTGTCCCCCAAGGTGTCCCTCAAGTCGGTGATTCCTATATGCGCCGAGGGGGACAAGCGCGCGGATTCACCCCCCGGGGTACGCCACCCCGGCCTCAACAATTCCCAGTTTTCAAGGATGGTTAGGCATATCCGGGTGTGTGGCGCTTCGAGCTGACCGATAGCCGGCCGCGGTTCCCGAGTATCGTGTTCCCAGGAGGTCGAGCATGAGCGAGCAGGGCTGGAGGGAGTTCCTCGCCGCCGACGGCGTCGATGACTGGGTCGTGCTGCACGGCGGCGCGACGGCCGTCTTCAAGGTCGGATCCATCGGCGAGGCGGCGCGGCTGGCCGCGGCCGTTGCGGAGATCGACGGCTTCGAGGGATCGGGGGCGTTGCTGACGATCGTCGATGCCTCCCTCACGGTGCGGTTGACCCGTGGCCCCTTGCAGCTCGAATCTCGGCATGTCGACCTGGCGCGGGCCGTCTCGGAGGTCACATCGGCGCACGGCGCGGTCGGCGACCGCGTATCGGTCCAGGAGGTGCAGCTCGCGATCGCCTCGAAGCCAGATGCGGTGGATGTCGGCTTCTGGCGCGCGGTGCTCGGCTATGCGCCGCTGGGCGACGACGCCGGCGTCGACCCGCTCGGGCACGGGTCGACGGTCTGGATGCAGGAGCTCGACGAGGCCAAGCCGCTGCGGCACGCGATGCACGTCGACGTATCGGTCGGACGCGACCACGTCGAGGGACGGCTGGCGGCGGCGCTCGCCGCGGGCGGTCGCGTCGTCTGGGAGAGCGAGGAGCACTGGACGCTCGCCGATCGGGCCGGGAACCGCGTCTGCATCACCGCCTGGCCCGATGGGGCCACCAAGGCGCCTCCCGACCCCGCCTGAGCCGCCTCGACTGCGGACTACCGCTGCGACCGAATCGGGGGCGCCAGAGCCGTATCGGGCAGGAGGATCGGTCCGGAGGTCGTGTCCGTCGGATCGGTGGGTGGTCGTGGGCCGGCTCCAAGAGGTCGAGAGCCTGACCGGTTGAGCCTGGGACGGGCCGCGAGCGGCCCTCGCGGCGTGCGCCTCGTTCTCCCATCGCGCCCAGGGTGGGGGGGATCTGACCGGACGGTGGTGGCATACCCGACAGCAGCCGCAAGCCACTCCCCCAAACCAACTCGGCTCCTGAACCGGTCACGGCCGGCAACCTTGATCCAGTCGGCCGACTTCGTTCGCTCCGCGGCTTGCCCCGGCCCGGCAGCTCCCGAACGTCCCCACCCTCCGAGATGCGATCAACGGTAGTCTTCGGCTCGCGTGCTCTCCGGAGGCTGGCTTGTCGGACATGATCAGCGTGGCCCAGGTGCTCGTCTACATTGGTTGTGCTGGCCTGCGGTTGTCCGTCGCCTACCTCGGGCCGCCGCCGTGACCCGCGTCCTGCTGGTGCTCCTGCTCGCCTTCGGCAGCCTCCCCGCCGCGCCCGCCCGCGTGCAGCCGGCCGGGGATCCTGTGCTGGTCGCGGTCGGGGACATCTCGCCGGACCCGTTCCGTCCGTGGCTCGGCGGGCAGGACGACCTCGTCACCGCCGACCTTGTCGGGACGCTCGCGCCCGACCGGGTTCTGCCGCTCGGCGACAACCAGTACGAGTTCGGGAAAATCGAAGCGTTCACACATCCCGAGGGGTACGCGCAGTCGTGGGGCCGCCAGAGCATCTACGACCGGAGCTGCCCCGTCGCCGGCAACCACGAGTATTGGACCACCCCTGGCGCCGCCGGGTTCCACACCCACTTCGCGCGGCGGCTCCAGGAATGCGCCCAGACCGGTCGGCCCGACCTCGGCTGGTACGCCTTCGACCTCGGGACGTGGCGGGTGTATGCCCTCAACACCGACTGCGGCCGGACCAGCCCCTACACCAGCCCCCCCTGCGACGCCCCGTCCGAGCAGGTCCGGTGGCTCCAGCAGGACCTCCAGGCCCACGCCGGCCGCCGCTGCATCCTGGCGTACTGGCATCACCAGCGGTGGGGCAGCTACTTCCCCGACGACGGCGCCCTGCGGTACCTCTGGAACGCGCTCAACCACGTCCACGCCGACGTGGTGCTGACGGGGCACGAGCACTCCTACGCGCGCTTCACCGCCATGACCTGGGACGGCCACGCCGCCGCGTTCGGCCGGGGTATCCGGCAGATCGTGGTCGGGACCGGTGGCCGGTCGCTGCTGCCGTTCACCAATCCTCCCAGGGAGGGTGCCAGGTACCGCGACGACCAGCACTTCGGTGTCGTCAAGCTCACCCTCCGGGACGGGAGCTGGTCGTCCGCCTTCCACCGCACCGACGGGACTGTCGACGACAGCGTGGCCGCCGGCTGCTGGACGTGATAAGGAGCGCCCGTGAAACCCAGGGCCCGTCTGCTCGCCGTCGGCGCCGCCGCCGCACTCGCCGTCGTGGCTGTCGGTATCGCCGTGACCCGCGACACCGGCCCGGACGCCCCTGCCGTTCCGACCACCAGCGCGCCGTCCGCCGAAGCCGAAGCGCCGACGATCACCCTCGACGACGGGCGGGCGAGCATCCGCGTCCACGTCGACACCGTCGAACGCCAAGGCGACTTGCGGGTCGTCCGCTACGAGGTCGAGAACACCGGCCGCCGCCCCGTCGACACCACGCAGCTCCGCGCGCAGGTCGACGACGACCACGGCCGCCGGTTCCAGCAGCAGCCCGCCACCGCCGACGACACCCGCGGCGTCCTCGAGCCCGGCGAGGCCGGCGTCATCACCGCCAGGTTCGAACTCCCCCCCGGCGCCGAACCGGCGGTCCTGTACGTGGCCCAGGCGGGCGGCGAACCGGAACCCGTCGCGATCCCATAGCCACCCGCCGGGCGGACGGGTGGCCGGACGCGCCCTCCAGGCTCGTGACGCGGGTTCGATCCCGTCACCCGCTCCACCTATGCGCCGCGGCCGCAGCGCTCCTGTCGCCCGCGTAGTGCGCGCTCCACCGCCGTGGAGAACTCCCGTGGGGCGAACACGCCCGGCATCAGCTCGCCAGTCTCAGGGAAGAAGGCACGCCGGACCGCCGTCCGGTCAACCATGTTGAACACCACGAAGCAGTATCGCCGTTCGGCCCTGCCCCGGCTGGGCCCGACGGGCGCCTCCAGGACGCTCCGCACCAGCTCGGCCACCCGGCCGCGATCCTTGATGCGCGCCAGCTCCACCCGACCGCTGTTGACGCTCAGGTAGCGGACCTTCCCGGCCAGGTCGAGCAGATCGGCCCCGGTCCGGGCGCCCACCGCGTCGTTGGCCTCGTACGGCCGCAGGCGGCCGTGATGGCTGGCGGCCAGACGAAAGCCCGGACGGTAGCCCTTGACCGTGTAGACCGGCGATCCCGCCGCCAGGAAGGCGGCGTCCCCGTCCCGAGGCCGATAGCGCATGGTCGGATCGTTCGGCGGAGGATTGCCGCGCACCACCGCGAACACCGGCCCGAGGTCGCCGCGTCCGACCGCCCGGCCGACCCCATGGTCGGCCACGTAGTACAAGGTCCCACCGAGCTTGATGAAGTCCTGGTAGTCGACCGCCACAGCCCGTGGACCGGCACGCCCACCGCAAGCGGCCAGCAGCAGACAGCCAGCGACGACCAGACCACGAAGCCGACGCATCCCTATCCCTACCTCGATTCCCCAACAGGGTAGGACGCGGGTCTCGGCGCCGACGACTCGAAGCCGACCGTAGAGGACGACGCGCGGACGGCCGGGACGATCCCGCCATGATGATCCCGACAGCACCCACGCGTCATTTCCAGCGACGACGGAGTCCGAGCAGCTCCTGCACGTAGCCGGCCACCGACACAGGTGACATGAGCATCTGGTAGGTGAGGACGAAGGCGACGAAGCTCGCTGGAGCCCCAGACCCGCCGCGGGCGGCGCTCAGGCCGTGCCGGGGAACAGCGCGAAGCCGCTGTGCAGGACCCCGTTGGTCCGCTGGAAGTCGCCGCCGACCCCGAGCCCGGCCGCCAGCGCCCGGATCGCGAGCACGCCGCGGACGCCGGTCGCGCCAGGGTTCCAGGACAGCGGCACGCCGGTCGCCGGGTCGAGCGCGGCCAGGTGGTTGCGGACCGTCAGCGCGCCCGGGCACGCGGTGGTGTAGGACCTGTTTCTGACCGTGCAGAGGTTGGTCAGGTGCCCGCCGATGTAGACCGCGCTCGCGGTCGCCTCGACGGCGTTGATGTCGCCGGAGGTGTAGGCGCAGCCGGGGGCGCCGCCGTTGTGCCACAGCACCGACGGGGTACCCGACCCGGTGGCCGACATGGCGATGACCGACTCGTGGCCGGCGTTGCAGATGCTCTCGTTGCCGTCCGCGGTCGTCATGAAGGCGGTCGCGCCATTCGGGGAGAGCGCGACCCCCCAACCGGACGCGTGGATGTTGGGGTTCCACGCGGTCGGCATGCGCGAGGCGATGTCGACCGAGGCGAAGTTGTAGCGGGTGACGCCAGCGAAGGCCGTGAACGCGCCGGCCAGGTACAGGGTCGTGCCAGCGGGGTTGACGGCCAGGTCGCGCACGGCACCGTCGGCGTGCAGCGCCATGCCGCCGACCCTGCCGGTGGTGGCGTCGACGGCGGCGAGCCGGACCCGGCGCCGGCCGGAGACGGTGGCGAAGGTGCCGCCCACGAACAGGGTGTTGCCGGCCTGGGCGAGCGCGAGCACGGCGGCGTTCGGCCGCGGCCCGAAGGTGGCGACGGCCGCCCCGGTCGCCGGGTCGAGCATGGCCAGGCGGTCGCACTGGGAGCAGCCGCGGACGTTGTTGAACACCCCGCCGGCATACAGGTGGGTGCCGTCGGCGCTGACGAGCAGCGCGTTGACCGCGTTGTCGGGGTGCGGGTCGAAGGCGGTCACGAGCTGGCCGCTGGCCGCGTCGATGGCCACCAGGTTCGACCGGGCGATCGACGGCGTGCCGTTGCCGACCGCGGTGAAGCTGCCGCCCACGTAGATGGTGCCGCCGATCTGGGCGACGGCGCGTACCTCGCCGCCGTAGAACTGCAGGGTGTTGGCGGCGGTCGGAGAGGGCACGGCCCCGGCCGGCGTCAGCGTGAACGCGAACAGCAGCAGCACGGCGACCGCGACGGGCAGGGCGCGGCGGGCGAAGGTCGTCATGGGCGGCGCAAGGCTAGCCGCTGCGCGGTCGTCACGGCATGCGCAAAACAGCGTACTTTCGCCTACTCGGCGGCAACGAGAAGGCCCCGCGGCCAGGACCGCGGGGCCCAGACGGAGGCGCTCAGGACGCCAGGGTGGCGCTCACCGTGATGTCGACGTTGCCCCGCAGGGTGTTGGAGATCGGGCAGGACTGCTCGCCCTGCTCCGCGGCCCGCTGGAAGCCTTCCTGGTCGAGACCGGGGACCACGCCGGTGACCTCCAGCGCCGAGCGGGTGACCTTGATGCCGCCACCCTCCTTGGGGTCGAGGGAGACGGTCGCGGTGACGTGCAGCCGCTCGGGCGGGGTGCCGGCCTCGGCCAGCGAGTGCGAGAACGCCATCGCGTAGCAGGCGGCGTGGCTGGCGGCCAGCAGCTCCTCCGGGCTGGTGCGCCCGTCGGCCTTCTCGACCCGGGACGCCCAGGTGATCGGGTAGCGGCCGATGCCGCTGCTGGCGAACTCGAGGTCGCCCTTGCCGCTGGCGAGTGCCCCCTCCCACTGCGCGTGGGCTCGGCGTTCGGCCATTGCCATGTGGACTCCCTCCGGATCGGTGCCGGGACAACCAGAAGCTAGAGGCGAGAGGCCGGTGTTGTCGAGGCGGCCACCCGACGGCCGAGCAGCAGCACCGCCGCGAGCCACCAGATTCCCGGCGCCATCACCGCCAGGGTGCCGAGCCGGACCTGCCCTGCGGCCACGACCGATGGCTGCGCCATGCCCCGAGCTTGCGAGCCGCGCGGCTCGGGTCGCCTCAGGCCGGTTCCCGCTGGCCCAGGAGGGTGGCCCGGACGCCGTCGAGGAGGATGCGCTCGCCCGCCTCCGGGCTGGCCGGGAAGCGGCCGGGCTGCGGGCTGCTGGCGGCGTGGGTCAGCTCGAGGCTCACCATGCCGTGTGCCAGGCACCACACCAGGACCGAGGTGTGCACCGGGTCGCCGTCCGGCAGCGCCCCCTGGGCCGTGGCGCGCTGCACCGCGGTAACCAGCAGACCGAAGGTTGTGTCGAGCACCTCGACGCGGAGGGTCGGGTTGGGGTCGAAATCCGGCACCGGCTGCTCGAACATGAAGGCGTACAAGGCCGGGTTGGCGATGGCGAAGCGCCGGTAGGCGAGCGCGAGGTCGAGGATGTGGCGGATAGCGTCCTCGGCGTGGGGCACGGCGCCGAGCGCCGCGCGCAGCAACTCGAAGCCCTGGCGGTAGATGGCTTCCAGGACGCCGGTGCGGCCGCCGAACTTGGTGTAGACGCCCATGGTGGAGGTCCCGGCGGCCTCGGCGATCCGCCGCACGGTCAGCTCGGCCGGGCCGTGGCGGTCCAGCAGCTCCAGGCCGGCGTCGACGAGCCGTTCCCGCAGCTCGTCCGGCTGGGATGCCGGGGGCATTGGAGGGGTTGCCATGGAGCAGAACGTATCGTATAACGTTCGTTATGACCATGCGTGCCCCACCCGGGCGGATCACGAACCTGGCGCTGCTGGTGGCGCTGCTGCTGGCGGTCGCGACGGGGATCGGGGTGGTCGCGGCCGGGTCGTCGCCGGGGCGGCTGGTCGCGCTCGCCCACGGTGTGGTCGGCGTCGCGGTCGTGCTGCTGGTCCCGTGGAAGACGAGGATCGTGCGGCGCGGCCTGCGGCGGGCTCGCCGGAGCCGTTGGGCGTCGTTGCTGCTGGCGGCGCTCGCCTCGATCACCCTGCTGACCGGCCTTGGGTATGCCACCGGGCTGCTGCGGTCGGTCGCCGGGACGCGGGGGATGTGGCTGCACGTCGCCGCCGCGCTCACGTTGCTGCCCCTGGTGGCCTGGCACGTGCTGGCGCGGCCGGCGCGGCCCCGCAAGACCGACCTCACCAGGCGGACCCTGCTGCGGGCGGGAGCGCTCACCGCGGTCGCAGGGGGCGTCTACCTGGCGACCTCCTCGGTGGTCCGGCTGGGCGGGCTGCCTGGCGCCAGGCGCCGCTTCACCGGCTCCTACGACACCGGCTCGTTCGATCCCTCCTCGATGCCGAGCACGGTCTGGCTGGACGACCGGACGCCGCGGATCGACCCGGCCGCGTGGCGCCTGGTCGTCGCCGACGGCGACGGCGAGCGCGAGCTGTCGCTCGCGGACCTCACGGCGTTCGACACGCGCGTCCGCGCGGTCCTGGACTGCACGGGAGGCTGGTACGCCGAGCAGGACTGGGTTGGCGCGCCCGTGTCGGCGCTGGTGGGCAGCCGCGGCGACGCGCAGAGCCTGCTGGTCCGTTCGGCCAGCGGCTACTGGATCCGCTTCCCCGTCGGCGACCTCGACCGGCTGCTGCTCGCCACCCGCGTCGGCGGGGCGCCGCTGGCGCCCCGGCACGGGTTCCCGGTCCGGCTGGTCGCCCCCGGCCGGCGGGGGTTCTGGTGGGTGAAGTGGGTGGACCGGATCGAGCTGCAGGACACCCCCTGGTGGTGGCAGCCCCCGTTCCCCGTTACCTAGTCGCTCAGAAGCGGTGGCCGCGGACCCGCGCGATGTCGAAGGAGGCCGTGCTGGCCACCGCCATCACCGCCATCACCCCGGCCTGCACGGGGTCGGTGACGACGAGGTCGGCGTGCTCGGGGACCGAGCCGGCCATGTTCAGCGACACGACCAGGATGCCGCGGGCGCGCACCTCGTCGACGGCGTCGGTCACCGCCCCGCCCATCAGCGACCCGGCCAGCACCAGCGCCACCGCCCGCGGGAGCCTGGCCACCGCCCGGGCCGCGTTGGCGAGGTTCTCCTCCCCGACGATCGGGATGGTGTCGACGCTGATCTTCTCGCCGCGGATGTTGTGCCGGTCGGCCTCGCCGATCGCGCCGAGGGCGACCTGGCCGACCTGCGCGCCGGCGCCGACCACGATGATCCGCTTGCCGTAGACCTGGAACATGCTCGGCAGCCGGCGCACGCTGGTGATGACGTCGATGGCGAGGAACGCCCGCTCGAGGCTGTCGGGGTCCAGCACGCGGTCCAGCTCCCAGTAGACCGCGCTGCGGGCGCCCCGCTCGACGATCTCGACCTGGAGGATGTCGCCGCCGTGGTCGAGGATCGCCGCGGTCATGTCGTGCAGCAGGCCCAGGCGGTCGCCGCCCTCGACCAGCACGGCAAGCTGCGGCGCCCGCCGCAGCGGCGCCTCCTCCCGCTCCCGGTCCGCTCCGCCCGTCGTCACGGTCGCGAGGCTACCAGGGTCCCTCCACCCTGGTCACCGCCCCGACGGCTTCTCGACCCGGGCTACCGGCGGCAGCCGTCGGGATAGCCGGCGAAGTCGGTGGACCGGGCGAGCTGCCGCCCGCCGGCGTCGAAGCTGGTGAAGGCCAGCGGCAGGACGTCCGGCGGGATCGGGGCGAGCACCCAGAAGGTGAACGGGAAGCGCTTGTGGCGGAAGGTGGGGACCTCCACGGCCGGCCGGCCTTCCAGCTGGTACAGCCCGCCGTAGTAGAGCTCGCCGTCCTGGTGGGCCGTCTCGATCCAGAAGTCCTGCCCGGAGCCCTTGCGGGCGCGCACCTCCCAGGCGTAGTCGCCCTGGCCGCCTCGCCCGACGACCACCGGCGCGTCGGCGAACAGCCCGGGCTCTTCGGGCACGCTCCCCGCCGCGGCCGGCGGGAGGGCGTTGGTGATCGGGCGGATCGACTCGACCACCTGCCGCGCCACCGCGCGCACCTTCAGCCCCTCCTGGCGGCCGGTGCCCTCGACGTCGAGCTGGAGGACCCGCCAGCGCGCCGCCTCCGGACAGGCCGCGCCAGCAGCGCACCGGTACGGCCAGGCGATCATGTAGCCGACCAGGCCGCCCTGGTCGCCGACGGTGTAGGCGCGGCCGTCGGCACGGCGCCCGGAGGACCTGCGCCCGGAGAGGGTGGAGAACGACTGGCCCGGCAGGTTGTCGTCCTTGCCGGTCGCCGGCCGGCCCGGGTACTCGCGGGGCAGGGTGACGGCGGTATGGATGGTGATCCGCTCGTCCCTGGTGGCCGAGACGGGAAGCCCGCCAGGAGAGATCACCAGCCACGGCTGGCCGAACTGGTAGTAGCTCCGCGTCGTCCGCTGGTCCACCTTCCAGCCCTTCGGCAGGGTCAGCTCGAACCCCTGGCGGCGGAAGCGGACCACGCCGGCGCCGGAGACGGGGACGGTCGTCGGGGCGGGGAGGGTGGTCTCCACCGGCGGTGCCGGTGGCGCCACCGCGGTCGTCGGCACCGGCGTGACCGGGCGGACGGCGTCGCCGCCGCCGAGGCCGCGAAGCGCCCAGACCCCGCCCACCACCAGGGTCAGCACCAGCGCCACGGCCAGGCCGGCCGACGCGGCGGCCCGCCAGGCGTAGCGCTGGCGGTGACGCACGAACCGGTCGTAGGCCTCGGCCTCGCTCGGCTCGGCGCGCGCCTCCTCGGCCAGCGCGGCCCGGACCAGCTCCTCGAGGTTCACGGCGACGTCCTTCGGCTGTCGGCGCGGTCGGCCAGCGGTGGCCGCAGGTCCCGGCGCAGCCGGGTCAGCGCCCGGTTGGTGGAGGACTTCACCGTGCCGACCGGTATCCGCAGCAGCCGGGCGACCTCCCGTTCGGGGAGGTCCTCGTGATACCGGAGGATCAGGACCGCCCGCTGCCGGGCCGGGAGCCGGCGGATCGCCGCCTGCACCGTCAGAAGCTGCTCGCGTTGGCCAAGGTCGGCCGCCTCGACCCGGGTCTGGCGCGCGTGGCGGGCCTCCAGGCGCAGTCGGCGCAGCAGCGACCGGTGCCGGTTGACCAGCACCTTGCGGGCGTACGCCTCCGGATGCGCCTGTCGACGCACCAGCGACCACCTCCAGTACACGCGGACCAGCGCCTCCTGGGCGAGATCCTCGGCCTGGGCCCAGTCGCCGGTCAGCAGGAAGCCGAGGCGGCGCAGCCGCCCGTACTGGCTCGTGAAGAACTCGGGGAACTGCTGGTCCTCGGGACCCACGCCCCCTCCCACGCTCGATTCGGCGACCTCTGAACGCCCAGCCTCCCCGGAAAGGTTCCAGGAATCTCGCAGCGCCACGGTTGGTCAGGGGCCAGATCGAGCCGCGTGATGGCGGTCTCCCTGCCCTCCCCCACGGCCAGGGCGACCGAGGCAGCTTGGAGCGGGACGGACGCGCCGGCTTCTTCGCGGGGGTGGCGCCGGTGCCAACTCCACGCCGCGTCGGCGTGGGCGTGGGGCGCATGCCCGCCGGTAGTGTGGGCCCGTCGCTCGCCGGCCGCTTGCCGGACCCGGCTCACCGTCGCAGAGACCTTGTGGCCGTCAGTCGAAGGAGGATCGGCCATGGACAGGCTCCAGCTCCCATTCCGGAGGACCACCCCAAGGGCCCGTCGTGGCGTTCGCGTCGGCGCGCTTGCGGTTGGGTCGGCGGCGGTCGGGGCTGGCGCCGTCGGCGCCCTGGCGATCGGGCGTCTGGCGATCGGGCGTGCGGTTGTCCGGCGGCTCAAGATCGAGGAGCTTGAGGTGCAGCGGCTGCGTGTGCACGAGCTCCAGGTCGACCACGAGCGCCGACCCGCTGTGCAAGCCTGAGGCCATGTCACCGTCGCCCCACATGGCCCGTGCTCTTGATCTCGGTCAGCACAGTTCAATCCCGGATGGTTGAGCCTCCGGGGCTGGCCTGTCATGGCTGGATCGCGGCTGGGAATGCGCCCGAGATCGTTGCTCCACTGACCAGCAACCCGACCGAGACCCATCGGGAACGCTGCCGAGACGGGCCCGATCGGGATTTGTGACCGACTCGGTCGAGGCTGATCAAGAGCCGCTCCGGTCGCGGGGCGCCAGCAACGGGAGTCACCATGCGTCCCAGCCGCCCACTCGCCACCACCCTCCTTCTGGCCAGCCTCGCGGTCGCCGGGTGCAGCTCGCCCACCATCACCACCGGCGCTGCGCCGGCACCACCCACCACGACCGTCGCCCGAACCACCACCGCCACACCCCCTGCGGCACCCGAGACGACCCAGACCGGGACGGCGGCCGCGGCCTGCGCGCCGCTGCCATGGCCGGGTTGGGGGACCGGGTCCCAGCTGCGGGCACCGTCCAGCATGGCCCCGGTCTACCTGATCCGCGCCGCCCGCCACGAGTGCTCGGACCAGGTGGTATTCCACCTCAATGGTCCGGACCCGATCGGCTACAGGGTCCGCTATGTGGACGTGGTGAGGGAGGACGGCTCCGGCAGACCCGTGCCGGTAGCCGGTGGCGCCGCCCTTCAAGTGGTCATTAACGCCCCGGCGCTGGGTCAAGACAGCCACGGCTATGTCGGCAAGGTCCTGGCCGAGCCCAGGGCCTCGGCGTCCGCAGCCGGGTCCCGTTCCGCGTCTTCACCGTGCTCGACAACAGTGGCCACTACCGCAGCGTGGTCTTGGACCTCGCACCCTGACCTCCACCGGCCACGGTCCCGCGGCCCCCAAGGTGGCGCTGACAGCAAGCGGCCACCCAGGAACGCCGCCGGACCAGTCACCACCGCCCACCAGCCCACGCGCTCTTCTGTTCGAACCCTGAGGAGCTGCGGGTTCGCGCGGCAGGCCTGACCAAGGCGGCCGGCTGGGACCCCCTAGCGATCTTTGGTCGCTGGCTTCTGGACGTTTGTGTCAAGTTTCACGCGGCGCGGGGAAGGCGGGCGCGGGCGGCGTAGTCGTCGACGTGGCGGGTGATGGTGGCCAGCGCGGCGCGCAGGTCGGTGGGTGCTTGGGGCTGGTCGGCGGCGGTGAGTGGGACCAGCAGCCGGCTGTAGAGCTTGGTGTAGAAGACGGCGATGCGGATGCCGTCGGCGGTGAGGGTGTAGCGGTTGCTGCGGGGCAGCCGTTGGATGAGCCCGGCCAGGCGCAGCCGCCTGAGGTCGTAGGTCATCTGGCCGGGGCGGTAGTCGCTGCCGAGCAGCCCGGCGATCAAGGCGCGGAGGCGCTTGTTGGTGAAGCCGGTCGCGGCGAGCAGCGTCTGGCACAGGGCGCCGGTCAGGGCCATGACCCGAGGATCGCCGAACCGCAAGGCTGGGGTCCTCCGCCCCGCCGGGTCAACGGTGGGGTGCGCGATCCGCTCAAAGGCTGGACTCGCGAGGACGCAGCCCTGACCGACACGTTCAGCATCCAGGATCCGCCGGTTGCAGGCACGGGCCTTGGCCTGTAGGTCGTCGAGGTTGGGAAGCCGGGCGTGGCAGCCCAGGTCGCGGGGGGTGTTACAGACGGTTTCGATGCGCATGGCGCGGCCGTCTTTGAGGTATTGCTTGATGCGGGAGTGGCGGTAGAACACGTTGATGAGCACGCCGCCGTTGTCGCGGCGGTCGATGGCGGTGCGGAAGGTGCCGATGGTGTCGCGGCGCACCCGCCGGCCGAAGATGATCTCCACGTTGTGGGGCCGGCCGAGGTCGAGGTTGTCGACGATCAGCGCTTCGAAGAAGCCGCGGGCGTGCCGGGGCGCGTCGAACACGATGGTGCGGGCGACCTCGACCTGGCGCATGGAGGTCTCCCACCAGTAGCCGGCGTCACGGTCGGTATCGGTGAGCGGCAGGGGCAGCCGAGCCAGCCAGCGCTGGATGAACACGCCGATGGTCCCCGAGCCGAGCCGGTCGCAGATGGCTTGCAGCGCGGCTGCGTCGTCGCAGGCGGCCAACCCGTTGGAGAGCTCGGTGAAGCCGATGCCGGCCTTGGTGGCTTGGCGTTTGGCCCACTCGTGGCCGTTGAGCCAGATCTTGCCCGGATACGGGAACCAGGCACACACCTTGACGAAGGCGGGGCCGAAGTCAGCGTCCCACAGGTAGAAGTAGTAGCAGGTCACCCGGCGGTCGGCCTTGTAGAACGACCACCGTGGCGTGCCAGTGGGTGTCTTGCCCTGGGTGGCGGCCCAGACCCGCTGGAACTCCTGCGCCACTCCGATCGCCGCCACCCCGGAGGTCCCGGTGGCGGCCTGGCGGTCAAGGTGGGCTCGCATCACCGCGAGCTTGTCGTCGTCCTTGCCGAACTGCACCCACGGGATGTCGTTGGCCTGGGCGTAGGAGGCGACCGCCCGGCGGAAGCGCTGCCCGATCTGGTTGAACAGTGCCGGCGACGGGAACGGGTAGCCCAGGTGCCCGGACAGGAACGCCACCACCTGCGCGCTGGTCTGCAGCCTCGGGATGTAGGCGTTGAGGTAGATGCGGTCCAGGCATTGGATGTCCAACGCCACATGCCCGTCCAGGACGTCGTTGACCGTCACCACCTGCGCGCCCATGACCGCCTCCCATATCCACAGACAAGGAGGCGATGGTGCGCCAGCCCGCAGCGGAAACACCAGCTCAACCACCCTTTCTGGGCGGTCTGAGGCGAAGCCTCACTAGTCCTCCAGCCGCACTTGCGATGGGCGCCTGCAGGCGTCTACACGCGTGGCAGCCCCCACAACATCTGGTAGAGCACGGCGGGACGACCGCTGGCGCCGAACCCACCGAACGTCACCGTTGGGATGTCAGGGTCCTCGGCGTCGACCACGAACGTACGGTCGTCCAACGGCAACGCCTCGGCGGTGCCACCATCGCCGTCCATCACGAGGTGGGTGTCCCTCGCCGTGACTTCCCAACGCCGATCCGGCCAGGCGTACACCCCCGCAAAGCGGCCCAGGTCGCCGGCCGCACCTGGTGACGGCGCCAGCCGCAGCGCCGGCATGCCGATGCCGAACCAGTCCTGCATCAGGATTGGGAACAGCGACCGATACAGGGCGCGTCCGGTGCTGCCATTGGTGAGCAACACCACGGCGCCGCGCTGCTGCGGCAGCAGCCGCAGGATCGCGCGGCTACCGCTGATCAGACCATCCCATCCCCACACCGGACCGCCGTGCCAGTCGAACCGCGCCCATCCCAGGCACCAGGCATCCAGCCACGCGTGGATCCGGACTTGTGCATGGGCAGCCCGCAAGACGGCCAGGGAGGGATCCTGGAGATGGCAGCGGGCGAACCGCAGCAGATCATCCAGGGTCGACAGCAGCGTGCTGCCTGCCGGGCCGTGGGATCGCGGCGTCCACGGCTGGACCGGGACGGGACCGTCGGGGGTGCGCCGGTGACCCACGGCGCGAGGTTCGGCGACCGGGCGGTTGGTGAAGGTCGTCTGGTCCATCGCCAGCGGCGCCAGCAGCTGTGCCCCGCGAGGTTCGGCGACCGGGCGGTTGGTGAAGGTCGTCTGGTCCATCGCCAGCGGCGCCAGCAGCTGTGCCCACATCGCCTGCTCCCAGGTGCGCCCGGTCAGCGTCTCGATCGCGCGCCCCAGCAGGCACCAGCCGGCGTTGGTGTAGGACCAAAAGGGCGCTGTCGGCGACGGTGCTCCCGTGGCGATGGTTGCCGCAAAGCGGGACAGCACATCGTCGGCGTCGCCCTGGAGGCTTTCGAACTCGACCGCCGCGCGCAAGGGGAGCTGCGAGCGGTTGGCGAGCAGGTCGCGCAGGGTGGCCCGCGCCGCCCAGCCGACGCCGCCTAGCTCTGGGACGTGGGTGGCGACCGGATCGTCCAACGACCACCGGCCGGCCTCAGCCAGCCGGGCGATCACCGTGGCCACCATCGACTTGGCCAACGACCCCACGGCAAAGCGCGTGGCCGCGGTCACCGGCTCGTCGGTGGTCGCGTCCGCGACGCCGCCGTAGGCGACGGTGACCGCGGTGTCGCGCAGCACGCCGATCGCGGCCCCCGGCACCGCGTGGATGGACCGGTGCTCGCCGAGCAGGCTTGCCAGGTCAGGGTCGCGCACCGGCTCACTCTAGAGAGCGAGCTGGCGAGCGGCCAACACACCACCTCACCCTCACCGCTTGGGGCGTCTGTCGCCCTTGGATCACCGGTGCGGCTCGCGTCGCTGGTAGTAGCCACGGCCGGCGCGGGCCTGATGGCGCCGCCGCCACCTGGACCAGGCCAGCACCAAGCCCGGCTGGACCGGGGTGGTCCACACCAGCGCGACCAGCAGCCGGCGGACCTCGGGCACGGTCAGCGGCAGCAGGCCGAGCCCGCCGCTCAGGCCGCCGTGTCCCCCTTTGCCCGCTGGGGGCCGCTGGCCTGGGCGCTGGCGGCCCGCCAAGCATAGGGAATTCCCGGATTCCTCACCGCGGGCCCGGCGATACGCTCCACCCACTTGACGTGTCGGGAGGACGGATGGATGAGAGCCCGGCACCGTCCGCGAGGCCGCGACGCGCCCGGGTGGCGCTGCTGCTCGCCGGGGCGGTGGTGCTGTTCGCCGCGGCGGTTGGGACCGGCGTGGTGCTTGGCCGCGGCGGCAAGGGTGGCGACGGTGGCGGCACTGGCGCGGCGGCGGCGAGCACCGTGGCCGGCGGGGGTTCCTCGTCGCCGACCACCAGCCGGGCGACCACCACCACCAGCCCGGCCACCACCGGGACCACGTCGACCACCATGCCGCCCCTGCAGGTCACCGGCCATGCCGTCAACATCTCGTCGTCATGCAAAGTGTCGCCGTTCGGCTACTACGACTACACCACGCGGTCGTGGATCGCCTCCACATCCTGAACCCGCCGGCAGATCGCGTCTTCGCGGGCAAGGTGAACCTGGTCTACACCCATTCGGTCTGCTGACCACGCTGAGTCTGCGGCGGCGGATGATCAGGCGCGGACGCGGCGGGTCAGCGCGGCCAGCTCGCGGTTGAAGCGCTCGGGCTCCTCCAGGAACGGTGTGTGGCCGACGCCGTCGTACCAGGAGGGCTCGGCGGTCGGGCAGACGGCCAGGATGTGCTCGGCCATGGCCGGCAGCACGATGGTGTCCGCCCGGCCCTGGCTGACCAGCAGCGGCACCCGCAGGGTGCGCAGCACGTCGTCGCCGTCGATCTGGCGCGCCCCGAGGTTGGCGCGGATCCGCGCCGGCACGGCCATGCCCGAGCACAGCAGCGTCTCGACCTCGTCCAGCGGGAGCGGCTTGGCCGCGAAGGCCTTGACCAGGCCGCGCATGCCGCGGATGTTGGCCGGCAGGTCGTCG
>WNGA01006617.1_pt1 | contig 16437 bp, 19 predicted proteins | sample 5400061 | NCBI WGS metagenome assembly WNGA01 (sample SAMN13153366, study PRJNA577476) | soil metagenome | isolation source: 100 cm soil or saprolite under grassland replicate 2 | place: USA:California | collected 2016-06-15 | reverse complement strand
CGCTTCTCGTTCGAGGCCGACGCGAAACAGGATTACCTGAACGGTCATGTGCCCGGTGCGGTCCACTGCGATTGGTCCCGCGACCTGTCCGCTCCCCCACCCGCGTCCGGCCATCCGCGCTGGATGCTGCTGGGGACCGAGGCGTTCGCGGCGACGATCGGCCGCCTCGGGATCGGTAATGACACGATGATCGTTGGCTACGACGCGGAGGGCGGCCATCACGCGGCGCGGCTATGGCTCGCGTTGCGTCGGTACGGCCACGACAAGATGGCGGTGATGGAGGGCGGCATCCAGAAGTGGATCGCCGAGGGTCGTCCGCTCGAGAAGGGTGAGACGAAGGTCGCGGCGGCACGGTTCACGCCGCATCCGCGCGAGGGCGTGATCGCGACGAAGGAAGAAGTGCACGACGCTGTGAAGACCGGTCAGCCCTGGCTCCTCGACGTGCGGCGCGACAGCGAATTCACCGGCGAGGAGAAGCGCGCGGCGCGTGGCGGGCACATCCCGGGCGCGGTGAACATCCTCTGGAAGGACGCGCTACACGACGACTGGACGCTCAAGGATGCCGATGAGCTCGAGGACATGTACTCCAACGCAGGGTTCGGCGCAGAAACGTCCGCCGTCACGTACTGCCAGGCCGGTGTGCGCGCGGCGTTCACGCATCTCGTGTTGACCGCGCTGGGTCACGACGACGTCCGCACCTACGACGGCAGCTGGGAGGAATGGGGCAACGACCCCAGCCTCCCGATCATCGTCGGTCGGAGCTGACCACCCGGGTCTGTCGCGATGTCAGCTCCGCGGCGAGATCCGCGGGCACGTCGGCTTCGATGTGGATGCCTGCCTCTCCGTACTCCGCGTTCCGGAGCTTGCCGCGCTCGCGCACGCGCTGAAGCATGCCGCCCTCGCGATGGGGAAGAGTGACGTCGACTTTCGTCCAGTGTGACGCCGCGATCGAGCCGAGCCGGTCGCGAAGCGCATCGATGCCTTCGCCGGTCGTAGCCGACACGAAGACCGCTGCGGGGAACTCGGCACCGAGCGCCTCGCGCAGGGCGTCACCCTCCGCGCCGCGCAGCGTGTCGGCCTTGTTGAACACGATGAGGGTCTCGCGCGACGCGAGGCCAAGCGCGGTCAGCGTCTCGCGCACCACGATCATCCGCTCATGAAGATTCGGATGCCCGACGTCGACGACGTGGACGAGCAGATGCGCATCGTTCAGCTCCTCGAGCGTCGCGCGGAACGCCGCGACGAGCGTGGGCGGCAGCTTGTTCACGAATCCGACAGTGTCGGATAGCAGCAGCGTCGTTCCCGACGGCAGCCGGAGACGCCGCGTGGTCGGATCGAGAGTCGCGAACGGCTGGTCAGCGACGAGCACGTCCGCATTCGAGAGCGCATTCATGACGGTGGACTTGCCCGCGTTCGTGTAGCCGACGAGCGCCGCGAGGTACAGGCCATCGCGACTTCGTGAGAGCCGGCTGCGCTCGCGCTGCCGCTGGACTTCGCCGAGGCGTGCCTTGAGATCGATGAGGCGCCTCTCGATGACGCGGCGATCCGTCTCGAGGAGCGACTCGCCGGGTCCGCGCGTCCCGATGCCGCCACCGAGACGAGACAGGCCTTTCCAGATCCCGCGCAGTCGCGGCATCTGATACTCGAGCTGCGCGACCTCGACCTGCACGCGCCCTTCCTTCGTCCGCGCGTGACGGGCGAAGATGTCGAGGATCACGGCGGAGCGATCGACGACGCGACGTCCTGCGAGCTCCTCCAGCCCGCGCTGCTGCCGCGGCGTGAGCTCGTCATCGCAGACGACAAGATCGGCGCCCACGCGCGAGCACTCGGCCACGATCTCCCCGGCCTTCCCCTTCCCCACCCAGGTGTTGGGGTCGGGCGCGCGCCGCTGCTGCACGACGCGACCGGCGACGACCGCTCCAGCGGCTTCGACGAGCGAGGCGAGCTCGTCGAGCGAATCGTCAGCATCAAAACGAGCGCGTGGCTGGTCGACGGCTACGAGATACGCGCGCTCTGGAGGCGTCGTCGTGTCGATCATCCTGACAGTGTCGCAGGCAGTGGATCCTCCGCGGTCGGATCGACCCAGCGGATCGCGCCGTCGCGCCGGAACCACGTCATCTGCCGCCGTGAGTAGCGCCGTGTGTCTCGCACCGTCAGACGCGTGGCCTCGTCGAGCGTGATGGCGCCCGCGAGGTGCTTCGCCCAGTGGACGTACCCGTGCCCGCTGAAGCTCGGCAGCGCCGGATCGATCCCGGACGCGACGAGGGTGCGTGTTTCGTCGAGAACCCCGGCGTCGACCATGCGCCCCACCCGCGCCTCGATCGCGCGGATGAGCGTCTCGCGCGGCGGCGCGAGGCCGATCCTGTTCGCCGCGATCGCCGCGTCCCGCCGCCAGCTCGCGGTGAGCCCGCCGGTGAGGAGCGCGGCCTCGACGTAGCGCACGACCCGGCGGACGTTGCGCGCGTCGACGCGGGCGGCGGCCTCGGGATCGAGCTCTCGCAGCCTGCGGTGGAGCGCCTCCGGCCCGTCGCGTACGGCGTCCGCCTCGATCTTTGCGCGCAGCACCGGATCGGTCGGAACGGAACCGAGGTCGAGGCCGTCGAGCAGTGCGCGAACGTACAGGCCGGTCCCGCCCACGACGACCACGGCGCGACCGCGCGCCGCGATGGCGTCGAGCGCGGTGCGCGCGTCTCGCTGATAACGGAACACGTCGTAGCGCTCGCCGGGATCGGCGACGTCGATGAGGTGATGCGGCACGCGCGCACGCTCCGCGGCCGTGGGCTTCGCGGTGCCGATGTCCATGCCGCGGTACACCTGACGCGAGTCGGCGGACAGGATCTCGCCGCCGAGAGCCTCCGCCACCCGCAGCGCGAGCGCGCTCTTTCCGGACGCCGTCGGACCGAGGATGGCTATGACGCGCGTCGGGCGCTCTCCAGCGTCCGGAGCGCGACGCGGGCGTGCTCGAGCGTCGCCGGGTCGGGCGCAGATTCTCCGTACCGCATGTCTTCGAACGCGCGTACCAGCCCGTCTCCCGCCGACCATCGAGCGTCCGCGTTCGCGATGCGCGCGAGATGCTCCGCGGGCGTCTCCTGCGGCTGCCGCCATCCGACGCCGGCGCGCTCCGCGAGCGTGAGGAATCGCCAGTACAGAAGACGGAGCGCGCCGCTCGGAGTGCCGTCGTCGCGCGGAGTGCGACGCGCTGCGCCGCGGCGTGGTCGGAGGCGTCGCAGCATGTCGCCGAGGCCGAACCCCTCGGCGGTGCCGCGCTCGAGCGTGACGCCCTCGGGTAGCTCGAGCCGCCGCTCGCGCAGCATGCGATCGAAGAGGAACAGTGCGACGAGCGCCGCGCCGAACACGATGAGCAGCTCGACCGCGCCGAAGACGAGTGGCCGGGTCTGCTCGATCTGACGCAGCAGGGCTTCGTCGTCGGCGGGCGTGCGCGCATTGATCTCCAGAGGCTCGCGGCGCCAGAACTGGGCGACGATCGGCGCGAGGAACTCGACGATCCACGCGGCGATGTAGCCGAGCGGAAGCAGGAGGAAGTACACGATCCGCGTGAACGCGGGCTCGATCGCCGTACCGAAGGCCGAGAGCGCGTCCTGGACCACGGGCACGAACGCCGCCGCGAGGATGGCGACGACGCCGACGACGAAGCTCACACCGGTCGCTGACGACGCGCGCGCGCCGCCACGCGTGCCGCGCGCGAGCGCGAGCTCCTCCGTCGTGCGCGCGAGGGAGAGTGCGAGACCCGACAGCGCGACGACGAGCAGCGCGAGGATCGGGAGCGGTCCGTGATCGATGGGCCCGGTCGCAAGCGCCGCGAGGCCGACGCACGTGCCGGCGAAGAGCAGCGCGTTCCGTGAATCGTTCCAGCGCACCGCACCGCGCGCGATCGACAGGTTGCGCCATAGGAATGCTTCCGCGATGAGGCCGAACGCCACCATACGCGACAGGACCGAGAGACCGTCGGGATCGCGCGCGGGAAGCACGAGTCCCCACACGACCCCCGCCGCGAGCGTGACGACCAGGATCGTCGTCCCGCGTCGCTCGCTCCTCACCTCACGCTGGATGGTGACGAGCAGGATGCCGATGCCGAAGAGCACCAGCGTCCACGGCACGATCGGCAGCGGTAGGGTGCCGGTGGTGGCGACGTGCGCGAGCGCCGCGACGGCGGTGAACGCCACGGCCTCGACGAAGCACCGCGCGCCGATGAGGATCGCGACGGCGCCGCTAGCCCGCACGACGCAGCTCCGCGGGATGCAGGACGTCGAGGACGATGCCGCGTGCGCGAAGATACCCAGCGAGCTCGACATCGACCGGCGCGATGCTCACTCCCAGCACGCGGTGATGCGCGCGGCGCAGCGCAAGCATCGCGCCGGCGAGACCGGTCGTGACCTTCGGCGTGACGACGATCAGCGTCGCGCCCCAGGGAAGCCGGCCGCGCTCGCCGAGGAACACGGCCTCGGGCGAATTCGCGGCGTACGGTCCGAGGCGCGCGAGTATCTCGAGGCTGCGTGTGAGCGAATGGGGTCCGCGCCCCAGCGCCGAACGCGGGCGCTCATGCGTGAGGTTGTCGAGACCGTTCGTCACCAGTCCGATCTGGCGGCCGGCGTTCGCAGCGATACGCACCATCTCCGCCGCGGCCGACACGACGAACTCGACCGCCTCGGGGTCCGCCTGGATCCAGTACTGCTCGTACGACGCGACGTTGACCAGGAAGATCGCGTCCAGGCTCGTCGCGGGCTCGTACAGCTTGGTCTGGAGCTCCCGCAGCCGCGCCGACGCCTTCCAGTGGATCTCCTTGCGCGGATCGCCGCTGCGATGTTCGCGCACGCCGCGGAAGCGCAGCGGATCGGGCAGCAGGCCGCGCCGCGTCGCGAGCTCGGCCAGCGGTCGCAGCGACGGGAGCTGCCGGTCGCGCACCGCGAGCGGCGGCGGGTAGGCGACCACCTGCACCGTGACGGGGTCGTTCCGCTCGGACACGGTGAAGCCCAGCCAGTCCCCGCCGCGGAGCCGGATCGGGCCGACCGCGTAGGCGCCGCGCTGCATGACGACGAGAGGGAAGCGCAGCACCAGCCGCTCGTGCCCCCGCGGCGCGAAGCCGGCGTTGACCCAGCCGCGCGCCAGCCCTGGCGTCGGCTCCGGGATCTCGATGCCCTCGGGAAGGAACAAGCGCAGGTCGAGCCAGGGCAGGGGCAGCGGTTTGCGGTTGATGATCGTCACGGTCGCGACCAGCGGCTCACCGGCGATGAGGCGATCCGGAGAGACCTGGAGCTGCGTCTCGAGACCGACGAGAGCGAGACGTCCGGTGATCCACACGACCAGCCACACGACCAGTCCGCCTGCGGCGAGCACGATGAGCGCAGGCGAACGCGAGATCGCGGCGATGGCGACGATCGCGATGACGATCGGCCACTCGAAGCGGCCGGACCGGGTCATCGCGATGCGGCTCCGCGGAGGGGAGTTGCAGGGGGTTCTCCCCCTGCGATGGACCGGTGGTCCTCCGCCGGAACCGGCGTGCGCGCGAGCACGTCGGTCACGACCGCGGCGCCGGTGCGTCCGCGCATCTGTGCGTCGGCGATGAGGAAGAGACGGTGCCGGAGCACCGCGGACGCCTGCGCCTTCACATCGTCGGGCAGGACGTAAGCCCGACCGCGGATCGCGGCATGGGCCTGCGCCGCGCGATAGAGCGCGAGAGCCGCGCGCGGACTCGCGCCGAGCTCGACACCCTCCGCCGTCCGGGTGGCACGGACCACTTCGGCGACGTAGCGGCGCACCGGATCGCTCACGCGGACGGCGCGGACCTCGTCGCGAAGTGCGACGAGCGCGGCGGAGTCGAAGATCGGATGCAGGTCATCAGTGGACACCGTCCCCGGGCCATGCACGCGCAGGATGTCGTCCTCCTCTTCCGCGTTCGGGTACCCGAGCTGGAGCATGAGCAAGAAGCGGTCGAGCTGCGCCTCCGGCAGCGGGAACGTCCCCTCGAGCTCGATCGGGTTCTGCGTCGCGATCACGCAGAACGGATCCGGGAGCGGGTGCGTGGCCTCGTCGACCGTTACCTGCCGTTCCTGCATCGCCTCGAGCAGGCTCGACTGCGCGCGCGGCGTCGCGCGGTTGATCTCATCGACGAGAACGATGTTCGCCATGAGCGGCCCCGGCCGGTACTCGAACGTCTGCGTCCGCTGATCGAAGATGGAGACGCCGGTGATGTCCGATGGCACGAGGTCCGGCGTGCATTGGATCCGCCGGAACGACAGCGCGAACGAGCGCGCCACCGCGCGCGCGAGTGTGGTCTTCCCCACTCCGGGGACGTCGTCGAGCAGCACATGTCCTTCTACGAGGAGCGCCGCGAGCAGCTGTTCGGTCGCCGCGCGCTTTCCCACGACGACGCGGCCGACCTGCTCGACGAGGCGGTTCGCGGCGTCCTTGACCGTCGTCACGCGGGATCAGGCCGCTTCGAGAGAGGCGAGGCTGCCCTCCGCGCTCGCCCGCCGGATGCGGATGGCGCTCGCGCACGCGAGCGCCAATGCAAGGGCAACGTACGCTGCGAGCTCGTGGAGGACGAGCGCGATCGGATCCACGACGCGCAGCGCGAACGGGCTGAAGGAGCGCTCGATGACGAACAGCAGCGCCGTCGCGAGGAGAAGGCGAAGCGCGAGGGTCCCGCCGTGGACCGCGCGCGCGGCGACGGTCAGCACCACGACGGCGAAGAGATAGACAAGCCATCCCGACGCGTCGCCGGACAGACCCCAATCGCGGCCGCCCGGCCCGAAGCCTGAGACGAGCCCATCTGCCACGAGGACCGCGGCCAGCACGATCGTGATGATCCCAAGCAGCCAGGCCGTCTTCCGGGGCAGCCCGGGCGAGCCCTGCCGTGGGCTCGGCTCGTCCCGATCGCTGGCCGGCACGGGCATCGGCAACGAGCTTTGGAGGCCGAAAAGACTGCTCATCTCGGCCTCGCCGATGGAGTGGCCGAGGCGCCAGACGCGCACCGCCGAGACGAGGATCACCAGCTCCACGAGGGCCGTCGCCAGGTGAACGATGACCGCCGGCAGCTCCTTGGGGCCGAGGATGAACGCTGTGAGCGGCCGTTCGACCAGGAAGAACGCGGAGAGGCCGATGCGCGCAACGAGGCTCCGCTCGCTACCCCGCGCGACGAGATATGCAACGAGCGTGTTGAGTATCGCGAAGATATAGGCGACCTCTGCGAGGTTCTGGTACTTCCCCGTGAACCACGCTGGTCCGTCGGGATAGACGCCGTCGAGGACGCCGTCCACTACGAAGAGGACTGATGCGACGAGCATGAGGAAGACGACAGGTCGCAGCGCGCCAGCCATCAGGAGTCCCCTTCCACAACCGCTGGAATGGTACCGCTCAGTCCCGCGCTCGGTGGGTCTCCAGCGATCCGACGCACTCCGGCGGCACGTAGACGCCGCCGAGATCAGTGCCGTGCTCGCCGCGACCGTGGAAATCGCTGCCTCCGGTCGGCACGAGACCGTAACGCCCGGATAGACGGAGGCACTGCGCAGTGAACGCGGGTGTGTGTGAGCCGTAGTAGCACTCCATCCCGATGAGGCCGGCCTCGACGAGCTGAGGCAACAAACGCTCAAGATCGATGACGGTGCCCGGGTGCGCGAGCGACGGGACGCCTCCGTGCTTGCGCGCGAGCGACACCGCTTCGAGCGGCGCGAGACCGACGCGCGAGACGTATGCCGGAGATTCCTTGCTGATGAGCGTGTCGAAGGCGCTGTCGTAGGTCGGCACGTGGCCCGCTTCGAACAGCGCCTGCGCGAGGTGCGGGCGCCCCAGGGGGAGGGGCCCCTGTTCAGCGAGCGAAGCGAGCGTGGATCCACCCTGTGCGATCTCACGCACCCGATCGACCGAGACCCGGTAGCCGAGGGCGTTCAGCTTCTCCACCATCAGTTCGATGCGTCGTCCGCGATTCTCCCGCAGCCAGCGCAGCCGCTCCTCGAGCGCGCTGTCCTGCGGATCGACGAAATACGCGAGCACGTGGACGTCCCCCCACTCCGATTCGGTGTTGAGCTCGGTGGCCGGGATCACGCGCACACCGCGGCGCTCGCCCTCCGCGACCGCTTCGGCCACGCCGCGCAGCGTGTCGTGGTCCGCCAGCGCTTGGATCCGCACGCCGCGCTCGGCGGCGCGCGCGATCAGCTCCGTTGGAGAGAGAGCCCCATCGGACGCCGTCGAGTGTGTGTGGAGGTCGATCGGGTAGCCCGTGCTCAGGCTGCGTGCTCCAGGTCGAGTCGCTCGATCGATCGAGCGCGGCCCGTGGACTCGTCGACATCGATGACCACGCTGTTGAACTGCACCGGACCGCCCGCCACCTCGAATCGTCTCGGCACGCCGTCGCGGAAGCGCGCGACGATGATGTCCTTGTCCACGCCGAGCACCGAGTCACGCGGCCCCACCATGCCCGTGTCCGACACGTGCGCGGTGCCCTGCGGCAGGACGCGCGCGTCGGCCGTCGGGACATGCGTGTGCGAACCGACGACGGCTGAGAACCGGCCATCGAGGTGCCAGCCCATCGCGACCTTCTCACTTGTCGCCTCGGCGTGCCAGTCGAGGACACGTACGCGCGGGGCGTCGCGGCCCAGCTGATCGAGGAGGCCATCGATGGCGCGGAACGGGTCGTCGGCCGGCGCCATGAACGTGCGACCGATCGCGTTCACGACGAGGACGTCCTTGATCACGACCCATCCGCGCCCCGGATTGCCCGGCGCGAGGTTGATGGGCCGGATCGCGAACGGAAGGAGCTCGATGTCGTTGAGGAACTGGCGCTGGTCCCAGACGTGATTGCCGTTCGTCACGACGTCCGCGCCGTTGGCGTTCAGCTCGCGCGCGATATCCAACGTGAGTCCCGCCCCGCCCGCCGAGTTCTCGCCGTTGACGATCGCGAAATCAATCTTGTGCTCGACTCGGATCTTCGGGAGGAGCGCCGCGACAGCATTCCGTCCCGGTCTCCCAACGACATCCCCGACAAAGAGAATCTTCAACGGATCAGCGAGACGCGCGGGACGGAGAGGACGCCCTTTGAGGAGTAAGTACGGCGGGGCGAAGCGTGCCGGACCGAGGGCCCCCGCGCGCGAGGGGTCCCCGTCCCGAAGGGACGGGGTTTCGCGCGAAGAGAGGGTTTCGGGCCGGCACGCTGAGCCCTGCCATCACTAATGCCCTACTTCGCGTACTCGACTGCGCGCGTCTCGCGGATAACGGTGACCTTGATTTGACCCGGATATTGGAGTGACTCTTGGATCTTCTGCGCGATGTCGCGCGACAGACGCGCCGTGGACAGATCGTCGATCTGCTCGGGCTTCACGATCACGCGGATCTCGCGACCCGCCTGGATCGCGAATGACTTCTCGACGCCCTGGAAGCTGTTCGCGACGCTCTCGAGCTCCTGCAGACGCTGCAGGTAGTTCGAGACGATCTCGCTGCGTGCACCTGGTCGCGCGGCGCTGATCGCGTCCGCGGCGGAGATGAGCGTGCCGACCATGGTCACAGGTTCGACGTCGCCGTGGTGACCGACGACGCCGTCGATCACGTTCTGCGGGAATCCATACCGCTTGAGCAGCTCGCCGCCAATGACCGTGTGCGGCCCTTCGACCTCGTGGTCGATCGCCTTGCCGATGTCGTGCAGGAGGCCCGCGCGCTTCATCGTCTGAGGGTCGTAGCCGGTCTCGGACGCGAGCATGCCGGCGACGTGGGCGACCTCGATCGAATGACGCAGGACGTTCTGCCCGTACGACGTGCGGAAGTGCAGACGACCCAGCAGGCGCACGAGGTCGGGATGTAGCCCCGCGAGGCCGACCTCATAGATCGCCGACTCGGCAGCCTCTTTCATGACCTGGTCGATCTCGGTCTTGGCCTTCGCGACCATCTCCTCGATGCGCGCGGGATGGATGCGGCCGTCCACGAGCAGCCGCTCGAGGGCACGCTTTGCCACCTCGCGGCGGATCGGGTCGAAACCCGACACGACGACGGCCTCTGGCGTGTCGTCGATGATGAGATCGACACCGGTGAGCGTCTCGAGGGTGCGGATGTTCCGGCCCTCACGGCCGATGATCCGCCCCTTCATGTCATCGCTCGGAAGCGCCACGACGGTCACGGTGTGCTCGGCGGTGTGTTCGGCGGCGTACCGCTGCAGCGCCATCGTGATGATCTCGCGAGCGCGGGCGTCAGCGGTCTCCCGCGCCTCCTGCTCGAGGTCGTGCACCTTGCGATTCGTGATGTCGCGCATCTCGTCCTCGACGCGCTTCAGGAGCAGCCCACGCGCTTCGTCCATCGAAAGGCCCGCCACCCGGGAGAGCTCGGTCCGCTGCTCGCTCTGCAGCTGGACGATCTTCTCGCGCTCGGCTTCAAGATCCAGCTCCTTCTCCACCAGGCGACGCTCCCGCTGGTCTACCGAGGCGAGCTTCTGGTCGAGCTGTTCGTCCTTCTTGTCCAGCCGCGTCTCGTAGCGCTGCAGCTCCGCGCGGCGCTCCCGGTTCTCGGTCTCCGCCGTCTTGGCGAGCGTGATGGCCTCGTCCTTGGCCTCGAGGAGGATCTCCTTCTGCTTCGCGCGGGCCTCCGCAACGAGGCGCTCCCCATTCGCACGCGCAGCCGTCTCGCTGCCGAGCGCGAGGGAACGGCGGACCAGGAGGCTAGCGGCGAAGCCGACGAGGCCTCCGACGAGGGCCACAAGGCCCACGACGAGGGGGTCGGGCATCTCAAGTTCCTTTCCGTGTGGCGCGAACGCGAGGATGCTCGCCGTGCTGGGGCGAACGCCCCTTTGATCGCGTAAGCGGCCGACGGAACGGCGTGCCCCGCCGGCCGGGGTTCACAAGTTCTAAGTGGAACGAGGATAACGCCGGGCACCCCGCGTACGCAATGCGGACGGCGTTAGCCTGCAGCGGATGCGCGAGTACGCCCCGCCCGGCACGCGTCTGCTGCTCGCGAGCTCCTTCGTGGCGACCGTGCCGATGGGTTACCTGCTCGTCGTGCTGCCGCTCTACCTCGACCGCGCAGGGATCGAGCCGGCTTTCATCGGCCTCCTGTACACGGTCTCCGGACTGGTCACCTCGCTCATCGTCGCGTTCTCCGGAGTGTTCGCCGACCGCTGGGGCCGTCGTCGTTTCATCGTCGCGGGCACTCTGCTGCCGGTGCCGAGCTACCTCGTCTTCGCCGCGACGACCGAGCCGGCGTGGCTGATCGCGGCGAGCATCCTCGGCGGTGTCGGCCTCGCCAACGGCGCGGCCGGTGCGCTGACGATCTCCAGCTTCGACGCGCTGCTCGCGGAGAAGGCGAGCGCGGCGCAGCGGACGCGCGTCTTCGCGGCGAGTCAGGCGCTCTGGAGCCTGGCTCTTGCGGGCGGATCCATCGCCGCGGCCGTGCCAACGCTGCTCCGAACGAGCTTCGGCGTCGGCGATCTCGAGAGCTACCGGCTCCCCTACCTCGCGATGGCCGTGCTCACGGCCGCCGCCGCCGCGCTGCTCATCCCGCTGCGCGAGGACGCAGGCGTGCGCGCCGCTCGGATCGCCTCGGGCTGGCTGCCGCGCAGATCACGCCCGGCGATCGCGACGTACGCGCTCGGCATCGGCTTCCTCGGATTCGGCCTCGGCATCGCCGTGCAGCTGCTCCCGCTGTGGTTCGGCCTGCGCTTTGGCGTCACCGAAGCCGACCTCGGTCCCTGGTACGCGGCGACCCAACTGCTGTCTCTCGCGACAGTCGCGGTCGTGCCGTTCCTCGAGCGACGGCTCGGCGGACCGCGCACGGTGCTCTTCGCGCTGTCGGCGAGCGGCACCTGTCTCGCTCTGATCGTGCTCGCGCCCGTCTTCGTCGTCGCCGCATGGCTGTTCGTGGTCCGCGGCTTCTTCACGAATCTGTCCTGGCCATTCCACCAGTCGCTGCTCATGGCCGCGACGGTTCCCGAGGAGCGCGCGACGGCCGTAGGCTCGGGCTTCGCGGTGTGGGGCTTCACGAACGCCATCGGTCCACTTGCGTCGGGCGCGTTGCTTGGCGCAGGCGTCTTCGCGCTCCCGCTTCTCGTCGGCTCGCTCATGTACTTCTGCGGCGGCATCGTGTTCGGCGTCGGCTTCAGTCGGTTGCTCCGTGCCTCCTCCTGAGAACGAGACGCGGCTCGACGAAGCCGCACTCGAGCAGCTGCTGGCGTCAGGCGCATGGCGGCGGGAAGCAAGCACGATCACCCGCACGTTCACCCTCAAGGGATTCAAAGGCGCGATCGCGTTCGTGAACCGCATCGCGGAGGCCGCGAGCCAGGCGAACCATCACCCCGACATCCACATCGAGAACTACCGCATCGTGCGGATCGTGCTGACGACGCATATGACCGGCGGCATCTCCGATGCGGACGTCGAGCTCGCGCGCCGGATCGACGAGCTCGCGTGAGGACTCCGTGGGAGGCCGGCGTCTTCGTGTATCGGGACGACAAGCTCCTCTTGATGCATCGGACCGACGATCGCTACTGGCATGTCGTTGCCGGCGTCGTCGAATACGGCGAAGAGATCGTGGACGGCGCGCTCCGCGAGCTGCGCGAGGAGTCGGGACTCGTCGGAGTGGACCTGCTGGACCTAGGCTCGCCGGTAACGTACCCGATCACACCCGAGCTGCGGCAGCGCTACGACTATCCCTCGGACGTGCGCGAGGTGACCGCCTACAGCTTCGCCGCGCGCGCCCCGGCGGGATGGGAACCAACGCTGAATGAGGAGCACGACGAATACCGATGGACCTCGGTCGAGGAGCCCAGTCGCTCCTGCACTGGCCAGAGGCTCGCGAAGCTGTGCGCCGCTTGGCGGCGTATCTGGCGGGCTCGGCCTAGCTATTCGTCCGTGACCTCGCGCCGTGTCACCTCGTCGATCGTGTCGTAGTCGAAGCCACGTGCCACGAGGTACGCGTGGATCTTCCGTTTGCGCTCCGCGTCCGGCATGTTCGCCCAACGAGTCAGTGGACGCGATAACGCGCGGCGCGCCTGTTCGACGTCCGCGTCCGGCGCGCGCTCGCCGAGCACGATGTCGACGACGTCGCGCCCGACGCCTTTCTGCGCGAGCTCCGTCCGAAGCGCGCGATCGCCGCGCGGCTTGAAGCGCTCGCGCTGCTCGACCCACCACCGCGCGAACGCCTCGTCATCGACGTAGCGCTGCGCGCGCAGGCGGTCGACGGCGTGATCGATGGTGTCCCCATCGAACTTCTTCGATCGGAGATGCCGATGGATCTCCGCGACGGTGTGCGGACGCCCGCCGAGGTAACGCACGGCGGCCTCGTAGGCGTCGCCCACCGGTGTGGCGCCCGGCCTAACCCTCTTCGCCATCCGGGCTTGCGGCAACCGCCGCCGCGCCGGACCGTTCGCGCACCTTCGTCTCGATCTCGTTCGCAACGGCCGCGTTGTCGCGCAGGAACTGCTTCGCCGCCTCGCGGCCCTGGCCGATGCGCTGCTTGCCGTAGTTGATCCACGCGCCAGACTTGTCGAGCACTCCGGTGGTCACGCCCATGTCAATCAGCCCGCCCTCGCGCGAGATGCCCTCGGCGGCGAGGATCTCGAGCTCGGCGATGCGGAACGGCGGCGACACCTTGTTCTTCACGACCTTCACCCGAACACGGCGGCCGATGATCTCGGTGCCGTTCTTGATCGGTTCGATCGGCCGGATGTCGAGGCGGATCGACGCGTAGAACTTCAGCGCCTTGCCGCCCGAGGTCGTCTCGGGATTCCCGAACACGACGCCGACCTTCTCGCGCAGCTGGTTGATGAACATCACGGTCGTCTTCGTCTTCGAGATCGAACCGGTGAGCTTGCGCAGCGCCTGGCTCATGAGCCGAGCCTGCAGGCCCATATGCGCGTCCCCCATCTCGCCCTCGATCTCCGCCCGTGGCACGAGCGCGGCGACGGAGTCGATCACGACGAGGTCGACCGCGCCGGAGCGCACCAGCGTGTCCGTGATCTCCAGGGCTTGCTCGCCGTTATCCGGCTGCGAGATGAGCAGCTCGTCGATGTTCACGCCGCAGGTGCGCGCCCACTGCGAGTCCAGTGCGTGCTCGGCGTCGATGAACGCGGCGGTGCCGCCGCTGCGCTGCACCGCGGCGACCGCGTGGAGCGTCAGGGTCGTCTTGCCGGAAGCCTCGGGGCCGTAGATCTCGACCACCCGGCCGCGCGGGTAGCCGCCGATGCCGAGCGCGAGGTCGAGCGCCAGCGATCCGCTCGGGATGGCGTCGACCTTGTCCTCGGTGTTCGCGCCGAGCTTCATGATCGAGCCCTTACCGAACTGCTTCTCGATCTGGAGGATCGCCTGGTCGATCGCCCTCGTTTTCTCTGTCACTGCCATCTATTCCGTCCTCACACCTTAGCTTCCGAAACGAAGAACGGCGCCGGCTTGCTGCACACCGGCGCCGTCTGGATGCGGGCTACAGACCGCTATTACCAGTCCTTCTCCTTGCGCTTGCGGGGCACGAGCTCGACGGACATCGGCTGGACCGGCGCGGCCACGGTCTTCTTCTTCAGCTCTCTTTCGAGCTGCTCTTTGGACTTCTTCTTGGCCTTCTTGTCCTTGGCCTCGCCTCGACCAGTCGGCATTCTCGTCCCTCCCGTCCGGGTGGAAGCATGCCGGACACCAGCGAGCATAGCGCGTGTCGCTCGTATGCTCTCGCGCGTGCCAGCCCGGAAGCGCGCATCGCCGCACATCACCACCCGCTCGGCGCGTGTCACGACCCGCACCGGCGACAGCGGCGAGACGTCGCTGTTCGGCAAGGGCCGCGTGCGCAAGACCGATCCGCGCATCACCGCGCTCGGCGACCTCGACGAAGCGCAGAGCGCCATCGGTGTGGCGCGTGCGATGGCCCCGAAATCCGCGCTGGGGCGACAGCTCTTGGAACTGCAGCAAGGCCTCTATGTCGCCATGTCCGAAGTGGCGACCCCGCGCGACGATCTCGCGCGCCTCCCGACACGACTCGACGACGCGGCCCTCGCGAAGGTGGACAGCGCGTTGGAATGGCTGAAGGCCCGCACGCCGATCGAGGGCCGCTTCGTCATTCCCGGGGAAAGGCCCATCCCCGCAGCGCTCGATTACGCGCGTACCGTTGCGCGCCGAGCCGAGCGCAGCGTGGTGGCCTGCGTCGACGCCGGCACGGTCTCCGGCGAGGTGTTGCTCCCCTGGCTCAACCGCGTGTCCGACCTGTTGTTCGTGCTCGCGCGATCTGCCGAAGGCGCGTCCCGTCCGGCGCTGACGGTGAAGCCTTAGCCGCCCTCGGGCGGCTTGGAGGCTGCGACCACCTCGCTGTGGAACGGTCCGCGCGCGGTCCGTTGCGCCAGCGTGAGGTCCGCGAGCTGCCGCTGCGTCGCGCGCTGGGCGTCGTCGAGATCGGCGAGCAGGATCAGACCATCCGCGAATCCCCACAGCACCAGCGCGTAGATGACAGCGAAGACGAAGCCGAAGACGCCGACCGCGACAGCGGCACCCGGGAAGAGCGCCACGGCGCCCTCGGGCACCTGATATTGGCTCGCGCCGTAGACACCAAAGGCTCCACCGAGCAGGAAGAGGATCGCCGCTGTGCGCATCGCGCCGGCGGCGAACTTGACCGCGAAGTGACTTCGGGGCCGCGGCTTCGGCGCTATCGCAGCCAGGGCGGTGGCTCCCAATGGTCGGGCAGCACGGTGACCTTCACCGGCATCTCGGCGGCCTGCTCAGACACCGATTGGATCTGGTTGATCAGCATCGGACCGTACGGGCAGAACGGCGTCGTGAGCACCATCTTCACCTCGGCCTCGTCCGGTGTGAAGACGACCTCGCGGATGAGATCGAGATCGATGACCGACAGTCCGATCTCGGGATCGAGGACGGCCTGAAGCGCGTTCAGGATCTTCTCCTGCTTCTCGGCCTCCACGACGATCGCGCTCGGGGGGTTCTCGGGGGGCGGAGCCTCCCGGTGGCGCGTCTCGGGGGGCGCAGCCACCCGGTGGTCGTCTTCAGTGGCCATGTCGGTCCTTTCCGGCCCGCTCAGCGCCGAGCGAGCCACGCGAACAACGAGAGCGCGGCGGTCAGCACGAGGCTGACAACGATAGAGGTTGCGACGGGCGCGTACACGGTCCACCCATCACCGCGGAGCGTGATGTCACCGGGCAGTCGCCCGACGAACGGGACCCGTTCCGCGAACATCAGCGCCAGCCCGATGACGAGTATGACCACGCCGGCGAGGAGGAGAGCGCGCCCGATACCGTCCATCTCTGCATCGATTGTCGCACGGGCCGTACGCCTTTGACGCTTAACGGAGTGTCACGAGCAGAATGCGATCGTCGTCAGCCGCGGGCCGGCCGCGCCCATCGCGGTTGCTCGTGAGCACGAGGAATTCACCGGTCGCGATCTCGTAGACATCGCGCAGCCGGCCGTACTCGTTCACCAGCAGCCGCTCCTCGAAGGCCACGCCGCGCCCGTCGGG
>WNGA01006615.1_pt1 | contig 16438 bp, 13 predicted proteins | sample 5400061 | NCBI WGS metagenome assembly WNGA01 (sample SAMN13153366, study PRJNA577476) | soil metagenome | isolation source: 100 cm soil or saprolite under grassland replicate 2 | place: USA:California | collected 2016-06-15 | reverse complement strand
GCTTCTTGTGCTTCGAGGCGGCGCGCATGAAGGCCTCGGTATTGCCGCGCAGATGCAGCGCCATGCCGGACCAGTTGCCGACGCTGAACATCGGTACGGTGATCTTGTCCCATTGCGCCTGGGCGCCGCGGAAGGCGCCGCTATCGAGACTGTTGCGCAGCCAGAAATGCAGCGTGTTGATCTGCCAGGCGTCCGGCTGGTGGCGGGAGGCACGGCCGAGCAGGTGATGCATCAGATGCGCGGTGAACCAATTGGTCATGAAGACGCTGAGGATGCCGCCATGGAACAGCGCGTCGCGGTAGAGGTCGGCGAAGCCTTCCCAGGGAATGATCGCCTGCAACGACGGCGGCCGAAGATTGGCAACGAACCACTGATTGATGGCGAAATAGGAAATGCCCGAGAGCCCGACCTTGCCGTTGCACCAGGGCTGCGCCGCCGCCCATTCGATCGCGTCGTAGAAGTCGACCGCTTCCGCCAGCGACCACGGCTCGCACTGGCCGGGCGATTTTCCGCTGCCGCGCCCGTCCACGCGCACGGCCGCATAGCCCTTCGGCACCCACCATTGCGGATTGACCGTCTCCCAGTTCATCAACGGGTTGGGTTTTTCCTCCAGGTCGTCGGGCGGCACCCAGAGCTTGTCCTTCTGGTAGGGACCGAGATTCACGATGGCGGGAAAGCGGCCCGCATCCTCGGGGCGAAAGACGTCCGCCTTGAGCCGCGTGCCGTCCCGCACCGGAATCTCGACGTCCTTCTCGACCAGGATTGCGTAATTGGGCACGGCTGGAACCGGCTCGACCTTCATGCGATTCGCCTTTCGCCGCCGGGTTTCTCGACGTCAGTCGGGCAACTCGACCTTCACCTCTTCGGTGAGTTTTTTCCAGTACGCAACTTCCACCTTGTTCCATGCCTGCGCGTCTTCGATCGAGGCGTTGGGAACCGTCTTGATCATCTGCTTCTTGAAGGCGTCCTGGACCGGCGCGGAATTGAGCGCCTGGACCACGGCCTTGTGCAGCGTGTCGAGGACGTCGCGCGGCGTGGTGGCCGGCGCGTACAACGCCGACCACAGTCCCTTTCCGGTGGCGTAGCCGAGTTCCCTCAGCGTCGGTATCTCGGCGTATTCGGGCACGCGGGCATCGGCCATCACGGCGAGCGGCCGGAGCTGCCCGCCTTTGATCACGCCGGCGGAGCTGGCGGCGTTGACGAGGGCCACCTGGGCATCGCCGCTGACGAGATCGTTGGTGATCGCGGCGCCGCCGCCCTTGTTCGGGATGTGGAGAAGCTCGATGCCGGCCCATTTGGCGAAGGCCTCGGTGTCGTAGTGATTGTTGCTGCCGATGCCGACGCTGGCGTACCGGACCTTGCCGGGCCGCTCCTTGGCATAGGCGATGAACTCCGCATAGGTCTTGGGCGGGAAATCCTTGGTGGTGACGGCGAGCACGAGCGGAACCTCGCCGAGCCGGGTGATCATGAGCACGTCGCGGTCATAGTCGATGTTGAGCTTCTTCTTGTAGATGATCGGCGTCAGCACGTTGGTCCCGGGATTGCCGACCTGCAGCGTGTAGCCGTCGGGCCGCGAACGCGCCATCTCCTCGACCGCGATGATGCCGAAAGCGCCCGGCTTGTTCTCGATCACGAACGGCTGGCCGAGGATCGGCCGCACATGCTCGCCGACGATGCGGATCACGATGTCGGTCGCGCTGCCGGGGCCGAACGGCACGACGACCTTGATCGCCTTCACCGGATATTTGTCCTGGGCAACGGCCGTCATGCTGCCGAGCGCGAGACAGGACGCCGAGAGCAAAATCAGGCCGAGGCGCTTCATGTTTCCCTCCCCTTGTTCTTGTCGCGTGATCTGACCTTGCCGGGTTCCGGGCGATGGTGCAAGGCACCGATCCGCGGCGCAGGGCTGTCGAGTTTCGACCTCGTGTCCTGGATGCGGGTAGCAGCGCGCCGCATCGCGCTCGCTCACCTTCCCCGCGCGTCACGGCGCGGTGCTGCGCTGCGCGCGGGACACGGGGCAGCGTGAGTGGGTCCGCCGTTAGCCGTGTGGCAATTCATCCGATGGATCAAATCGAAGAACGCGTGATCGGCATGGCAAATCGTCGGCGCGCAAAGGCCGCCCCGGGGGGACCCAAGACGGCCTCTCGAAATCAGCAGATCGAGATCGCCTCAGTTCATCTCGATCTTCACCTCGCTGGTGATCTTCTTCCACGTCTCGATCTCGTTCTTGAGCCACGCCTGCGCCTCCTCCGGCGATTTGTTCGGCGTCGACTGGATGAGCTGCTTCTTGAAGGCGTCCTGCACCGGGCTCGATTCCAGCGCCTGGCTCATCGCCTTGTGCAGCGTCTCGATCACGTCCTTCGGCGTGCCGGCGGGGATGAGCATGCTCTGCCAATGCAGCGTGCCGACGCCGGGATAGCCCACCTCGGCCATGGTCGGCACGTCGGGATATTCCGGCACGCGCTTCTCGCTCACCACCGCAAGCGGCTTGAGCGAGCCGGCCTTGACCATGGCGCCGGTGGTCGCGACGTTGATGAAGGCGACCTGCATGTCGCCGTTCACCAGGTCGTTGAGCATGCCCGATGCGCCCGCCTTGACCGGAATGTGGACCATGTCGATCCCGGCGCGCCGGGCAAAGATTTCCGAATCGAAATGCGGGAAGCTGCCGACTCCGGCGCTGGCATAGCGGACCTTGCCCGGATTCTTCTTCGCGTAGTCGATGAACTCCGCCATCGTCTTGGGCGGGAAGTCCTTCGCGGTGGCGATGAAGAACGACGGCAGCGTGGCGATCCGGCCGACCGACACCACCTCCTTCTCGAAGTCGATCTTGAGCTTGTCCTTGAACAGGATCGGCGTAATCGCATTGGTCGATACGTTGCCGACCATCAGCGTGTAGCCGTCCGGCTTCGAGTGCGCCATTTCCTCGATCGCCAGAATGCCGAACGCGCCGGGCTTGTTCTCCACCACGAAGGACTGGCCGAGAATCTGCCGCATCTGCTCGCCGACGACGCGCGAGATGATGTCGGTCGCGCCGCCCGGCGCATAGGGCACCAGAATCTTGACCGCCTTGCTCGGATATTTGTCTTGCGCACCCGCCGTGCCGGCAAAGGCCAGGCACACGGCGGACAGCAGCAACACGCCAAGTCGCTTCATTTCGTTCTCCCTCGACGAACCCCGGTCACGTCCCCTCTCCTCATGCGGCTTTCAAGCCGTGCAGGCTGTGCGAGGCGTCCTTGACGGTGAAGAACAGCACGTCGGCCTCGGGCGTCGCTTTCATGGAATGCACCGCGTTGGACGGAACGTAGATCACCGAGCCGGCGGTGGCTTCCACGCCCTTGTCGCCGACCTTTCCTCTCAGGGTCCCTTGGAGCAGGTAGATCCATTGCTCGTTGGGGTGCGAGTGCGGCTCGGCGCCGGTGCCCGCCGGCATCCGCATCAGGGCGACGATCATCCGGTCGCCTTCGACGCAGCTTCCTTCGACGCTCGAATAATCGGGACCGCCCTTGATCTTGTTCACCTTGGCGAGATCGAAAACGTACTCGCCGGCGCCGGCGCGCTTGGCGCCCGGGGTGCGGGCGGCGGGAGCTGGGCTGGACATTTCAGGTTTCCTCCATCTCTTGTCGACGAGGATCATAAATTCTAATTCGGCGGTTGGGAAGGAACCGTCGCGACAGATTGTCCGTGCAACCGCCAACCGCTGCAATCAATTCTGCGCCGTCAGCCGGAATGGACGACGGAGACTTCGATCGTTCCGTGCGTCTTGACGTGCAGCGACACGTCGTCCGCCTGGCGGTGGACCGTGATGTCCGCGCTCGCGTCGTCAAGGCTGACGTTGCGCAGGATCACGTCGTCGAGGAAGGGCGGCAGGTGCGGATTGCGCAACCGGATGTGCCGCGCGACCGGGTCGAGCTCGAGGCCGAGCGAGGCCTGGAGCAGAGCAAACGGCGCCGCGGCCGACCAGGCCTGCGGCGAGCACGCGACGGGATAGAGCGTCGGCCCGTGCGCGCGCGACCGCTGGAACCCGCAGAACAGTTCGGGCAGACGGTGGAAATCCATATAGGTCGCGGCATCGAACATGCCCTTGAAGATCCGGTCGACCGCATGCTTCGCGCCATAGCGAGCAAAACCCAGGGCGATCAGCGCGTTGTCGTGCGGCCAGATCGAGCCGTTGTGATACGACATCGGATTGTACCGTGCCTCGCGGCGCGACACGGTGCGAATACCCCAACCGGAAAAGAATTCCGGACCCATCAGCGTGCCGGCGACCAGCTTGGCGCGATCGGGCTGGGCAATGCCGGTCATCAGCACCTGCCCGGCATTCGAGGTGCGGACGCGGCAAGGCTCCTTCGCACCGTCGAGGGCCAAGGCGTACATCCCAATGTCCGGGCACCAGAACGCGCGCTCGAAACGCGCGGCGAGGTCGTGCGCCTGGCGCTCCAGCGCCACCGCGCGATCCGCATGCCCGAGGCGGCGCGCACAGCGGGCGGCGAGCTGCTTGGCGGCGAACACATAGGCCTGCACCTCGGCGAGCGCGATCGGCCCTTCGGCAAGCCGCCCGTCGGCGTGGAACACCGCGTCGAGCGAGTCCTTCCATCCTTGATTGGAGAGCCCCTGCTCCATCGCGCGCGCGTACTCGACGAATCCGTCCCCATCCCGATCTCCGGGACCGTCGATCCAGCCGAGCGCAGCCTCGATCGCCGGCCATAGCGATTGGAGCGTCGCGATATCGCCGGTGCGCTCGAAATAAAGTCCGGCCAGGAGGACGAACAGCGGCGTGGAGTCGACGCTGCCGTAATAGAGGCCAAACGGAACCTCTCCCAGCGCCGCCATTTCTCCGGCGCGCATTTCATGCAGGATCTTTCCGGGCTCCGCGTCCGACTTCGGATCGTAGGTCTTGGCCTGGAGGGCAGCGAGCCGGTTCAACACGCCGCGCGCGATGCGCGGATCGACCCACAGCATTTCCAACGCCGTGATCAGGCCGTCACGTCCGAACGTCGTCGAATACCAGGGAATGCCGGCATAGGGATAAGGCCCGTGCCGGGTATCGGTGATCAGCATCGAGAGGTCGGCCATGGATCGGCACAGCACCGCATTGAAAAGCTGGTTGGACGTCTGCACGACCGCTCGACCTTTGGCGGCAGCCCGTAACTCCCGATTGGCGCGGAGTAGGGTTCGGAAGAAAGGAATAGGCTCGTCAGTCCTGGGATTGCAGCGAAGCGTGACGAACACCGATGCGGCTTGTCCGGGCCGCAGGGCCATGCTGTAGGAGGCTGAGGTTTCCGAGATCTTGGTCGGCGCCGGGTCGAAACGCACGGCGGTGGTGCGCACCACGCCATCCAGTCCGGTGTAGCTGAGAACGGCTTCATGCTGTCCGGCGACCTTCCGCACGGCGATGCCGCGGCGGGGGCGGCGCATGCCGCGCACCTCGAACACGTCGGCGAAATCGCTGTCGAAGCTGAACGACAGCACAAGCTTGACGGCACGCGCCCCGTAATTGCGCAGCGCCAGCCGTTGGAAAGCCGTATCGCGCCAGAGAAAGACCGTGCGGTCGATGTGCAAGGTATCCTTCTCGAGCATGAGGCGCTTGCCGATAATGATGTCGGGATTGGTCAGGTCGACGTTGAGAAGAGCGTTGTCGTCGCGTACGTTGGAGCCGAGTAGCAGCAATTGCATGCCGTTGATCAGCACCTCGAAGCGCGACAGGAAGCGCGTATCGTCGTGAAACAGTCCGTCCGGCCCGCCGGCCGAGGCGCCGATGTCGCCATGGGCGTCGACGACGAGGAAACTGTCGCCGTGCTTCAACGTGCGCCGGGGCCTAGCGGCCGGTCCGGTCGCCGGAATGTAGAATGCAGCCTCTTGAATCGCTTCGGCCCCCGCGGGGGCCGGCAAGCTCTCAGTCGACATGAGCTCTCACGCCGTTCCGCCGATGCGTTCCAATTGAAGCGGTACACGATTCTCGTCCTCGACGCTGCTCATATGCTTCCTGCGCAACGCGCGATAAACCTTGACGTAATCCTTGGCCATGCGGGTCGCGGTGAATCGGTCCTCGAAGCGCCGCCGCACCCCGCGTCGGTCAAGGGACAAGACCTCCGGGAGCGCCGCCACCGCTTCTTCCTCGGTGGCGACGATGCGGCCGGTCACGCCGTCATCGACCACCTCGGCCACCGAGCCGCAGCGGAACGCGAGAACCGGCGTGCCGCAGGCCATGGCCTCGATCATGACCAGACCGAACGGCTCCGGCCAGGCGACCGGGAACAACAGCGCCAGCGCCTCGCCCAAGAACGCCTGCTTCTCACGCTCGTTGATTTCGCCGATGTATTCCACGCCCGGCCCGTCCAGCAGGGGCTCGATTTCGCGGCGGAAATAGTCCTCGTCCACCTTGTCGACCTTGGCGGCGATCTTCATCGGAATACCGAGGCCGCGGGCGAGCCGGATGGCGCGATCGGGGCGTTTTTCCGGCGAGATTCGGCCGAGGAAGGCGACGTACCCGCCGCGCGGTTCGATCACCGGCCGCAGCAGGTCGGTCGGGATGCCGTGGTAAACCGTCGCTATGAAATTCGCATGGGGCAGCGGTTCGCGCTGGGCATGCGAGATCGACACCAGCGGCATGTCCCTGAACCCGAAATAGAACCCGCGCAGGTCCGGGAGATCCTGACGCCCATGCAGGGTCGTGAGCGTCCGGTCCGCCAGCGGCCGGAACAGCGGGAACTGGAAGAGATCGATGTGAAAGTGCAGGACGTCGAACTCGTCGGCGCGCTCGCGCACCTGGTCGAGCATCAGCATGTAATGGGGAATTGGATCGCGGACGGACGGATCGAGACGCAGCGCGGTCATGGCGCAGGGAGCGAGCTCCGCCGACGTCACCGAGTCGCCGCTGGCGAACAGGGTCACCTCATGGTCCTGCCGCACCAGTTCTTCGGTCAGATAGGAAACGACGCGCTCGGAGCCGCCGTACAGGCGGGGGGGAACGCTCTCCATGAGGGGGGCGATTTGTGCAATCCGCATATGCCGATTATCTCCTCGTACCCCGGCGTTTTAGAGAACGCACGGCCGCAACAACGGTTCCCCGGCACAAATTTGCGTGAGCCGTGCGCCTGCTCAACCCTGAGAATAGGCGACGGTCGACATCAGGGAGATCTCGGCCCGGCGTGAATCGAGCCGCGTGTGCTGCACCACGATCGGCACGTCCGACTCGAACACCGACGAGAAGTCGGTATCGAGCGGGATGGGCTCGGGGTCCTCAAGGTCGTTGAAGCGCAGATGAAACGTCCGTCGCGGCGGAACGACCACGCGGTAGAGACCCGCCGGCTCGCGATTTGCGAAGAAGATGGTGATGGCGATGTGCGCCTCGCGGTCGCCGGTATTCAGGATGCAGGCCGTTTCATGCGAGACCAGGGCCCGGTCGGAAGAACAGCTCCCGGACGGGATATACCCCTCGGCGATCGCCCACCGCTTGCGTCCTATTTCATCCATGGCATGCCTCTTGCGATTTGCCTGCTCCATCTTGGCGCAACGCCGGACACCGGCTTCGGGTTCGGGAGCCGGGCGTCATTGGCACCGCTTCGGGAACATTTCGTGGCGCCTGGCGTAAGCTAAGCCAAAGGGTTGATTTTTCGACGTTTGAACCGGCCGTTTGCGAAGGCAGTCAATGCGCGCCATCACGCTCGAACCGGGGATCAAGGACTCGGCCCGCCTCGACGAGGTGCCGGAGCCGCCCGCGGCCGATGGCCCGATCCTGGTGCGGACGCTCGCCCTCGGGGTCTGCGCCACCGACCGGGAAATCGTCGCGGCCGAGTATGGGGAAGCCCCGCCCGGCGATCACCGCCTCATCCTGGGCCACGAGTCGCTCGGCATCGTGCAGGAGGCCCCCGCCGGCGCGATCAAGGCCGGCGACCATGTGGTCGGCATCGTGCGCCGGCCCGACCCGGTCCCCTGCCCCGCCTGTGCGGCGGGCGAGTGGGACATGTGCCGCAACGGCCTCTACACCGAGCGCGGCATCAAGGCGCGGCACGGTTTCGGCTCCGAGCGGTTTCGCCTGGAGCCCGAATTCGCCGTCAAGGTCGATCCGTCGCTCGGAATCCTCGCCGTCCTGCTCGAGCCGGCCAGCATCGTCGCCAAGGCGTGGGATCACGCGGAGCGAGTCGGGCGCCGCGCGCATTCCTGGAAGCCGCGCCACGTGTTCGTGACCGGTGCCGGTCCCATCGGGCTCATCGCCGCGCTCATGGGCGCGCAGCGCGGCCTCGATGTCCATGTCTTCGACCGCAACACCGAGGGGCGCAAACCCGCCCTCATCGGCGAGCTCGGCGGAACGCACCACGCCACCCTGGACGATCTAGACCGGATCAAACCCGACATCGTGATGGAATGCACCGGCGCCGCCCCGGTGGTGGGGGCCGTGCTCAGCCTCACCGCGCCGGGAGGGATCGTCTGCCTTCTCAGCGTCACCGCAAGCCGTGTGATGGACCTCGACATCGGGCTTCTCAATCGCAAGATGGTGCTCGACAACGACGTCATATTCGGCACGGTCAATGCCAATCGCAGCCACTACGAGGCCGCGGCGCAGGCATTGGCGCAAGCCGACAAGGCCTGGCTCGATCGCCTGATCACGCGCCGCGTTCCGCTTGCCCGCTGGAGCGAAGCGCTCGAGCACCGGCGCGGCGACATCAAGGTCGTCATCGACTTCGCGCAATAACGCCATGGCCTGCCGCATCGAGGATTATGCGATCATCGGCGACTGCGAGACCGCGGCACTTGTCGGTCGCGACGGCTCGATCGACTGGCTGTGCTGGCCGCGCTTCGATTCCGATGCCTGCTTCGCCGCCCTTTTGGGAACGCCCGAGAACGGGCGCTGGATCATCGCGCCGTGCGACACCGCCGCCCGCGTCACGCGGCGCTATCGTCCGAACACGCTGATCCTGGAGACGCGCTTCGAGACCGAAGACGGGGCTGCAACGCTGATCGACTTCATGCCGCTGCGGGACGACAGCTCCAACATCATCCGCCTGCTCGTCGGCGAGCGCGGCACCATCAGGATGCGCGTCGAGCTGGTGATCCGCTTCGGGTACGGCGCAGTCGTTCCCTGGGTCACCCGGCTCGACGACGGCACGGTGCGGGCGATCGCCGGGCCGGACATGATCGTTCTCCACACGCCGGTCGCGCTGCGCGGACTGGATTTCAAGACCATCGGCGAATTTTCCCTGTCGGCGGGCCAGCGGCTGCCGTTCGTCATGACCTATGGGCCTTCGCATCGGCCGCCGGTTGACCGGCCCGACCCGTCGGCCGCCCTGGCGGCGACCGAATCCTTCTGGACGGACTGGGCGACGAAATGCCAGGCCGGCGAACTGTGGCCCGATGCCATCGTCCGCTCGCTGTTGACCTTGAAGGCGCTGAGCTACGCGCCGACCGGGGGGATCATCGCGGCTCCGACGACGTCGCTACCCGAGCAGATCGGCGGTCCGCGCAATTGGGACTACCGGTTCTGCTGGCTGCGCGACGCGACGCTGACGCTGCTGGCGTTGATGAACGGGGGCTATTACGACGAGGCCGTCGCCTGGCACGAATGGCTGCTGCGCGCCGCCGCGGGCAGCCCCGATCAGATGCAGATCATGTACGGCATTGCCGGCGAGCGGCGCCTCACGGAATTGGAGGTGCCCTGGCTTCCCGGCTACGAAGGTTCCGCGCCGGTGCGGATCGGCAATGCGGCCCACAGCCAGTTTCAGCTCGACGTCTATGGCGAGGTGGTTGATGCGCTGCACGTGGCGCGGCGTGGCGCACTGACCGAAAGCGCATCCGGATGGGCCCTGCAGCAGGCGATCCTCGATCACCTGGAACAATGCTGGCGCGAACCGGACCAGGGAATCTGGGAGGTGCGCGGGCCGCCCTGCCATTTCACCTACTCGAAGGCGATGGCCTGGGTGGCGTTCGATCGCGCGATCAGGAGCGTCGAGCAGTTCGCCCTGCAGGGGCCGGTCCATCATTGGCGCAGGCTGCGCGAGGAGATTCACGCGGACGTGTGCGCGCACGGCTTCGATCGCGAACTCGGGAGCTTCGTCCAGTGCTACGGGTCGAAGCAGCTCGATGCCAGCCTGCTGCTCCTGCCGTGCGTGGGCTTCCTGCCGCCGCAGGATCCCCGCGCGCGCGGCACGGTCGAGGCGATCGAGCGCAGCCTGCTGGTCGACGGCCTGGTGCGCCGCTACGACACGCGCGAGACCGACGACGGTCTTCCGCCCGGCGAAGGCATGTTCCTCGCCTGCAGCTTTTGGCTGGTCGACGCCTACGTCATGCTGGGGCGCATGGACGACGCGCGCAGCCTGTTCGAGCGGCTGATGCTCCTGCGCAACGACCTCGGCCTGTTGAGCGAGCAATACGACCCTGTGGCCAAGCGACAGGTGGGTAATTTCCCGCAGGCGTTCTCGCACGTCGCGCTGGTCAACAGCGCGTTCAACCTGGCACGCGCCGAGAAACCGGCCGAGCAACGGTCGGAGCAGCCGGTCAACCCGGAAGGGGTCAGCTGACCACCAGCGAACCGACCTGCCTCAGCCGGTTCGGGCGATTGCTCGGCCGGGTGAGAGCGGCGATGAACTTGTCGGCCCAGAACTTGATGTCGTTCGCCAACAGCGCCTGATAGAGCGCCTCGTGCCGGGCGCGGCGCTCGTCGAGCGGCATCGACAGCGCGCGCGCAATCGCACTCGCAACCGCCTCGGTGTCATACGGGTTGACCAGCAGCGCCGCGTCGAACTCGACCGCCGCGCCGGCAAAGCGCGACAGGATGAGCACGCCGGGATCGTCGCCGTCTTGCGCCGCCACGAATTCCTTGGCGACCAGGTTCATGCCGTCGCGCAGCGGCGTCACCAGGGCGGCGCGGGAGGAGCGGTAAAGACCGGCGAGCGCGGTGCGGTTGTGCGCCTTGTTCACGTAACGGATCGGCGTCCACGATGCCTCGCCGTAGGTGCCGTTGATGTGGCCGGCGGTGGCGCCGATCTGCTGCTCCATCTGGCTGTATTCCTGGATCTCCGACCGGCTCTTCGGCGTAATCTGCAGGTAGGTGACCTTGCCCCGCCAATCGGGATAGTTCACCAGAAAGCGCTCGAAGGCGTCCATCCTGAGCGCAATCCCCTTGGTGTAGTCGAGACGGTCGACGCCGATGATCATGGCACGCCGGGCGAGGCTCTCGAGCACGCCGTGCACGAACGGGGAGCGCACCGCCCGCCGCGCCAGGCGGCTGAACTCGACGGTCTCGATCCCCACCGGAAACGTATCGATTCTCACCGTTCGGTCGCCGGCGCCGAACGTGCGCTGATCGCGGCTCGGCAGCCGGCATTCATTGGAAAGATAGCGCGCGAAATTCGCCGCATCGTTGTCGGTCTGAAATCCGACCAGATCGTAGTGCGAGAGCGCGGGAATGAGACGCTCGTGGTTGGGAAGCGCGGTCAGGATATCGGGCGGCGGAAGCGGAATATGGAGGAAGAAACCGATCTTGTTGCCGTGGCCGCGCTCGCGCAACGCCTTGGCGAGCGGGATGAGGTGATAATCGTGCACCCAGATCATGTCGTCCGGCTGCAGGATCTTATGCAGTTCCGCCGCGAAGTGCTCGTTGACCCGCAGGTAGCCGGACAGATCGCGACGGGAGAACTCCAACAGGTCGAGCCGGTAATGCAGGATCGGCCACAGAACCCGGTTGGCGAACCCGTTGTAGTATTCCTGATAGTCCTCCTCGGTGAGGTCGGTCACCACGTAGGTGTGGCCGTCGCGGTCGATCATCTGGGTGACGGCCGGCCCGTTCTTGGCGACGCGGCCGTTCCATCCGAACCAGATGCCGGTATGGCGCTTCAAGGTGGCGCGGACCGCGACTTCGAGTCCGCCCGCCCGAGCGCCGCCTTCATCGCTGGGGATGGCAACGCGATTCGAGATTACGACCAGCCGCGCCAATACCGATCCTCCCAGCTCCGCGACAATCGCATGGCGGTCAGGACCAACCCTGCCATAGAATAGGTCTGGGGGAAATTGCCCCACAGCGCGCCGGTTTGCGGGTGAACGTCCTCCGACAGCAGACCGTACCGATTGCGATGATTCAATGCATCGAGAAACAAATCGCGAGCCTCCTCGCGACGGCCGAGCGACCACCAGGCATCGATCAACCAGAAGCGACAAATCAAGAAAGCCGTCTCGGGTAGACCGAAGTCGTCGGCGTTGGCATAACGCATAACGTGTTTCTCGCGTAAAAGTTCGCGCTCCATCGCCGCAACGGTGTCGGCGAAACGCGGATCCTGCGGCTCGATCAGGCCGAGCTCGGGCAACAGCAGAACGCTTGCATCGAGGTGATCCGATCCGAACGCCGCGGTGAAGGCGCGCCGTGTCGGGTTCCAGGCTTCGGCGAGAAGCCGCTCCTGGATTCCATCGGCGAGTGCGTTCCAATGGGCGGCGCGATCGGGCAGGTCGAGATGCGCGGCGATGGCCGCCAGGCGATGGCAGCCGGCCCAGCACATGGCGGCCGAATGCGTGTGAATGCTCAACCGGCCGCGAAATTCCCAAATGCCGGCGTCCGGCTGGAACGCGAAGTGCTGCGCCTTCTCCCCCAAGGATTCGAGCAGGCGGAACAGCCCTACGTCCCCGGGCCGCGGCAACCGGCGGTCGAAGAACATCGGCATCACCGCAAGGATGATGCTGCCGTAGCTGTCGTGCTGCGTCTGCTCGACGGCGGCGTTGCCGATGCGCACCGGCCCGTCGCCGCGATAGCCTTTCAGGCGCGGCGCGGTCCATTCATCCATCGGATCGGTGGGCACGATGCTGTAGACCGGCTTCAAGTTCCCATCGGCGGCGGATGCGATGCCGAGGATGAAGGAGATGAAGTCCTCCATGGTCTGCGTCGCGCCGAGACGGTTGAGCGCCTTGACGACAAAATAGGCGTCGCGCAACCAGCAGAAGCGATAATCCCACGTACGCGAGGAGCCGGGCGCTTCGGGAATCGACGTGGTGAGGGCGGCGACGATGCCGCCGGTCTCCTCGAAGTTGCTGAGCTTGAGCGTGATCGCGGCGCGGATCACCGCGTCCTGCCAGTCGTAGGCGATCGCGAGGCGCCGGATCCATTCGCGCCAGTAGTCGCGCGTGCGATTGAAAAACTCGCGGCAGGTCGACGCCAGCTCTCCCGGGAACGGTTCATCGGTGCCGAACACCATGTGCACCGGCCGCGTCAGCACGAACGGCGCCTCGCGCTCGACGAAGGACAGGGGCGCATTGGTGGTGAGGCGGATGACCGTATTGCCGCCCCAATAGCGGATGTGATTGCTGCCGATCGAGAATTGCGTGATCGGATCGCCGTAATCATGGGTCGGGCGAAAGCGGATCGTGATGCGGGGAAGCCCTGAGATCGGTTCGATGATCCGGCACAATTGCGGCGGCCGGAACATGCGGTCGAAATTGCGAAAACGGGGGGCGAAATCGGTGATGCGCACCGCGCCGCCCTTGGCGTCGGTCAGCACCGTCTCGACGATGGCGGTATTGCGCACGTACTCCGACTGGAAATCCACCATCCCGTCGAGAACGACGTCGGAAAACCCCTTCTCTTCATCACACGTCAGCAGGCGGCAAAAAACCGGGTCGGCGTCGAAACGCGGGAAGCACCACCACACGAGCCGGGAAGTCGGCTCGAGCAGGCAAGCCGTGCGTCCATTGCCGATGACGGCAAGGTCCAAGCCGAAATCAGTCATTCCGCGGGGGCTTCCTCGACTTGCGAGATTTGCTCCAGCCAGATGCGGACGTCGTGCGGCGAGTCGAAGCAGGTGGCGACACCCGCAACCCGTCGACCGACCGAGATCCCCACGCCGTCGAATTCCGGAAGAACCGCAAAGGCGGCCTCGTCGGTCGTGTCGTCGCCGATGAAAACGGGGCGGCGGCCGGCAAAAGGCGGACGCGACATCAGCCGGCGCACCGCCGTGCCCTTGTCGAAACCGGCGGACTTGATTTCGACCACGGCCTTGCCGGGCAGCACCTCGAAGGAATTCGGCAGCTCCTCGGACAGCGCCAGGACCGCATCGCGGACGAACTGCTCCTTTTCCGGAGCGAGGCGGTAGTGCAGCGCGATCGAGTAGCCTTTGTCCTCGACCAGGATGCCGGGTCCGGCTCCGGCGATCGCGGCGAAGCGGCGCTTGACCTCATCGCTCATGGGCTTGGCGCGTCCGTGGTTGGCGCGCGCTTTTGCCGAGATGCGAATTTCGGCGCCATGGACGCCGACCGCGGGCAACGCGAGCGGCGCGAACAGAAGGTCGAGATCGGCCAGCGGCCGGCCGCTCACCAGCGCGAGCGCCCCTTCGGTGCGCTCCCACAGCCGCCGCAACGTGGCGCGCAGCGAGTCGGGAACGAAGACCTCGCGCGGGGTCGCTGCAAGATCGACAATCGTGCCGTCCACGTCGAGCAGAATGGCCACTTGGTGAAGGTCGACCGGAGCGGCGAGCAGTTGAGACATTCCGAATCCTTCCGCGAAGCACAAACCCGTGGCAACGCGATCGACGCGGCGAGGCGTCAGGACTTGTGCTTAAGAAGTGAAGCGCTTCGGTGCAAGTGATGACCCCTCGATGGCACGTTCACGATGGCACTTATGCGGCAGGAGCGGCGGCGGCCATGCGCTGGGCAACGACCATCCGCCGGCCAGGGTTCCGGGCAAGTCCTGGTTCCGGCGCCAAGGCCTACCATACGCTCCCGCCGGGCCTCGTTCATTAGCAAAAAAATCAGTTTTTTCAATTCGTTGTTAGCTCCCGCCGGGGGGCCCGGCGCTCTGTCTCATGCCCGTCGCGGCCTGCGTCTCTCGCACACCTCATCGTCTTGACGAGAATCCCGCGTCCCGTCCCGCGTTGGGCACTACAGGATCGTGTGTCGACCGCGATTACCCGCGATGCCTTCTTGGAGCCTCATCTCCAAGGCCGCCCTCGACGTGGGCCTATCGGGGATATGCGGCGTGTTGACGGCGTACCGGCTGGGCTGATCATCTATCACCGGCAAACGATCGGGGAGGTTTCATGCGCACCAAACGGCCCACGCCGCGTCTCGACGTCCCGGCGGAGGACAAGCTCAACCAGACCCAGCGCGCGCTGCGCGACGCCATCGCGTCCGGGCCGCGCGGGACATTCAAGTTCACCGGGCCGTTCGCGATCTGGCTGCATGCGCCCGAGATCGGACAACTGGCGCAGGCGCTGGGCGCGCATTGCCGCTACAAGACGACGTTGTCGCCGCGACTGTCGGAATTCGCCATTCTGACGACGGCTCGGGCGTGGCGCGCGCAGTACGAATGGCAAGCGCACGCGCCGATGGCGGAAAAAGCCGGGGTGAGCGCGAAAACGGTCCGCGACCTGCGCGCCGGACGCTACCCCAAGAGCGCAGCCGCCGACGAGCGCGCCATCTATGGATTCATCACCGAGCTTTACCGCAAGCGGCGGCTCAGCGACCGCACCTATGCCCGCGTGCTCAAGCTCCTGGGCACGAAGGGAACCGTCGAGCTGGTCGGAATTCTCGGCTATTACGCGCTGATCTCGATGACGCTCAATGTCTTTCGCGCGCCGACCGATCCCGACAAGCCGATGCCGTTCCCCGAGACTTCGGCGCGCTGATCGACCAACCGCCCGCGGGGAGCACGGCGGCGCGGCTTCTCGCGCAAGTTTCCATGTGGTTGAATCGGACGTTCCTCTCCGCTCGTACCCGCGAAAGCGGGGACCCAGCGACATTCGACAGACCTGGATTCCCGCTTGCGCGGGAATGAGCGGAAGCTGCCGCTCCAATCTGAGCGGAATCCCCTCTAATGGCCGGCGTGGCCGCCATGCTGCACCGCCGCGGCGCCGATCGACTCGACCTGGTACTCGACCTCGACGGTGCCCGCCCTCTCGAACGTAAGCGTACCCTTGACGCGATCGCCCTTGGCAAGCGCACGGGTCAAATCCGTGAACATGAAATGATAAGAGCCGGGCTTCAGCTCGACCGTTGCGCCCGGAGTGATTTCCAGCCCATCCTTGAGCGCGCGCATCTTCATGACGCCGCGCTCGATCGACATTTCGTGAATCTCGAAGCGGCCCGCAAGCGCAAACGTGCCGCCGACGAGACGATCCGGCGTCGAACCGGTGTTGGTGATTTTCACATAGCCGCTCGCGATCTTGGCGCCCTTGGGCGTTGCCCGCGACCAGGGCTGCTCGATTTCCAGTCCCGCCACTTTGTAGTCGTAGGCCAGCGCTCCGCTCGTCATGAGAGCGAGAGCGACGCCGAGAACAAGTCCTTTTTTCATTTACGGAAGCTCCATGGGGGCCCTTGCGGCCGATGGCTAGTACCCACTTTTCTTCGCAGGTGAGTCATGATTCAAGATCGGGATGATTCCCAAAGCGCTGGCTCAAGAAACACCCCAAAGTCCGTTTCCACTTCACCCCGACCCGGTCGTCGTGGCTCAATCAGGTCGAGACCT
>WNGA01007132.1_pt1 | contig 16441 bp, 17 predicted proteins | sample 5400061 | NCBI WGS metagenome assembly WNGA01 (sample SAMN13153366, study PRJNA577476) | soil metagenome | isolation source: 100 cm soil or saprolite under grassland replicate 2 | place: USA:California | collected 2016-06-15 | reverse complement strand
TCCCAGAGCGCCGCCGTGCTCCTGGGCGCCAGGTCTTCCTGGAGCACGTATGTCGCGCGCGCTCCGCGGACCTCCACCTCGATCCGCTTGCTCATCGCTCTTCCCTTCCTGTCCGGGGCCGGCGTGCCGACTCATTGTCCGCAGTGTATCCCCCTATTTCACGAACCGCAACGCGCAGCCGCGGGTCGGCCGGCGCCCGGCCCGGAGCCGTAGCTCGGTCAGGTCCATTGGGCTTCGCCGGCGGGATCAAAACCCCGCGTTGGCGCCTCCACCGACGAAGGTCGACCAGTCGCCGCAAGCGTCGACGACGACGAACGGGACCGTAGTCGGCTGGCCGGGCGTGGCTCGCCGAACGGTGAAGCCGGTCTGCTGCGTGCCCGCTGGCAGGTTGACGGTGAAGTTGCCGCTCGAGCCGACCACGCTGCCCGCGTCGATCAGGGCGTTGGTCGCACTGCCGAAGCTGAGCCTCTGGAGCGAGTTCGAAGGCAGCGCGGCGGATGTGCTGGCGGTGACCGTGACCTGCAGACTGCTTCCGGTCGCCACCGTCGACAGCAGGACGTTCGGCCGCGGGCTGCAGCTGGCGTCGACCAGACGGTAGACGGCGCCGGTGTTCGCGGACGTACTACCCAAGTCGACGACGTAGACGTCCCCAGCCTCGTCCTCGCCGAACGAGCTGATGCCGAGCGTTGTATCTAGCAGCTCCGTCTGGACCCCATTCTGGAGGGCCCAGATCCGGCCGCTGCAGTAGTCGCCGTAGAGATACACGCCCGCGAGGGCCGGAGCGGACGGTCCGCGATAGACGTAGCCGCCGGTGATCGAGCAGTTGCCAGAGGTGTGGCCGTACTCGGCGATGGGCAGCATCAGCCCGGCCTGACTACAGCTGGTCACGGTTGGTGGGTAACAGTGAAAGCCCTCCATGATGTTCCAGCCGTAGTCCTGGCCGCCGGAGCTGCCAGCCGCTTGCCGATCGATCTCCTCGTAGAGGTTCTGTCCCACGTCGGCGATGTACAGGTCGTTGGTGCCTCGGTCGAAGCTGAACCGCCAGGGGTTGCGCAGGCCGTATGCCCAGATCTCCTGCTTGACGTTGGCCTGGCCGACGAACGGGTTGGTCGGGGGTACGCTGTAGTAGGGAGCGACGCCGGAGCCGGTGTCGACGTCCAGGCGCAGCAGCTTGGCCAGCAGCACGTTGCGGTTCTGGCCGTTGCCGTCGGGATCGCCTCCGCTGCCGCCGTCGCCCAGCCCGACGTACAGGTAGTGGTCCGGACCGAATGCCAGCATTCCGCCATTGTGGTTGAGGTACTTGTCCGGAATCGCAAACAGCGTCTTGGCGCTCGCAAGATCCGCGACGTTCGGGTTGCCGGATGAGACCTGGTAGCGGGCGAGCGTGTTGTCGCCAACGCTAGTGGAGCCGGTCGGCGATGTGGTCGTGGAGGTGTAGTAGACGAAGAAGCGCCCGTTCGAGGCGTAGCTTGGGTGGAAGGCGAGGCCCAGCAGGCCCTGTTCCAGGCCGCTGGACGTCACGATCGAGCGGATATCCAGAAATGGGGTCGACTGCAGTTGGCCGTTCACGGCGACCCTTATTCGGCCGGCCCGCTCGACGACGAACAGCCGATTGGAGCCGTCGCCGGCGCTGGTCACGAAGACCGGCTGGCTGAGCCCGCTGAGCACGGGCACTAGCCCCAGCTTGAAGGTGGCCGGGTCGAACGCGGACGTCCGAAACCCGGCCGTCGAAGGACTAGCCCCGGTCGACGGCGCTGGGGCCGGCCTGGCCCCCTCGTTGGTGGGGCCCGGCGGCGGCTGGGCTGGCTGGGTGGCGCCGCTGCCACCCTTGCGCTTCTTGTTGCGCCTCAAGGCTATCGGCGCCACCGCGCCGTGGACGGGAGCTTCGAGAGCCGGGCTTAGCGCCGAGTGGACCGCGTCAGGCGCTGGTAGCAAGCCGAGCGCAAGGGCCAACGCACCCAGGAGAAGTGGGAGTGGCCCGGCTCTGGTTGGCATTTAGCGCGCCCCGCCAGCGTCGCGCGGTGCCGTCTCACCGCCAAGCTGCCCCCCGATCGGTCGGCTCGGCAGACGGCGTCGAATGATTGCGAGAGCTTACCGGCCGGGATAGCGTGGAAGCAAGCAGCTTAGCTGCCCACCTTCGCCGAAGGAGTTGGAAAGATTCTCCAGGAGCACCTCGGCATCGGCACTCAGTACCCTGTTCTAGGTCCCGTCCAGAGGGGAGGAACGTTGAGAGCCCCTTCGACCCAACATCGCAGCCATGTCTACGGATGCTCAAACGGCCGATCGGCGGCCCAAGAGTAATCAGTCCGGCGCCCTGTTCAAACGCGAGCAGCCACTCCTCCATCTTCCAGACGAGCCGCCGCACGACCAGGAGATGCAGTCTCCCCTTATTGGCTGTCGATACAGGCGAATCCGCAGGACCTTGATCCCATGCTCGATTATCTCTCGGTTGACGGCGACCCATTCCCGCTCCTGACGGTGGAGGTCGAGTGTCACAAGCACGTCGAAGGACCGGGATCGCTGCGCGATGATTTGGTCGCGCTCGCCTTGAAGCCCGAGGGCGCGGATATGCTCGGCGTCGTGCTTGAGACCGCGCAGAATTAGGACAGTTTCATCTGGCAGGTGCTCATCGAGCAGGAAACGCAAGCCCTTCGTCTCGCGGTTTGATTAGGCAGCTACCGCGAGTTCGAACTGAATCGCGCGCCTTACAAGGCGCAACGGGATCCTGTAGGTTGCGGCTATCTCTTCAGGTTCCTGCCCAAGGTCGTGCAGGGCTGCCATAAATCCCGTCTCGATCCTCGTTTCACGCACGACCGGAGCTCCACCAAGGATATATGGGCTCATGTCCACGGCATCCGAGAACTCCCGCAGTTCACCGAGAGGGCCCTCATGGTGGATCTCCGACAACGTCCCCAACAGAGAGATCTGACCGCCGAGATCAGCTGCAACCTGCACGTCTTCGCTCAAGTGGGCCATGACTCTCTGGCCTTCCACGTGAAGCGGTATCGAGTACCAGTTGGTGATGGCCTCCTCGAGGTAGTCGACTGCTCGTCGGATCCGGGCGGTCGGGACGCCGGCTGCACTGAGCTTCGCGGCCTCCCGTAGCTTCATGTAGTCGATCCAGGAATAGAGACGAGGAAAACCACGCGCTCCGGCGTCGATGTGTGCCTCAATCAGTCTAGTCGTATGCCAGTATCCAAGCTGCCGCGGCGTGAAGCCACTTAGCTTGGATACCAGTCGGGAACGTAGAGCCCCGATTCTCGCGACCGTGTCCAGATCGTTGCGCAGAGCCCGTGCTCTCGGCATCGGGTTGCCTCCGAACGCTTTTCTCACGCGCCACCGGGCTGATGGGCACATCATACGTAGTGGTGAGCCTTGATGCTAGCCTCAGTACCTCACGCGGCCCTGGTCGCCCCGCGCGCGCCGCCAGCTTTGCGACGACTTCCGAAGTCCCGGCCCAAAGACCTACATCTGGCGACCCGGCTGCGCCCGCTTCAGCGTCTCCTGCATGCGGTTGACGCTGTTCTGCGGCACGGACGTGTGCGAAGGAGCCCGCGCCGGACTCGGCGGCTGGCTCGGCCTTAGCGGCTGGCTTGCCTTCGGGCGTGGTCCCCCTGGACGAGCATGCCGCCACGACCCAGACAGCTTCTCGGTGGTTCGACCGGCCCACGTGGCCGCCTTCAGGCTGTGTCCATAGGCCAGCTCAGCCTATGAGGCTCGTGCTCCTGGCCATGTGCCATCTCGCCTAAGCCGCAACGTTACCTTACGGCAGCATCGAAGAGTGTTCCTCGGCACCGTGGTCCGCCAGCCCAGGCAATAGTTCCACGCGGCCGCAATGGTGGCCCCGGTAACGTAAGGACTGGCACTCGGCTCGTCTCGCAGGAGGTCAAAGCGCGCGTACCCCTTCTCGCGGGGCGGCGTGGGCGTACGTTCACGCCGGTGGCTTCGCGTCCCTCGATCACCGCCAAGTATGCCTCCCAGATCGCCGGAGCCACCAAGGACCTGACTCTTCATCGGCCAACCACTCTAGCCGCGAAGGAGTCGGCTCAATTCTTCAGTTGTCAACCCGGACTGGCGGAGGATCGAGCTAAGCGTGCCCGCCGGCAAGGTTCGGTTGCCGTGGACTGGCACACTCACCAGAGCCGCCGCGCCGGGCTTGCGTAGGTAGTGGTGGCTGCCGCGCACGTGAGAAACGCGAAAGCCTCCGCGTCGGAGCGCCGATACTATTTCCTTGCCGCCCGCCCGCGGCGGCCGCGTCACGCGATCGCGACCTCGAGGTCGACCAGCTCGGCCTCAGTATCCTGCGCCGGCACCGGAATCCCCTCCTTTGCTGCCGCTTCCAGGTATCCCAGGATCGCCTCCCGCGTGTTCTCCAGCGCCTCGTCCCGGGTATCCCCGAAGGTCGACAGCTGGTCCAGGGCCGGTACGTAGGTGACCCACGCCTGTGAGTCAGAATCCCATTCCAGCAGGACCTTGAAATGGCGCGTCCGCACGGGTACCTCCAGTCAATCTTCCGCGAAGTAATCGGAGTCGACGCGTTTGATCCGGTAAGTGGAGACAATAGACACGCCGACATTGTGCTCGATCATCAGCTTCGAAAGTGTGGGGCCGTCGATTAGAACGATGCGCATAGGCAGGTGTTCCACGTACGCTCGAGCATTGGCCGTGAACGTGCCGGTCGTGATGAAGACACCCTTGGTCGCTTGGTGGCCGGCCAGGCTCCCGGCGAAAGCCTGAACCACCTCACGGCCGACGCTACTGTCCCATCGCTTCGCCTGCAGGTAAATCTTGTCCAGACCCAGCTTGTCCTCACTGATCTCACCGTCGATTCCCTTGTCCCCGCTTTTGCCGACAACCTGAGCGGCGCCCCCGATCGAGCCACCGTAGCCCATGGCCACCAGCACATCCACGACCAGCTTCTCGAAGAAGGGCGGCGAAGCGCCTTGATCCTGCCAAGGATATCTTCGGCGAGCGTCGCTTCAAACTGCCGGTGAGCCCGGTCGATGGCCTCCTCAGGCGTCTCTGTCGTCTCATCGGCGGCCAGCTGAGCTCCTGGCTTTGACGGGGAAGTCAAGGGCGGGGAGTGAAGGAACTCGACGTATTCGGGATATCGCTTCAGGAATTTCCGATCCACGCGCGCTGGGTGCTCACACAACACCTGCAATCCGCGCTCACTGATGCGCACGGTCCCACGCGAAGGACTCTCCAGCAGGCCTGCCTTGAGTAGGTCCGTCCGAGCCCACCAGGTCCGATTGGACAGCCGCCTCTGTCCCGAGGGAAGCATCTCGCTTTGCTCTAGCTCCGTGAGCTGAAACCGACCCGCAATCTGATCAATCAGCTCGGACATGTTGCGCGACTGCTGGTCGGCCAGCAACGTCAGCAACGGAAGCATAATCGTCTGGAAATCGGGCATCGCCATTCAGAAGCTCTCCGGGTACGGCCTCGAGCCGTCGACGAACGCTCATACTGAGGTTACTTCGAGTCCACACAGTTCGACCAGTCGATGCCGGGCAGAGCTCTTGCCGCTCTCCGAGGTGTCAGCCAGGCAGCGCGACGCCCAGCGAGCCACACACCTCGGCCAGGGTATTCCAGGCGACGGCGTGCAGGGGGACACGCCCGGAGCGCTGCAGCTCGGCTGCGCGACGCTGGCCGCGCTCACCGGGCACGACGATCTCCTCGATGGCGTTGAGCCGCTCGCCAGATTTGACGTGCCGGACGAGGTCGTCCATACGGGCCATGAACTGATCGCGCGGGATGAAAAGGCCCGGATCGATTGCCATGAAGAAATGCCCCTCGCGCCCGTCCGTGACTCCTGCCTGGGCGCCAAACTCCGCGCCCGTCAACACGCCCGCCAGCACGTCGACCATCAGCGCCAGCCCGAACCCTTTGTGCCCGCCAACGGGCAGCAGCAGGCCGCCCTGGTCGAAGTCGGCCGGATTTGTCGTCGGGCGGCCCATCCCGTCGGTCACCAGGCCCTCCGCTATAGCGCGCCCCTGACGGGCCGCCATCCGCACTTTGAATCCGGCGATGGCGCTGGTCGACATGTCGAAGACGAGCGGAATGTCACCCCCAGTCGGGGCGGCAAAGGCCAATGGGTTCGTTCCCAGCGTCCTCGTCCGACCGCCGGGCGGCGGCATAAGCGGGGTGACGTTGGCAGCGGCCAGCGCGATAAAGCCGGCCTTCGCGGCGGCTGTAGGGTAGGGCGCGGCGGCTATGAAGTGGCCCGAGTTTCGGATGCCCGCGCTCGCCGTGCCTCTCGTTCTGGTCCGCTCCACGCACCAGCTCATCGCTTGGTGGCTGGCCACCACGGCGCAGCCGCGATCCCCATCCAGCAGCAGCGCCGATTCAGTCTCCTGGACCACCCGAATCTCGGGCGCCGGGTTCAGGGCGCCTGAGCGGAACCAGCGGGCCAGCTCGCCCAGGAAGAAGACGCCGTGGTCGTCGTAGCCGCGCAGCTCTGCGTCCAACAAGACCTCGGCGATCGGCCCGGCGTGGCTCTCGGGGACTTTCAGTCCGACCAGGGCTTGCTCCAGGCAGGTTCGTAGCTTGGCCAGGTCAACCGCGCGCTCATCCAACGCCGCCGACTGCTGTGTGCTCATCGTTGGGCCTCGCTCCGCGTCATGAGTTGGCCACCGTCGCATCAGTGTAGTCAATCGCGGTGGCGCGTTCCGGCTACCATGACGCCAGCACGATCGGAGCGGAGGGTAGATGAGCGCGGATGAGCTGTGCTGGACCCCGGCGCGGGAGCTAGCGCGGATGATCAGGGCCACCGAGGTCTCGCCGGTCGAGGTGGTCGACGCGGTGCTGGAGCGCATGGGGTGGGTCAATCCTCGGATCAACGCCTACTGCACGCTCACGGCGGACCTGGCTCTGGAGAGCGCACGGGCAGCCGAGGTGGCGGCTGCGCGCGGCGATTCGCTCGGGCCACTCCACGGCGTGCCCTTTTCGCTCAAGGACCTGACCCCCACCAGGGGCATCCGCACGACCATGGGCTCCAAGATCTTCGAGCACAACGTGCCAGCGGAGGACGCGGTACTGGTGGAGCGGCTGCGCGAGGCCGGGGGAATCCTGCTCGGCAAGACCAACACGCCGGAGTTCGGGTGTAAGCCATTCACCGACAACCTGATCTTCGGCACGACCCGCAACCCCTGGTCGCTCGATCGCTCGCCGGGCGGGTCGAGCGGTGGGGCCGCGGCGGCCGTAGCGGCCGGACTCGGGCCGCTCGCCGAGGGCAGCGACCTGGCGGCCTCGATTCGCCAGCCGGCCGCCTGGTGCGGCGTGGTGGGGTTCAAGCCGTGTCAGGGGCGGATCGCCCGCTATCCGAGCCAGACCGGCTGGAACGCGATGTCGATGAATGGCCCGATCACGCGTACCGTTGGCGACGCCGCGCTCATGTTCAGTGCCATGGTCGGGCCCGACCCGCGCGACCCGCTGGCCTTGCCCCACACGGGTGAGAATTGGGCCAGGCTGGCCGACGGGCCAAGCATCCGCGGCATGCGAGCAGCCTGGACGCCGGACCTGGGCGGCGCTGCCGCGGTCGACCCGGCCATCGCCAAGACTTGTGAGGCGGCGGCGAAGACGTTCGGCGACCTCGGATGCGAGCTCGAGGAAGCCTCGCCCGAAGTCGGCAACATCACCGACCCATTCCTGGTCCTCAACGCGGGGCTGCGCCAGGCGACGCTCGGCAAGTACCTCGCCGAGTGGCGTGACCAGATGGACCCGATCTTGGTCAAGCGCCTCGAAGTGTCGCTGGAATGCAGCGCCGCGGACGTCGGGCGCGCCGACGTGGAGCGGACTGCCCACCACCAGCGGCTGAGCCGCTTCTTCGAGCGTTTCGACCTGCTCGTGCTGCCGACGACGGCGACGGCGGCACGGCCGCTGGACGCGCTGCTGCCAGCCGAGATCGCCGGGCGGCCGATCACCCAGCATCTGGACATGCTGATCCCAACCTTCGCGTTCAATTTGAGCGCGTACCCTGCGATCTCGGTCCCGTGCGGCTGGACCGACGACGGCCTGCCGGTTGGCCTGCAGATCGTCGCGGGCTGGCACCAGGACGCGCGTGTCCTGCAAGCCGCGGCCTGCTTCGAGGCGGCTCGGCCGTGGGCCGCCCGCCGCCCCGTGCTGGAGTAAAGACAGGCGGCCCGACGACTACAATAGGTGTGGTATGAGCCTTACGTACGAGTACCCCGACGTCACCGAGGACCTCCTCGGGGAAATGGTCCGTCGGATCAAAAGGGTCGGGCGGCCCGAAAGGATCGTTCTCTTCGGATCTCGCGCGCGCGGCGATGCCCGGCCCGACAGCGACATCGACCTGCTGATCATCGAAGAGTCGGACCAGCCTCGCTACACCCGGAGCACGAAATACCGAAGGGCTCTTATTGGTCTCTTCCCCTCCAAGGACATAGTTGTCTGGACGCCGGCCGAGGTCGTCGAGTGGGCCAATGTGCCGAACTTCTTTGTCACGACGATCCTGAGGGAGAGTCGGACCCTTTTTGCGCAGTAAGTCCGATCATGCCCGAGGCTGGCTCGAGAAGGCCAAAAGCGACCTCGCGGCTGCGCGCCGTATTCTCGAGGGCGACGGACCGTACGACACGACCTGTTTCCACGCTCAGCAGGCCGCGGAAAAGGCGCTCAAAAGCGCTCCTCGCTTTCGAGGAGCGGCCGATCCCTCTGACGCATGACCTAGAGGAGCTGGAGCGACTCTGCGCGGCAGCCCGGCCGGGCGTGGGCTTTGCCGCCCTCGATCTCCCGGGGCCCACTCAATACGCAGTTGAGCTCCGTTACGACTACACCTTCTGGCCGGATGCGGACACAGCCGAAAACGCGTTGGCGCGGGCGGAGCGGGCCTGCGCACTCGTAACTGCTGCGTTACCCGACGACGCGCGACCTTGAGACGCGGCTGAGCCACCGACTGTCCAGTATCATCCGGGCGTGAGCTTAACAAAAGCCCGGGGCGCGCCCCGTGCGCCCACTACGTTGCTCATCGTGCGCCACGCCGAGACTGCCGACAACGTCGAGGTGCGGCTGTCTGGGTGGACCGATGCGGACCTAACCGCGCGCGGTGAAGCACAGGTCAACCTACTGGCGGACCACTTCAACCGCGCCCATCGACACGCCGCGGCGCTGTATTCCAGCCCGCTGACCCGCGCCCGGCGCACGGCCGATGCCATCGGCACCCTCACTGGCCACGGTCCGATCCTGCTGGACGATCTGCGCGAGATGCATTTCGGCGAGCTCGAAGGCCGGCCCTTCGAGGAGATCAAGCAGATCTACGGGCACCTCATGCGCGCCAACGAGAGCGCCGAGGTCGAGGATTTTGCCTGGCCGAACGGCGAGTCGCGGCTCGGCTTCCGGCGGCGGGTCCAGCGGGTCATGAACCGGATCGCCATAGCCCACCCAGGGCAGGCAGTGGGGGTGATCACGCACGGCGGCGTCATCTCGACGTTCTTGACGATCGTGCACGGCGAGCCCTCGGGCAGTTGGCGGAAATGGGGTGTGGACAACGCCAGCTTGACCGAGGTGCTCTGGGACGGCGCCCACGAGACAGGGACGCTGCTGCGCCACGGCGACGCGGCCCACCTGAGCCAGCTGGCGGCCGAAGAGAGCGGATAGTCGCCCTCACCCCTGCCCCTCTCCCAAGCTTGGGAGAGGGGCAGGGGTGAGGGCCTGTCTTGGTGTCCTGGTGGTTTGTCTTTCGCTCTAACGCGCTTCTAACGAAAACTCGACGCTTTTCTGTTGGTAATCTAACGAGCGGTTAACGGGCCGCTGGATACGTTGGAAGCATGCACAGGGCGTGATCGCAGCGCCCTGAGACATCACGACGGAGGTACCTAACCATGGCCAACCTGATGCGGACTACCGATCAGCCCGTGCTCTCTCTGCGCGAGGCGATGGAGCGCCTGGTCGAGCAGAGCTTCACGCCTTTCTGGCGCACGCATTTGAGCGAAAGTGGCTATCAAACCGTGCCCAGCAACTTCTGGGAGGACGGTGAGAACTACTACCTCCACCTGCTAGCGCCAGGCTGCGACCCGGCCAGCGTCGAGATCACCGCTACCAACGGTGCGCTCACCATCTCGGGCCAGATGTCGGCGCCAACTCCTGAGGGCAGCAAGTCGATCTGGCAGGAGTGGAGTACGACCTCGTTCCGCCGCCAGGTGCGGCTGCCAGCAGGCTTCGAGGCGGAGCGCTGCAAGGCAAGCTACAACGATGGGGTCTTGTCGCTCACCATCCCCAAGCCCGATCAGGTCAAGCCCAAGAGCATCAAGGTGCAGGTCGGCAAGTAGACTGCCAAGCGGCCGACGCCGCGCTAGAACTAGGCACGGATCTTGCAGACCCATGCTGTGCGCGGCACCAGTGCCGCGCCAGTCCCCTCCTCAGAGCCGTCCGGGTGCGCCCCACACCTGGGCGGCTCGCTTTTCTGATATACTGCGGGTGCTGGTTCGTTTCGCCGGCCCGCTTTTCAGAGCGGGGCACCGTTGTGCGGCGCTGTTAGGCTGCTCCTGTTTCCCCTCGACGACTCGCGCTGACGGAACCGCCAAGCTCATCGTGAGGTGTCAGCGTGAGTTACGCCGACAAGACTTTGACCTGCCGCGACTGCGGCCAGGCATTCATATTCACCAGCGGGGAACAGGAGTTCCACGCGTCCAAGGGCTTCGAGAACGAGCCCTCGCGCTGTCCGGACTGCCGGGCCGCTCGTAAGGCCAGCCGGGGCGATGGTTACGCTTCGCGCGGTTACAGCTCTGGTGGCTACGGCCGCGAGCGTGAGATGTTCTCGGTGACCTGCTCGGCTTGCGGCCAGGCGGCTCAGGTGCCGTTCCAGCCGCGCGGCGACAGGCCCGTCTACTGCTCGGACTGTTACTCGCAGCAGCGTGGCACGAGTCGTTCCTATCGCTAAGCCGCGGCGCCGCGGCCCGGCCCGCCGGGCCGCGGCGCGCTCAACTCTGGGCCCCAGTTGGCCCCATCCTAACGCTCAGGAGACCGCATGCCAAAGAAGGCGAGACGAAGGCCGATTCGCCGGCGGCGGCAGGCCCCTTCCCAGGACGCCGCCGAGCAGCAGCGCTCTCTAGACGCGGCTGCGCGCAACATGCTCAGCACCGTAACGCCGGTCCAGCTCAGGTCGGAGCTCTCGGATCGGGAGCTGCTACTGGACGAGGCCGACCGAGCCGCGCAGCTCGACCCGAACCCTATCAACCTCGCTCGCTACCGCTTCGCGCGGGCCCAGCGGGACACCGCGCGGCGGGCTCTGGAGTTGGCCGAAGGCCAGGCGTCCCAACTGGTCTGAGCGAGCCGGGACCAAGCAGTCCCCTGAAGCGCCCACCGCGAGCGCGCCCCTAGACGCTTGCCGAAGCGCGAGATTGGCCTCGGAACTGCGTCTGGTACAGGCGAGCGTAGAGCCCACCTCGAGCGACGAGCTCGGGGTGGGTGCCTTGCTCCACGAGACGACCCTGATCGAGCACGAGGATGTTGTCCGCCGCCAGAATGGTGCTCAAGCGGTGGGCGATCACTAGACTGGTGCGGCCTCGCATGACCCGCTCGAGAGCGGCCTGGATCAGCGCCTCGGACTCGGAGTCGAGGTGGGCCGTGGCCTCGTCCAGGATCAAGATACAGGGGTCCTTCAGGATTACCCGCGCGATGGCGACGCGCTGCTTCTCCCCGCCAGACAGCCGGTATCCGCGCTCGCCGACCACCGTATCGTAGCCCTCGGGCAGCGAGGCGATCAGGTCGTGAATGTTCGCCGTTCGGCAGGCCTGCTCGATCTCCGGTTGGCTCGCATCCGGGCGCGCGTACAGCAGATTGACGCGGACCGTGTCGTGAAACAGGTGCGTCTCCTGGGTGACCATCCCGATCTGGGCGACCAGCGAGCGAAGGCTTAGGTCGCGCAGGTCATGGCCGTCGAGAAGGACCCGGCCTTCGGTCGGGTCGTACAGCCTTGGCAGAAGATACGTGATGGTCGTCTTGCCACCCCCGCTCGGACCGACCAGCGCCACGAGCTGGCCTGGCTGGACGGTGAAGCTCAGATCGCGCAGCGCCCAGCGTCGCTCGCTCTCAGCAGCCGAAGCCAATCCTTCCCCCGGCCCCTCCCCTTCCCTGAAGGGAATGGGAGGGGAGCCCTCCACTCCCTTCCCTAGAGGGAGAGGAGTCGGGCGGGTCGGTTCGCCGGCCGCGAGAACTTTGCCGTCCTGAGCCTGAGGCTCCCGTCGCCGCGGCGCCACCAGATTCGGATCGGCGTGCCAGGTCCAGCGCGACACATCGGCCAGGCCCGGCGTCGGCGCATGGTTGGGGTCGCCCTCGAAGTAGCTGAACGACACGTTCTCGAAGCGGATCTCGCCCCGCACCTCGCGAAGCTCCCACGCACCCGGCCGATCCAGGATTTCGAGCGGGAGGTCGAGCACCTCGAAGACCCGCTCGAAGCTGACGAGCGACGTAGCGAACTCGACACGTGCGTTCGTGAGCGCCGAGAGCGGGCCATACAGCTGAGTCAGATACACGCTGAAGGCGACCACCGTGCCGATGGTGAGCCCCTCGCTCAGGACCAGGAAGCCGCCCGCCCAGAACACGACCGCCGTGCCGATGGCGCTCACCAGGCCGAGCCCCAGGAAGAACCAGCGGCCGATGAGCGCCTGGCGGATCCCGATGTCGCGGACCGCGGCCGCCCGCTCGGCGAAGCGACGACCCTCGTCTGGCTCGCGCCCGAACAACTTGACCAGCAGCGCGCCGCTGACGTTGAGGGTCTCGTTCATCATCCCGTTCATCTGGGCGTTCATCGTCATGCCTTCGCGGGTGACGCGCCGCAGCACCCTCCCGACCCGGCGGGCCGGCAGGATGAAGAGTGGCAGGATCAGGACCGCCGCCAGGGTCAGCCGCCACTCGAGCGCCAGCATGATCGATAGCGTCGAGACCAGCGCCACGCCGTTGGAGACGATATTGACGAGGGTGCTGCTGATCGCTTGCTGGGCGCCAACCACGTCGTTGTTGACCCGCGCCATCAACTCGCCGGTCTTGCTGTTGGTGAAGAAGCGCAGTGACTGGCGCTGCAAGTGCGTAAACAACTCGCGCCGCAGGTCGTAGATGATCCCTTCGCCGATCCGCGCGCCCAGATAGCGCTGCCCGACTCCGACCAACCCGTTCAGCAGCGGGACGGAGACCATGCCCAGCGCGAGCAGGTTGAGCAGGCCCAGGTCACGGTTGGGCAGCGCGTGGTCGATGAGCGCGCGAACGAGCAGCGGCGGGACCAGCGACAGGAGAGTGATCGCCAGGATCGCCGCGAACATCAGCGCGATCCGACTGGCGTAGGGCCGCGCGTACGCGGCGACGCGCGAGAGCACAGCCCGGCTGACGGCCGGGCGGTCTTGCTGCTCGTCGTAGCGGATGTATGACCACCACCCGCCGTTGATCATCGTAATGAGAAACGGGTGGTGAGAAGCGAGTAGCGAATGGCCGGCAGCGGCTTCCCTTGCATCCTGACTCTAGGTGATTATAGGGCTATCGCGCCCACCCACCTCGCTACTCACTACTCGCTACTCGCTACACTACTCGCTACTCACTCGCTCCGCCGCCGCTCTCACCTCGGCGATCGTGAAGAGCGCGTCGGCGGCGTAGCCCTGGGCCCGAAGGCGTTCCAGGCCGCCTTCCTGGCGGTCGACCGCTACCAGCACCATGACGACGCCGCAGCCCTCGGCCTCGACCGCCGCGATCGCCTTCTCGATCGAGCCGCCGGTGGTGATCACGTCCTCCACGATCGCTACGCGAATGCCCACATCTTCGCCTTCTCGCTTTGGGGGCGGGAACGGACCCTCCACGGCTCTCTGGCGGCCGTGCGCCTTCTGCTGGTTGCGAACGATGAAGGCCGGGATCGGCGCGCCGGCCAGATGGCTGGCGATGGCGACTGCCGTGGCGATCGGGTCCGCGCCCAGGGTCGGCCCGCCGACCGCGTCCGGTTCGATCTGGCGCAGTCGCTCGAACATCGCTCGGCCAACCAGCCAGGCGCCTTCCGGGTCGAGCGTGACCCGGCGCGCGTCGAGGTAGTAATCGCTGGTCTTGCCAGACGACAGGGTGAACTGGCCGGCGAAGTACGCCCGCTCGGCGATCAGCGCCAGCAGCCTGGCCATCTCGTCGCGGTCCAAGTCCCCTCCTCGCCCCGACGCGTCGGGGCCCGCCGTCTGGCGGCAAGTTTCCCATTCCCCCGAGCGCGCCGCAAGGTGGCCGTGCACCTTGTCACGACCGTTACGCGAACCCCGTAAACGCTCCCCAGCCTGCTATACTTATCTGCACTACCCCGTGACGGCAATGCGAAACCCGCCGAAGCGAAGCAATGGCGCTTCGCGGGGAAGAGCCGAAATGACGACCGCAGACGGTGAGGACGGCGGGACAGAGGGCACCCGGTCCCCCTCGGCTACACGGCCGGACGGCGAAGAAGACGAGACCGCAGACACCACCAGCGCGATCCCGACCGTCCACATCCGCGAAGTTCGCCAGGGACACATGCCTGGCGAGCGTTACGTCCGGATCCATCGGCCGTTCCACGAGACCTTCCGTGAGGCCGGGCCGGACACATTGGTCGCGCGCGAGCACACCTTCATCCCGCGCAGCCCGGCCGGGCGGCTCTATCAACGCCTGCGGCGGGTCCTGATCGGGCCGCCGTTGGCCAGCTCCCGGCTCATCCACGAGCGGATACCGAAGACGAAGGCGCTCGCGGTCTTCGCCTCGGACGCGCTCTCGTCGTCTGCGTATGCCACCGAGGAGATCCTGCGGATCCTGGTCCTGGCCGGCGCCGGGGCATTGGCGCTGACCCTGCCCGTCGCCCTCGCGATCACCCTCCTGCTCGCGATCGTCGCGATTTCCTATCGCCAGACGATCAAGGCCTATCCCCAGGGTGGCGGCTCCTACATCGTCAGTAAGGACAATCTTGGCACGTGGCCGGCCCTGGTCGCGGCGTCCGCCCTGCTGTCCAGCTACATCTTGACGGTTGCCGTCAGCATCTCCGCCGGCGTCTTCGCCCTTAACTCGGCGTTGCCGTTCCTGCACGAGTACCGGGTGGCCCTGGCCACCCTTTTCATCGGCCTGATGACCTTGATCAACCTGCGCGGCGTGCGAGAGTCCGCAACGATCTTCGCCGCGCCGACCTACCTATTCATCGTCACCGCGCTCGGCATGATCGGGCTCGGGCTCTTCCGCCTCGCGACCGGCTCGCTCGCGCCCGACGAGGCCGCAGCTGTCAACACCCTCGAGGAGTGGCAGGCGGGCGGTGTGGTCGAGGCCCTCAGCGCCTTCCTGGTCTTGCGTGCCTTCGCCCAAGGCTGTGCCGCCCTCACGGGGACCGAGGCAATCTCCGACGGCGTGCCGGCCTTCAAGCCACCCGAGTGGAAGAACGCCCGTACTACTTTGACCTGGATGGCGATTATCTTGGCCATCCTCTTCCTCGGCGTCTCATACCTCGCCTTCTACCTTCGGATCGTGCCGACAGTCGACGAGAGCGAATCGGTGCTGTCGATGGTCGCCCGCGCCGTCTTCGGCACGGGCCCGCTCTACTACCTGCTGCAGGCCGCGACGATGCTGATCCTGGTTCTGGCCGCCAACCTGGTTCGAGGCCGACACCCACGCGTTGATCCCACTCTACGCGATCGGAGTCTTTGTCGCCTTCGCTTGCTCACAGAGCGGCATGGTCAAGCGATGGTGGACCCGCCGCGAGCCAGGCTGGCGGTACGGCCTGCCGATCAATACCCTCGGTGCCATCACCACTGGTCTGGTGGCGATCATTCAAGCCACGACTCAGTTCACCCACGGCGCGTGGATCATCCTGCTCTTGATCCCCACGCTCGTGTTCACGCTCTGGCGGATCAACGCCCATTACGTCCGGGTGGCCGACCAGCTCGCGCTGGAGCCGACGGCCGAGAAGATACCCGAGTTCCCGGATCCGATCCTGGTAGTCCCGGTCCCAGGACTCAACCGCGCTGTCGCACGCACGCTCGGCTACGCCAAGTCCCTGTCCCACAACGTAACGGCCGTCCATGTGACTGACGACATGGAAGAGGCGGCCGCGCTGCGGCGGCGTTGGAAGCAATGGGGTGTTGATATCCCGCTGGTGATCCTGGAGTCGCAGTATCGCTCGCTGACGGGTCCGCTGCTCAGCTACCTCGACGCGATCGCCAAGAAGGACCCGAAGGCCCCGATCACGGTCGTCCTGGCCGAGTACGTGCCGCGCCGCTGGTGGGAGTGGCCCCTGCACAACCAGACCGCCCTGCTGCTCAAACTCACCCTGTTTTCCCGCCCCAACACCGCTGTGATCGACCTGCCATACCACCTCGCGCGGTAGATGTCCCATGGCCGCCCGCTCCTACGCCCCACCCCTTGCCCAACAACCGATCGCCGCTGTCCTGGTCGGCGTGGTCAGCGCCGTGCTGGGCGTTGCGATCGCGACCGTGCTGATCGGCTGGCTGCGCAT
>WNGA01006848.1_pt1 | contig 16445 bp, 15 predicted proteins | sample 5400061 | NCBI WGS metagenome assembly WNGA01 (sample SAMN13153366, study PRJNA577476) | soil metagenome | isolation source: 100 cm soil or saprolite under grassland replicate 2 | place: USA:California | collected 2016-06-15 | reverse complement strand
CATCCAGTCACGCTGGGAGTTCTTCCACACCGTCCGCACCTTCCTCTCCATCGCCGCCCTCGTCGCGGTCACGATCAGCGCGCTGGCGGTGCGGGCGGGGCGGCGGGACAACGGAGCCCGCGCCGCGTTCGCCCGGACCGGGGCCGCCGCCTGACCCGCAGTTACCACGAAGGAGTTCCCGCACACTGGCTGCGACCCGCGGCACCACCCACCTTCAAGACCCGCCCCAGGAGCAGGGAGAGGCTGTGGAGTATCGGCTGCTCGGGCGCAGTGGCTGCGTCGTCTCGACGCTGGCGCTGGGCACGATGACCTTCGGCGTGGAGACCGACCAGGACGGCGCGCATGCCCAACTCGACCGGTACCTCGATGCCGGCGGCACGCTGATCGACACCGCGGCCGTCTACGGTGCCGGCGCGAGCGAGCGGATCATCGGCGGCTGGCTGGCCGCGCGGCCGGGCGTGCGGGAGCGGGTGGTCCTGGCGACCAAGGGGCGCTTCCCGACGGGCGACGGCCCGAACGACGTGGGCCTGTCCCGGCGGCACCTGGCCGCGGCGCTGGACGCCTCGCTGCGCCGGCTCGGGGTGGAGTCGGTCGACCTGTACCAGGTGCACGCCTACGACCCGCTCACGCCGCTGGAGGAGACGCTGGGCTTCCTCGACGGTGCGGTGCGGGCCGGCAAGGTGCACTACGTCGGGCTATCGAACTTCACCGGCTGGCAGGTGCAGAAGGCGGTGGACACCGCGGACTTCCGCGGCCTGGCCCGGCCGGTCACCCTGCAGCCGCAGTACAACCTGCTGGCCAGGGAGATCGAGTGGGAGATCGTCCCGGCGTGCGAGTCCACCGGCCTCGGCCTGCTGACCTGGTCGCCGCTGGGTGGCGGCTGGCTGACCGGCAAGTACCGCCCGGGCGAGCGGCCCCGCGGCGCGACCCGGCTCGGTGAGAACCCGCAGCGCGGCGTGGAGGCGTACGACCGCCGCAGCCGCCGGCAGCTGACCTGGGACGTCGTGGAGGCAGTCCGCGCGGTGGCGGAGTCCCGCGGGGTGTCCATGGCGTAGGTCGCGCTGGCCTGGCTGGTCGACCGCCCGGCGGTCACCTCGGTGATCCTCGGCGCCCCGTACCCTGGAGCAGCTCAAGGACAACCTCGGCGCGGCCGGCCTGCACCTGACCCCCGCGGAGACCGACCGGCTCGATGCGGCCAGCGACCCCGCGCCCGCCGACTACCCCTACGGCGTCGCGGGCGTCGAGCAGCGCGACCGCATCCTTCACGGGGCCGCTGACCGGGCACCGCTGACCGGGCACCTCTGACCGGGCACCTCTGACCGGGCCGCGCCGGCACGCCGGAGTCATCGGGATTGGCGTGTCCGTCGGCGCGGGATGTCCTGGGCGAGTTCGACGATGAATGCGTCCGGGTCGAGCAGGTGGATGGTGCGGTGGCCCCAAGGTCGGTCGGCCGGACCACTGATGATCGAAATCCCGGAGCCTGCCAGTCGACGGGCGTACGCGTCGACGTCGTCGACCATGAATACGACCTCGGCGGCTGGTCCCGGAGTCACGGTGCGTCCGGTCAGCCACTCCGCGCGCCGCTTCTCGTACAGCGCGAAACGAGTGCCTTTGGTGCTGAACTCCGCGTACCCGGCGTCCTGGAACTTGAATGGTAGGCCGAGGACGTCTCGATAGAAGGCGATTGATGCGGCGAGGTCGCCGACGTAGAGGATGATGTAACCCACGCGATCCATTTGGGTCTCTCGCTCCCTCCGACGGCCGAGCCTCCGCCCCCCGCGGCGGGCCGCGGTCTCGCTTCGGTGCGGCCCAGGATGACCCGGCGCGGGCGCTCAGCCGAGGAGCTCATCGACGTAGCACCAACGCCATCGCTCGCCCGGCTCGTGTGACTGCATCACCGGGTGACCGGTGGCGATGTGGTGTGCGGTGGCGTGCCGCGGCGGGGAGGAGTCGCAGCAGCCGACGTGCCCGCAGGTCAGGCACACGCGCAGGTGGACCCACCAGCCCTCCTCGGGCCGGTGGTCCTCGCAGCGACCCGGGGTACGCGGTCTGGCCTCCGCGGCCGCCTCCCGCAGGTGGTCGCACTGCTGCGGCGAGACCGGAGGCCGCCCGGCTCGCGTCAGCCGGCGGAACAGGCCCAGCGGGCGGTCCCGCCGTTCGTCGTCCGGCTCGGCCATGGCGTCAGTCTGCTGCTCCCTCCAAGGTGGGCCGCCGCCGGCCTCTCCCGGCGGTGGGCAGAACCGCGGCCGGGTTGAGGCCTGGCCCGCAGCGCCTCGACCGGGTTGAGATCAGGAGCGGGGGAGATGATGATGACGAGCGGCCGTTGGGGGAGGGGATCGGATGAAGCGTCGAGCGGCTGCCGCGGGCGCTGCCTTCGTCGGCAGTGCGGCGAGCTACCTCCTCGCGGTCAGGCCGTGGCAGCTGCGATGGGGAGCCACCAACGAGGAAGTCGAGGCCACCCTCGCCGGCGACGACCTCATCGCCAACCCCGATCTCGTGGCAACCCGGGCCATCACCGTTCATGCCACGGCGGAGCTTGTCTGGCCCTGGATCGCCCAGCTCGGCCAGGGGCGGGGCGGCTTCTACAGCTACGACGCGTTGGAGAACCTGGCCGGCTGCGATATCCACAGCGCGGACCGGGTCGTCCCCGAGTGGCAGGACGTCGAGGTCGGGGACCAGGTGAACCTCCATCCGGAGGTTGGGCTGGGCGTCGCCGTCGTGGAGCAGGGCCGCGCGCTAGTCCTGCGCGGTGGCGTGCCGATGGGCGCACAGCCGCCCCCCTACGACTTCACCTGGGCCTTTGTCCTGCGCGAGCAGCCGGACGGGACGACACGGCTGCTGGTGCGCGAGCGGTACGCGTACACGCAGCGGTGGGCGCGGTTCCTCGTCGAGCCCGTTGCGGTGGTCAGCTTCGTGATGAGCCAACGGATGCTCCGCGGGATCAGGGATCGTGCCGAACGGCTTGGCCGGGCGACCGCCTGACACGGCCGCGGGATCGGGCTGGCCAACAGCTCCGAGCGTGGCGGACAGGTACCGCACCGGCGGATGGGCAGGCGGGGCCGGTCTGCGACCCGGCCCCGCCTGTCCGAGACCGGCTACGGTCCGGCCGCAAGCGCGGCCGCCTGCCGGATCAGCGTCTCCGCCGCTTCGATGTAGCCCTTCGCCTGTTGCTCGTTCAGCGCCTGGCCGGCGAAGGCGGCGTCTTCCAGCGCCGCCCGGATCTGCCCGGCCAGCACCTCACGTGCCGCGGTGAGCGAGGCGATCGCGTTCTCGATTGTCGTGTAGGTGCCGTCGTCGGTCGCGCCGCCGCTGGTCAGCGCCCGGGTGGAGGCGAGGAGCGTGGCGCTGGAGAACTGGCCGAACGGGGCGTTCAACTGCTTGTAGACCGCGCCGAGCCGGAGCAGGGTCTCCCGGTGGGCGCGCAGCGACGCCGGTACCGCGGCGGCGTGCAGCGGCTCCACGATCACCCGGCCGTCGTGGATGTAGTCGTCGCGCAGCCCGAGCAGGCCGAGCATCGTGGGCCGGACGTCGGTGTGATCGGCCCAGGTCGTGTCGTCCTGCCCGACGTTGCGCACGCCCGGTCCGACCATGCCGAGCCAGGTCGTGGCGATCTCCGGCTCGATGCTCCCGTGGTTCCAGGCGAACGTCGGCGGTGTGGTGGGGACCGTCACGCATGGCGTCGCACAGTCAGGCCCGCCCGCGAACAGGAAGTAGTCGGGGTGGGCGAACATGGTGAACGTCGGCGTGCGCGCCGGGTCGGCGGTGATCATGTGCAGCGTCCGCATCGCCACCGGATCGGCGAGCGCGACCGTCAGGTTGTCCGTGCGGTTGGTGTACGGGTTGAGCGCCGTGAGCCGGCCCACCGCCCGTTCGAAGTTCCGGGTCACCGGCGCCGCGCGGGACGGGTTGCCCGTGATGTAGACCGTCGGGGCCATGTCCGCGTGGACCGTGAATGGCGTGGTGATGCCCTGCTGCGTCGCGAGCAGCCCGCGCAGGTTGCCGTTGATCTCGCCGAGCAGGCTGTACGAGCACGGTGTGGTTACCCCGTCACATCCGGCCGGGGTCGGCTGCGCGCCGACGAAGTGGTCACCCTCCTCCACGGTGAACACGAACAGCGTGTTGTCCTTGGTGATCCCGTCGGCGGCGAGACGGGCGAAGAACTTCGCGAACGCCTCGTCGTACCGCTTGAGCTGGGCAACGTACCCGGGCTCGCCTGGCCCGTACGCGATGTGCTTCTCACCGGCGACCCCGTGCTCGTCGTGCGCGTCGGTGAGGTAGCCGAAGGTCACCGGGATCCCGCGCTCCTGCATCGCGGCGATGTAGGACAGGGTCACGGTGGGGAAGTCACCGTCGAATCCCGGGAAGCCGACGTGGCCCGCCGCGTCCTGGATCACCCGGCCGTCCAGGTCGCGCATCGGCCCGCCCGGGCTGATCACCGGGCTGACGTACTTCGCGCCGAACAGCCCGTTGTAGCCGGTGTAGCCGCCCGGCTCCTGCGGGAGCAGGTCCGGCCTGCCGCTGTTCGCCGCCGAGCACTTGGCGTCTCCGGCGGCGCAGTGCACGGCCACCCCGACGAAGTCGGCGAACGCCTGGCCGGGGTCGGCGGCGACCTCCGCCGCCTCGGGCGAGGACGCGCCGAAGACCGTCGGGATGTCGATCCCGATGTTCTCGAGCACGGTGTTGGCCGTGGCGAACGCGCCGAAGCTGCAGCCTGCCCGGGTGAACGGAACCCACGGAGCGGGGGCGTTCAGCCCGCTCTCGCTGAGCATGTTGTACGTGGTGTCGAACGGCGGCGTGCCGCCGGGCGGCGTGAACACCGGCGCCGTCCAGTACGCGAACGAGACACCGGTGTTGGTCGTCCCGTCCGGCTTGAAGTACCGGAAGCTGTTGGCGACCGGCTGCCCGTGGCGGTCGGGGTACACACCGGTCAGCGACGTCAGGATCCCGTTCGCGGTGTGCGAGATCAGCGCGGTGTGGTCGTTGGTGAGCAGCGTTCCGTTGCCCCGGATGAAGTTGAGCAGGTTCGGCATCTGCTCCAGGTCGGACGGCACTGCGGGGTTGTCACGCAGGAAGTGCGTGTTGTCGAACTGCAGGTAGATGACGTGCTTGATCTCGCCCTTCGCCGACTGCAGCGTGCAGTTGGCCGGGCCGGCCGGGGCAGGGGTGCGGGACGCGGCGGGGCCCGCATGGGCCGCGCCGGCGGCGAGGCCCGGGACCGCCGAGGCGAGGGCCGTCAGCGCGAGCGTCGCAACAAGCGGGTGGCGTCGAATCATGGCGTACCTCCTCGTTGTGGAACGCCGGTGGATCTCCTCGGCTCCTACTCCCACCAGCCACCGGCGTCAAGCGGGACGGCCCCGCCGCGCCACGGACGGTGCTCTGCCGAGGCCGCTGCCGCCATCAGCCCGGCCGGCGGCGGCGCGACCACCGGGCGCCGAAGGTACGAGCGATCGCTCTCCGAGTGCCGGCCGGTCGATGTCGACGTATCGTCAACCGTCCCCGTCATGACTGCAGGAGGTACATCGTGGTACGTCGATCCGCAGTCCGCTTATTCGCGCTGGTTGCGAGCGCATCGGCGGTGGTCGCGTCGGCAGGCGCGGCGACGGCGAGTCCGGGTGTGGACACCCGGCTGAGCAATGACGCGCCCGCAACCGGCGGCTACCTCAGCAACTACACGATGGTCACCGGACAGCCGTACACCGACGAGGTCCTGACCGCGTGTTCCCAGAGCCGGGGCCGGCAGAACGAGCCGGCCGTCGCGGTGAACCCACGTAACCCCCAGGTGATCGTCGGCAGCTCGAACGACTACTGCGGGGTCTTCCGGTCCAACGGCACGTTCATCGGCGTCGGCAGCATCTGGCTCGGCTACTACCGCTCGGAGAACGGCGGCGCGTCCTTCACCAGCTCGCTGGTGCCCGGCTACCCGGGTGACACCTCGCCGTATGCCGCCAACGCCCGCGTCCGCACCTCCACCTCCGGCGACCCGGTGCTGGCCTGGGACCGCAGCGGGCGGCTGTTCGCCGGCTCGGAGAGCTCCGGTGACCCGGCCGGCAGCGCGAAGACGTTGGGCGACGTCTGGGTCGCCACGTTCGACAACCCGGGCGGCGCCAGCGGGGCGACAGCCGACGACGGCAAGCGGTTCGTCCGCTCGGTCGACGTGGCCCAGGGCTCGGCGGCGCCCAACCTGCTCGGCAAGTTCCACGACAAGACCGCGATCGAGGTCGACCGGACCGGCGGCGCCTGCGACGGTACGGTCTACTTCGCCTGGGCGCGGTTCACCGGCAACACGCCCAACGGCTTCAACTCCAGCGTCTACATCGTCCGGTCCACCGACCACGGCGCGACCTTCAGCGCGCCGCTGAAGATCAGCCAGACGGTGCACGACATCCAGTTCCCGGATATCGCCGTCACCGGCGACGGGAGCGTCTTCCTCACCTACCGGCAGTTCGCCGACGTGCGCGGCAACCAGGCGCAGGACGCCGTGGTCTACAACGTCTCGCGGGACTGCGGCCGCGCGTTCGGGGCGCCCCAGTTCGTCACCGGATTCGAGCCGTACGACCCGACCGACATCGCCGCCCCCACCGCGGTGGGCACCTCGCCGGTCAGCGGAGAGGACAGCGAGGGGGAGGAGATACCGGCCGCCGAGTCCATCGCCGGTCAGTGCGGCGACTTCGCCACGCACTGCGCCTCGGGCTACACCTTCATGCGCGGCGGTACCCAGATCCGGTCCACCGCCGACCAGACCGACAGCGCCAACGAGTTCGTGTACCTCGTCTACGACCCGTCCATCCCCGGGACGGAGATACCCAGCGGCACCACGTACGGGTCCATCACGTCGGAGGACCTGCCCGCTGCGTACCACCAGAACGTCGGCAGCATCTCGGGCATCTACTTCCTGCGGCTCGACGGCCGTACCGGGGCGCACACCGCACCTGTGCTCGTCGACGATCCACGCGCCCACGGCGGGCTGCAGCGGTTCCCCGACATCTCGGTCGACGCCGGCCTGGCCCACATCCTGTGGTGGGACAGCCGCAACGACGCCTGCTTCGACCCGCGCCGACCGGTGGGCAACTGCGCCAACCGCAGCACCGTCCCCGCCCTCGACGTGTTCGCCACGCAGGCGCCGACCAGCAGCCTGGCCTGGACGGCGGCCACCCGGATCAGCGACGTGACGTCGAACCCGAACTACGAGCAGTACTCCGGAAGGAGCGTTCCGTTCGGCGGCGACTACCTGTACGTCAGCTCCGTGGGCGCCTTCTCCTACGGCACCTGGACGGACTGGCGGAACGTCGTGCCCGGCGCCGACCCCCGTGAGGGCGGCGACAGCGACGCCGATGCGGCCGACGTCATGCAGTGCCGCACCCAGAACGCCGACGGCAGCTTCGGCGCTGACACCTGCCCGTTCGCCGGCGGACTCGACCAGAACATCTACGGAGACACCACACCCTGACCCCACCTGCCGGCTCGCGCCCCCGGGCTCGCCCCGGGGGCGCCCAGCTCCCAAGACCTCCCAAGACCCCGCGATGGCGTGTGACGCTCGAGCGGCGCCATGATGTCTTCGAGGGGAGTCTTGAGGTGACCGTAGGCACGGCCCTGGATCGGGCCACCGGCGTCGACCCGCATGCGGTGGTTCTTGTCGAAGGGATGAGCGACCGGTTCGCACTCGAGGCGTTGGCTGAGCGCCGCGGTCGGACTCTCGACGCTGAAGGCATCTCCATCGTGGCAATGGGCGGTGCGACGAACATCGGCCGCTTCCTGGATCTGTTCGGCCCTGCCGGGCTCGACGTCAGGCTGGCGGGCCTGTGTGACGCTGCCGAGGAGGGCTACTTCCGGCGCGGTCTCGAGCGGGCCGGCTTCGGCTCCAACCTGTCCCGCGCCGAGATGGAAGCGCTCGGTTTCTACGTGTGCGTCGCCGACCTGGAGGACGAGCTGATCCGCTCCCTCGGTGCCGCCTCGTTGGAACAGATCGTCGATGCTCAGGGCGAGCTCGGATCGTTCCGGATTCTCCAGAAGCAGCCTGCGCAGCAAGGACGGAGCACCGAGGACCAGCTTCACCGCTTCATGGGGACCCGGTCCGGCCGGAAGAGCCACTACGCGCGCCTGCTCGTCGGCGCGCTCGATCTCACCCGGGTGCCTCGGCCGCTTGACCGCGTACTCGCTCACGTCTGACGCAGGCGAATACGGTTGACGGCGGGCGGGGTGGTCGCGATCGTCGTGGCATGCATCTTGACCTGTCCGCGCTGGAAGCCGGCCTCGAGGAGATCCGCCGCGCACCGAGGGACGACGGCAAGGTCGAGCTCATCGTCCGGCGCCCGGCGGAGAACGAACGCGAGGCGCTCGCCGAAGCGCACCTCGACACCGCCGCCGGCCTGCTCGGCGACGGGTGGCTGAGCGGCGGCGCCGACCCCGGTCGCCAGGTGACCGTGATGAACGCGCGGGCGATCGCGTTGCTTGCCCGCTCGCGCGAGCGGTGGGCGCTGGCCGGCGACCAGCTCTACGTCGACCTCGACCTCAGCGGGCGCAACCTGCCACCCGGAACCCAGCTTGAGGTGGGCCTGGCGGTCCTCGAGGTCACCGCCGAGCCGCACCGTGGCTGCAAGAAGTTCGGGGCCCGGTTCGGGCTCGACGCGTTGCGGTTCGTCAACTCCGAGGTGGGCTACGCGCTGAACCTGCGCGGCATCAACACCCGGGTGGTGCACGCCGGTGTGGTCCGTCCCGGCGACGTCATCCGAAAGCTCTCGCACATCGTGGCCTGAGATGGTTGTGGAGGCTGCCGATGGCTGACGGGTTGACGGTCGAGGGTCTGAAGGGGCTGCGTGCGGCGGCTGAGCAGCACGTCGGCGACGCGCGGGTTCCGGGCCTCGTCGCGCTGGTGGCCAGCGGCGAGCAGGTGCATGTCGAGGCGCTGGGGAGGCTGAGGGTCGGCGGTAGGCCGGTGGCCCGCGACTCGATCTTCCGGATCGCCTCCACCACCAAGCCGATCACCGCGGCGGCCACTCTCGCCGTGGTCGCGGAGGGTCTGATCGGGCTCGACGAACCGGTCGACCGGCTGCTGCCCGAACTCGCCGGGCGTCGGGTGCTGCGACGGATGGACGGACCGCTGGATGACACCGTGCCGGCGGCGCGCGCCATCACCACCCGCGACCTGCTGACCTTCACCTTCGGCTTCGGCATGGTCCTGGAGATGTTCACCGCACCCACACCGTGGCCGGTCGTGGCGGCCGCCGAGGCGCTGCACCTGTCGACGATCGGGCCGCCGAACCCCGACGAGCAACCCGACCCCGACACCTGGATCGCCAACCTCGGCACGCTGCCACTGCTCGCACATCCCGGCGAACGTTGGCTGTACAACACCGGCGCGTCGGTGTTGGGTGTCCTGCTGGCGCGGGCCGCGGACGAGCCGTTCGCCGACGTGCTGCGGACGAGGGTCTTCGAGCCCCTCGGTATGCGTGACACCGCCTTCTACACCACACAACCTCAGCGCCTGGCCACCGCCTACCGCGCCACACCCGACGGTCTCCTCGCGTGGGATGAGCCCGGGGGTACATGGAGCCGACCACCGGCGTTCGGCGACGGGGCGGCCGGTCTGGTCTCGACCGCCGACGACCTGCTCGCGTTCGCGCGGATGCTGCTCGGCGGCGGCGCGCCGGTGCTCTCGGCCGACGCCGCGCGGGCCATGACGACCGACCAGCTGACGCCGGCGCAGAAGGCGCACGGCGGCCTCGGGCCCGACTTCTTCACCGGCCGCTCATGGGGGTTCGGCCAGTCCGTGCTTGACAGCGGCGTCTACGGCTGGGACGGCGGATTCGGCACGTCGTGGCTGGTCGACCCGAACTGCGACCTCACCGTGATCGTGCTGACGCAGCGCATGTTCGAAACACCTGAGCCACCACAGGTCCACCGCGACATCCAAGCGGCGGCGTACGCGGCGCTCGCCTGACGAAGCCGGCCAGGGTCAGCCGCGGCACTCGCCGCAGGTGGTGTGCTCGACTCCGGGCCGACCGATATCCAGATGTGGCCGGGATGGCCGGGCCGTGGGCTGAATCGGGGGTGGGCGGCAGGTCGTCTACCAGGTGACCGGCAGGGCGACCGGTGCGCGGGTGATCAGGCCTTGCTTCCACACCACCGCCGACGCGTCCACGGCCAGGCGCAGGTCGGGCAGGCGGCCCAGTAGCCGTGCGAAGGCCGTCTGTATCTCCAGTCGCCCCAACGGGGCGCCGATGCAGTGGTGGATGCCGTAGCCGAACGCCATGTGGGTGACCGGCCGGCGGGTCACGTCGAGGCGGTCGGGGTCCGCGGTGAGCGACTCGTCGCGGTTGGCCGAGTACTGCAGCGGGATGACGGTCGAGCCGGCCGGCACGGTCACACCGCTCAGCTCCACGTCTTCGGTGGCCACCCGCTCCAGGGAGACCTTGGCGATGCGCACGTAGCGGAGCAGCTCCTCCACCGCATCCGGGATGAGTTCCGGCTTGTCGCGCAGCAGTGCCGACTGGTCCGGGTGGCGGTGCAGGGTCAGTATCGAGTTGGCCAGCAGCGCGGCCGTGGTCTCATACCCGCCGATCAGCAGGATGTAGGTGTTGTTGACCAGTTCGGGCGCCGACAGCCGGTCACCCTCCTCGTGTGCCTCGATCATGCGGGAGAGCACGTCGTCGGCGCGGGCGGTCCGTTTGGCCTCGATCAGCCGCTGGAGATAGCCGAACATCTGCTCCGCGGCGGCGCGGACCTCCTCCGCCGGATAGGCGGTCACCGACAGCACGATGTCCATCCACGACCGCAGCCGCTCGTGGTCGCTGTGCGGCACGCCCATCAGCTCGGAGATCACCATGGCCGGCAGCGGACCGGCGAAGGCCGCGACGAAGTCGGCGGGTGGACCCTGTGCGGTCATCCGGTCGATCAGCTCATCGACCATCTGCTCGATCCGAGGGCGCAGCATTTCGACACTGCGGCTGGTGAACGCCCGCGCCACCAACCTGCGTACCCGGGTGTGCCCGGGTGCGTCCAGGCTCAGCATGAGGTACGGGTTGCGCAGCACGGGCCGCAGCACCGCCACACCCGGTGCGCTGACCGCCGCCCTACTGAAGACCGGGTCGGTGTACACCCGCCGCACATCGTCGTAGCGGGTGATGAGGTACGCCTCCCCGCCCGGGGCCAACCGCACCTTCGGGACCGGATCGTGCCGGCGCAGCCACGCGTACTCCGGCTCGGCGTCCAGCTCGGGCGGCGTGTCGAAGGGGAAGACGGAAAGGTCGGGTTCTGGCATGACGGCCCCTGTTCCGCGGCCGGGGTCGGTCGCCCGGCAGGCCGGCGCTCAGGCGCTCCCATGGGCCTGCCGCGGCCCGGCAGACACTACGCGTGCACGAGCGGTCACACAACCGGCCATTCAGCCTGGTCAAGATTAGGGGTCCAGCGCCGCCACGCCCGTGTCGCGGTACCCCGGCCGGTGCCTCGGCGTCGGCCGGTGCCACGTATTTCGAGGTCGCACGGCTCGCTGCGGCCCGGTAATGCTTTGCCGCCTAGTCTCGTGACATGTCTGCCTGCCGGCTTGATCGCGTGGAGGCCCGGCGCATCGCGGTTCGCGCCCAGTTGCTCGATACGCACCGGCCGTGCGACCTCCTGGCCGTCGTGGACCACTTGACGTTCCTGCAGCTGGACCCGACGGCCGCGGTGGCACCCAGTGCCGACCTGGTCGCATGGACCCGACTGGGCGCGGCGTACCAGCCGGCCCACCTGCAGCAGGCGTTGGAGGGTGATCGTACGTTGTACGAGCTTCGGGCCGCGGTGCGGCCGATGACGGACCTCGGGCTCTACCTCGCCGAGATGGCCGCGTGGCCGCCCGAGGGGCAGCGGCGCGACTGGCTGCGGGCCAACGAGTCCTTCCGCCGGCAGGTGCTCGGCCTGTTGCGGGCTTGCGGGCCTCTGCTGTCGCGCGAGATACCGGATGGCAGCACGGTGCCGTGGCCGTCGACGGGCTGGACGAACAACCGCAACGTGACCCAGATGCTGGAGTTCCTGTCCGCTCGCGGCGAGATCGCCGTCTCCGGCCGCAGGGGACGGCAGCGCCGGTGGGATCTTGCCGAGCGGGTCTACCCGGCCGATACGCCGATCGTTCCCGCGGTCGAAGCCGTCCGGTTACGCGACGAGAAGCGGCTGCGGGCCCTGGGTATCGCCCGCGCGTCGATGGTCGGCCAGGCCGGTGAGCCGGCGGAGGTCATGGGCACCTCCGGCGTGTGGAGGGTCGACCCGGCGGCGATCGGCAGGCCCTTCGCCGGGCGCACCGCGCTGCTATCCCCCTTCGATCGCCTCGTCCACGACCGCACGCGCGCAGTCGAGCTGTTCGACTTCGAGTACCACCTGGAGATGTACGTTCCGAAGGCGAAGCGGCGCTGGGGCTACTTCGCACTCCCCGTGCTGCACCACGATCAGCTGGTCGGCAAGGTGGACGCCACGGCCGACCGCAGGAGCTCAGCTTTGCGGGTGCACGCCATCCACCAGGACGTTCGCTTCACCCGTGCGATCACCGCGGCGGTGCACGCCGAGCTCGAAACGTTGGCGTCGTGGCTCGGGCTGGCCGCCGTCAGCATCGTGTGACCGGGGTGTACGACAAACTCGCCGTGCGCGACGAGGCCACCGTCCTCATCACCGCGATCAACATCTGGCTCCGATCGGGAGGTGGCTTCCGGTCGGACCCGTCCCATAACGTCGGGTCGTGACCGTCCACGAGCTCTCCCGCCTCGACGCGCGCCGCATCGCCGTGCGCGCGCAGCTCTTGGACAGCCGGCGGCGGACCGGGCTGCTTGACGTGGTACGCCGGCTGACTCTGCTCCAGATCGATCCGACCGCCGCGATCGCGCCGAGTGCCGATCTCGTGGCGTGGAGCCGGCTCGGGTCGTCGTACTCGCCAGCCGAGTTGGACACCGCACTTGCGGACCGGACGCTGCTGGAACTGCGGGCGATGATCCGGCCCAGCGAGGACCTGGCGCTCTACCGCGCGGACATGGCCGGCTGGGAGCGGGCCGAGCGCGGGGAGCTGCCCGGCTGGCGGGCGTCCCACCGCGACTGGGTGCGGGCCAACGACGCGTGTCGTCGGGACATCCTCGATCGGCTTGGCTCCTCGGGGCCGCTGCCGGCGCGCGATCTTCCGGACAGCTGCACGGTGCCGTGGCGGTCGAGCGGGTGGACCAACAACCGCAACGTCACGCAACTGCTGGAGTCCATGGTGCTGCGAGGCGAGGTCGCGATCGCTGGACGCCGGGGCGGCGACCGGCTGTGGGACCTGGCGACCCGGGTCTATCCCGATGACCCGGTGGTTCCCCGGGAGGAGGCGCTGCGCATCCGCAACGAGCGGCGGCTGCGGGCTCTGGGCATCGCGCGCGCCCGGGGACCGGAATGTCCGGTCGAGCCGGTGGACGTGAGCGAGGCGGGCGAGCCGGCCGTGGTGGAGGGTGTCAAGGGCACGTGGCGAGTCGATCCCCGCTTGTCGGGCCAACCGTTCTCGGGGCGTACGGCGCTGTTGTCCCCCTTCGACCGGCTGATACACGACCGCAAGCGCACGGTCGAGCTCTTCGAGTTCGACTACCAGCTGGAGATGTACAAGCCCGCCGCCAACCGCCGGTGGGGGTACTTCGCGCTCCCGATCCTGTACGGCGACCGGCTGGTGGGCAAGCTCGACGCCACCGCCGACCGCAAAGCCGGGGTACTGCGGGTCGACGCCATCCACCAGGACGTGCCCTTCGACAAGACCATGACCGCCGCGGTGGATGGCGAGATCAAGGACCTGGCCCACTGGCTCGAACTGGACCTCACGCTGCCCGGTTGAATGAGTACCCTCACGCCACGGTGACGACGACCTTGCCGCGTGCGTGTCCCTGCTCCACGCGGCGCAGGCCCTCGGCCGTGTCGGCCAGCGGGTACGTCCGGTCGAGCACGGGTATGAGCTTCCCGTCCTCGATGAGCCCGGTGAGGGTGAGCAGGTCCTCCCGCTTCTGCTTGGCCATGAAAGGTCGCAGCCGCTGTCGGACGAACCCGTTGACCACGACCGCCCGAAGAATGGAGCCCACTGCCCCGAGGACGCGGCCGGGTGAGCCGCCGGCGTTGAGCACGAGGGTCCCTGTCGGGGTTAGTGCCCGGCGCAGCCGGCTCAGCGGCCGGTTGCCCACGTTGTCGAGGATCACGTCGTAGTGCGTGCGCCCGTCGGTGAAGTCCTCGGTGGTGTAGTCGATGACGTGTGCGGCGCCGATCGAGCGCACCAGCCCGACGTTGCGGGAGCTGCACACCCCGGTGACCTCCGCGCCCAGCGCCGTCGCGATCTGGACGGCGTAGGTGCCGACGCCGCCGGCGGCCCCGTTGACCAGCACCCGGTGCCCGGCCCGCACCGCACCCACGTCCCGGATCCCCTGCAGGGCGGTCAGCGCCGCCATGGGGACCGCCGCCGCCTGCTCGAAGGTCAGGCTCGCCGGCTTGGGCACCACCTTGTCCGCCTCTGCGCGCGCGTACTCGGCGAACGCGCCCTGGCAGAAGCCGAGCACCTCCTCGCCGGGCCGCAGCCCGCGCACGTTCGCGCCGACCGCCTCCACCCGTCCCGCCGCGTCGACCCCGGCCACCCGGGCCTTCGGCTTTGTCAGCCCCATTCCTCCCATGAGCCGCGCGATGAGGGGGTCGCCTCGCATCATGTGCCAGTCGTAGGGGTTGAGCGCGGCGGCGTGCACACGAAGCAGCACATCGTCGGCCCCGACCTCGGGCGGGTCGGTATCCACCAACCGCAGGACGTCCGGCGGGCCGAACCGCTCCTGGACGATCGCCTTCATCAAGTCACCTCCTTGTCCTCACGCCGTGTCGTGGTGATCGACGCTAACCGGCGTGACGCCCCGGGGCGATGGGGCTACCCCCACGGTTGTGTGGCCACGCGCCCGGTAATACCCACCCTGACCTACTCCGACGACCCCCTGGCGCCCCCCTGGCGTCAAACGGTCGCGTTCGCAGCAGCCGATCACCGCATCTCGCGGCTCGGCGGGTCCGGCGTACGATGGCCGAGGCCTTGGCGCCGGCCAGGCTGCTTGGCTCCGGCGACGTCGACCGGGCTCAGCGTCACGGCTCGGCCGTCGGCGCTGGGTCGCCGAGCGGACCTGTCCTGGATCCCCGGCCACCCGTCGACTCGGACTGCCCTATGAACGCCACGGCGACCTGCTCTGCGCCTCACCACACTTGTCACCACAGCTGACCTGCTACTGCAATTCACCAAGTATGACCCGCTGTTACGGGCGGCGGAACGAACATCGACCGGAGAGGATCAGGCATGGCGACGACATCGGGGTATGCAGACGTCAACGGCTTGCACATGTACTACGAGGTGTACGGCGAGGGCACGCCGCTGGTGCTGCTGCACGGCGGCATGCTGAGCATCGAGCTGAACTTCGGCGGGCTGATCCCGGACCTGGCTATCCGGCACCAGGTGATCGGCGTCGAGATGCAGGGCCACGGCCGCACCGCCGACATCGACCGGCCAATCACGCCGGCCGCGCTGGCCACGGACGTGGTCGGCCTGCTGGATCAGCTCGGGATCGAGCGGGCGCATGTCCTCGGCCACAGCATGGGCGCCGCGGTCGCGCTGGAGCTGGCCGTCTCCCACCCCGGCCGGGTGCGCTCGATCGTGCCGGCCTCCGGCTCGGTCCGGATGGAGGGAATGCACGAGGACCTCACCGACCCGGCAAAGCAGGCCACCTCCTCCCGCATGCCGACCCAGCAGGACTTCGCCGACATGCAGCAGACGTACACGAAGCTCTCCCCGCACCCGGAACGCTTCGACGACTTCCTGAAGCAACTGTCGCAGTCATCGGCCGATGTGCAGGGCTGGTCCGATGAGCAGCTTGCTGGGATTACCGCCCCGGCGCTGCTGGTCATGGGCGACCGCGACTTCGTCACCCCAACTCGCAACTGGCCGTCCTACCGGGCACCACACACATGCAAGTGACCAGGCGCGCCGACCTGCTGCTGCCAATGCTGGCGGCCTTCCTCGACTGAACCGTGAACGTGATCGAGCCCACGATCGACGAGGCAGTTCGGTGAACCAAGCCCCGACACCCGCACATGCCACGGGTCGGGTGGACGGGCTCCTGACCGGCAGTGGAGCATTACGCCCTGCTCGGCGGGCCCCGGGCCCGGGACCCTCAGCTGGTCACCGTGTCGAAGTCATGTGCGGACCCGTTCGGCCAGGAAGTCTTCCCAGGTCCGGTGGCCTACCGCTTGGTCGGGTGCCAGGTTAGCGCCGGCCCGGAGTGCGCGGGCGGCCTCGCCTGGCTGCCGGAGCGGCACAATGGGGCGGTGTCGGTGTCTGGCCCGCAGGTATCCGCGGAGCAGGTCGGCTAGGGGGTATGCCCGCGGCCCGCCCATGTCCGGCACCAGGCCGGCGGGCTCACCGAGGGCAAGCTCCGTGAGCCGGGCCGCCACCTCGC
>WNGA01006878.1_pt1 | contig 16450 bp, 15 predicted proteins | sample 5400061 | NCBI WGS metagenome assembly WNGA01 (sample SAMN13153366, study PRJNA577476) | soil metagenome | isolation source: 100 cm soil or saprolite under grassland replicate 2 | place: USA:California | collected 2016-06-15 | reverse complement strand
AGGTAGGTGTGGGTGTCGGGGTCGCACTGGGTGTCTCTGTTGAGGTCGCAGTGGCGGTTGCCGTGGGCGTGGGCGTGTCCGTTGGCGTAGAAGTTGCGGTCGCTGTCGGAGTAGGTGTTGGCGTCGAAGTAGGTGTGGGCGTCGGCGTAGTGGTAGCGGACTGTGTAAGGGTTGGCGTTGTAGTCTGAGCCGGGGTCGGGGTGGCCGTCGGTGTGGGAGTCGATGTCAGAGTAGCCATCGTTGTCGCCGTAGGCGTAGGAGTGGCGGACGCGGTAGCTGTTGGTGTAGCGGTCGGTGTCTGTGTTGGCGTGAGCGTGGGTGTCGCAGTCGGCGTCGCCGTAGCGGTGGCAGTCGGGGTCGCCGTCGGCGTTGATGTCGGTGTTTGAGTAATCGTTGGGGGAGGAGTTGGCGCTGGTGTGAGTATGGGAGTCGGTGTGGGTGTTGGCGTCGGCGTTGGCGTCGGTGTCGCCATTACGGGTATCGGTGCGGGAGTAGCAGGCGGCGGCGTGCCGATCGGAGTCGGCGCAGGCGAGGCGGTCGGCGTCGGAACCGAAGGGGGCGGTGTGGCCGATGCAGCCGGCTGCGCGTCGTCCACACGGAAGATGGGAACGATCTGCGGACTGTTGCGGTTCTCCTGGCCTCTGCTCAGGTCCTCGGCATCCCGGCGCGCGGCCGCAACGATCTCCTCGGACAGCGGTGCCAGTTGAATGCCCTGCGGATCGACGGAGTAGTCTGCTCTCAGCGCCGACGATAGGTTCGCCTTCAGATGTCCGTCCTTGCGCGCGAGCGCAATGGTCGACGCAACTCCCGCGAGCAACACGGAGATGCAGACGACTAAGCCGATGACGGCGAGAGTCGATAGCGGGCGTCGCATGGCCCCACTACACGTTCACTTTGGGCAGGTCCAGGTCGGGCAGCTTGAAGCCGCGGAGCGCCGGCTCCCGAAGCCTGCGCTCCTCCCATTCGTCCATGACTGCCGATAGCGCCTGGACGACGCCGGGGTCCAGAAAGCGGCCGGACTCAGACCGCAGGAGGTCGAGCGCCTCGCCGGGCGACATCGGGTCGCGATAAGGGCGCTCGCTTGTTACCGCATCGTACATGTCGGCCACAGCGGCGATGCGGGCCTGGATTGAGACCTGATCGTCCCGAAGGCCCCTCGGGTAGCCGCTGCCGTCGAGCCTCTCGTGGTGGTCCTCTACGAACTGAACGACTTCCCTCGGCAGGTCAACGTGTTCAAGTATGGCGAGGCCGATCTGAGGGTGCTCCTCGATAATCTTTCGCTCCTCAGGCGTCAAGCGACCGGGCTTCAAGAGCACGGCGTCGCGGATGCCGATCTTTCCGATGTCGTGCAAGTAGCCGCCTACCTCCAGGCGAGCCAGGCGCTTGTCTTCCATGCCGAGCTGCCTGCCCAGCATCATCGCCAGCTGGCCGACGCGAACTGAGTGACCCATCGTATACGGGTCTCTCGCGTCGATGGCGGACGTGAGCGCACGGATCGTGGACAGGTGCTGACGCTGAAGCTTGTCTGTCATCTCGTCGAATGATGTGGCGAGGATGCCGATCTCGTCGCCTGAGATGACGCCGCTGCGGACGGTGAGGTCTCCGGAGGCGACGAGCCGTGCGGTGCGCACGAGCCTCAGGATCGGTTTTGTGAGCTGGTGTGTCAGATAGAGGCCGATCCCCAGCACCGCCGCCATCCCCGCTCCAAAGAGCAGCATCACCTGCGTCCGTGTATCGCTTCCCGCGTTAAAGATGAAGTCCGTTGGCAGGCCCACCGAGTACAGCCCGACGACCTGCCCGCGCAACTGCAGGCGGCCGTACAGCAGGTCATAGTTGCGGCTGAAAATCGAGCGCTGCTCTCGGACTACTGTGCCCTGGATGGAATCGTCCAGGGTAACAGCCGACATGCCGAGGCTTCCTTCCTCCGGAGAGGCACCTTCGCTGACGGGGAACGTCGAGGCGAGAGGGTTTCCGGTGAAGTCATATACGGTCACGTCGGCGAGCGCCTCGGCCTTCGACTGCTTTACGAAGGAATGGAGCGATGTTCCAACGAGGACGACGCCTGCTGGACCGCGATCGGCAAACACGGGTCCGGCAGTCCAGAGAACGAAGCCGTCGCTCGTCTCGATAATCTGGGCATACTTGTCGCCTAGCTCGTCGGATTCGCCCTTTAGGACGCGCTGGACGATAGGCCATTGCGCCGGATCGTCCTCATCCGCAACCTGCTCGTAGGCGACGCTGGTGGCGTCCTTGAGGCGCAGGGCCGTCAGCCGGTTGCCCTGCGCGTCGAGTACCTCCAGCCGCTCGACGGTAGCGTTGACCGCTATGGGCTGGACGAGCGCGTCCAAGCCGGCGCGATCGCCGCTCTGGACAGCATCCGCCACCCCTTCCGTGAAGGCGACAGCGCGCACGGTCTCCAGGTGCTCCCTCTCTTTGCGGACCAACTTGTCGGAGACGCCTCGTCCGGCCTCCGCCAGCTGGTTGTTGAACCGCTCCTCGAGGGAGCCGGTCACGAGCTCTGTGGCCAGATAGCTGCCGATGACGGCGAGCATGACCGTGAGGAAGGCATAGGGCAGTACGATCTTCCAGCGGATATGGTGAAGCGGCCACGAGAGCACTCGCCATGGCGCCTGCGTGGAGCCGCCGATATTAGCTGACATCCCATGGTAAGGATGGCCGTCTTTATCCGTTTGTTACCGTCCCCCGCCGCGCCCACGGCCGCGAACGTAACCGGCTGGCCCCGGCAGCGCTGATCGCGACGCGCAGTCTCAGCTGACAACCCTGTGGACAACTTCCGCTAATCTACTCGCGCGTTTTTCGCATTTTGCTGCCACCACTCCTTGCTCCCCCATAAGCAGTTCCGGTATCATCGCTGGTGGGCGGAGGAGCCCCCCATAGGGTCCCGCCGGCGGCGCGACAGACCGAAGGGGGTACATGACCAAATACATCTTCATAACGGGCGGCGTGGTTAGTTCCGTAGGCAAGGGCATTACCACCGCCGCCATCGGCAGGCTCCTGAAGTCCCGCAACATCTCCGTCGTCATCCAGAAGCTCGATCCTTACCTCAACGTAGACCCCGGCACCATGTCCCCGTATCAGCACGGGGAGGTCTACGTCACGGCGGACGGCGCTGAAACTGACCTCGACCTCGGCCATTACGAGCGATTTCTTGATCAGGACCTCACGCGTGCATCGTCCGTCACCACGGGCCAGATCTACCAGGCCGTCATCTCCCGCGAGCGCCGCGGCGACTACCTGGGCCGGACGATTCAGCCGATCCCCCACGTTACGAACGAGATCAAGGAACGTATTCGCGGCATCGGGCGCGATTCCGGCGCGGAGGTAGTCATCGTTGAGGTGGGTGGAACCGTCGGAGACATCGAGGGACAACCGTTTCTCGAGGCAATCCGGCAAATGCGGAACGAAGAGGGCCGGAACGACACCGTAGCGATCCACGTCACCCTCCTGCCCTACATCTCGACCACCGGCGAGTTGAAGACCAAGCCCACCCAGCACTCCGTTCGTGAGCTGCGCTCTATTGGCATCCAGCCGGACGTTATAGTCTGCCGCAGTGACAGGCCCATCTCCGCCGACATCCGCGACAAGATATCGCTCTTCTGCGACGTCGAGCCGAGAGCCGTAATCCCCATGCTCACCATGCCAAGCATCTACGAAGTGCCGCTCGTGCTCGAGGAAGCCGGCCTGGGCGATTACGTCTGCGACCGCCTCAACATTGCGCCCACCTCGAAAGACCTCGACGACTGGCGGAGCTGGGTGCTGCATCTGAAAAACCCCCAGCGCTCAGTCGACGTCGCAGTCGTAGGCAAGTACGTCGAGTTGCCGGACGCCTATCTCTCAGTCAAGGAATCTCTCATCCACGCGGCGGTCGAACACAATGCCAGCGTCAACATCCATTGGGTGCACTCGGAGGAGGTGGACGGTGCCCGCGCAGAGGGCCTCTTCTCAGAGATCGACGGCATCGTGGTGCCCGGCGGGTTCGGAGAGCGGGGCTTCGAGGGCAAGGTGCAGGCGGCGCGCTTTGCGCGCCTGAACAAGATACCGTACCTGGGCTTATGCTACGGCCTGCACGTAATGGCGGTTGAGTTCGCCCGAGCCCACTTCGGCAGCGATGAGGCGAACACTACCGAGAACGACGCCGAGACACCTTATGCCATAATCACGCTTCTAGATGAGCAGCGACGCGTCGTGGACAAGGGGGGAACGATGCGGCTCGGCAGCTATCAGTGCCGCCTCATTCCCGGAACCCGTGTTCACGGCGCGTATGCCATGGACGAGGTGATTGAGCGCCACCGGCATCGCTACGAGTTCAACAATGAGTTCCGCCGGGAACTCGAAGAAGCCGGGCTCATAGCCAGCGGCACATCCGCAGACGGCACTCTCGTCGAGATTTGCGAGGTCCGCGATCACCCCTGGATGGTTGGGTCGCAGTTCCATCCGGAATTCCGCTCGAGGCCCAACCGGCCGCACCCGCTGTTCAAGGGCTTCCTTGCGGCGGCAGTCGAGCGATCCCGCGGCGGCGCGTCGCGCACCCTCGGCCATTCCCCAAGACATATCGCTTCTGCGCCTTCCTCCCGCCCTACACGTGCTCGCTGACGGCACTGTGTGGACGCCGACAAGGCACTTGCCTTCGCACACATCCTCGCCGCGTTCTGGTATGTCGCCGGACTAACGGCCGTCCAGCTTGCACTGGTCCGGGCGTGGCAGCACGACGACCTTGATATCCGGGCGGACTCGATTGAGGAAGCTTCGCACTACCAGGGCGTGCTCTTGGTTCCGGGCGCCATCGCTTCTGTGGCCTCTGGTCTCTTCCTCTGGGCGCAGCTGGACTACGACCTCATCGCCACGCCCTGGCTCCTCGTCCTCGAAGCATTGTATATTGCAACGCTTTTGGTCTGCCTGCCGCTCGCCGGCATCGGCCTGCGACGGGCGCGACTAGCGGCCCTTCGGATGCGCAAGACCCGGCGCGCGACGCCCGAGCTGGAGCAGGCGGTCACCGATAGTGTCCCGCTCATCTTCGGCGGCATCGCGACGCTGTTGGTGCCCGTGATGGCGGCGCTGTCGGTGTTCCGTCCGTAGAGGATGAGGCGGTCGATGCCAGGCTTCCCGAGAGGGATTGTTGGGGCAGTCTGGGCTCGCGGTGAGGCCGGCCGTGCCTCCAAGTGTAGTTTCGCAACGCCAAACAGGTATTGCGCGTCTTCTACCTTTGATGTATGTTTGAGTTGGCCCTGCGGGTGCTCAAAATCGTGGGCCCATTCTCCTCAGAGCGCGAAAATCTGAAGCGCAAACACACCTAACGCTTTCCGCACGACTTTCAATTGGAGTTACATTGAACCTTACCGAACTCGAAACCAAAACCAAAGATGAGCTGGTGGAGGTCGCCAAGGACCTCGATATCAGCGGCGCCAACGGCCTGCGCAAGCAAGACCTCGTGTTCCGCATCATGCAGGCGAAGGCCGAGCGCGAGGGTAATTACTTCGCCGGCGGCATCCTGGACATGGCAAACGACGGATACGGGTTCCTCCGCACACAAGGGATGAGACCGAGTCTGAGCGATGTCTACGTGTCGCAGACACAGATCCGCCGCTTCGCACTGCGGCTCGGCGACTACGTGATGGGGGCCGTCCGGCAGCCAAAAGACTCCGAAAAGTACTATGGTCTCCTGCGGGTGGACGCGGTAAATGGCCTGGACCCTGAGACGGCCAAGCGACGCCCCTATTTTGAGCAACTCACCCCCATCTTCCCGGACGAGATGGTGCATCTGGAAGAGGGTATCAACAACCTATCTACCCGGGTCATCGACCTTGTCGCACCGGTGGGCCGGGGCCAGCGTGGTCTCATCGTCTCGCCGCCGAAAGCAGGCAAGACCCTGCTGCTGAAGACGATCGCCAGCGCTACCGCTAAACGGTACGAAGACATTTACATCATGGTCGTCCTGATCGGTGAGCGGCCGGAAGAGGTGACAGACTGGCGCCGATCCGTGGAAGACGCTGAGGTCGTGGCCGCAACGTTCGACGATCCCGTGGAAGAGCAGACACGCGTCGCCGAAACAGCGTTGGAGCGCGCGAAGAGGTTGGTTGAATGCGGCCGCCACGTAATGGTCCTGCTGGACGGCATCACTCGCCTCACTCGGGCTTACAACCTGGCCCTCCCACCCTCCGGGCGCACGCTCTCCGGCGGAATCGACCCTGTCGCCCTGCACCCCCCCAAGCGTCTTTTCGGCGCTGCGCGCAACGTCGAAGATGGAGGCAGCCTCACAATCATTGCTACCTGCCTGGTGGACACGGGCAGCCGCATGGACGAAGTTATCTTCGAGGAGTTCAAGGGCACTGGTAACTGGGAACTCTGGCTCGACCGCAGGCTCGCCGAGAAGCGCGTCTTCCCCGCGATTGACATAGCGCGAAGCGGGACGCGACGGGACGACTTGCTTCTGGACGAGAAGACCTACCAGCGTGTTGTGCTTCTGCGCAGGATGACCGCCCTCGTTGGCCAGAACGCGCAAAGCTCAACCGAGCCGACGGAACTGATCCTCGAGCGGCTCAGCCGGACGCGCAACAACGCGGAATTTCTGGCCACGCTTAAAGACGCAGTATAACGATTTCGTAAAGAAATTTTCACCGTCGCGAACTGCCTCTGATCCATGGCGAACCTCGATTAGCCTCTGTTGTCGGCGCTGACAACGGGACAGGGCCAGATTGCTTGGACATCGGCCGCAACGCTTGCAAATGCTCCCGTTTCCAGCTGGTTCACCCCGGAGGATACAGGGAGGACGTAACCAGTTTGTTTGTGAAAGTCTTGACAAGTGGGATATAATACGCCGCGATTAGCCGGAAACCGAATACGGGCCCTCCCCGGACCTGACGGATTGGAGGTGGTGTGAAGGAGGGCTACCCATAGGAGGTAGGTTATTCGCCAACCGCAGACTCCACCCCGGAAGACCGGACCCTTCCAGGGGCGCGATAGGCGGTGGTCTCGCCCAGGACCCGCGGGGCACTCGCTTACAGCGTATAGACGCTACACTCTCCACGCACTACTCCTCGCTCTCCCGGTCATCGCAGTCGTTTCTGCTGTGGCCGACCGGGTGACAGAGTATCCAACCCTCCTTTCAGGCGCGCGTTCCGGCATCGCGGAGGGCGCTTCCGCGTATCTCACCCCTCCTGTAGTCCTTTCGACGACCTCCAGCATCCTGGTCCGCCACCAGACCGAGGCGCGTGCGACAGCTGCGCCCTCGGCGACCACGGCCCCGGCGACGCCCGGGCCCACGGCGACCCCAAACACCACACCAGGAGCGCAGCCCCCGTTCACTACATACACCATTCAGCCGGGTGATTCGGTTTCCTCCATCGCGGAGTCGTTCGGGATCGACTCGAATTACGTGATGTGGAACAACCCTGAGGTGCGGAACGATCCGGACTACCTCCTCGTCGGGGCATCAGTGCTAATTCCAAGCGTCAACGGCCTCGTGTACACGGTCACTCTAGGCGACACGCTGAGCGACATCGCGAGCTTTTACCAGATCGACGTCCAGTCCATCACAGCCTTTGCTCCCAACCAGCTCGCGTCCGCGGACGACGTCATAGAGGGCAAGCTGCTCGTGCTTCCGGGCGCCGTGCCGCCTGCGCCCGCTCCGCCACCGCCTTCGCCAGAGCCCGAACCCGTGGCGCCCGCCCCAGACCCCGAGCCGGTGTACGTTGCGGAGCCTGCGCCCGCCCCGGCATACAGCAGCAGCGGCTATATCTGGCCGTTTTACAGCAGCATCAGCCAGTATTTCAGCAGTTACCATCGCGGCATCGATATCGACGGCTTCGGCCGATACGGGGCCACGATTGTGGCCGCGGCGGATGGAACCGTCGTGCTCGCCGCCTATCAGGACTGGGGCTACGGCAACTATGTCATCATCCAGCACGGGGACGGCTCGCGCACACTGTACGCACACTTATCCGAAATATGGGTTAGCCAGGGACAGTACGTGTCGCAGGGCCAGGGAATCGGCGCCCTCGGCAGCACTGGCTATTCCACTGGACCGCACCTCCATTTCGAGATTCAGATTGGTGGTGTTGCCGTAGACCCTCTGGCTTACCTGCCCTAGAATAGCCCTGCAGTGGGCTCCCTGAATTTGCCGCTTCGGGCGGCTTTTTCGTCTCTGGTACTCTTACTTTCGGCTTCGGGGGCGCAAGCCGCGGAGGCGCAGCAGGCACCGGCATATCTCGCGCTCGGCGATTCTCTCGCGTTCGGCGTGGGCGCTTCGAACCCGTCGACAACGGGCTATGTCGCGCGTGCATATGAGTCGCTCCGTACCAGCGATCGTTACGAGGGGGGCGGCCTCGACCTGATCAACCTCAGCGTCCCGGGCGCGACCAGCGCCGACCTGGTGGCACCCGGTGGCCAGTTAGATGGGGCGCTCGCGGCGATCCGTGAGCGTGGCGAAGATCCCTCGCCGCCCGCGAACGAGGTCGAGATTGTGAGCGTGGACATCGGCGGGAATGATCTGCTCACTCTCGTCGCCCCGGACTCTCCCTGCCTCGAGAGCGCCTCAGTGGAACCTTGCCGTGCCGCTTTCGGAGAAGTGCTCAGTGCAATCCAGACGAACCTTACGGAGACACTCCGCCGGCTGCGCCAGGCTGCGCCGGAAGCGACTATCGTGGTCGTTGACCTCTACAACCCGTATTCCGGTACGGGCGATCTCCGCGAGCCGATAGCCGAAATCGGAGTCGGTCAGGCAAACGGGGTTATCGGCGCGGTTACCGCCGATGGTGACCTTCGGGTGAAAACCGCTTCCATCTTCCAGCTATTCTCCGGCCGGGGCGGGCAGTGGATAGCGCCGGACGGCATCCATCCGAACGATAACGGACACGCCGTCATCGCCGAAGCTGTTCTGGCGGCGATCGATAACCGCGAGCCGGCCATCCCAGACGCACTGACTTCGCAGTCGCCGGGCGCCACGGCGCCGCCGGCTGCCCTGACATCGGACTCCGCTTCGGATGGGGGTAACGGGGTATCGACACTTCTGCTCGCTGCTGCTATCGCTGTCGCCTTCACAGCGGGCATCGCGATTAGTGGCGCCTACTTCATCGCCAGAGGGCGGCGTTAGCCGTAGATCGTTCGTCGCCCCCAGAATCTCAGACCGTTCTCTATCGCTTGTAGTCCAGCACCATTACCTGGGTCTCGTGAGGGATCGTGCTCCGGCTTATCGATAACTTTGGCTGCGGCTCGACCGCAGTGACGCCCATCTCTTTCAGGAAGCGGTCCGGCGGATCGAGCTTTGCCTTGCTCGCCGGGGTCGAGTAGTGCATGGGAACAACCAGTCGCGCCTCCAGCAGGCTGACGACCTCCGCCGCCTTCGCGCCGTCGATGGTGCTGTTTCCCCCCACGGGCACCAGCAGTACATCCACCCCCGTCATCTCCTCGGCTTGCTCCGCTGACGGCGTGCGCCCGAGGTCTCCCAGGTGACAAACGCGTATATCCTCCATCTCGACGACGAAGGCGATGTTCTCTCCCCCTTCGGTGTCGTGATAGGTTCTGATGCCGGTCAGGAACGCGCCGTGTATCTCGTACTCTCCGGGCCCATCGACGACTACGGGGTGCCCGGCTAACGCCTTCAGGTAGGCGTGGTCATCGTGGCGATGGCTGATGGTCACGATGTCGGCCGTTGGCTTGCCGATCGCATATCCCGTGGATGGAGGACAGGGATCCGTGACGACGGTTGCCTCGCGCCCCCTTATTCGGAAGCAAGCGTGGCCAAGCCAGACAATCTCCATGCGTCAACAGACCGGGGCGCGCACAAAATGCGTGGACAAGACGGGGCTTGGGGCGCTCTAGACTTCTTCCTCTTCCCCTTCTTCGGAGCCGGAGCGGCGCTTCCAGAACATGAGCACCGCCACACCGGCGCCGATCAGGGCCACCAGCGCGAGCAACCTACCTTTACCGCCCTTGCGCTTCCCTTCACCGTTGTCGTCGTCGGCCATGAGACAAGCTCCTTTGCCTGAGGGACAGCTTTTTGATATAGCGAGGCCTCAAGGGGTCGAAAGTCGCGCTGAGTATAGCAACCGTCTCGCAAGGGGGTCAAGGAATTGCGTAGCACGCTGCGCGGGGCCGTTATTCGACGATCACGTCGACGCGCTGGATCATGTTGTTGCCCATCCCCTGATAGGTCCAGGGTTGATCCATCGGCTGGACCGTGCCCTCGCTGTCGCATGCGCGAACGCAGAGAGCATAGCTGCCGGGCGTCGCCCGCCAGTCGTGAGACCACTCCCGCCAGGCGAAACGTCCGGCCGATTCAGCCAAGCGCGTCCCGACCCACGTCTCGCCTCCGTCCGTGCTCACTTCGACGGCGGAAACAGCGAGCCGCCCGGCCCACGCCCGACCGGTTAACGTGACAGTTCCTGCCTCCACGAGGCGGATCCTTGTCGCGAAGTCGGGTATGCCTGGAGGGACCATTAGCGCGCGGACGTTAATGAGGCTCACAGGCTCGCCGGGGTCGTCAGCGTTCTGCGAGTACCGGTAGGAGCCGAGCATCTGGTAGCCTTCAAACGGCTCGGCGATCGCCTCGATGCTGTTAAGCCACTTCACACTGGTCATGCCGTACCACCCGGGAACGATCAGGCGAAGCGGGTAGCCGTGCTGGGGTTCCAGAGGACGGGCATTCATCTCGTATACCAGCAGCACTTCTTCGCGCATCGCTTCGCTCAGGCTGAGGCTGCGCTGGTAGTACTGGATTTCGTCGCCCTGCACGCCGCGGTCGAGGCCCGTGAACACGATCTCACGTGCTTCTGGACGAACGCACGCTTCGGACAGCAGGTCGCGTAGCGGCGTGCCGGTCCACTCTGCCGTCCCAATCGCCTCCAGGTGCCAGGGCTGGCTGACCGGGCGCGGACTCAGGAGCGCCCGCCCGTTCCCTGCGCACTCCATCGTCACCGGCATTGATTCGGCCGGGCGCTTTCGGAGCTCATCCAGCGATAGGCTTAGCGGCTTTTCGACGAGACCGCCGATGTCCAGACGCCATGCGCCGGCATCTACCTCAGGGATATCGAAATGGACGAGGAGGTAGTGCATGCCCGTGGGCGTGATCGGGTAGCGGAGGCCTTCCAGCGGCATGCCGCGGTTGCGTAGGGCCAGCTGTACCTCCTCCCGGTAGAACGCGTCAGCAGGCCCCAGGCCTGTCCCATCACCAACCTCGGGGAAACGGCTGCGTTCCTTTTGCCGAGTCATGGTCAGCACCCCGTATTGTGCGCGCAGGCGTCGGGTCCACCCAGCAGGAGCAGGCCGATTCCGGCAGCAACCAAAGCTACTCCCAGCGGCCCGCTTAGCCGGCGACCCCACGGCATGTTTTTCTCCACCGCCATAACGCCGCCGAGAACCATCATCCAGCCGATGTTGCCGACGCCGACCGCGAACATGAGCAGCATGAGCGACCAGCAACAGCCCACGCAGAAGATGCCGTGATGTACGCCCAGCACGAAAGCCTGCGTTCGCTCGTTGCCGCCGTGCCAGTGCTCCGTGATGAAGCTGAAAGGCGAGCGGCACTTGTCGAGACACATGTACTTTAGCGGCGTGAACTGGTAGACGCCCGCGAGGATCAGCGTTGCGGCACCGATGAAGTAGGCGTTGTCTTCGAGCCAGTGGAACTCGTTCACCGCCGCGTGGACGGCGCGGTCGCCCGTGTGGGCGGCCGCGCCGAACAGCGTCCAGATCGCGACGTAGCCGGCGATCAGCAGCGCTACGAGCAGCGCCTGATCGGACCGCTTCTGAACGATACGCCCGAACATCGTGATGAGCGGAAGGCTTGTCGGCAGCATCATCGCCACCGTCATCACAGTCCAGCCGGCGACGAAGACGAGTGCTAGGCCCAGCCCGTCGGCGTTCAGCCCAATGTTCACCTCACCGAGCTCCTTGTGACTGAGAAACCGCCCGTAAGGCGACTGCCCCCAGACAAGCAGGGCGAGCCAGGCCAGCGCGATCAGCGCCAGTAGCAGGGCCGCCAGGTAGCGCCGGTTGTCTACTCGGGGAACTAACATGGCTTGACCGACATCAGTTCACGAACCGAATTTCCTTCCCCCTCTCCCGTGCGCGGGAGAGGGGGAAGGAGTGATGGATCCTCTAACCCTCGAACCGAAAGCTGCCCTGGATGGCGTTGTGGCCGGAAAGGTCGATGTCCTTCATTCCGTAGCGCGACGCCTTTCGCACGTACTTGGACGCCTTGGCGACCCACGCCGGCGCCCCGGGTATGGTCGTGAAGATGCTCTCGTTGAGAGTCGTCACCTGACCCGTGGGACCGCGGTACGGCTCCATCACGCACTCGGCAACGTCGCCGATTACGAGTGTTCCTTTGCCCTCCTGGACCTCAAACCTGATCGGCGCGCGTTCCACGGCGGCTACCTCGCCGATAAGCGAAGCGGTGTCCGCGAGGGGCCCGCCGAGCTTGCCGCTGAATGCGGAGACTAGCACGTCCATCTGTTGCTCCGACGCCTTGTCGTCGACGAAGAGTGCCACCTTCCAGTTACCGGCCAGGACATTGCCGGGGATGTGGACGGAAAGCGCGACAGTATGCCCGGAGACATCGACGCCGCCGATGTTGCCGGAGCGAATGTTGTAGCCCATGACCGAGTCACAGGTGCCGTTGTCCGGGTTTTCCCCCACCCAGCAGGGGCAGAGAATATCGCAGTTGCAGACTTCGAGCAGATCACCTTCAAATGAATACGCCATGTGTTATCTCCTCCTAAAGCGCTGCTGATGTTTTCACGGGAACTCACAAGTCACCAATGGCCGCTCGGCACCTCCTTCCAGCCCCTTATGCCTAGAGACAGCGTCGCGAGTGTACGAGGCGAATGCGGAAGCACGCTGTGAACCGCGTCACAGGATAGGCGATTCCGGATTCGGATTCAATAGACTGCTTATCGCCATGAACACGGCGCTATTCCGGCCGCGCCATCGATAGCGCTTCTTCGCGCTTCAGTTCCATGTTGTGGGCCTCTTTCGCGTGCTGTTGCGCAAGTTGGACGATCTCATCGTCCGTGGATGCCCTCAACACGAATCCGCACGGACAGCTAATGACCTTTGCCATCGTGATCTCCTCCTTTGGGCACTATAATACGCAGTGCCTCTTATCAATCGCTTGGCAATTTCTTGGCGTTATGGGTGTCAGGGTCTATCTCACAGGCCGTGTAGGGGTCGAGGTCAACGGCGAGCTCGTCGTCAATGAGGGTGACTTTCGCGGCAAGCAGGACCGTCTCGTATTCGGCTACCTGGCTGCGGAGCGGTCTCGCCCGGTGGGTGCTGAGGAGCTCGCCGAATCCCTCTGGCCGGATGCCAGCGCGGCCGTTTGGAAGAGTGGCTTGAGCCCCATCGTGAGCAGACTGCGATCTCTGGCGCGGCCGGCGCGTCTTGCGCGGGCCCCGATTTCGATCTCCAGTAACTCCGGCGGCTACCAGCTGCATCTCCCTTCGGGCTCGTGGGTTGACGTGGAGGCAGCGGCGTGTGCGGTGGACGAGGCGGAAGGCGCTATTCGAACGGGCAATATGCGGCGCGCCTGGGGCCCCGCCCTTGTCGCTGTCACGATTGCGAAGCGGGAGTTCCTTCCCGGCATTGAAGGGGAGTGGGTCGACTCCCAGCGCAGTAAGCTACAACGCCAGCTTCTGCGGGCGCTGGAGTGCCTGTGCCGCGTCTGGCTGTGGAACAGGGAGTTCGCCCTGGCAGTGGAAGCCGGTACGCAATTGGTGGCCCTGGACGCGTTTCGGGAGGCCAGCCAGCAGCTTCTTATGCAGGCCCACGCTGCTAATGGCAACCGCGCCGAAGCCGTGAAAGTATATCACCGGCTAAGGACGCTCCTGGCAGATGAGCTCGGCACCACGCCCGGCGCCGATACGGAAGCGCTCTACCTGGAGCTGCTGGCCTAGCGAGCTATCACTCCTCTGGTCGCGCTGCCACTGCTGGCTCCGCCAGACTGGCGGGAGGCTCAAGGCGAAAATGCTTTGGCTGCCTCGCCTCACATCATCAACCGGCCGCCGTCTATGTTGATCGTCTGGCCGTGGATGTACGAGGCATCTGGGCCGCACAGGAAGGCGACCAGCTCCCCTACCTCTTCCGGTTCGCCGGCGCGCCCGAGCGGGATGGTGTTCATCACCGCGTCACGAATGGGACCGGGGCGGGTGATGTCTTCCATGCGGTAGGTGTCCGTGAGGCCGGGGCAAACGCAGTTGACGTTGATCCGGTGCTGGGCAAGTTCAGCCGCTAGGACCTGGGTGAAGAGAATGAGGCCTGCCTTCGTGACGGCGTAGGCGCCGAAGCTCGGGAACCCCTGCCGCCCGGCGATGGAGCCGATGTTAACGATGCGGCCGCCTTCCCCCTGCTCGATTAGCGCGCGACCGACCACCTTCGTCACGAGGAACGTCCCTGTCAGGTTGAGATCGATCACCCGGCGCCACTCGCTCTCCTCAAGGTCGACTAGAGGCACTCGGTCGCGCCCGCGGCCGGCCGCTGCGTTGTTCACCAGGATATCGATCCGGCCGAACTCACGCTTCGTCTCGTCCACGAGACGTTGCGCATCCTCCGGCTTCAGCATATCCGTCACGTTGGGCAGCGCGTGCCGCCCCAGCTCGCGGACCTCTTCCGCTACCGAATCGATGTCGCGCCAGCCCATCTCGCGCTCGTCCGGCGGGAAGCTGTCCGGCGAGCGGCCGGAGCCGGTGACGACGACGTCAGCGCCGTGGCGGGCGAGCGCGAGCGCGATATGGCGCCCGATGCCGCGAAAGCGCCCGGCGCCGGTGACGACGGCGACTTTCCCCCCGAGCGCTTGGGTCATAGCGCCACGTAGTATACGAAGGGTGCTATCATGTCGCCACCGCTCACTCGGAAGGAGGACGCGATGGCGACAACCAACGAGATCGTGCAGGCATACATGACGGCCTGGAATGAGCCCGATGAGACCAGCCGGCGACAGTTGCTCGAGAAAGCTTGGGCGGACGACGGCCGCTACACGGACCCGATGTCGGATGCGCCGGGACGCGACGCGCTGGTGACGCTGATCTCGCAGTTCCAGCAGCAGATGCCCGGCGCGAGCCTCGCGGCGACCAGCGGCATCGACGAGCACCACGGGCGGCTGCGCTTCGGCTGGAAGCTCACGGCGCCGGATGGATCGACGGGGATGGAGGGGATCGATATCGGCCAGCTGGCAGAGGATGGCCGGCTCAAGAGCATCACCGGCTTCTTCGGGCCGCTGCCGGTGGCTACTTAATCGCGATCGCGTTGGGCGGTGAGCCGACGCCGCCGGGGATATTCAGCGGAGCGGAGGTCAGCAAAAACTCATAAGCGCCGTCTTGTGCGCAGTCTGTCGCGAGGTCTTCCAGCCACCACATCTCGCCGATTGGCATACCGAAGTGGGGGATCAGCTTGAAGTGCAGGAAGCCGGTTTCCGGGGTGGCGGGAAAAACTTCGAGAGCGGGATTGTCGGCGGCTACGGCCGCGATGTGCAGATCCCAGAGGTACGCTGCCATCTCATCGGCGGGGCCGAGGCCGGGAGTGCGCAGGTCGGTCATCGAGTCGTCTGCCATGGCCTGCTTCTGCGTCGGCGTCGCTTCCTCGAGGTACCAGCGCAGCCAGCCTGTACGCACGAGTAGGATGTCACCTGTCTCAACCGTTACACCCTGCGTCTTCGCGCAGGCGTCCAGCGTCTCCTTCGTGATGATCGTTCGGCTATCGTAGTCGAGTGGCGTTCCCTGCGACTCCAGATAACGCGCCACGTCGAGGAGCACGCCTCGGCCAGCGATTCCCTTGCGAGCGAAGTGCTGGATGCCCAGCCTGCCCTTGCCGCTGACGATCTCTTCGTCGGGAACGCCTCCGTAGAAGCCATCGCGGGGATGGTCCCACTGGCTGGATGCCTGGGGGTAGAAGTTGTCCAGGTAGTCATCGCGGGCTATGCCTCCGCCGAGGTCGATCAGGGTGTGCTTGACGCCTCCCCGGCCGAATAGCGGCGGGTCCGGTTCGTCGATGCGAAGGTTGAATGGGAACACAGCCCCCTTTCGTACGAGCTTCGCGGCGGCGACCACGCGCTCCGGCGTGAGCAGGTTCAAGCAGCCGAGCTGGTCGTCGTCGCCGAAGAGGCCCCAGGCGGAGCCTTCCGGTGCTCCATCCTTGACTGGGAGCTTTGAGTAGGATGGAAGGTTCGTCACGTCGAGTCCCATGGATTAGACGCCCTCTCGGCGGCGCCAGTCGCGGACCATGTCGGCGTGTTCCTTGAAATGCACGATCCCGGCGCCGTCGAAGATGCGGTTCGCCGTCTTCCCCTCGCCGTAGCGGTCGTCGGGCAGCATCATCGCGGCCTTCTTGAACGCCTCCATGCCGTGCTCTAGCTCATCCAGTATCTGATCGTGCTTCTTGCCCTTGGCGTGCTCCGCGAAAGTCGCGTTGTACGGGTCGGGGACAGACCAATCCTGGCCCT
>WNGA01006609.1_pt1 | contig 16452 bp, 16 predicted proteins | sample 5400061 | NCBI WGS metagenome assembly WNGA01 (sample SAMN13153366, study PRJNA577476) | soil metagenome | isolation source: 100 cm soil or saprolite under grassland replicate 2 | place: USA:California | collected 2016-06-15 | reverse complement strand
GGCAGTGGCTGGGTGATGTCGGCGACCTCGAGGTCGACCTGGCCGGACACACCGCGCTCGGCGACGTACCGGCGACCGCGCGAGATCGACTCCTCGTCCAGGTCGTACCCGTCGACGCGAATGTGCGGGAACGCCTCTGCCAGCCGGATCGAGGACCAGCCCACGCCGGCGCCGAGGTCCGCGACGCGCGCCGGCCGGGTGGTGTCCGCGAGCCGGGCCTGGATGTCGGGCACCTGCGGCAGCCACTCGTCGATCAACGAGTTCTCGTACGCGGGCCGGTTCAGTGCCTCCTGCGCGGTCACGGCTTCGGCGCCGTACGCCGAGTAGGGCACGCCGCCGCCGGTACGGAACGCGGTGACCAGCGATGGAAGCGCCCGGCCGACCGCGGGCGTGATGTAGGTCAGTCCGCCCACGTAGAACGGGCTGACCTCGTCGACCAGCGTCTCGCGCACACCGTCGGCGAGGCTGAACACCGCAGTTGACGGCTCGTCGCCGCGAGCGGTCAGCAGCCCCGTGACCGACTGCTGGGCCAGCCACTCCCGGGCATAGCGGGCGTCGATCCCGGTCCGCTTCGCCAATTCAGCGGCCGTCGCGGGACCGTCGTCCGACAGTGACCGATACAGCCCCAGCTCGACGCCGACGTAGACGGTGAGAATCTCGGCGGCGCCGAGGGTCTGCGTGAACAGGCGGCCGCACAGCTCCTCGGCCGCGGACGGGGTAGGGGTTTCCTCGACCTGATCCACCAACGTGCTCATGATGTGCTCCTGGATGCCTCGCGACGTCCTGTACGCCGCCTTTGTCCAGAAGGCGCCAGGTACGACGTGGCAATGCCACGCTTAGCTGTGCCAGGTGACGGTTTCCTCCGGGCGGTAGACGCAGAACCGCCCGGTGGAGACGGCCAGCTCGAGGTGGCGGGCCAGCGGCGGATGTACCTCCCGGATCGCCTTGATCGCCGTCGCGATCCGCATGGCGACCGCCTTACGGGCGCGCTCGGCCGGGTCCCCCGTCGTACGAGCCCGGCCACCCAGGCCGTAGGCGGCTGCCAGCTCGCGGACCAGGAAGTCCCGCTCCTCGGTCAGCGTGCCGGCCAGCTGAGACTCGCCGTCCCGTTCCGCTTCGGCGATGTCGGCCTCCAGCTCGGTCAGCCGGCGTTTGTAGGCCGCCGAGCTTGGTCGTCGAGGATCGGCCCGGTATCACCACCCACCTCCGCCCGTTGCGGCCCTCCCCCAGCCGCAACCAGGTCGAGCACATGGACCGGCTCGCCGGGCCGCGCCAGCAGCACGGACAGGTCGTACATCCCCTTGGAGTCGGGGACGGTGGCTTCGCCGTCCCGCCAACGCAGCTGCCAGATCCGGCCGTACTTGTGGAACAAGCCCTCCATGGCCTGTGCGGCTCTCGTCGTACGGCCCGCGATTGCGGCCAGGTCCTGCTCCGCCTTGGCCAGCCACGGTTTCGCCCCGGAATCGTGATACGCGTCGATGGCCCGCCCCAGCAGGCGCCGCGCTTCGTCGGTGCGGCCCTGGAAGGCCGCCAGCCGGCCGAGAAGGTGAGCGGTCACTCCCATCACGCCACCGCCGATACCGTCGATCACCCAGAGGCCTTCGTACGGCGCGAGTCGCCTCGCCACCTCCTCCGCCGCGTCGGCACGGTCGAGAGCAATCGCCGCGTCCCCGACGTGCCACATTCCCTCGAGCCATTCACAGTCATCGGGTATCGAATCCAGGCCCCGGCTCATCAGTCGGTCGAAGAAGAGCGCGGCCTTGTTCAGTTCTCCGGCCGCCGTGAAGTAGCTGGCGCCCATGGCGAGAGCGAGGGGTGCGTCGTACACGGACTTGATGATCGAGTGGGTCTCCGCCGCGAAGCTGGTGGGAAGTACGCCGGACGTCCGGTGGGTCCACATACGCAGGGTGAAGACCATGAGCGCGGCATTGGCGCTTCCGGCGCGCCGGCCGATCGCCTCGGCCTCATCGGCGTACCTGGTGGCCGCTCCGAAATCACCCGACATCAGCGCTCGCGCGCCGCGCCAGAGCGGGACGCACCAGGCGTACAACGGCAGCATCAGTCGATCCGACGTCCGCGCGAAGGCCTCGACCTCCGCGTCCACCTCCGGCCAGTCGCCGCGCTCCATCAGCGCCACCACGCGCAGCCGACGTGCCAGCAACTGGCACGGCGAATCGTGCCCGCGTTCGGCGATCCCGAGCATCCGGCTGGCCGCTTCGAACCGCTCGACGACCTGGCCGGGGCCGGCGATGGTGTCGCAGTACGCCGCCAGCGCGCCCGACTCGACGCACGGGTCGCCCACCCGTCCGGCCATCTCGACGGCGGACCGTGCCAGCTTGATCCGCTCGCGCTCCCGAGCCGAGTCCGCGTAAGCGAGCGAGAGCCGCCCCATCGCAGCGGCACGCAGGCCGCCGTCGCGCTCCGGCAGCGACCCCAGCGCCTCCTCGAGCAGTTGCACCTGCAACTCGTTGTGCAGCGGCACCTCGAAACCACCGAGGCCGGTGCCCATGCCGAGCGCGGCAAGGGCCAGGTGGCTGGTGCGCCCGGCCTGCCGCGCCAGTTCGGCAGTCTGTGCGAAGGTCTGGCGGGACCCCTCGAGGTCGCCCGCGTACATCTGCGCCTCGCCCAGCTCGAGCATCACCTTCGTACGTTCGATCTCCTGGCCACGCAATGCGATCCGATAGGCGTCGACCGCCTGCTCATAACCCATCCGCGACCGGGCCGCTCGCGCTGCGCGCAGTGCCCACTCTGCTGCCCGTTCGGCGGCGTCCGGACCGAAGGCAGCAGACCAGTGCCGGGCCAGCTCGCCCGCCGCGGCGTCCTCGTCAGTAGCCGTCGCCTCGAGCTGCTCGGCCAGTGCTCGATGCAGTGCGGCTCGTCGCGCCGTACCGAGTGAGGACTCCAGCACCTCCCGGACCAGGGCGTGGGTGAACCAGATCCGGCCGTCGACCGGCGGGCCGGCAAGCAGTCGTGCAGAGGCCGCCTCTTCGAGCAGATCGAGCGCAGTGTCAGCCGGGTTGTCGGCGACAGCCATGACCAGCGACATGTCGACGCCGTCCCCCGCCACCGCCGCGACTTCCAGGATGCGCTGGCAGTCCTGGCTGACCCGTGCGATCCGGCGAGCCAGCACCTCCCGTACGCCGTCGGGGACGTCGGTGGTCGCCGGCCTCGCCGCAAGGAGGCGGGAGACTTCGCGGACGAAGAAGGGGTTACCGCCGGTGCGGCCGTGCACCACGGTGGCCAGCTCGTCTGTGGCGGTAGGGCCCAGGACCCGCGTCACAAGCTCCGCGACCTCATCGACCTCGAGCCCTTCGAGCCGGATCCGTTGCACGGCGGTGGGCAGATCACGTACGACGGCCAGCACTGCGTCGCCGGTCTCGTGCGGTTCGTCGCGGCAGGTGACGACGAGGAGCACACGAAGGCCGGGCAGCGCGTCGATGACGGTTCGGAGCAACAACAGCGACGCGCCGTCAGCCCATTGGAGATCTTCGACGATGAGGACGAGCGGACCCTCGATCTCCCTCAAGGCATCGATCACCGAGACGAACAACCTCGCCCGGGCGCCGGAGTCGCCGCGGAGCAATCCCAGTCCGTCCGGGCTGGACCTAGGGGGTGGGTCGGCAGCGAGCCGGTGGTGCGGCGCCAACTCTCGAAGGATGGCTCGCCACGGCCAGAACGGAGGCATCTCCGTGGCCGAGCACCAGCCCCAGGCGACTTTTGCACCCGAATCCGCCGCGTGGTCCGCGAGCGCCTCGGCCAAGGTGGTCTTGCCCATGCCCGGCTCGCCGAGGATGACCGCCGATCGGCCGCGCCCTTCCATGGTTGCCGCCAGCAACCCGTCGAGCTCGGCCAGTGGCCTGGCCCTGCCCACCATCGCCTGCGCGTGCTTCCGACCGTCCATACGGCGCCTCCCCCAACCTCATGCTAGGGCGCGGGTACGCCGCCTGGAAAAGACGTCGGCAGCCCGTAATCTCCCGGTCGCGGGGAAGAGATCCCGCCTCGGACCCAGCCGCTCCTCCTACATCCGGAATCACTCCGACGAGAGCGGTTTGTCGGGGCACGCGGGTAGTGTCCTGGGCCGTGGACGTTGGGGAGCGCATTCAGGAACTTGCCGATCAGATCGTCGTACTGCGTGACGCCTACTACCGGGGTTCGCCGGTGGTGGCCGACGCGGAGTACGACGCGATCGAGGACGAGCTGCGGACGCTGATCGACACCAACCCGGAGTTGGCGCCCGACCCGAACCCGTTGAACCAGGTGGGTGCGCCCGCGGTGCTGCACGCGCCGATCCGGCACTCGCGGCCGATGCTGTCACTGGAGAAGGCGACCCGCCCCGAACAGGTCGAGGCCTTCTTCAGCCGCTTTCCCGGCCAGTCGGTGGTCGTCATGCCGAAGCTGGACGGCCTGTCACTGGCCCTGGTGTACGAGAGCGGGCAACTGGCACGAGCGATCACCCGCGGCGACGGAACGACCGGCGACGACGTGACCCCGCTCGTGCGGGCGCTCGCCGACGGGGTCCCGGACCGGCTCGACGTACCGGATCGCATCGAGGTCCGCGGTGAGGCGGTCATGCTGCGTTCCACCTTCGCGGCTTACAACGCCGCTCACCCTGACAAGCCCCTGATCAACCCGAGAAACGCCGCCGCCGGCACGCTGCGCGCCAAGGACCCGGCCACCGTCGCCGAACGGCGCCTGCAGTTCCTGGCCTTCGACCTGCTCAGCGACCGCGACAACACCGACGCCGATCTCGAGCGCGCACTGCGGTCGATGGGATTCACTGTCGCCGACATGCGGCACTGCGGCGACGCCGAAGCGGCGCAGGCCGTGATCACCACGATCGAGCAGCAACGCAACGACCTGGACTACGACCTGGACGGCGCCGTATTGCGACTGGCCGATCGCGACGCCTTCGCCGCCGCCGGCACCCGATCCAGCTCGCCACGCGGCGCTCTCGCCTACAAGTTCGCCGCCGAGGAGAAGACCACCGTGCTGGCCGACGTCGTCTGGGACGTCGGCAAGACCGGCAAGATCGCGCCGGTCGCCTGGCTGGAGCCAGTCTTCGTCGGCGGTACGACGGTCACCCGCGCGACACTGGCCAACCAGGAAGTGATCCGCGCCCGCGACATCAAGATCGGCGACACGGTCCTGGTACGCCGCGCGGGCGACGTGATCCCGTTCGTCGCCGGCGTACTCGATGCGTCCAAGCGCACGGGAGCGGAGCGAGACATCGTCCCGCCGACCTCCTGCCCGTCGTGCGAGCAGGCCCTGACCGAGCAAGGCAACAGCCGCGAACTGTTCTGCACCAACCTCTCCTGCCCGGCCCAGACCGTACGACGGCTGATCCACTGGGCGTCCCGGGCGGCCGCCGACATCGACGCGATCGGCGGGGTCTGGATCGAACGGCTGGCCGACGCCGGGATCCTGGAGAACCCGTCGGACTTCTACCAGCTGACCAAGGAAGGGCTGCTGCAGTTCGACCGCATCGGCGAGGTCTCGGCCGCCCGCATGATCGACTCCATCGACACAAGCCGCCAGGTCGGCCTGCGCCGTGCACTGATCGGCCTCGCGATCCCGATGGCATCCGAAGGCACCGCGGCCAGGCTGTGCCGAGCCGGATTCGCCTCCCTGGAAGAGGTCGCCGACGCAGGCGTCGACGGGCTCGTCGCCGTGGACGACATCGGCCCGAAGGTCGCCGCCTCACTGATCGAGCACCTCACACGCTTACGTCCCGAGCTCGAACGGCTCCGCGCGGCCGGCGTCACGCTCGACGTACGCGAGGAGGACCTGCCGCCGGTCGTCGCAGCCGGTGCACCGCTGGCCGGCAAGACAGTGGTCGTGACCGGCGCCATCAGCGACCCTCGCTCCGGCGAGAAGGTCGCACGCCCGGCATTCCAGCGACTCTGTGAGAAGGCCGGCGCGACCATCGCCTCGTCGGTCTCGGCAAGCACCGACCTGCTCATCACCGGCGCCGACGTCGGCGCCGCCAAACTCACCAAGGCCGAGAAACTCGGCGTCACCGTCGTCGACCAGTCCGAGATCTGGCAACAACTCCACGCCGCCGACCTACTCCCCCGCTGACCCCAGCAGACCCTCGGTCAGAGTGGTTTTACGGTGCGGGTCACGACCCAGCGGTGTGGAGAGATCGGGCGGGTGCGGGTGAGCCCGCGGGGGGCGGCAGGGGATGAAGAATGTGCTCGTGTTGGGCGGGGATCGGCGCGTAGTGTCGGCAGGGACGGGATTCGTGCCGAGGGGGACCGACCGTGAGCCAGAGCCAGCCAGCTGCCCAATCCGACTACCCCGACAACATCGACGCCGCCGTTCTGAAGATCGCCGGCGTCGTGGTGCTCGGGGCCATCATGTCGATCCTCGACATCACCGTGGTCAACGTCGCCCTGCCGACCTTCCAGGACGAGTTCGGCACGCCCGAGAGCCCGGTTGCCTACTCCCACGTCGCCTGGACGGTCACGGCGTACACGCTGGCCCTTGCGACCGTGATCCCGCTGACCGGATGGGCGGCCGACCGGTTCGGTACGAAGCGGCTCTACATGACCGCGATCTTCCTCTTCACCGCCGGATCGGCCCTCTGCGCGACCGCGTCGAGCATCGACATGCTCATCGGCTTCCGCGTCCTCCAGGGACTGGGCGGCGGCATGCTGATGCCGCTCGGCATGACCATCATGACCCGGGCCGCGGGACCACACCGGATGGGCCGGCTGATGGCCATCCTCGGCGTACCCATGCTCCTCGGCCCGATCCTGGGACCGATCCTGGGCGGCTGGCTGATCCAGGTGGCGAGCTGGCACTGGATCTTCCTCATCAACGTGCCGCTCGGCGCGATCGCGCTGGTCTACGCCTGGTTCGCCCTGGCCAAGGACAGCCCCGAGCCGTCGGAGTCGTTCGACTTCCTCGGAATGGCGCTGATGTCCCCCGGGCTCGCGCTGTTCCTCTTCGGCATCTCCTCCCTGCCCGCCAAGAACGGCGACTTCGGCGCGCCGCGGGTGTGGGTCTCGACGCTGGCCGGAGTACTGCTGATGGCGACCTTCGTCTGGCACTCCTTCCGGCCGGAGCACCCGCTGCTCGACCTCCGGCTGTTCCGCAACCGCAATCTCACCGTCTCGATCCTGACGATGTTCCTGTTCGCCGCCGCGTTCTTCGGTGGGCTCCTCCTGGTGCCGACGTACTTCCAGCAGATCCGCGGTGAGTCCACGTTGCACGCGGGCCTCCTGGTGGCGCCGCAGGGGCTCGGGGCGATGGTGACCATGCCGATCGCCGGGCGGCTGGTCGACAAGATCCCGGTGGGCCGGATCGTGCCGTTCGGGATCGCGCTGATCGTCGCGGGCATGTTCGGCCTGACCCAGGTCACGTCGACAACGCCGTACCCGCTGCTCATCGGGATGCTGGTCGTGATGGGCTTCGGGATGGGCGGCACCATGATGCCATTGTTCACCTCGGCACTGAGGACGCTGGCCGGCGCCCAGGTCGCGCGCGGCTCGACGCTGCTCAACATCACCCAGCAGATCGCCTCCTCCTGCGGCGTGGCGACGATGTCGGTCATCCTCACCAATCAGCTCAACGACTCGCCGATCATCCCCGGTACGCAGCGCGTCCCCGGGGTGGGCGAAGGACTGCGCGAGACCCAGGCTGCGATCCTGTCCAACACCCGCCCGGAGAACCTCGCCCCGCTCCACATCGATCCCGCCGCCATCGCGCGCGGGCTGGTCGACGCCGCCACGGCGTTCGCGCACACCTATTGGGTCGCGTGGGTGCTAGTCGTCCTCACCTTGGTGCCGGCCCTGATGCTCCCCCGCAAACACGAGGAGACACACCTCGTCGACAAGGACGTGCCGCCCGCGGTGGTCGACTGACCACGGCACCCAGCCGAGTCCGTGAGGGCGGCGTCGCCCTGGCCACGCTCAAGCTTTGACCACGTCTCGTTACGCACGCCGGAGCTCAGTCCTCATCGTTTCTCCTTCCGGTGCCGGACCACCGCGACCGGGCAGGCCGCGTTGTGGAGCAGACTCTGACTGACCGAACCGAGAAGCAGGCCGCGGACTCCGCCGCGCCCGCGCGCTGCGCCGCTCTCACGCCAGGAACCGTCCACACCAACGTGAATCACCCGCTTGCCGGTCATCGCCGATGTCCTCTCCACTTGCCCCTCCACCTCGATCGTTCTGCCGGTGTCACAGCACCGGCAGGGACCGAGGTCACCACCACAGATGTCGAAGGACCCCGCAAAAGGGGACCCACGCTGCTGCCGTGCATCGGCGTACGGCGGAATGCTGGGATAACGGACACCCGGAAGGAGTACTGACGATGAACGGACCCGAAGCAGTGCTCCGTGAGTTCGAGCGCTGGGACCAGGATCTGGCCAGACTCGAGGGCGAATTCACTGCGGGCGACTGGGCGCAGCGCGAGCGGCTCATGGTCACCTCGCAGCGAACGGGGCCAGTCCTCATGAGTACGGCGGCATCATCTCGAGCGGGTGCGGCTGTGGTGAGAAGGGAATCGACATGACTACGACGAAGTCCGTCACCCAGGACGAGGTGGGCATCCTGCTCGCCGCAGCCGGCCTCGCACCCTCGATGCACAACACCCAACCGTGGCGGTTCGAGATCAACGGACCGGTGATCGACGTCCTCCTGGACCCCGACCGCACCCTACCCACGACCGATCCCGCGAACCGATTCATCCGCATCGGCCTCGGCGCCGCGACCTTCAACCTCCGCGTCGCCGCGGCCATGCTCGGCCACGACACAACGATCGCGATCGACCCCGACCCCGCCACACCAGACGTCGTGGTACGGATCTTCCTGGCCGACCGGAAGGTACCTGTCGCGGGCCTCAGTTCCCTGTACGGCGAACTGGCGCGCCGCTACACCTACCGCGGCCCGATGGCCGACCGGCCGATCTCGTCCAGGATGACCAAACTGCTGACCGAGGCAGCGAGGGCCGAACGAGCGGACCTGCGATGGCTCGACGACCAACAGCGCACACACCTCGGCTCGATCATCCGGGCCGCCGACGACCGCGACCTACACGAGGAGGACCGGCTGCACGAAAGGCTGCGATGGATCGGCGGCGACCGCGACACCGAAGGCGTCCCCGACTCCGTCCTCGGCCCACTACCGACCAGCCCCGCGGCCGTCCGGGACCTGTCCGCGGGCCGCGCCACCCCACACCGCAGCCAGGCAGCCTTCGAGGCCAAGCCGATCATCGCCGTCCTCGCCACCGCGGACGACGACGAGACCGCCTGGGTACGGGCCGGCCTGGCACTGGAACGAGTATTGCTGACAGCAACCTCCTACAGCCTCGCGGCGTCGTTCCTCAACCAGGCAATCGAATACCCGCCCCTCCGCGACGAAGTCCACACCCTCATCGGGCACGACAGCTGGCCCCAACTGATCATCCGCTTCGGCTACCCCACCGAGAGCTCCGGCCTCACGCCTCGCCGGCCCTGGAACGAAACACTGAACTACCAGCGCTGACCAGCGGTCCAGATCTGGCCGGAGGACGGCCAGGCTTTCGTCGCGACTGTGGACTGTGTTGCTGGTGGCACCGCACCAGTCACTCGTGTCGATGCTCGGCCGAAGACAAGATCTACGGCGTCGAGATGCGGCCGCTCCAGCTGGCCTGGGCGCCGGAGTCGCCGATCCTGACGACGTCGTAGATCGCGACCCCGGACACGACCAGGGCAAGCACCGTAACGACGGCTGTCACCGCGCCTGAGGCAGGCGCGAGGTAGGTACGTCGCGCACTCGCGGTGGCGTTGCCCTCGCGCTGGCGCCACCAGACGATCACCGCCAAAACAGCTATAGCGACTGCGGCATAGATCGCGGTGTCGCCGAGTTCTGCGTGGCGGTGTATGAGCGGGTTGGGCGCCAGCTTGTGCTCCAGCCACTCCCCTGCGCTGGTGGTGACCGGCACCAGCACGACCACGAGCACGGACAAGACCGCGTTCGGACCGGCAAGGCGTCGCCGGGCAGGTGTCCAAAGCGCCGTCAGCAACAGCAACGCTGCGGCCAGGGGCAGGAGTACGACGATCGCGTGTACGAGGAGAACGTGGGCCGGGAGCCCGTTGACGGTCTGCATCAGATCCCTTCAAGCTACGAATCGAGGCACTGGGGGCACAACAGTGACAGGCGGTTCTTGGGGTTTTCTTGGAGCAGGTCAGCCCGACGGCTGCAGATGAGCTGCGTCCAGAGCGGACTGCAGTGAGCGCCGATAGCCGTCCGAGGTAAACGTCGCACCAGAGACTGTGTCGATCTGGGCGCTCTGGGCGGCAATCGCTTCCTTCTCCAACTCCGGCAGCGCGAACGAGCTGATCTCCTGGTCGCGACGTCCGGACGATGGGTAGGCGACCGCAGTTACGGCCACGAGGTGTCGCGATCGAATCGTGACGCGCACTTGCACCGCGCCGTACCGGGTGCCGGCAGCTTCGCCGTTCACGATCAGAGAGCCACCTGACGGTGTCGTGTTCACGACACCAGGCCTGGCCGTGGCGGCCGATGGGGACGTGCTGCGGTTTGTGCTCGTCGGATAGAGGAAGAGAACGCCAAGCAGGATCCCGGTCGCACCGACGACGGCAGCGTTCCGCCGCAGACGTCTCGAATGGCTGGTCATCGTGCACCCGCTCGGTGAGCCGCGTCGAGCGCGGACTGCAGGGACTGACGGTATCCGTCCGACGTGAAGGTCGCTCCCGACACCGTGTCGATCTGCGCGCTCTGAGCGGCAAGCGTCTCCTGATCGAGCTGTGGGATGGCGTAGCTGTTGATCTGCTGCGTCTGGCCGTTGCCGCTTGGTCTGGCCACGGCTCGGACGTGGCTGATCCGGCCGGCTCGCACGGTGACTTCAACCTGGACAGGCCCGTACGGCGTACTGACGACACCACCCATGACCGTCACGGAAGCAGACGTGGAACCGGAAGGAACTGACCGGCGGCTGGTAGGAGTCTTGCCTGCTCGACCTCTCCGTTGTGCTTCTCTCTGAGGGGTCGTCGGTGCACGACTCGGCCGAAAGGCAGGGACCGGCTCGGCCGCACCGACATCGGGGTGAGGCTGTGCACTCATCCGCAGGCCGACACCGACGACGACCACGGTCGCAGCGGACATGGTCAACTTGACGCCGCGCCTCACGAACGCTCTCCTCTCACCACGAGAATCGCTCCCGATGAAGCTGGCTCGACGGAAGACCAGCCGCCGCGGCAGCCGCGCAGACAGCATCCGTCCAGGGATCGGGCCCACAGACGTACACGTCGTACTCACTGATGGCCGGCAGAACCTGCAACAGCGCATCCTCGTCCGTCCAGGCTGCGGCGCTCTGCGGCAGCCATGACGTCCGGCCTCGGATGCGTCGGCCGAGCAGGTAGTGGACGGTGATACCGCGACGCCGAGCGAGTTGGTCGAGTTCATCGCGGAAGACCAGATCCTCCGGAGCGTGCGCACGGTAGACGAGCACAGCATCACCGGGCTCGTAGTCGAGTTCCTCGAGCAGGGCGCGCAGCGGGGTTATACCGATGCCGCACGCAAACATCGCGATCCTGTCGGTGACGCGGTGCTCACCGGTCAACCGGCCGTACGGACCTTCGATGGCGACCTTGGTTCCGCGCCTGAGCCGGAACAGCCGGCGGCTTCCGTCCCCGGCTGCCTTGGCCGTCACCCGAAGGCGATCGGGTGCCGGTGCGGCGGACAGCGAGAACGGATTCCCGCGCGACCATCCTGGCCCGTCGACGAATCGGAAGACGAAGTACTGGCCGGCCCGTACCGGGAGGCGGTGCAGGCCACGACCGGCCACCACAACGCTGATCACACTCGGGGATTCCCGGATCACCTCGCTGACAGTCAGCCCATGCCGCAGCGTGCGCCAGATCGGAAGGCAAACTCGCCACATCAGGATTGTGCCGAGAGCGGTTGCGTACGCCGACCACCAGTACACGCGAGCCATCCACGACGTCGCGAAGTCCGCACCGGTCCAGATCTCGTGCGGCACGGAAAGACCGACACCGACATAGGCATACAGATGGAGCAGGTGCCAGGACTCGTACCGCAACGCCCGCCGGGCGGCCCGAACCGAGGTAAGCACCACGACCGTCAGCGCGACACTGCCTGCGACGGCGAGCAGCATCCCGCCGTACGTCGTCACGACGGTCCACGTCTCGTGGAGCAGATCGTTGTGATCGCGCAAGGTGTAACCGATCAGGATCAACCCGATGTGCGCCAGCAGAAGATTGAAGGAGTAGAAGCCGACCTGCCGGTGCCGCCGAGCCAACTCGTCCTGACCGTAGCTGCGCTCGATCATCGGCACGCGAGCCATCAGGAACACCTGCACGAGCAGGAGGTCCGCGGCCACCAGGCCCGCCAGCCGGCCGAGGGAGGTCAGCACGTCAGCCGCCCCAGCCGCAAGGAGTTGGATTCCTCGCCCCGACAACCAGAGGACGATCACCACCAATACGCTGCCCCAGCACGCGACTCCGATCGCGTCGCGCCACCAGACCGGCGTACGGCGGAATCGCGACCGGGCATGCGCGATCCGGCGCGGGGTCGCGGTCGACGTCACGCGGCCTGCCTCCTGCTGCGGCTCGTCATGCTTCGACGATGCCCGCGGATTCTTAGCCCTTCCTTGGACCGGGCGGCTCCAGCGCGGGCAGCACCAGCTCAAAGGTGGCGCCGACATCGCTGGGTGCGAGCCGAAGCTGACCACCGTGCCGGTTCGCAACGTCGTGGCTGAGCGCAAGACCGAGGCCGTAATGCGCCCGGCCTGCGCGGTGACCACCGGAGTCGAACCGGCGGAGCACCCGTTGGGCCGCCTCCGGACCTATCCCCGGACCGGTGTCGCTCACCGCGAGGATCACGTCCCCTCGGGAACGCCGCAGCTCTAATCGCACCTCACCGTCGCGGGGAGTGTGGTCGATGGCGTTGTCGACCAAGGCGAGCACAGCACGCCTGATCGCGCTGGCCGAACCGAGCACAAGGAAGCTCGCCTCGGTCTTGTCCGAGTGCAGCCGTACGCCCGACTGCTCGGCGTGGGCGCCGGCGCTCTCCACCACGGCCGCAGCGAGGTACCCCAGCTCGACCGGCTCGTGATCCTCGTCGCCTCGTGGATCGGCGGCCACCAGCAGGTCGTCGACGACCTCCCCGAGGCGTTTGGTGTCCTGTACGACGCCCCGCGAATCCTGCAGGACCTGATCACTCAAACCGCTCCCCTGCAGCGCATGGTCAAGAAGCTGCGCCCGGGTGCTCAGCAATGTCAGCGGCGTTCGCAACTCATGCCCGGCATCGGCCACGAACCTGCGCTGCAGCAACAGCGCTTCAGCCAACGGGCGAACCGCGCGCCGCCCGAGCAGCACACCCAGCAGACCGGCGAACAGCAGCCCGACCACCGAGGCAAATCCCATCGCCTGCAGCATGCGGACGCGCTCGTCATGAATGGTCGCGAGATCAAGCACGGCCTGGACGGGCCTGCCCTTCGTGACCCCCGTAGCGATCCGGTACTCATCCCCGTCGTCTTTCACGGTGGCCAACTCGACCTGCGAGGTCGCTCGTGCCCGCATCCCCGCCAGCTCCGGGAGAAGCTCAGTTGGAAGCCCAGGCGACACAGCTGTGCCGCGCGGCTCGGCCATCACCAACCAGGTACTCGCCGGAGGATCACCGACGTCGTCGGCTGTCGCGACAGCCGAGCGCAGTAGATCATCCGCCGCGCCCGCCTGCCCACGGACGACGACGATCGTGACCAACGCGATCAAGAGCATCATCGCGAGCGCGACCGCCGCCGACGCCTGGACGGCAACCCCGCGGGCCGCCCTGCGGACCAGTACTTCGTCACCGATCGGCCGGACGCTCACGAACTGCCCAAGCGGTAACCCAGGCCGCGCACGGTGCTGATCACTCCGCGCCCCAACTTCCGTCGGCAATAGTGGACGTAGGTGTCCACCACTGTCTCGGACTCCGCGTCACCGAAGACCCGGTCCAACAGCTCGCCACGACTGAACACGACGCCGGGTCGCGCCGCGAGCAGTGCGAGCAACGCCGCCTCACGCTCCGACAATTCCACCGCAGCACCAGTGGTACGACGTACAGTCCGGCCGGCGACGTCCAGCGAACCGCCTGGGACGGACAGGTGACGGGCGTGATCGAGATGACGCCGCAGCAGCGCCCGAATTCGTGCCAGCAACTCGGTGAGCTCGAACGGTTTGGCCAGATAGTCCTCGGCTCCGGCGTCCAGACCGTCGACCCGGTCGCCGGTGCTGCCACGAGCAGACAGGACGAGGATCGGCGTGCTGACGCCCCGGCTGCGCAACCTGGCGATCAGGTCCAGCCCTTCGACCGCGGGCAGGCCACGATCGACGATCATCGCTTCGAAGGAGCGGGTCAGGGCCAGATGCAGTCCACTGTGGCCGTCCTCGACCCGCGTCACGACGTACCCCTCAGCGGCGAGCGCGCGGTCGAGCATCCCGGCGAGATCGGAATCGTCCTCGATCAGCAGGACCCGACTCGTCTCGCTCATCCTGCCGCCAGTGATCCGCTGTTGTTCCATCCGGCGGTCGCCCACAAGGTGCCATCGGGCAACACCCCCAGCCCCTCGTAACCGGCAACCCTGTCGAGCAGCACCGGCCACTCGTCGCCCGCCACGAAGCCCGCTGTCGCGAGCACGTCGGCGATCTCCAGGGACGGTCCGCTCACGGACACCGACAACCATCGACTCACTGCGGGACCGCCGGTCCGCGGGTCGTACAGATGCGCGCCCCTGGCAGCAGTACCGCTCGTCGCCACTGCACCATCGGCACGGAGAACAGCGGCGACCGCCCGCCCCGGATCGCGAGGGTCCTGGATGCCGACAGTGAACGGCCGTCCACTGGGGCACAACACAATGACGTCGCCGCCCGCGTTCAGGCACCAATCCACATCCCGCACTCGACGCAGCCGCCCGGCGGCGACTTCGGCCGCCCAGCCCTTGACCAGGCCGGAGGGATCCCAATCGCCGCCTGGTAGGTCCGCGTCGAACAGCCCGTCAGTCAGCTGCCGCGCCCGTACACAGCGCTCAGCCACCTCAAGCACAACAGGATCAAGCTCGCTCCAGGCCACCTCCCCGCGAGCCAGCCGGCTCACCGCACTATTGGCCTTGTACGGCGAGAAGACGCGGTCGATCTCGATCAAGTCGGCGAAGACCCCCTCTGCCGCGGCCTCGGCCGCTGCCGACTCCGCCTGGTTGCCGCGGGCCAGAATGCTGATCGGCAGACCCATGATCTGCTCGACCCAGCTCCGTCTCAACGACATGCAGCAACCGTACGTCGGCCGCCCCAAACCCCGTGGCCCGGGCCAGCGCTCTCACAGATCGATCTCGCGTTCACGAAGACGGGCGCGGGCCTCGTCGAACTCGTCCCGGCCCAGCTCGCCCGCGGCGAACCGGCGCTCGAGGATGTCGAGGGGCGACGGCAGGCGCCGTGGCTGGGGCGCACGCTGCCGGATCAGATGCACACCGACCGCGATGGCGCCGGCAACCACCGCCAGCCAGATCGTCGCGGCCGAGGTGATCATCGAAGTGGCTCGGGTCTTCGCGAGCCTCGCGCAGTACGACAAGGCCCGCGACCGCTATGTCATCCGGGGCGTGGTCGGACCGGACGAGTTCCACACCGGCTACCCGGACCGGCCCGGCGAAGGGATCGAACGTGATGGCCGTCTGGTTGTTCGGCATCGCGGCGCGGGCGCTGGAGATCCTCCCGGCGTGGCGGCGCACCGAGCTGGTGGAATCGCTGGGGCTGCGGCCACAGGAACTGAACCACTTCGAGGAGCTGACCCGCCGGATGTACGTGCCGTTCCACGACGGAGTGATCAGCCAGTTCGAAGGGTACGCCGGTCTCGCCGAGCTGGACTGGCCGCGCTACCGCGAGCAGTACGGCGACATCCGCAGGCTGGACCGGATCCTCGAGGCCGAAGGGCGCGACGTCACGTCGTACCAGGTCTCCAAGCAGGCCGACGCCTAACAGTCGCGTTCCTCTGCTCCCGCCACCGCAGGACATGACATGACCATCGACTTGCGTTCGGCCTTCGGTTTCGGGACTTAGGGCCTATGCCGTGACGAGAGGAGCCGCCGTACAGTCAAGGTATGGGGAGGGACGATCGTAGCCGGTGGTTCGAGCCGGCATTGTTCCAGCACTTGCCGCCCGAGGAGTGCCGGGAACTCCTGGACGCCAAGTCCGTGGGACGGGTGGCGTTCGACGGACCTGACGGCCCACAGGTGCTGCCGGTCAACTATGTCGTCCTCCGGCGCGACATCTTCTTCCGGACCGCCACCGGGAGCACCCTGGCCAACGCCATGCGCGGCACCCGGGTCGCCTTCGAGATCGACGACGTGGACGAATTCCTGGAGAGCGGTTGGAGCGTCCTGGCCGTCGGCCACGCCGAACTCGTCGATGACCCGGACCTCCTCGTCGAGCTGTGGGGTGACCAGGGTCCCAAG